>WNFC01018843.1_pt1 | contig 10852 bp, 9 predicted proteins | sample 5400541 | NCBI WGS metagenome assembly WNFC01 (sample SAMN13153342, study PRJNA577476) | soil metagenome | isolation source: 120 cm saprolite under Douglas fir tree site 2 hole 2 replicate 1 | place: USA:California | collected 2015-04-18
AGATCGGCGGCGACCCTGCGCGCACGGTCCTCGCGGACCATGCCGCTGAACAGCAGATGTCCTGCGTTCGAGGAGCGCACCCTGCAGGTCTGCTTGTTGCCGTCGAGCGCGAGTGCATAGGTGCCGAGATCGTCGCACCAGAACGCCTCCTCGAAACGTTCGGCGAGGCGCTGCGCCTCGGCTTCGAGCCGTTGCGCGAGGTCGCGCTTTCCAAGCCGCAGCGCGCAACGCGCCATCAGGTGCTTGCCGGCAAAGACGTAGCCCTGCACCTCCGCGAGCGCGATGTAGCCTTCCGCCAGCCTGCCGTCGGCATGAAAGATCGCGTCGTAGGAATCCTTCCAACCCTGGTTCGCGAGCCCCTGCTCCGACGCGCGCTGATATTCGACGAAACCATCCTTGTCCGGATCGCCGGCGCCGTCGATCCAGTGCAACGCCGCTTCGATCGCCGGCCACAATTCGGCCAGCGTCTCCTCGTCGCCGGTCCGTTCGACATACAGGCCCGCCAGCCACACGAACAGCGGCGTGGCGTCGACGCTGCCGTAATATTGCGCGAACGGCACCTCGCGCAGCGCCGCCATCTCGCCGCCCCGCATTTCATGAAGGATCTTGCCGGGTTGCGCATCGGCAAGCGGATCGACCGAATTGGCCTGATAGAACGCGAGCCGCTTCAGCACGCCGCGCGCGATCCGCGGATCGATCCAGAGCATCTGCAACGCGGTGATGATGCCGTCGCGGCCGAATGTCGTGGAATACCAGGGAATGCCCGCATAGGGGTAACGCCCCTGCGAGGTCTCCGTCATCAGGATGTTGAGGTCGGCCATCGAGCGGCACAGCACCTCGTTGAAAATATCGTTGGAGGTCTCGATGCTGGTCATGCCGGCGGCGGAGCGCCGCATCTCGCGCCGGTGCGCCAGCAGGCCCTTGAAAAACCGCGCCGGCTTTTCCTCTGCAGGCCTGTTGCACGAGACCGCCACGAACAATGAACTGATCTGTTGCGGAGCGAGATCAAAATGATAGGTGGCGGCATTGACGGCAAGCCGGCTCGGCTGCGGATCGAAATGCAGCCTCGTGGTTCGCGACAGGCCGTCGAGCCCCCTATATTCGAGCGCCACGCTGGCGGGACCGACAAGCTTGCCGGAGCCGATGCCCCGGCGCGGGCGCTTCTCGCCGCGCACTTCGAAGAGATCCGCGAAATCGCTGTCGAACAGCAGCGTCAGGTCGAAGCTTGCCCGGCGGTCGCCGTGATTCTGCAAGCCGATCCGCTGATACGCCGTGCCCCGCCACAGAAAGATCGTGCGCACGATGTGCAGCATGTCCTTCTGCAGCACGATGCGGCCCTGATGATAGATGTCGGGATTGGTGAGGTCGACCGTCAACGACGAGTTGTCGTCGCGCAGATTGGAGCCGAGCAGCAGCGGCTGCAATTCGTCGAGCACCAGCTCCAGCCGCGCCAGATAACGGGTATCGGCGTTGAACAGCCCATCCGGGCCGCCGGCAGACGCACCAATGTCGCCGTGACTGTCGAGCACGATGAAGGTGTCGTCGTGCTTGAGCGAGCGCCGCGGCCGCGCCGCGGGCCCGGTCATCGGAATGTAGAACGGCTGTTCCTCGACCAGTTCCACGGTTTGCGACGTCGCGATGATCTGGGTAACAAGTTCGGCTGACATATTGACCTCGAGCAGTTTCCGTACGCGCGCGCCTTGCGACGCAACCGAATCCGGACGCTACCAACATTACCTGGATTTTACCTTGGATTTTACGCGGCGAATTTCGCCAGCCGGCTCATTTCCTGCGTAACCAGCTCGCGATAGGGCCCCTGCCCCTGCATCAGACGATCCGGTGAGCCATCTTCGATGATCTTGCCGGCTTTGAGCACCACGACCCGGTCGAAATTGCGCAACGTCGCAAGACGATGGGCGATGGCGATCACGGTCCGCCCGCGCATCAGCCGGCCGAGCGCCTCGCGGATGGCTTCTTCGGACTCACTGTCGAGGGCCGCGGTCGCTTCATCGAGCAGCAGGATCGGCGCGTCCTTCAGGAAGGCCCGCGCAATCGCGATCCGCTGCCGCTGGCCACCGGACAATTTGACTCCGCGGTCGCCGACCAGGGTGTCGAGCCCCTCGGGCAATGACTCCACGAAATCGCAGCGCGCGGCGATCGCCGCGCGCAGCACCTCGTCGTCGGTGGCGTTCGGCCGGCCGTAACGGATGTTTTCCAGGATGGTGCGATGGAAAAGCGAGATGTCCTGTGGCACGACCGAGATCGCCTGGCGCAGGCTAAGCTGCGTGACCCGCGAAATGTCCTGGCCGTCGACGGTGATCTCGCCCTCCTGGACGTCGTAGAAGCGCTGCAGAAGCGTGAACAGGCTGGATTTACCGCCGCCGGACTGGCCGACCAGCCCGACCCGCTGGCCAGGATGCAGCCGCAGCGTGAACTTGTCGAACACCTTCAGTCCGCCGGGATATTGGAAAGAGATGTTGTTGAAGGCGATGGCCGCGCCGCTCTTGACCAGCGGCTCGGCTTGCGGATGATCGCGCAATTCATGCGGCAACAACAGCGTGGCGATCGCTTCGGTCATCCGCGCGACATGCTGGGTGACGTCGACCAGCGCCACCGCGAGGTCGCGCGTGGCACTCAGAATAGAGAGACCGAGCGTGCAGACCAGCACGACGTCGCCGGTGGTGGCGCCGCCCTGCTGCCACAGCGTGATCACCCAGGCCAACAGCGCGATGATCAGCGTCACTGTGATCGCCGCATGGGTCAGCCGCAATTTTTCCAGATAGCGCAGGCTGCGCCCCCGCGCCGTCACCTCGCGGTCGACGGTCGCATCGAAGCGGTCGTGCTCGTGGGCCAGGCCGCAAAACGCCCGCACCAGCGGCATATTGTTGATGACATCGATCATTTCGCCGTCGACGGCGGCGGCCTTGTCGGCGAAATCGTCATGCAGGGGCTTGCCGGCCGCAGCCAGACGGAACATCGCGATCACCATGCTACCGGCGATCACGATCAGCGCCGCCGCCATCGGCAGGCTGACCGTCCCAATCAACGCGATTGCCGCAATTGTGGCGGCGCACGGCGGTAGCACGTTCCAGACGAACATGTTTTCCACCGTGAAGATCGCATTCGATGTGGCGGTAATGCGGCTCGTCAGCATTCCCGGCAGGCGTTCGGAGAAATAGCTCGGCGCATGGCCGGTAAGATGGCGAAACATGTCGCGCCTGAGATCACCGGTCACTCCCACAAGCTCGCGATCCAGCTCGCGATCCGCCACAGGAAATTGTCGGCGGCGATGAACGACATGAGCAGAACGAATGCCAGCCATACGTTATTCGCGTGAGCTGGTCCCGCCGATAAACTGTCGACGAGGTACTTCACGCCATATTGAGTGCCCACTGAGCAGGCAACCGCTGCAACAACAGCAGTCAATATGCACAGATGAGAGAGCCGCCGCTGGCGCAGATAGCGCAATACGAAGTGAAAAGGCCGGTGCGCATATCCCGATAGTTGATCCATGTGCTGAAAAACCCCTCAAGAAGCAGCAGAGAAACGTTCGCGTCCGACGTCTGTGCAGTTGAACAATCAACACGTCAGCCCGGTTCCCGTCGCAGCGCATTGCTTCGCAACAATTTGAGCAACATCCCAAGCCAAAAGACTTTTGCATTGAGGAATTGGCATCAGCATGGCCGCGCTAAACGAAGAAGTAACCTTTGTGGCAGGGAACTTCGCAAATGCGAGAACGTTCCTTGTTGGGCATACCGGTGCCAACTCGAGCTGGGGGTTAATCCATGATCGCAAAAAGGAGATAGTGTGATGCGCATCGCGCAGGTGGCTCCGTTGACGGAGGCCGTTCCACCCAAGCTTTATGGCGGCACCGAAAGGGTGGTGCATTGGCTGACCGAAGAACTGGTAGCCTTGGGACATGACGTGACGTTATTCGCCAGCGGCGATTCGCAGACCTCAGCGAAGCTCGATGCGACCTGGCCGCGGGCGCTGCGTCTCGACGGCGCGGTGCGCGATCCCAACGCCCTCCATATGGTGATGCTGGAGCGCGTGCGGCGGAAATGTGACGACGAGGAATTCGACTTCCTCCATTTCCATCTCGACTACTTTCCATTCTCACTGTTTTACCGTCAGCCGACGCCCTTCCTGACCACGCTGCATGGCCGGCTCGACCTCCCCGAACACCAGCCGGTGTTCTCCACCTTCTCCGATGTGCCCGTGATCTCGATCTCCAACGCGCAGCGGCGGCCGGTGCCCCAGGCCAATTGGGTGCGGACGATCTATCACGGCCTGCCGGAGAGCCTGCTGACGCCGAAACCGTCCAAGCACGACTATCTCGCGGTCCTCGGCCGGATCGCGCCCGAAAAAGGCGTCGACCGCGCCATCAAGATCGCGATGCGTTGCGGTATCCCGCTCAAGATCGCAGCAAAGGTCGACCGGGCCGACCAGGACTATTACGACCAGCTGATTTCGCCGCTGATCACCGGTAACCCGCTGGTGGAATATATCGGCGAGATCACCGACCACGAGAAATCCGACTTTCTCAGCGGCGCGATGGGCCTGCTGCTGCCGATCGACTGGCCGGAGCCGTTCGGCCTGGTCATGATCGAAGCGCTGGCCTGCGGCACGCCGGTGATCGCATATAATAGAGGCTCGGTGTCGGAGATCGTCGACGACGGCCTGACCGGCTTCATCGTCGAGGACGAGACCAGCGCGGTGGCCGCGGTCAATCGCCTCTCGCAATTGAGCGGGCCTTCGATCCGCAAGCATTTCGAGAAGCGCTTTACCGCCCGCCGCATGGCGCTCGACTACGTCGCGGCCTACCGGAGCCTGATGGAAGTCCAGGAGCCTCGGATCAAGCTGGTGAGCAGCGCCGAATAGCGACGCTCTACTCGGCTTTGCCGAAACGCCGTTCATAGGCCTTGATATAGGCCTCCGGCGATGGCTTGAGATGACGCCGGGTGAGCGCGATCAGCTCGTCCCGGCGCGAGCCGCGCAGCGCCTTGATCATGTCCACATGATCCCGGCGCGCGCGGTCGAGCGATTTCGGGAATGCATTGGCATAAGAGCGGATGCCGTAGACCTTCTGCGCCAGAAGATCGATGATTTCGATCAGGCAGGCATTGCCGCAAAGGCCGAACAGCACCTGGTGGAAACGCAGGTTGCTGTAGAACATGGTGAGCAGGTCGCCGCGCACGATGGCGGCGGCATGCTGGCGCTGCAGCTCCTCCAATCTGCCGATGTCGGCCGGCGCCACCGGAAACGGAATGATGCGGACCGCCATCACCTCCAGTTCCTCGCGCACCGCGTAGATCTCCTGCACCTCCAATGGGGTGAGGCCGCGCACCGTCGCGCCGCGATTGGGGATGCGCTCGACAAGCCCCTTTTTCTCCAGCTCGAAGAGCGCCAGCCGTACATCGCCGCGATGGGTGTGGAAGAGATCGCAGAGATCCTGCTCGATCAGCCGCTCGCGCGGATGACGCCGGCCGAGGACGATGTCCTCCTCGATGCTCCGCGCGATGACGAGCGGCGCCGCCGGCTCGCGCACGGCCGCAGATAGTTTTGTCGCAGTTGCCTTTGCCGCGGAAGAAGCCTTCACCGCAGATGCCTTTACTGCGGATGCTTTGGCCTGCTTGAGCGGTTTTCCGGCCATGTTGTCCCCGATCGGCTGATCGCGCCCCACCCGTCGCAACCGTCACGGTCAAGTAAAATCTTGGATTGTGATGATAATATTGCAAACGATATTGTAAACAATATTCGGTCGGGCTACGGTCCGTCCAACAACAAGCGGCGGAGCGGCAGAGGAAATCTGCGCCTGATCGCACCAGGAGGAAACGGCATGACAAACGATCGCCAGAAATCCGTCCTCGTTTCCAGCGCAGATCATCAAGAGCGCGGCGCAAGCCGTGTTCCGGCCAAACGGCCGAGCCGGCGCAAATTCCTGAAGGTCGCAAGCGGCGCGATCGCGTTCGGCGCGGTGCCCTTGCGCGGCTGGGCCGCCGACGCGATCAATATCGGCGCGCTCTATCCGACCACGGGCAGCATGGCGCAGATCGGCGTCGGCTGCGTCGCTGCGGCCAAGCTCGCGGTCGAGATGATCAACGAGGCCGGCGGCATCAAGTCGCTGGGCGGCGCCAAGCTCAATCTGATCAGCTCCGACGTGCAGAGCGACACCACGGTGACGCGCACCGAAACCGACCGGCTGATCACCTCCAACAAGCTCTCCGCAATCCATGGCTGCTTCGCGAGCGCCCTGACCTTGATCGCGAGCGAGGTCTGCGAACGCGCCAAGATGCCGATCATTACCGGATCGAGTTCCGACCAGCTCAACAAGGGCCGAACCTATACGTTCACGCCGTTCGCCCGCGCCTCGCAATTCGCCAAGGCGCAGTTGCAGATGTCGAAACTCGTCAGCGAACAGCCGAAGGTCGCCGTGATCTTCGAAAATACCGCGTTCGGCACCTCGACCTCGAATGGATTGAAGGAGCTCGCGCCGGGCGAAGGCGTCGAGATCGTGATGTTCGAGCCCTACTCGGCCGGCTTCACCGACGCGAGCCCCTTGATCAACAAGGTCAAGGCCTCCGGCGCCAACGCGCTGTTCTCGGTCTCCTACCTCAACGACCTCATCCTGATCGTACGGACCGTCAAGCAGGTCGGGCTCAACATCGCGATCAACGGCGGGTCCGGCGGCTTTGTCATTCCGGATTTCTACAAGAACGTCGGCAAGCTCGCCGAGGGCCTGCAGGGCGTGGCGCACTGGAACCACGACATGGACGAGAACGCGCAGAAGGTGAACGCCGAATACAAGAAGCGCACCGGCGACTTCCTGTTCGAATATGCCGGCGGCCTGGTCGCGCAGACCTTCATGATCGCGGACGCGCTGGAGCGCGCCGGCTCCGCCGAGCCGCAGAAGGTCCGCGAAGCGCTGTCGGCTCTCGACGTCTCCTCCGGCTTCGCCGCGATGGCCCCGGGTGGCAAGGTGAAGTTTGGCCCTGACGGCAAGAACGTCTACGGCCGGCCCGTCGGCGTGCAGTGGCAGAACGGCGATCTCGCCAGCGTCTTCCCGAAGGAAGACGCCCGCGCGCCGCTGATGAAATCCTAAAGCCGCCGGTCGGACGATGCTGGAAACAGTGACCCAGGCCGTCATCAACGGCCTGCTCATCGGCGGCATCTACGCGCTCGTCTCCATCGGAGTGACGCTGATCTTCGGCGTGGTCAAGATCGTGAATTTCGCCCAGGGCGAATTCGTGATGATCGGGATGTATATCTCATTCTATCTCGCCACCCAGTTCGGCATCGACCCGATCCTGTCGCTCTTCATCTCGATGCCCGTGCTGTTCGTCATCGGCGTCCTGATCCAGCACTTCCTGATCCGCCGCGTGCTGGGGCCGAACGACATGCCGCAGATCTTTTTGACCTTCGCGCTGTCGCTCTTGCTGCTCAATCTCTCGCTGCTGCTGTTCTCGGCGAACTATCGCACCGTCCACACCTCCTATTCGGATGAAGCCTTCCATCTCGGCGGCCTCTATATTCCCGAGGCAAAGCTGATCGCCTTCGTCGTGGCGATGGCCTTGAGCGGCGCGCTCTGGGTGTTCCTGCACACCACCGATCTCGGCAAGGCGATGCGCGCCGCATCGCAGAACCGCGACGTGGCGACATTAATGGGCATCAACCCCAACCGCGTGTTCGCCGTCGCGTTCGGCGCGGCGCTGGCGCTGGCCGGCGCCGCCGGCTCGCTGTTGATGCCGTTCTATTCGGCCTACCCGTTCGTGGGACAGGTCTTCGTGCTGATGGCGTTCGTCGCTGTGGTGCTCGGCACGCTCGGCAACGTGATCGGCGCGCTGGTCGCGAGCCTGATGATGGGGGTCGCGGAATCGCTCGGCATTCAGTTCGTCGGCGCGGATTCCGGATTGATCGTGGTGTTCGCGATGCTGCTGTTGACGCTCGCGTTCAAGCCGAACGGGCTCGGCGGCGGGAGGGTGCGGTAGTGGCGAACGCAGGCAAATGGAAACTGCCGGCGCTGGCCGTGCTCGTCGTGGTGCTGATCGCCCTGCCCCAGCTGGTGAAGAGCTCGTTCGCGCTCGACATCTTCATCCGCATCCTCTTGTTCTCATTCATCGGCGTCGCCTGGAACCTGATGGGCGGCTACGCCAAACAGCTCTCGCTCGGCCACGCCGCCTATTTCGGGCTCGGCGCCTATACCTCCACCATCATGCAGGTCGATTTCGGCATTTCGCCGTGGGTCGGGATGGTCGCCGGCGGCATCGTCGCGATGCTGGCAAGCCTGCCGATCGGCTGGCTCTGCTTCCGCCTGCGCGGCCCGTACTTCACCATCGCCACCATCGCAACCGCACAAGCGTTGATGCTGATCTTCCTGAAATTCCGCGATCTGGCCTGGGGCGCCGAGGGCACCACGATCCCGAACCTCGGCAGCTCGCCCTTGATGCTGCAATTCGAGACCAAGGCGTCCTACTATTACGTCGTGCTCGGCCTGCTCGCGCTCGGGCTTCTGATCACCCACCGCATCGAGCAATCCTGGATGGGCTACTACCTCGTCGCGATCGGCGAGGACGAGGACGCGGCGGAAGCCATCGGCGTCAACGCGCCGCGGATCAAGCGCGATATCTACATGATCAGCGCGTTCCTGACCGCGCTCGCCGGCACCTTCTACGTCCAGTACATCTACTTCATCGATCCCGCGACCGCGTTCAGCTTCAACATCTCGATCGAGGCCGCTTTGGTGTCGATCGTCGGCGGCATCGGCACGCTGTGGGGACCCGTGATCGGCACCGTGCTGCTGGAGACAACGTCGGCGCTGCTGCAGAGCTGGCTCGGCAGCACCACCGGCGGCATTCAGCTCACGGTCTACGCGCTGATCCTGATGGCGGTGATCCTGTGGCGGCCGAGCGGACTGATGGGTATGGTGAACGAAGCCTATCAGCGCTACCTCCAGCGCCAGCCGGCGCGGGCGTGACGCTCCCCATGGCAGACGCGCTCATCATCAAGGGTCTCAGCAAACGCTTCGGCGGCCTGCGCGCGGTGCAGGACGTCAGCTTCACGGTCAAGGAGAACGAGACCGTGGCGCTGATCGGGCCGAACGGCGCCGGCAAGACCACGAGCTTTCACCTGATCACCGGCTTTCACCGCGCCGATTCCGGCTCGGTATTGGCGTTCGGACGCGAGATCGTCGGCCTGAAGCCGCACGATGTCTGCGCGCTTGGGCTCGCCCGCACCTTCCAGGTCGCAAAGCCGTTCGGCGCCATGACGGTGCTGGCCAATGTCATGACTGGCGCCTTCCTGCGCGACCGGCATGTCAGGGCGGCTGAGGAGAAGGCGCGCGAGGCGATCGCCTTTGTCGGCCTGTCAGCGAAGGAGCAGACCCGGGCCAAGGACCTGACCACCATCGACCAGCGGCGGCTGGAGATGGCGCGGGCGCTGGCGACAGAGCCGCGCATCCTGCTGCTCGACGAGGTGATGGCGGGGTTGAACCCGGCCGAGATCGACCAGGCCGTGGCATTGGTCGGAAAGCTCTCGCAGCGCGGATTGACCATCGTCATCGTCGAGCATGTGATGCGCGCCATCATGGCAGTTGCGCGCCACATCGTGGTGCTTGATCACGGCCAGAAGATCGCGGAAGGCGCGCCAAAGGAGATCGTGGAAAATCCCGAAGTCATTCGCGCCTATCTCGGCTCCGGTTATGTGCACCCGCCCGCTCCCGGGGGCGCGCATGCTTGAACTCAGGGGCGTCAGCGCAAGCTACGGCTCGGTGCCGGCGATTGCCAACGTCTCGATCGAGATCGGCGCAGGCGAAGCCGTCGGCCTGCTGGGCGCCAACGGCGCCGGCAAGAGCACAACGTTGCGCGCGATCTCAGGGCTGGTAACGCTGTCCTCCGGCGCAGTCACTTTTGACGGCGTCAATCTTGCTTCGCTTCCGTCCTACCGGATTCCGGAACTCGGCATCGCCCATGTCCCGGAGGGGCGCCAGGTCTTTCCCGAGATGACCGTGCAGGAAAACCTCGAGATCGGCGCCTATGTGCCGAAGGCGAAGGCCGAGCGCGCGCAGACGATGCAGCTCGTCTACGGCATCTTCCCGCGGCTCGCCGATCGCCGAAAACAGCTTGCGGGCACCATGAGCGGCGGCGAGCAGCAGATGCTCGCGGTCGGACGCGGCTTGATGCTGAAGCCCAGGCTTCTGATGCTCGACGAGCCCTCACTGGGCCTCGCGCCCGTCATGACCGACGTGACCTTCGAGAAGATCGGCGAGATCCACAAGATGGGTACGGCGATCCTGCTGGTCGAGCAGAATGTCAGCCGCGCATTGTCGCTGGTGCAGCGCGCTTATGTGCTGGAAAGCGGCAACGTGATCATGCACGGCTCCAGCGCGGAATTGGCTGATAACAAGCAGGTGCAAGCGGCGTATCTCGGGATTTAGGACAATCTCAATGTCGTCCCCGCTTGCGGGGACGACAGCTGGGTGTGTGGCGCACAGCGCTGCTCTACAAGAAGTCGTCATACTCCGCGAAAGCGGAGTATCCAGTACGCCGTGCCCGTTCGATTCCATCACTGGCGCTTCACAATACTGGATCATCCGCTTTCGCGGATGATGACGACTCGGATTCAATTTTCAAACAGCCAAGAAAATTTCAAACAAGGCTCCGCATTCCCGCGGCGCGATGCGCCCGAGTGGTGCATGAATCCTTCGCCCGGAAAAAGCAGAGGGCGTGGGGAATGCCGGGTGCCCGCCGCACCCATAGCCTCGCGTGCGAAATAAAACAAAGCACACGAGCGTAGTCACCACAGGTAGCGCCGAGATCACCCGGCATTCCCGCACGCAATGGTTTTAACGGCTTAT
>WNFC01013414.1_pt1 | contig 10851 bp, 6 predicted proteins | sample 5400541 | NCBI WGS metagenome assembly WNFC01 (sample SAMN13153342, study PRJNA577476) | soil metagenome | isolation source: 120 cm saprolite under Douglas fir tree site 2 hole 2 replicate 1 | place: USA:California | collected 2015-04-18
TTGCAGGTGGCGAGCTCGGCGATGAATGCGCGATGCAGAGGAGATCGGTCGCGCGCTGCGCTATCGATCACTGCGCGTGGCCGGAACTCGTGTAGGACTGCGCTTGCGCCTCCCACGTGCCCGGAATCTCCGTGGGTCACTAAAATACCGTCCAAGCGATTGATCCCTAGCGTGCGCAGATACCTGCGCACAATCCGCTCGAAATCCCGTTGCCCGCCAACATCAAAAAGCCAATCGCTCCGACGCGTGCGAACGTGCACGGCTGCCCCGGTACCGACGTCCAGCACGTTTACTTCTGCGAGCGCCCCTTTTGGCCATTGCGGACGTTCGACATAAAAATGGCCGGTCGGTAGCTGCGCAAAGAAGTGGACAACTACAAGAACCACACGAGCAAGAATCCAGTTCGTGTTGTTGAAAATCACGGACAATGCAGTGGAAATCGGCGCCGCCACGAGCGAAAGCAGTCCGCACGCCAAAACGAAAAACGCGATCGGAACAACAATCATATTTGCGAGTAGCGAGATCGGAGTGACGAGGTTGTAATACCAGAGCATGAGAGGGAGCGAACCGATCCACGCGGCAAGCGAAACTGAAGCGCCGCGGGCAATCCACCAAAGCAACCGATCCGCGAATCGGCGTGACCCGCTGAACAAACTGCGCGGGAGAAACGGATCGGGTGCAAAAGCGCGTCGCAGCCAGCGAAAAATCGGATCGGCCCACAACACAATCGCTGTCACCACTGAAAACGAAAGTTGAAAGCCGAGCGAAAATAACTCGTTTGTGTCCCAACACAAAATCAGGACGGCTGCCGCGGCCAAACTGTTGAGAGTAAAGACGCGCCGCTCAACGAGGAAGCCGCCGAGCAAAACCGAACTCATCAGCGCGGCGCGAATGCTCGAAACGTGGAGCCCAGTAATCGCTGCGTAGAAAAGCAATGCCGGGATGATCAGAACGATCGCCAAGCGTCGGCGGAGCTGCGCGATCGTCGCAACGATCCAAAGAAGCTGGGCCACGATTCCCACGTGCAATCCGGCAACGGCGAAGAGATGCAGCGTGCCGGTTTGCTGGAATGGTTCCTCGATGTCTTCCGGCGTTTGATGCCGCAAGCCAAGCACCATTCCGGTAATCAACCCCTGTACGTCAGACGAGTCCTCCAAGCCGCGAGAAAGAACACTTTGCATCCAGCGCCGTGATTTTTGTGCCGTGCGCAGAATGGGATTTCCACCGCGATGGCGAAGAATAGCGCCGTCGCCTTCATAGCTGACGAAAAGTTGCGAGTGAACATCGCGCCGTGCGAGGTAGGAGCGCATGTCGAATTCGCCGGGATTGCGCGGCGGCGAAATCGGCTCGGCGATTCCAAAAAGCTGCAGCTCGTCGCCAAAGGCCGCGCTTCCATGCCATCGAACAAAAATCGTCGCTTCGGCAAGACGTCGGTTACCCTGCGATTCGATCGTCTCCAGTTTGAACAGAAACGAAGCAAAGCTATTCAGCGAAACTTTGGGCTCACTTAGCACCGCACCTCGGACGGTGACGCTTTGCGGTTGCGGGCCGAGCTCCTGAGCGAGTCGTAAGCCCGGCGTGTCAATTAAGCGCGAGCTGTGCAGGTAAAAGAAACTTGCCGCGACGAAGATGTAGGTCGTAGCCGAGCTACGCGAAAACAGCGCGGTCAGCGCCAGAACTGCGATCGCGCCGAGCGCGACGCTCGAAGAGTTCGGCGCGTAATCCGCGCAATAAATGCCAAACCCAGCGGCCAACCCTAATCCGACAAAAGGCTGACGCGGCCAAGCCTCGATCAGCTTCATCGGTTCAATCCCAGCTCAGTCGCTAATGATGGCGTCCATGACAGCATCATGCGGCTCTATCGGAATCGTTTCGATCAATTGAAACGCGAAACAGATTCCGACTTTAAAAGCGAAAGCGACACGTCCGCCTAACAAACGATCGAAAAATCCGCCGCCGCGTCCGAGTCGATGACCACTGCGCGAAAAAGCGAGCCCCGGCACCAAGATCAATTCCGGCGCCGAAGATAAATTCAGGCCTGATTCGACGCGCAAAGTAGCAGGAATGACCGCGGTGGATTTGCCAGTGGCCACCGCTGCAGTTTCCAACGGTGCGATCTGCGGTTCGCTGCGCAGCGGTGAAAAAAGCAAAACGCTTTTGGCTTCTTGCCAGGAAGCCGAGTCAACAACACGCGCACAAATTTTCTCTGAGCGCGTCGTCCGATCGTACGACGTCATCGTCCGCAGTTGCTGCAACATCGCCAACCGCAAGGAAGCTTTCTTTTGCAGCAACTCCGATCCATCACTCATCGCCGCGAAAAATTTTGATTCACTCCGCGAAGCTTATATCGTTGCGCGAGAGTGCCGATTCCTTTTTCGAAAAAAAGTCGGAGGAACGTTGTCCGGCAGGCGTCGGAGAATGGTGCGCAAAACAAACAATCGACGCGTGTCCGCATGCGTCCGCGCTCCGACTGGCACAAGCGCAATTTTCTGACCAGCGTCTTGATTCCGTCGCTTTTCACGAAACGCCTGGGCGATCATGCCCAGCCGCAGTTTCCGAAAATCAACAACGGCGAAATCTGCATCACATGGATCGGGCACGCGTCCTTTCTCATCCAAACGCACGAGATCAATGTCTTGATCGATCCGAACTGGTCGAAATGGCTCAAGGTCATCAAGCGACTGAAGCAGCCGGGTTTCGAAATTCATCATCTGCCCGAAATCGATTTTGTTCTGGTCACGCATGCGCATTTCGACCATCTCGACCGGCGAACGCTGCGGCGAGTGGCAGCGGATCAACCGATCGTTGTGCCGATCGGCGTTGGCAATCTTGTGCACGATCTCGGGTTTCAGATTGTGCACGAACTGGATTACTGGCAGGCGGTGAAACTCGGACCGCTCGAGGTTTCCTTGACGCCGTGTTATCACTGGGGCGCGCGGTTCCTGGCTGATCTGCATCGCGGCTTCGGCGGATTCGTGATCAAGACTGGGGGCCGTTCCATTTTCCATTGCGGTGACAGCGCGTATTTTCCCGGCTTCCGGGAAATCGGGGAGCATCACGAGATCGACATCGCGCTGCTGCCGATCGGCGCCTATGACGCACCGACTGGTCGCGAGGTGCACATGAATCCTGAAGAGGCAGTGAAAGCATTCACGGAACTTGGCGCGAAAACTTTGGTGCCGATGCATTACGGAACTTTCCGTCTCGGCTTCGAGCCGCTGGACGAGCCGCCCGAGCGCTTGCTCGCCTGTGCGCGCACACATGGCATCGAAGATAAAGTGCTCGTAATGACTGAAGGAAATCCGGTTGTTCTCTGATCGTCGTGCCATGGCACGGGTCCGGTTCCTGCCCGATGAACTCGATGTTGAGGCCCTCGCGGATGAGACGTTGCTCAACGCCAGCATTCGCGCGGGTATTCCGCACACGCACGCCTGCGGCGGGAATGCGCGTTGTTCTACGTGCCGCGTAATCGTTCTCGAAGGCGTCGAAAATTGTGCGCCGCGAACGGGGGCTGAGCATGCAATTGCCGCGCATTTACAGTTCGACGTGCAGGTGCGGCTCGCTTGTCAGACGCGCGTCACCGGTCCAGTCACGGCGCGGCGGCTGGTGCTCGATGAGCAGGATCTCGCGCTTGTCGAAGACGAAATGCGCAAGCCCGGTATCGAAGCTGTGGGCGCAATCCACGGCAAGAGCTTTGATATTGGAATCGGCCTTCACTACGGCGAGGTAATCGTCGGCAGTGTGGGCGCTTCCGCGGACAAGCGGCGCACAGTCGTCGGCGACGCAGTGAATTTTGCAAGTCGGATCGAAACCGCGAACAAGAACGCAGACACAAACTTTCTCATGTCTGAAGCGGCGTATTTGCAGGTTGCAAACGAAGTCGAGGTCAATCAATGCCCGCCTTGGGATATTCGCGGGAAGACGGGTAGTTATAATCTTTTCGAAGTTGTCCGCCCCAAATTATAAGGGCACTTCCGTGGCAACACGTGATAGACAACTGACAAATACGCTTTCCTCTCCGCCTGAAGGTTATTTGGTCGGCGCAGCGGCCGCAGGCATCGCCGTACTCGCCTTCTGTTTTGTTTTGCTTTGGTACGATCCCTTTCTTTTTTGGAACGACGATTATGAGATCTCGGTCCTTCCCGTTTTTGCCGACGTGGCGCGAAGTTGGTCCGAAGGACATTGGCCTCTTCTCAGTCCGTATTCGTGGATCTGCAGCAATCTCGCCGGTGAGTTCCAGTACGGAACGTTTTCGATTTTTGTTAACGCCGTCGTCGTTCTGATTTGGAAATTTGCTCTCACATTTCCGCAACAGGCCGCCGCGCTCTCGATGGTGCATCTTTTCGTTCTTGCATGTGGCGCGTATCTTCTCGCGCGCGGGAGAAACTTGAGTGCAGCGCTCGCAACCATGGTCGCGTTAATCGCAGCGCTGAATGGATGGATTATTTGCTGGGGCGCGACGGATTGGTTCGGCGCGCTTGGCGCATTCGCCTGGTTGCCCTGGGCATGGTGGGCGATGGAACGGGCGCTTGATGCGCGCCGCAGTCACTGGCGGTTTCTTTGGCCGGCGCCATTCGTTTATCTCCTGGTCACCGGCGGATTTCCCTACACCGTCCTCATGCTGGGGATTTTGACGGCGTGGCTTGCGTTTAAATCGTTAGGCCAGACGGGAAAAATAGCGTCCGTGTTGCCGCTGGTTTTTGGTTCACTTCTTGGACTCGGACTTTCGGCCCCGGCATGGCTTGCGCTGCTGGAGTACACTCAAGGCTCCGCTCGCCAGGTGCAGCCGGCTTCTGCACATTTTCAGTGGCTCGTTCCGCCGGCGGCGTTGCCTGGCTTTATTTTGCCCAGTTGGACGGCGAACTGGGCGGATTTTTCGACGCGATTTGTGCCGCGCCCCGCGACTGAGATGGCCTGCGGTCTGGCCGCTCCCGTTTTGTTGATCACGGGATTAATCACGCATGGTCGATTACTCGTTAGGCAAATCAAGTGGGAACTTGCTTTGCTCGGGCTGGTGCTTCTTATCTCGATGCTGCCAAGCGCGAATGTTTTTCGCTGGAGTTTTCGATGGCTGCCATTTCTCCACCTGATCCTCGCCCTTTGTGCAGCGGAAGCATTTCAAGCGATGGATCGGCCCAGAAATAATGAAACGATTCGCCGCCGATTCTTTTTTTCTCCGGGCGCCTGGGCACTGCTCATAGTCGGGCTGACTACGTGCGCCATGTTTTTTGTGCGTACCAGTGGTCGCTACGCCTGGCCGTTAACCGCGATTATTTTCGCGATCGCTTCAGGGTGGGCTGCGCTCGATCTGCTGCCAGCGCGATTTCGCATCGTGCAACGGTGGATGCCGGCGATTGTGACATTTGCGGTATTGCTCGCGACGTATGTTTGCATTTCACCAAACGGCGGGGTTCCCAAATACAATTTCGGCCGGGAACTCTTGCACGCGGAACCGCTCGATCCGGCGCGGTTGTATTTAAGTATTTATCCACCTCCCGAAGTGGCTTACCGCTCCGACAAAATAACAGGGCCGGTAGGCAAAATACTGCGCCTCGGCAGCACTTCGATGTGGGGAGCGCTTCGTTTCATCAACGGATACAGCCCGATTCGCGCCGCCGGTGTGGCGCGCGAATTTGGATCGGCGATTCACGGCGAGATCGATCCCGGAACAGCAGCTTATCTGCTCGGGTGGCAGGCCGGTCGCGATGGTGGATTGGCGAAACTCGGCGTGGACGGAATCGTCGTTGCGAATGGATTACAACTGGACCCGAAACCTGCGGACGAGTGGATGTTGGCGTATTCATCCGAGGAAGGCCGCGTCTATCACCGACGCGGCGCGCCGTTAGCATCGATCCGGTCGCTTTCTTCGCCCGATTCACGGCCTAACGAGCAATTCGCAAGCGCAGCGATTAGCGCAATTGAAGATTCGCGTAATCGCGCAGTCGCTGATGTGGCCATCCCCCAGAACAGCGGTCCCGCGCTGATCGCATTCTCACGTCCATACTTTCGCGGTTATCAAGCGAGCATTGGCAGCAAACAGCTCGAGGTAAATTCGTACCGTGGCCTGATGCCGATTGTCGAAATTCCTGGCGGAACAAAAGGGCGCCTCGTTCTCACTTACTGCCCGTGGTGGCTCATATGGGGCGGTGGGATTGCAGTTGCAAGCCTGCTGGTTTTGATCGGATCGTTACCCGCAGCACTCGTTAGGAAGCCTGATTAGTAGACGTCGCGCTTGTAACGTTTTTCGCTCTTCAATTTCTCCACGTACTCGTTCGCACCATCCGCGCTTTTCCCGCCTTGCTCCTGAACGAGTTTCCGCAATATCGCGTCGACATCTTTTGCCATTCGGCGAGCGTCACCGCAGACAAAAAAATAGGCGCCCTCCTCGAGCCATTTCCAAATCTCCGCGGCATTTTCGCGCATCCGATGTTGCACATAAATCTTTTCTGCTTGATCGCGCGAGAAGGCGGTCTCGATTCGCGCCAGGTAGCCTTCTTTTTGAAAAGTCGCGAACTCGTCGCGATAATAATAATCGGATTTTTCGCGCTGCGCACCGAAGAACAGCCACGACTTTCCGCGCACGCCGATTGCCTTGCGCTCTTGCAAGAAGGCGCGAAACGGTGCGACGCCGGTCCCCGGTCCAACCATGATGAGCGCAGCGTTCGGATCTTCCGGAAGATGGAAATGTTTCGCCACTGTCGGGAAAACCGGCACGGGAGCGTTCTCGGCACGCTCGGCGAGAAAGGTAGAGGCCACACCTTTGCGCTGCCGGCCATGAGTTTCGTAGCGGATCACATCGATAATAAAGTGCACCGAATTGGGATACATCTTCAGGCTTGAAGCAACCGAATAAAGGCGCGGCTGCAGTTTGGCGAGCAGCCCGACGAATTCCGCCGGGGTGAAGCCGACTGATGGATGTTCGATCAGAAAATCAATCAGCTCCATCCCCCACAGATAGCTTTCGAGGTCGTACTTGCGCTCTGGTTCGAGCAACTCCTGCAAGAAGGGAGCGGCCGAAGCACGCTTGACGATGGCTTTCAAAAACTTCGGCGTAACATACGTGATCGAGTAATCGCGCAGCAAGGCCTCGCGAAACGAGCGCGGTTGTCCTTTGTTGCCGGGAACCGGTTCATCGCCCGTCGCGCTCAGCGCCGCGATGATTTCGTCCACGAGCGTGGGGTCATTCGACGCATAAACCGCCATCGAATCGCCCACTTCGTAGTTCAAACCCCAGCCGGTCAGATCGATCTCGAAATGGCGCGTGTCTTTTGGTGAATCAGGCGCGCTCAGTCGACGATTGACGACCAGTTTCCCCGGAAAGGGATTGCTGCGCGAGTAAGGTGACGAGGACATTGCGAGAGTCATTGGCGAGGTGCTCAATCTGTAGCGGCGGTCTGCGACCGTCGCAAATCAGCAATCGGCAATCGCAAATTCGAAAATGATTTGGGGTGGTCAACGGGACTCGAACCCGCAACAACCAGAACCACAATCTGGGGCTCTACCATTGAGCTATGACCACCAAAGATTTCAGATTTTAGATTTTAGATTGCCGATTGCAAAGAAAAGCAGCTGGAGGAACCCGTCCACTGACGTCCACTGCAGGACGCATGGAAGCTCGTCGGCTCCACCAGCTTGGCATAAACCACGCTTCATTCTTCGTTGTGACGCACTCGACCCGTTGCAACGAAGCTGCCATCGGATATCATCCGGCTCGTCCATTCATGAAAAAAATCGGTATTATTGTAGTGGCCGGTTTTTCTTTTCTTCTCGCCCCCAATCTGCTCTTCGCCCAATCGGAAGATCCGAGCGAAGTCTTTTTGAAGGCTTATATGACTTCGCAGCAAGGCGAGAAGCTCGAACACGAGAATAATTTCGGCGAAGCGCTGGTAAAGTTACGGTTTGCCGGGAGTTTGCTGGAAGAACTGCGCAAGAACCACGCGGAATGGCAACCGGCCATCGTCGAGTATCGCGCACGCAAAATCGGCGAAAGTATTCTGCGGGTGCAGGCCAAGCTTTCGACGCAAAAGGATCTCAACGCCAATTCAGCGCCGAGTGCTGCGGGCATTGCGTCTCCGCGGTTGCCGGAAAGCACCGGTCCCGTGGAGCCGAGCGTGGAACTTGTCCCTCCGCGACCGGGACAAAACCGGGTCGCATCGGGTGCTCTGCCAAGTGACGCCGCGATACAGGAGGCGACCAGGCAATTGCGTAAGCGGGTGGATGAACTGGAGGCGCAATTACAAAAATCGCGCAGCGATCTGACCACCGCGCAAAAAGAGAAGGAATTAGTCAGCGGGCGTTTGACGGAGACAAATGCAAAGCTCGCACAAACGCAAAAGGAAGTGGAAAAAAGCCGGCAGGCCGAGCGCGAGGTGCGCGACCAACTCAGCAAGGCCCAGGACTCGTTAGGCAAACTCGAATCGAGCGGAAAGAACGACCTCCAAGCCCAGGCTGCGTTGCGGGATGAGATCGCTCAGCTGAAGAAGGCGCTGATTTCTGCGGAGGCGGATAAAGCTTCGGCCGAGAAAGAAAAAGATTCCGCGACTCTGCAATTGGCGGACGCGAACAAGCAGCTAACCCACGCGAGGCAGGAACGCGACACCGCGATCGCGCAGCTCAAGGGTTCGAAGGATGCGCAGGATCACGTTCAAACGCTGATTGCCGAAAACACGGACCTGAAACAGAAGCTGGCTAGTGCGGAAAAAACCGTCCGCGAAATCGGCGAAGACAAACCGAAGAAAGAGCAGGAGCTGGCTGACGTAAAACGACAGCTCGAGCAATTGCGACAGCAGCTCGCGGCCAGTCAAAAACAGAACCAGGATTTCGAGGTCACGATCGCAGATTTGCGCTCGGAGTTGGATGACGCGACGGGCGAAGTCGAGAAGGCGAAGTTGACCGGTGCAAATGCCCACGAAACCGCGCAACTGAAGAGGGAAAACGAAATCCTGCGCGGCATCGTCATCCGTGAACGCGAGGAGGAAGCGCGTCGCGATCAGGCCAAGAAGCTCATGCTCGCGGAGTTTGATAAGTTAAAAATCAAGTCTGAAACGTTGACTCAGCAAGTCGAATTACTGGCTCAGCCGGTGACAAAACTCAGTGCAGAGGAACTGGCGCTTCTTCGCCAGCCGGTCGTTGCAATTTCGGACAACAATCCGAGAATTCAGAGAGAAAACAAAATTCCGAGGAGAATGGCAACGTGCCGCCTGCGCCGGAGCCGCAGAACACTCCCGGTCCCAATGTAGAAACAACTTTCCAACCTGGCGTGCCCAAGGAGTTGATGCCCCTTGCGCGGGGCGCAAAGGACAACTTCGATCGTGGAAAATATCGCGCCGCGGAGAAGCAGTATCGCGAGTTGTTGGAGAAAAGTCCGAACAATCTTTACTCACTCTCCAATCTCGGCGTCGTTCTCTTTCGCACCGGAAAATTAAAAGCGGCCGAATTGACATTAAAAAAAGCAATCACCATCGCGCCCAAGGATGAATTTTCGCGCACCACGCTCGGCATTGTTTATTATCGGCAGAGCAAATTTGATAATGCGCTCACTGAGCTGACCAAGGCCCTCGCGATCAATCCGAAGAGCGCGACCGCGCACAATTATCTCGGCATCACGGCCAGCCAAAAAGGCTGGCAGGAAGCGGCGGAAAAAGAAATGCTCGAAGCGATCGCCGTTAATCCTGATTACGCCGATGCGCACTTCAATCTCGCGGTGGTTTACGCGACCGCGGAGCCGCCAGCAAAGGAACTCGCGAAACGACATTACGCAAAGGCCACTTCGCTCGGCGCCGAGCCGGACGCTTCGCTCGAAAAGCTAATGCGATAAGCGCGCTTCGCACAGCGAAGCGGCTACAGCGCTGGCTTATTTTCGCGACAGCAACTGACGCAGGACAAACGGCAGTATGCCGCCGTGCCGGTAGTAATCGACCTCAATTGCGGTATCGATGCGCAGTATCACCGGCACCGAGCGTGATTGCCCATCGTTGTCCCGAATCTCGAGCGTCACCTCCTGGCCCGGCTGAATCGCATCGGACAATCCGGTGATCGAAAAAATTTCCGAGCCGTTGAGTCCAAGCGTTTGCGCATTTACGCCGTCAAGAAATTGCAACGGCAGCACGCCCATCCCGACCAGATTCGAACGATGAATTCGCTCAAAACTCGCCGCCACAACCGCCTTCACTCCTAACAGGCGTGTTCCCTTTGCCGCCCAATCGCGCGATGAACCAGTTCCATATTCATGGCCGGCAAGAATGATCAGCGGCCTTTTTGTTTCCGCATATTTCGTTGCCGCATCGAAGATTGACATTTGCTCTCCTGTGGCATCGGCATCCTGCCGATGATTCACGGGCTGGAAGCCAGTGCCACCAAAATACTTCGTCACGCCACCTTCTGTTCCTGGCACCATCAGGTTCTTGATCCGCACATTGGCAAACGTGCCGCGCGTCATCACAAGATCGTTCCCGCGCCGGCTACCATAGCTGTTGAAATCCTGCGGCTGAATTCCGCGCGAGATCAAATATTGCCCCGCCGGTGATGTCGGCTTGATCGCCCCGGCCGGCGAAATGTGATCGGTCGTGACCGAGTCGCCGAAAATCCCGAGCGCACGGGCCTCGTGAATGTCTGTGATGTGTCCGGGCTCCATTGCGAAATTTTCAAAAAACGGCGGCTCATGGATGTAATCACTTTTTTCGTCCCACTGATACACTTCGCCCGTGCTCGAGGGGATCTCGTTCCATTTCGGATTCTGATCGGCGAAATCGCGATACAGTTTGCGGAAAACTTCCGGCGTCAGTGCCGAGCGCATCGCGTCGCGGATTTCGCCTAACGAGGGCCAGAGATCGCGCAGGAAGGTGTCGCGGC
>WNFC01014130.1_pt1 | contig 10850 bp, 10 predicted proteins | sample 5400541 | NCBI WGS metagenome assembly WNFC01 (sample SAMN13153342, study PRJNA577476) | soil metagenome | isolation source: 120 cm saprolite under Douglas fir tree site 2 hole 2 replicate 1 | place: USA:California | collected 2015-04-18
GTGCGAAAATACGCTGGTCAAGCCTGTCCAGCCGAGCGTCTTAACGGCAAGCGCTACGCCGATAATTGGCTGGAGAATTTACTGGTTTCTGGCTCGATGAACGGTGTCGAGCAAGATCCACAGAGTCCGTTATAACCAGAGTTGCTTGACATACGAGGTACAGAAGCAACCCAGAAACCTATCGGTTCCCACGAAATCTCTTTTGCCCCAGAGACGCACTACCCCCTGTCAGGCCCTGGCGCATACCCACCCAGGGCCACCCGCCGCCATCCATTCTGACTTTGATTTTTGTGCACGGGGGAGAGCCTCATAACAGCTGAAGACATTTCAGGCGATCTACTTTGCCGTTGGCATTTTTTGGCAGCGACTGAATGAGTTTGATTTCTTTGGGCAGCTTGTACTTTGGTAATCTTTGCGAGCAGTGCAACCAGATATGTTTTTCTCTGCAATCATTGGTTTTTGGGACGATACACGCGATAAGTTTATGCCCCAGGAGGGCGTCCGGCACGCCCAGAACCACAGCCTCCACCACTAGGTCTAACTCCATGAGCACATCCTCGACCTCTCTCGGATTGATGCGATGTCCGCCCACTTTGAGGAGGTCATCTTGTCTCCCGATGACATAAAAATATCCATCAACATCCTGATAAGCCTGGTCGCCCGTTCGGTACCAGTTCTCATGCAGGACTTTCCTGGTTGATTCAGGGTCTTTCCAATACCCTTGCATAATGTTTGGGCCAGTGGTCACGAGTTCTCCCGCTTGCCCGCGCGGAACTTCTTCTCCCTTGGCATCAACGACGCGCAAAGTGACTCCCGGTATGGCCTTACCGATCGAGTCCATTTTCTCCACATAGCGCTCGGGCTCCAGGTAAGACAGCCGGGCAGCAGCCTCGGTAGCTCCATACATGATGTGAATCTGGGTATGAGCAGGCAATACCTGGCGCAATCTTTCCTTGATGGTCCTGCTCATATGTCCCCCCGCTTGGCTGCAGTAGCGGAGCGTAGTCAACGTGTCACGGTACTTGGCCAGCGGTGAACGGTGGAGGAGATAGGCATACGTAGAAGGGACACCGGAAAAACCTGTGACTTGTTCAGCAACCATCTCGTTCAGGACAGAGACGGGAAAGGCAAACTGGTTGTTGATGACGACCGAAGCCCCCACGGCAACATGGGTGTTCAAGAGCGATTTGCCCATGACGTAGAAAAACGGCAGCACCACCATTTGCACGTCCTCGTGAGTCAGCCGCAGGTACTGGCAAATGGAGCCAGTGTTGGCCACGATGTTTCGGTGCGATAGCATGACGCCTTTTGCACGGCCGGTAGAGCCGGAGGTGTAGATAATGCTGGCCAAGTTGTCCTGTCGGGTAGTGGTTTGGGGATTAGGTGGACGACGATTCTCTTGCATGAGATCCTCCCAGGTATGTACCGGAAACGCTGCAGAGGACCAGGCACACTGAGGAGACTTGAGAATGAGCAACTTGACGCCCGGCGCACACAGGTCAGTCGCCTGTAATAGTCTTTCAAATCTCGTGGAGGAGACGATGACACTCGGTTCCACGTCCAGGAGGACATCTTGCAGACCCTCCGGCTTACTATCGCTACTGCATGGCACCACAACCGCCCCGGCCTTGAGAGCACCATAATACGCCACTACATACTCCAGACTATTTTCTAGTAGGAGTACTACACGCTGGTTGTATGTCACCCCGCAATCAAGCAAAAGCTGCGCCAATTGGTTGGCCTGCGCGTTAATTTCAGCATAGGTGGACCGTACGCCCGCGTGAGTCAGCGCGACCTTATCAGGATACTGCTGGGCGCTATGTTCCAAGAAGTGATGGACGAGGGTAGGGGTAGTCGAGATCATGGGTTTTCCTCTGCTAGGCTTCGTGAGTGTCTAGTGCTTTGTCATGCTGAAAAGTTCTGTTAAAATATGGGTGTGTCCCACCTTTTACACGGACTTCTGACACGGTTTTGAGATTTTAGCACTAACATGCTGATTTCATTTGGGATAAATACCTATGTGTCCCCATGAGGGGGCATGTGCGAACTTCAGCTCACGGTGGGCATCATGAGCAGGTGGGACACACCCTAAAATATGGCCATTGCAATCTCAACTTGAGGGAGAGGTTATGGCCATCAGATATGCCGTGGACTTGATAGACACTGAACGTGCTGCATTACGAGAGATTATCTCAAAGAACAAGGCCAAGAGAAGTACGATTATGAACGCCTATATTTTACTCAAGGCCGATAGAACCTGTGGTTGGACAAACGCTGACATTGCTGCGGCGTATGAAGTTTCCACCAAAAAAGTCGAGCAGCTCAAGAAACGTTTTGTTGAAGAAGGGTTTGAAGCTGCCTTGTATCGTAAAGCGGTGACCAATGCTTACTGTCGAAAAATCACCGGCGATGAAGAAGCCCATTTGATAGCTCTCTGTTGTAGCCAAGCTCCTGAGGGGCATGAGCGATGGACCTTACGCATGCTCGCTGATAAAATGGTGGAGTTGGATATTGTTGACGCGGTGTCTCATGAGACTGTCCGACAGGAGCATTCGGTGATTCTTACGGCCCAACGGGACTCTTTCTATAATAGGGGAAAGCTCGACTATCACCCTATTGGAAAGGACTCCCGATGGGCTGTGCAGAGGTTATCTCGTTATCGGAGGTGCGCGCAAGCACCCAGTGGCAGAGGCTGCGCAACGAACTCCATGCTCGCTTTGACCAGTGGCTCGATCGGTTGGAGGAGCAGTTGCCCGATCCCAAAACGAGCTTAGCCGAGGTGACCGAGGCCGTGTGGCAGCTGCGTCAAGACCTCACGGGCGGCCTGAGCGAGACCATTGTTGAGCAGGCCCACATTGGCGAACGGACCCGCCAGTATGCCTATTGTCCCCAGTGTGGTCGGCGCTTGAGGGCGCGGCCTTTGGTCCCGCGTACCGTCGAGACTATGGTGGGCCCGGTGCAAGTTGAGCGGCCTTACTTTTATTGCACGTCAGGATGTGGTGGCGTTTATCCTTTTGATGAGGCAGTAGATTTAGTCCCGGGCTGCAAACAACTCGATGTGCAAAAGGCCGCGGCCCAGCTGGCAATCGAGATGCCCTATGAGGAAGCGCAAACGTTATTCAGCGATCTCACCGGCGTGAAGCTGGGCAGCGAGCGCCTCCATACGTTCACGCATCAGGCCGCTGAGGGGCTCACCGTCTTGGATGTGGCGCCGTCACGCAGTGCCATTGAGCGTCGCATTGAGGAGATGGGGGCAGGCCGCTTTCGCCGTCCGGTCTTGGTGCTGGGCATCGATGGGGCGTACGTGCCCACGCGTCCTGACAGCGCCCGGGAGCGCCGATCTGGGCGACGTCACTCTCGGGCCCGACGGGCATCGTAGCGCGGCCAGTGGCGCGATGCCAAGGGCTTTCGCTTCTATCTGATGGATGAGGAGCACATTGTCCATCTGCTCAGTTGGCATCAGGTGCAAAATGAGGCGCAACTTGGCAAAGCCCTTGAGCAGGTCAAAAAAGCGGGCGTGATTCCGGAAGATCACGTGCGGCTTTGTGTCGTCTGCGATGGAGCCTCTTGGATATGGAAACACATCAAGTCGCTATTTCCCAGTGCCCGTCAGGTGCTCGACTATTATCACTGTAAGGAGTACCTCCATAAAGTCGCCAAGGTCCAATATGCGTCATCCGAGCGGGCTTTGGAATGGGTCGAAGCCACCCTGACTCGGCTGTACCTTGGCAAAGTGGGGTGGGTGCTGGGTGGGTTGAAGCGTATGAAGGCCGCCTCAGAGGAGGCGGCAAAAGCGATAGCGAATTGCTGAGATTATCTGCATGATCACCGGAATCGGACCCACTATCGGCAGTTCCGTCGAGGGGGCTATCCGATCGGTAGCGGTGGCATTGAATCGTCCAACAAGTTCATTTGTCATGTACGGCTCAAGCGCTCAGGGGCGTGGTGGTATGAGCTCAACAGCAATCAGATGTTGGCGCTTCGCTGTGCGAAGTATAACGGCACCTTTGACCGGGTATTTGAACGCCATCAACAGCGTCTGCGAAAAGCGTAAGAATCACCGAATGCTCCTCTGTCCGACGGACCTTAAAAAAAACAACGAGCCGGTAAAAGGCTAAAAAAGCACTTGGGCATGCTCGCAAATCTTTGATTTAACTGACACTCTCATACGTCAAAATCCCGAATTCTAGCTTTTTAGCGGGCCATTGAAAAAAAATGAACTTAAACCATGGCAAAAGAAAGAATGGTGTATTCCGCCAGAGTAAGATGCCTCCTTTGTCTGTCAAATGGAAGAAGTCTTAGATATTTATAAAAGCCCGTATGATCCTCAGGAGCCCCAAGTGTGTCTAGATGAAATGTCAACCCAGCTCATTGGTGAAGTCCGTGCTCCTCTCCCGGCTGAGCCTGGGAAGCCGCTGAGATATGACACCGAGTATCAGAGAAATGGGACCGCAAATATTTTTATGGCTTTTGAACCATTAACTGGCCAACGGTATACCAAAGTTACTGAGCAGCGAACAAAGGTGGATTGGGCATACTTTATCCGAGAACTTGTTGATCAACATTATCCCCATGTGGAAAAACTTCGTCTGGTGATGGACAATCTGAATACCCATACCAAAGCTAGGGTGTCCAAATCAGCTTTTCGTCGTTGACCAGTTTTTGGACTTCAAGAGTTCATGGCCATCTTGTCGATGTCGGGTGGCCCCGTATTTTCAATAATAAGGGGTGCCTTTGGACTCGCCAACTGCGGCCCATGAAGATTTTTATAAGTCGTTGATATATTGATATTTATGTTATTATTTGACCGGTTTTTGGGACTCGGTATCAGCTCGACATACGACGAGTCAGGAGTGGGCCTCAAGGTCTCAAGGCGCTCGGGGTGAGAGAGCACCTCGCGCCGCTGTTGAGTCAAGGAGGCTAAGTGACTGCTGAACTCGTGTTGCTGAGCCACACTGACATCGAGGACGCGCTCGGCTTCCTCCCGAGTTGGCACGCCGCAAAAGGCGGGCAAGCGCAGGGCAATGCGCGCTGCGTCCTGGGTCTCGCCCACCCCGTGGTGTTTCCCTACCCCGAACAGCGATTCGATCGCATCGGAACTGATCGGCAAGCCGACTGGATCGAGCCCTAAGGTTGTAGCGGTTTTGAGTTGGTGATTGAGATAGCGTGTCAACTCTTGGCGTAAGGTGGCTGTGGGCATGGCGCCCACGAGCGGCTCACACTGCGCGAGGGTGGTGGGCGAAAGGCCGTGGGTTTTGAGAATCTGCTGGCAGGCAAGCACCCTCTTGGCATCGCCTTGAAACCGCTTGATGAGGGCTTTGCAGGCCGGCAGGTCATCGAGCGTCGCCCGCAGTTGGGCTAAGATCGAGCCGCGCTTGGCCCCACCCGGTGGCGACAGCTGGAGCACCCGATCGGCCCAGGTAAACAAGCGGTGCACGTTCATAAAGCGGGCTTTGGTGCGCACACGCGGCGGTGCCAAACACGCCAGGAGGGTCTGTTTGAGCTTGCCCGACACGCGCCCACAGGCCGACAAAAAGCTCTCGAAGGCCGGATGAGACTGATAGAGCCGCTTGAGCATCCCGGCGGCGGCATGGGAGATATCGTCGATGCACGGGCTGCCGAGACCTTGCTCCGCCAGGAAGGCGGCGGCTTTATGCAGCTCGCTGCCGCTATCTTTGCGATAGGCGGCGGGACGGCCCATCTGCGCGATGAGTCGCTTGAGGAACTCCGCAATGGTGTCACCGTTCCAGGACGCGGCCACCGCCACGGCGAGACAGCGAACATGACGGAGAGCCGGGGCGCCGGGTTCGCGCTGATGGTGATGGGCATCCAAGGCCAACACGGCGAGAATCTTGCCCTGGCCTAAGCCGATACTGCTATCGATCATCCAGATGAGACCGTTGGTAAAGGGGGCCTGGGGCAAGGGCACGCCCCGGAACGCCCGCGTCGACTCGAGGCGCACGATCGACAGGCGGATGACCCAATTGATGATGGTTTGGGGGCAGGGCGCTTTCTGGATACCCAGGTGCACCGCCAGAAGGGTCAGGATGCGAGAGACGGCGCGAAAGCCAACACGAGCGACGCAAAAGAGTTGCAAAGCCAAGTGGACCACCTCGACCTTGGGCACGCTGACGAGGCTGTGCAGTTGGGCCTCCAGTTGACGCAGGTGGGCTTGCGTCGCTTTGAGGGCGTTGGCGGTCTGATGGTACTTCGCTTCAAGGCGAGAGTACTGTTTGCGCTGGTAGCGCTCTCGATCGCCTCGCCGTGTGGCTTTGTGTTTCCATTGCTCCCGGCTGTGTGTCATTTTCGACAATTGGCTCATGACGTGGGCTCCCAACCGCGATGGCCGCGGGCCATCACGTGAGGGTTGAGGGTGACATGGGCATGAGCCGCAAGCATAGAGTAGTCGGGTGCCGGATGCACTGGTGCATCTCCGATGAGGGTAGCCTGCGCTTCACCCTCCTGAATAAGGGGACCTCATGACGTACAACCGGATGGAAGCGAAACCGATTGCCGGCACGCATTGTCGCTTCTGTGGCGATGCCCAGGCGCCTTTAGTAAAAACGCCATGTTGTCAGTAGTGGATCTGTTGTGATACGGCGTTTGTATCATTTCGAGGCGGCGGGCGATGTCAAGTGGAGCATGAGCGTTTTAGCATGTGCTATTCGCATTATCAGGATCAGCATGGGGGACCTTGGGAAAGTTGTCAGCACTGCCGCGATTTCTGGTCGCCACAAGAGTACAAATTCTATGCGGAAACCCCGATCAATTGGCCCAGATATTGAAGGAGGGGGGAAGTCAATAAGGCCCAAATCCCGGGCATAAAAAATGCCCTCTAGAGGGCATTTTTGGACACCTTATACCAAAGCATCGCTGTATGAAGCATTTGATCCCCCGGAGGCGAAAAGAATCGCGGATAAATTAGCGATCCATTATACCCCCAAACACGGCAGTTGGTTAAACATGGCGGAGATCGAACTGAGCCATCTGAGTCGTCAATGTCTGAGGGGCCGTATTGCGGCGAAGGCCACACTTATCAACAAGGTCCAGGCGTGGAACACCCAACGGAACGAGAAGCACGCCAAGGCTCATTGGCAGTTTACGACAGACGATGCACGCGTGAAATTGAGAAGACTTTATCCGATAGTTTCAACGTGACAATGCACTAGTGTCAGGGCACGACTCAATTTGTATGGGTTTCGAACTGGCGTAAGTTGTACCTATAGACTTTTTCACATGACTTGATACGATTTTTAGTCTGCAGCCCACTCTCCCTCATCAGAAATTTCATCGCAATCGTATTCGTAGAGTTGCGCATCTTCGGCCCAGTATTTTTCTTCTTGTTCGACGACCTTCGCGATCAGTTTGCTACATGTGCTTGGCTTGACCTTCGAGAGCGCAATCGGCAACTGTTGGTGAAAGTTGCGGGGGGTAACATCACCATGGTCAGCCATGTGGTTCTTGACGATGCCCCAGCATGTCTCGATAGGTTGGAGTTCCGGATGATACTGCGGTGTCCGCAGAAGGCTATGCCCAGCGGCTTCAGCTCATTGGTCCAGGCGAAATGCCGGAGCGGGAGCAAATTTTTTACAGAGTTCGTCCAGTTCTGGCTTTAACATGTCAGGCGTCCAGGGCATAGCATTCCTGGTCACCCAGGTGCCTAGCTGTTCTTGACGACTCTGGGGCGTGGGGACCGCTTCTTCCACCAAGACATTGTGGTCAGGGGCATTGTCCAAGATGATGCGGGAGCGTGACGGGAGATGCGGGAGCAATTGCTCGGCAAACCACGTTGAGAAATTCTCCCAGTGCATTTGCCCGTGATCATCGCCTGTCCGTTTCGCGGCCTCAAAGACCAACGCTGCCCCTTGGCCCCATCTGCGACCGTCATGGCATGGACCATAATCAGCCGGGGCCCCTTGCCAGAGGGTGTGTTGACCCACGGCCCATCTTCTTCAAGATACCACGCACACTGCCCTGCATGGTTCTGGTTCACGAAGGTCTCATCGAGGTAAACCTCTGGCCGTTGCAGGCTGCCATCGGGGGTGCGGTTGGCTCTTTTCTGCCGCAGGTAGCGTCGTCTTGCGAGGACAACATCATCGCGTTCTTTCAGGGCCGAACGTCGCTTCCCGGTGCCAGACGTAAAGCCCCAGCGCTGTAGCGTCCGCCACAGCGTCACGGAAGGGATAGCGGCATTATGGGGCTCGAGGAGATACTGCCGGAGTTGCCCCACACCGACACGGTGGCCAGCGAAATTCTTGGTCCGTACATACGCACGAATGACGGGTTGGAGATTCACGGCAGCACGATAATCAGGTTTCCCGCGCGGTGTCGCAGCTTGGACCTCGAGGGTGTGCCCATGGTGACGATACTCGGCCCTAATGCTCTTGACCGTGATTTCCCCAATATCTAGGCCCTGGGCTGTGCGCCATGTGGGATTCCTGGTCGATACTTCCTTATGGTTCTTCCTCTCCTCATCAAAATGGCGTTTGAGGTTCATGACCAATTGTTTCATGGCTGGAGTAAAATCTTTCCCCTGAAACGACATAGCGATGATCTTACTGTGGGTATCGAGCATGGTTGTGAGTGTCGATATCGATGCCAGAGTGTACATGAGTGAGTCGAGTAGGTCGAGAAATTTTTCGTATCAAGTCATATGAAAAACCCTTCTATGTTGCCGCTATTGTCAAGCCCCTTTTACACATTTTTTTCTTCTCTCTCTTCTTCCTTTAAAGGCGTATCCCATAGGAAATACTTTTATTGCTCAAATGTTCACTCGTGCTCATATGCGCGTTCATAGCGGTCTGCCTGGCGCTGCCAAGGGCAGAGAGGACCCGTACCATCATCCTGGGCTCAACACCCGATGCTTCCGGTCACATGGCCTGGTGTGAGCTGGCGGCTTCCTGGGGCGTTGGGACCTCACGTCTCCAACGACCTGCAACCTTCTCCAACCCACTTCTTGAGCAGCCCAGCTTCCGGCAGATGGCCTCAATGGGATCATCAGCGAGGGAGCGCTGCACGGCGGCTTGACGGCGCAGTGGAAGGGCTGAGAGCTGGGCTGGCATGTTCCCGATCTCCTCTGGCCGTTCTCAATAATGATTTGTTCTCGATGTCATGGCACACTCCTCGGGTGCCCTTCTTGGCAAGCCCTCGTGCGTAGGTTCGTCCTTGCATGCCTGGCACGCTGTGTCACTGCGCCCCGAGCGGTCTGGTGGCTTCCTGTAGCGTTGGAACCATCGTCTCCAACGACCTTCTATCCGTGCGGGCTTGAGGGCCCGGCACCCGATGCTCTCTGCGTCTTTCGACGAGAGCTGGAAGTCCTGTCGGAGGCGCCCCCATCTCTACGACGGCGTGCTGCGCAGGCCCGGATTTTTCGCGGGGCGCCTCCACCAGTACCAAAGCCGAGGCGTGACGCTGCATCGCCCAAGCGTTTCCCCCTCTGTGCGCACACATGGCCAGCACATGGTGGACACCAGCTCGGACGTCAGGCGGCTGGCTTTTGAGGCTCTTTTGCAGAGACCATCTGTTGTTTGGTAAGGACCTCAAGGTGTATGGCCCCCAGCAAATCCCGTCATGCTCAGTCCGCGCTCGGGCAAAGGCCGTCGTGGCCAGCTTGGGCTTTGAGCTCTGCCCCTACTGGGAACACCCCAGTCTCGAGGAAACGCCAGAGCGCCATGAGTAACTTGCGCGCCACCGCCACAATCCCAATCCGTCGCAAGCGCGTGCCACCCCCTCCGAAGCGCGCACGAAACCACACGCTCAGAGCACTCTCAGGCTGAAAGCGCCGCCAACTCCACGCCAACTCCGTGGTCATCCAGCGCACAGGGCGGTTGCCGGACTTGGTGATCCCTTGTTCCCGGGCACTTGCACCGCTGTGATACGGCGTCGGCGTGAAGCCCGCTACGCCCCCCACTTCCCGACGATTCTTGAAGGCGCGCCAGCCGAAAAATTCCATCACCACCAACCAGGCCCCATTGATGCCAATCCCTTTGAGCTGCATCAACTGGCGCACCTTCTCGATATTCGCGTCGGTCGAGGCCTGCAGCTGGGCGCGACGCTCGGCTTCCACCGCGGCAATCTGCGCACTGAGAAACGTGTGATGGGCATACACCCGCAGCACCCGACGACGCAAACCCGGGGGAATCGGCGAGCCATCCCACAGCCGTAGGGCCTCGAGTTGCTCAGGCAAGTTGCTCAGGCTCGTGACCCGGATCCCCTGGCTGCTGCGTAACCCCTGGCTGCGGGTTGTGGTGCGGGCCCTCTCCTGCTTCAGGGTTTCCAAGTCCCGGTGCAGATGGCGGTGATCCTCGGCCTCGACCGAGGGCACCTTGACCACCTGCCATACCTGACGCTCGCCCTGCGCATAGCGCATCAACATGCTGAGCAACTTGCGCACGTCCAACCCCTCGCTCTTCGCCCGACGACGGCGCCGGTTGACCTCAATGGCGGAGGAATCCACCACCTGGGTCGTGATCCCGTGCCCCTGCACAAACCGATGCAGCCAGAAGCCTTCGCGCCCCGCTTCATAGCAACGGACCACGGGGGCCGTGTCAGGCAGACCCAAGCGGCGTTTGGCCTGGGCGATTTCTTCCAGCACGCGTTCCTGCTGTCGCGCGGTCACGGTGCGCTCGCGCGGCTTTTGACCATGCCCTGTGGTGAAGCCGAGCTTCCAGGTTTTTTCACTGAGTTCAAAGGCCACAAACAAGGTACCCGCTGTCGTGCTCTCCGGCACATTGCCAGTCGCTGGGGTGGTCATAGGCTTTCTCCTCCATAGTGATCGCTCGAGAGTGATGGACAAGAAGCTTACCAACAGCGGCCCGCTAAGGGAACCAGCGGACAAGCATAGTATCTAT
>WNFC01026150.1_pt1 | contig 10850 bp, 14 predicted proteins | sample 5400541 | NCBI WGS metagenome assembly WNFC01 (sample SAMN13153342, study PRJNA577476) | soil metagenome | isolation source: 120 cm saprolite under Douglas fir tree site 2 hole 2 replicate 1 | place: USA:California | collected 2015-04-18
GCGTTCTATTCATACGCCTATCCGGAGCCGGACGGCTTCAGATCATCCTCCGTCGAGCCCCGCTCGGCATTCTTCAACGACACGCTCGGCGAGTTTCTCCTGCCCTACGATGCCGTCCGCACCGCTTCCGATCCCGATGCAGTTCTCCTCGCCTTTCTGAACAGCACCTACGCGGCGGCGGCCCAAACAGGAAATTGGGATCGCGCCGCGCTCGAATGTTCACCCGGGATTCCAGGCGTTCCCAAGCCGCCGCGCTAACCGATCGCCTTGACCGTGCGCCGGTGAGTCCGCGCGCCGCCAAGGACGACTTTGCGTGTCCGCTTTGGCGGGCTGGAAGCCCTGCGGAGCCGACCCATGGCTTTCGGTGGGCGGCGCCGTCCGCTATCATCCGGGTCGTTGAGTGTTGTCGGTTCAAGAGGTGCGTGATGGCGGTGGAAGAGGGACGCGTGGGCACGCTTGCTGAACGGGTTGCGCGCAAACGCTTCGCGACCAATGCGGGGAAATATCTGCTGCGGAGAATTCTGTTCCCGCTGGCGCTGTTCGTGCCGGTTGGATACTTCCTTCCGAAGCTCGCGCTCTTCTATGCGGTCTGCGGCCTCTACGATATCAGCCGCAACCACGGACTGAATGCCTCCACCTTCCGGCGGTATTTCATCGGCAACGGTTTCCTGACTTGGGTGATATCCCCGATCAACGTTTTGTTGGACCTGCTGTCGCTTCCATACATCAACAAGGGGGTCTATCGGCTGGAGGATCTCCCGGCCGATTATCAGGAGGAAGTGAAGCGCCTGATCGAAACGGCGGAACGGGAGAACCTCGTCGCTCGGCTGGAGGAGCGATCGAAGGAATTTCCCCGCACCATGATTTTCTTCAAATGGTACGGCGTCGACGTCGATACCTTCCTGGACATTCCTGCTTTCCGTCAGGATTGGAAGTACATCCAGACGATTGGCGTCTCGGTGTTCAACAAGAAGGTGTCAACCTCAAAGCACTTCGGTTTTCTGCGAGCGAGTTTACGGCTCCTGTACAACCTCAACGACATCACCGACCCTTCGGCCTACATCACCGTCGGGAACAAGACCAATTACTGGTGCGAGAACAAGCTGTTCATTTTCGACGATACGCTGTTGCATGAGTCGATCAATGAAACCGAGCAGACGCGCTATTGCCTGTTTGTGGACATTATCCGGCCGTCGCCGTTCCCATGGATCATGCGCGCGGTCATCACGCTCGTGCGGCTGACGTCGCGCAGCCTGAATTGGATTTTCTATAAGCACTGGAAAGTCATCAATCGCTAGCCACAAGCGGGGGTTTCCGCTTCGGGTCGGACTCGGAAGTAGCGGCGTGCACCGCATGGAGTCTGCTTGAGACCGAGGTCAGGCCCGGCTTCATCGCATTGCTAGAGAATTGATCCGCGCTACAATCGAAGGCGGGCGCACTGAGGAAAACCGGTGCAAGATACGTCGGGCAAGCAGAATACGGCAGCAGCCTCTCCGGCTTCGACGTCGATCGTGCGCTTCGAGCAAACTTTTCCTGCCCTCACGCCCGAAGAAATTGATCGTCTCCGGCCTTTCGGCACGATCCGTCGATATGCCTCCGGCGAGCGTCTGGTCGAAACCGGCAAGCCGAGCCCGGGCATGTTCGTGCTTCTGTCCGGTCACGTCGCGATCACGCAGCGCGACGGCCTGGGGCACATCACCCCGATCGTGGACCACGGTCCGGGACAATTTCTCGCGGAGGTCGGCCAGCTTTCCGGGCGGGTGTCGCTGGTCGACGGCACAGCCGAGGGTGAAGTCAACGCGTTGTTGATCCCGCCGGACGAACTGCGCCGGCTGCTGATCGCCGAAGCGGACCTCGGCGAGCGCATTACGCGCGCGTTGATCCTCCGCCGCGTCAATCTGATCCAGAGCGGCGGTGGAGGTCCCGTGCTGATCGGCTCGCCGCTATCAGCCGATGTCATCCGTCTGCAGGGGTTTCTGACTCGCAACGGACATCCGCATCATTTAATCGATCCGGCATCCGATTCTGAGGCAGCGAGTCTGCTCGCTCGCTACGCGCCCGCCGCAAACGATCTTCCGCTCGTGATTTCCGTCGACGGCGCCGTGCTGCGCAACCCGAGCGAAACCGCGCTTGCCCGCACGCTCGGCATGATCCGGGTTCCGGAGCGGCAGGCGATCTACGATGTCGCGGTCGTCGGCTGCGGTCCCGCCGGCCTCGCGACCGCGGTTTATGCCGCCTCCGAGGGACTCTCCGTCGTCGTTTTCGACACGCGCGCTTTCGGCGGGCAAGCCGGCGCGAGCGCCCGCATCGAGAACTATCTCGGATTCCCGACCGGCATATCCGGCCAGGCGCTCGCCGGACGAGCCTTCGTCCAGGCGCAGAAATTCGGCGCGGAGATCATGATTCCGGCGGAGGTCAAATCGCTCGACTGCACCCGCGCCGACGGCTCGTTCGCGCTGAAGATCGACGGCGAAGACAAAGTCCATTCGCGTTCGGTGGTGATCGCGAGCGGCGCGCGCTATCGACGGCCTGCGATCGAAAATCTGCAAACCTTCGAGGGGCGCGGTGTTTGGTATTGGGCCTCGCCCATCGAAGCGCGGCTCTGCGACGGCGAGGAAGTGATCCTCGTCGGCGGCGGAAACTCGGCGGGCCAGGCGGCGGTGTTTCTATCGAGCCACGCCCGAAAAGTACGAATGATGGTGCGTGGCAAGGGGCTTGCCGACAGCATGTCGCGCTATCTCATCGACCGCATCCAAGCCACGCCGAACATCGAACTGGCAACGCAGACGGAAATCATCGCGCTCGCGGGCAAGCGCGAGACGGGTCTCGAGCGCGTGCGCTGGCGCAATCGCGCCACCGGCGTCGAAACGGAAGCCCCCATCCGCAACGTCTTTCTGTTCGTAGGCGCGGACCCGGCAACTGCGTCGAGGTGGACAAGAACGGCTTTGTGATCACGGGCGCGCGGCGCGCGGGAAACCTTCCCGCCAATGAAAATGCCCTGGAGTCGAGCGTGCCCGGCGTGTTCGCCGTCGGCGATGTGCGTTCGGGATCGGTGAAGCGGGTGGGCGGCGCCATCGGCGAAGGCGCGCAAGTCGTCCAGGCATTGCACCGCTACCTCGCCCCCGCGCCGGCGTCTTGATCCGGAGGAATGCGAATGGCCGATCACTGCACGCACCTCAAAAGTATTCGCGACGTCACCCCCAGCGCCCTCGGCTGCGAAGAATGCCTGAAGACCGGCGATGTCTGGGTGCACTTACGCATATGCCGCACCTGCGGCCATGTCGGTTGCTGTGACGATTCCCCCAATCGTCACGCCACCCGGCATTTTCATGCGACCCGGCATCCGATCATCGAGGGCTACGATCCGCCGGAAGGATGGGGTTGGTGTTACGTCGACGAAGTGATGCTGGATCTGACCGATCGCATGACGCCGCATAACGGCCCCATCCCGCGCTTTTATTGATCGGGAGAACCATCATTGGCGGGCCCCCAATTCACGCGGCTTGCACGGGCGCAAAACGTCCGAACCGATTGCGGCCGACCGTCTTTGTCAGGCCGAATTCAAAACGGCTTCGCCGCGCCCCAGTCGGGCCGCACCGGTCCGGACACCTGCGCGAACGCGCCGTCGGCGAGTTCGGCCACCAGCACCCGTTCGGGATCGACCGGTCCCGGCAGCTTTACTAGCCCGCGCGGCACTTTCTTGAAGCCGAGGCGCCCGTAATAGGGCTCGTCGCCGACGAGCAGCACGAGCCGCGCGCCCGCCTTCTTCGCGGCGGCGAGCGAGGCCTCGATCAAGGCGGCGCCGATGCCGTGCTCGCGAAAAGGCGGCTCGACCGTCAGCGGCCCGAGCAACAGCGCCGGCGCCCCGCCGATGCGCACCGGCGTCAGCCGCACCGAGCCCACGAGCAAGGTGCCGATCCTCGCGGTGAAGGAAAGTTCGCGCCGGTGCGCGGCGATCTCGCGCAAGCGATAGGCCGTGCGCGCGAAGCGGCCGGGACCGAAGGTGCGCTCGTAGAGCTTCTCGATCGCCGGATCGTCCTCGGCCTGCTCGGGCAGAATGGTGAGGGAAAGATCGGACAAGGAAAGCTCCGCAGATCCGCCACGGCGTTAAGGCGCGCGCCGCATATCACGCTAGCGCCCCCGAATCCACCGCCGCTTCGCGCGCATGGCCGCCTTGCGCCGCTTCCGCTCGCTAAAACGCTCCCTACATGAGAAGAGTCGCGGCAAGGAACCGAGCAATGGGCCTTCTGATCGACGGCGTCTGGCAGGACCAAGGGTACGACACGAAGTCGACCGGCGGCCGCTTCGTCCGCAAGGATTCGCATTTTCGCAATTGGGTGAGCGCGGACGGCGCGCCCGGCCCGAGCGGCGAAGGCGGCTTTCAAGCCGCGCCCGGCCGCTATCATCTCTACGTCTCGCTCGCCTGTCCCTGGGCGCACCGCACCTTGATCTTCCGCAAGCTGAAGAAGTTAGAGCCGATCGTCTCGCTTTCGATCGTCGATCCGCTGATGGGCGACGAAGGCTGGGTATTTTCGCGCTTTCCCGGCGCGATTCCCGACGCGGTGAACGGCAAACAGCGCCTTTACGAAATCTACCGCCTCGCAGAGCCGCGCTACAGCGGCCGCGTCACCGTGCCGGTGTTGTGGGACAAGGAGCGCAAGACGATCGTCAACAACGAATCGTCGGAAATCATCCGCATGTTCAATTCCGCCTTCGACCAATTCACCGACGCGCATGACGACTATTATCCGCAGGAATTGCGCGGCGAGATCGATGCGATCAACGAGCTCGTCTACAAGCACATCAACAACGGTGTCTATCGCGCGGGCTTCGCGACCACGCAGGAAGCCTATGCGGAGGCGTTCGGCGATCTGTTCGCGGCCCTCGATGAAGTCGAACGGCGGCTATCGCGCCGGCGTTATCTCGCGGGCGGCCGTCTGACCGAGGCCGATTGGCGGCTCTTCACCACGCTCGTGCGTTTCGATCCGGTCTATTTCGGCCATTTCAAGTGCAACCTGCGCCGCATCGCCGACTATCCAAATCTGTCGAACTATCTGCGCGACCTCTATCAGGTGCCCGGCGTCGCCGAGACGGTGAATTTCGAGCACATCAAGCGGCACTATTATATGAGCCATCCGCAGATCAATCCGAGCCGCATCGTGCCGCTCGGGCCCGAGATCAAGTTGGATGCGGCGCACGACCGCGCCCGCTTCGCAGTAAAGTCCTTACCAGGACGCGCTGACCGGCGCGCCGTATAAGATCTCCTCGAGCCTTCGCCGCGTGCCTTCGCTGGTCCCGTCGGGGAGCTTGTTCAAGGGGAAAAAGCCCGCTTGGGGAATTTCCCAGCTCGGGCGCGGCGGCGCCGGCCATTCGAACTCCCGCACCACGAATACCGCCACGTGATCGCGCCGGGATGCGCCGGCGTTGTGAAAAACGCCGTGCAGCGGCGGCGCGGCGGCGATGCGGAGATTTCCCTCCTCCATCAATTCGCGGGCGAGCGCCTCGACGAGGCTCTCACCGGGCTCGACCCCGCCGCCGGGAAAGTGCCAGCCGGGCGCATAGCTATGGCGGACAAGAAACACCTTGCCGTCCGCATCGAGCACCGCGCCGCGCACGCCGAGCGTCATGCCGCGCGAAAAACGCCAATAGAGGTGCAGGAACCTGCGGATCATTTGGCTTCCTTCGATTCGCCGCCCGATCCTATCGGCTTTCGCGTTTCCGCGTTATGAACGGATGTTTGGCCAGCCACAAAAGCCGAGAGAAGCCAGCCATGAAACGTTTCGCCGATCTGACCGAGCAGGAGATCCTCGCGCTCGCGATTTCCAACGAGGAAGAGGACAGCCGCATCTATCGCGGCTTCGCCGACGGCCTGCGCGAGCAATACCCGGGCTCGGCCAAGGTATTCGATGAAATGGCCGAGGAGGAAGTTCGCCACCGCGGCATGCTGTTCGACCTCTACCGCACGAAGTTCGGCGAATATCTGCCGCTCGTGCGCCGCCAGGACGTGAAGGGCTTCTTGCGCCACAAGCCGTTGTGGCTGATGCGCCCGCTCGGCCTCGACGAGGTGCGCAAATACGCGGCCAACATGGAATACGAGACCGCCAACTTCTATCGCCAGGCGGCGAAATCCGCGCGCGACGCCTCGGTGCGCGAACTGCTCGACCGGCTCGCCGAGATCGAGGAGCAGCACGAGAACCTCGCCGAAAAGCTGAGCGAGGAAATCCTCACCCAGGAAGTGCGCGGCGAGGAGGAGTCGACCGCGCGGCGCATGTTCATGCTGCAATACGTGCAGCCGGGACTCGCCGGCCTGATGGACGGCTCGGTCTCGACGCTCGCGCCCCTGTTCGCCGCCGCCTTCGCCACCCACAACACCTGGGAGACGTTTCTCGTGGGCCTAGCGGCCGCGCTTGGCGCCGGAATTTCCATGGCCTTCGCCGAGGCGCTCTCCGACGACGGCTCGCTCACCGGCCGCGGCGCGCCGGTGATCCGCGGCGTGGTCTGCGGCGGCATGACCGCGATCGGCGGCCTCGGCCATACGCTGCCCTATCTCATTCCCGATTTCTGGACCGCGACGGCGATTTCCTTCGTGGTGGTGGCGGCCGAGCTCGCGGTGATCTCCTGGATCCGCTGGCGCTACATGGATACGACGCTGCTCGCCGCCTCGTTTCAGGTGCTGGTCGGCGGCGCGCTCGTCTTCATCGTGGGCATCCTGATCGGAAGCTCGTGAGTGCATGTTCGTCCTCGCGCATCTTTCCGATCCGCACATCTCGCCGCTGCCGGAGCCCCGCCCGGTCGAGCTCATCGGCAAGCGGATCACCGGCTATCTCAACTGGAAGCTGCGGCGCGGCGCCCACCATCGGCGCGACGTGCTCGACCGGCTCGCGGCGGATCTGCTGGCGCAGGCGCCCGATCACGTGGCGGTCACCGGCGATCTCGCCAATTTGTCGCTCGCGGTCGAATTCGACGGCGGCCGCGCGTTTCTCGCCCGCCTCGGCGACGGAAATAAAGTCAGCGTGATCCCCGGCAATCACGACGCCTATGTGCGCGCGACCAACGGCATGTATCTCACCGTCTGGCGCGAATATCTCGCCGGCGATGACGGCCAAGACGCGCCGTTCCCTTTTTTGCGCCGGCGCGGCCCCGTCGCGCTGATCGGGCTTTCGACCGCGGTGCCAACGCCGCCTTTCTTCGCCTCCGGCCGGCTCGGTTCCGATCAGCTCGATCGTCTCGCCATCCTGCTCGCGCGGCTGTCGAAGGAGGCGGCCTTCCGCGTGATTCTCATTCACCATCCGCCGGCGGGGGCGCGTCCGTGGCTGAAGCGCCTCGAGGATGCCGCGGGGTTTCGCGATGTCGTCGCACTCTATGGGGCCGATCTCGTTCTGTCGGGGCACGATCACATCGCCGCCGTGAACGAGATCGCGGGGCTGCGGAGGCCGGTTCCGGTGGTGCAGGTGCCTTCCGCCTCCGCCGCGCCCGGCGATCCGCGCGGCGGCGGCGCCTATAATCTCTACCGGATCGACGGCGGGCCCGGCCTTTGGTCGTGCGAGATGGAAAGCCGCGGCTTCTCGCCCGACGGCAACATCGTCTCAATCGGAAAAAAGAAGCTCGTGTGAGGCGCTCAGCGCGTCAGATAGACGCCCAGCACGAACAGCCCGATCGCGCCGACGACGATGCCGAGGATGAAGCTCAGCACCGTTTCTCCGCGCGAGGGCTGCGGCGGCGGCATCTCCGGCTTCGGCTGAACGACTTCCGCCGGCGACACCAGCGCCTGCTCGCGCGCAATCAGGCGGCGCGCGACATAGCGCGTCACCGCCTCGACGATCGGACCGGTTTCGGTCGACTCCGCGAGCACGCGGCGGCCATAGGCGGTGTCGTGCAGGAGCCGGTAGGTGCGCTTGTCGCGGCCCATGGCGACATGCGCGACCATGTCGATCCACAGCCGCGGCACCGAGCCTTGCGAAAGGCCGCGGTCGAAGAGATCGGCGTGCTCGGCCGGAATATCGCTGAAGACGGGATCGAGCGCCTCGTTCAGGATTTCGAGCCGCGCCGCCTCGGCGTCGCGCAGCTCGACGATGACGGCGGAGCGCTCCGCGGCCTCGATGCGCGCGGCCCGCACCGCCTCTTTCAGCGGCGACGGGCGGCGGTCTTCCGCGGCTTGACCGTCCTGATCCATGGGCGCCTCCGTCGGCCGTTAAACTAAGCGACAAATTATACGGAGTAGCGAGGGCGCGCAAAGGACAAGTTTGGCACGATTTTCCCGTGCGCGGCGCGTGGAACCGGGGCTAAACGCAGCGGCCGCCGTCAACCTCCACCACGTTTCCGGTGAGAAATGCGGCCTCGTCGGAGGCGAGGAACAGCGCCGCATTGGCGACGTCTTGCGGGGTCGACAGCCGCCCGAGCGGCACCGTGGCGACGAATTTCGCGCGCAGCTCCGCCGTGTCGCCGCCCATGAAGGTCGCCAACAACGGCGTGTCGCCGGCAACCGGCGCGATCGTGCAGACGCGAATCTCGGGCGCGAGCTCCACCGCGAGCGTCTTCGAGAAAACATGCACCGCGCCCTTGGTGGCGTTGTAGCAAGAAAGCCCCGGCCGCGGCCGCAAGCCCGCGGTCGAACCGATGTTGATGATGACGCCCTTGCGCCGGCGCATCAGCGGGACTGCGGCTTGCGTAAAAAGAAAGACGCCTTTCACGTTGACGGCGAAGACGCGGTCGAATTCGTCCTCGCCGATTTCCATCAGCGGCTTGTTGACGTGGCTGACGCCGGCATTGTTGACGAGAATGTCGAGCGCGCCGAAGGCCGCGGCCGTTTCCTTGACGGCGGCGTCGACCGCGGCCTTGTTCGACACGTCGCAGCGAAGGGCGATCGCGCTTTTGCCGATAGCCGCGGCGGTTTCCTTCGCCGCCTTTTCCGCGATATCGACGACGGCGACCCGCGCGCCCTCGCGCGCGAAGGTCTCGGCGATCGCCTTGCCGAAGCCGGAACCGGCGCCGGTCACGAGCGCAGCCTTGTCCTTAAGACGCATGCATTCCTCCCTTTGCGATTTCGCCGGCCGAGATTATCGCGCCACGAATTCGTAGGATCTCGCCGAGCCGAGCCGCCGGATATACGCCAAGTTTCGCGCCGGCTGTGGTAGGGATGGTCACGAATGCGCGACCCCGCCGATCGCTCCCGGAAAATCCCTTGAGCACCTTCATCCTCGCCGCCGTCCTCTGCGGCGCATTGTTGCATGCGAGCTGGAACGCCATCATCAAGATGCTCGCGCTGCCCGCGCCGCCGCCCGCGGCGTGGCCCTATCTCGTCGCCTCCTCGCTGATCCATGTCGGCTATTTCGCGCTGGTGGGCTTCGCCTACCGCTCGACGGACCTCGGCGTCGCCTATCCGCTGACCCGCGGTTCGGCGCCCTTGCTCACCGCGCTGATCGCCTTCCTCTTTCTCGCCGAGGCGCTCGCCTGGAACGGCTGGCTCGCGATTTTCGTGCTTGCCGCCGGCATCGTGACGCTGTCGGCGGACGCGCTCATCCGCGGCGGCCTCACGGGACGGGCCGCGCTCGCCGTCGCGACCAACGCCGGCGTGATCGTGACCTATACGCTGGTCGACGGCTTGGGTGCGCGCGTGACGGGCTCGGGCCTCGTCTACGGCGCCTGGTTGCTCGCCGGCGCCGGCCTTTGCGTTCTCGTCTTCGCGCTCGCAATACGGCGGCGAGCCTTCTTCCGCGAGGCGAGAAAAATGTGGCGGCCCGGCCTGATCGCGGGCGCCCTGGTGCTGCCGTCCTACGGGATCGCGTTGTGGGCGATGACGCTGGCGCCGATCGGGCTCGTCGCCGCCTTGCGCGAGACATCGGTGCTGTTCGCCGCGATCCTCGGGGCGCGCCTTTTCGGCGAGCCGTTCGGCCCGCGGCGCTGGCTGGCGCTCGTCCTCATCGTCGGCGGAATTATTTTGTTGAAGCTGCCCGCAGCGTAAACCGCGGCTGGATCACTGCCGATATTGCTGCAGCCGCGTGGTGCGAAGGCCGGCGAGGCCGTGCCGCTCGATCGAGTGCTGCCAGGCGAGAAACTCTTCCGTGGTCAGCGTGTAGCGCTTGCAGGCGTCTTCGAGCGACAAGAGCCCGCCGCGCACGGCGGCGACGACCTCCGCTTTGCGCCGAATGACCCAACGCCGGGTGTCCGGCGGCGGCAAATCGGCGATGGTCAGGGGGCTGCCGTCGGGCCCGATGACGTACTTTGCTCTCGGGCGTTGCGCCTCGGTCATCTTACGCTCACTGAACTCGAACACGACGTGACAAGCCGCGAAGCTAAGCCCGAGGCATGAAAATTTCCCTAAAAGCTTGTTTCCAAAGGCTTAATGAGTTCCGGCGGTTTTTCGCCGCCGGAACCGAAAACCCCCGCAAAGGCGCGCTTACGGGCCCGGCCGCTGGATCGAGCGAATCTGCGAAACGGTGAGATAGCTCGAGCCGACCTGCAGCAACGGCTGCGACCCGCTGAGATCGACCCCCGTGACCGTGCCGGTGTATTGCGTGGAGACGGCGACGCTCTGGGGGGCGGGTGTTGGACGGGGCTCCGGCGGATTGATGCTGGCGACGCTCTGCACGGAAACATTCCTTAATCAGACATACGGGTCCGGTTCTTTCTGAGCAAAGCGCGGGCCACATCGGCCGATGGCGAAGCCGAAGCAAATCAAGGATTTAGGACGCGCCCTGCCGCCGGCCGCACGGCAGAATCGGCACGCTCGGCAGGACTTGCCGAGCAGGCCACTTTGCCTCGCCGCCATGCCCTCCTATAACAACGCCGCCGCGCCACGGCAGCACTTGGAGACGACCATGGAGTTCAATCTCGACCTCGAGGGAAAGCCC
>WNFC01016439.1_pt1 | contig 10849 bp, 10 predicted proteins | sample 5400541 | NCBI WGS metagenome assembly WNFC01 (sample SAMN13153342, study PRJNA577476) | soil metagenome | isolation source: 120 cm saprolite under Douglas fir tree site 2 hole 2 replicate 1 | place: USA:California | collected 2015-04-18
CCCTAGAACGAGGCACTAATTCGGTAAACCATATCCGAAAGTGGCTCCAGCTTCGGCAAACGATGACGTCATCGACGTTAAATCGACCTCGCTCGGGCCAATGTTCTGATAATCACCGTCTAGACCTCGCCCAGGCGCGCGGCAAATTCGGCCTCGCTTTGTTGTGATAATGACTATCATAGAATTGCCTAATTCATGTTGCATGGTTGCGGTCTCGCGGCGGGTTCGAACGGGTTGACGACCGGAACAGGGACAGCGGAGATGCGGATGGGTGATGGTTTCTGCAGGGGCGTACGGCTCGTGCCGAGTTGGATGGGATCTTCAACCTAGGGGAGGGATCCCTCCGTAGACCCGCTGCAGGAGCAGCGGCGAGTGAAGAGCCCTATGCAATTTATGATTGATTTTTCGCGGCACGACGAGCTGTCCTCGCGCAGGCTGGCAGGAGATGTGGCGGCCGCCAAGGACCCTCATCGCAATCACGAGGCGGCAACAGCGCCGCAGCGACCCGCCGATCCTCGGCGAGGAGGACATTGTAGGTGCGGCACGCCGCTCCGGTGTCCATCGGCTCGAGCACGATGCCGGCGGCTCGCAGGGCACTGCGCAGGGGGTGCTGTATCATCCCCATCGTGCGGCCGAGGCCGAGCAGCAGAATTTGCACGCCGCCATGCTCGACGACCGGCGCCAGGCTCTCCGCGGTGACAGAAGCAGCATTCGCCGCCGCCCATGGCAGGGTGCGATCGGGGAACACCAGGACCGAGCCGCGATAGATCACGCCGGCTATCCGAAAGCCGCTCGCTCCATAGCGCTCGATGACCTGACGGCCGACGGGGACGAGCGGGGTCAGCTCCATCGCGAGCGCATGCGCGATTACGAGGTCCCGGGAGCGCCGGCCTTGGCACCCTCGCCCGACCGAGCGATCGCAGCGCGGTTCGGCTGCACGTAATAGAGCACCGGAGCCGCGATGAAGAGCGAGGAATAGGTGCCGATGACGACGCCCCACAGCATCGCTATGCTGAACCCGCGCAACACTTGGCCACCGAGAAACAACAGCGACAAAACGGCGAGCGCCACCGTGCTGACCGTGAGAATCGTCCGCGATAACGTCTCGTTGAGCGCGAGGTTGATCAGATCACGGAACGGCATCGTCCGGTATTTGCGCATCGATTCGCGCACGCGGTCGTAGATAACCACGGTGTCGTTGACCGAATAACCGGCGACGGTGAGGATCGCCGCCAATGTCGTCAGATTGAACTCGAGTTGCAACAATGCGAAGAGGCCAACCGTGGTGACCACGTCGTGCAGGGTGGAGATCATTCCGCCGACGCCGAACTGCCACTCGAAGCGAAACCAGATGTAGGCCGCGATCGCTATCAGCGCCAGGATTGTCGCGATCACGCCGGCCCGGATCAGCTCGGCACCGACGCTCGGGCCGACCACTTCGACGCGGCGATACTCGATCCCTTGACCGAGCGCTTGCCGTGCCAGCTGGACCACCTTTTCCTGCGCCGCATCGCCGCCGAGCTGGCGCGGCAGCCGCACCAGCACATCGGTCGGCGGCCCGAACCCTTGCAGCGAGGCATCGCCGATATTAAGCGCGTCGAGCTTTTGCCGCATCTCGGCAAGGTTGGCGGGACCCGTCGTCGACCGCACCTCGATCAAGGTGCCGCCGACGAAGTCGATCCCGTAATTGAGCCCGACCGTCAGAAACAGCCCGATCGAGGACAGGGTCAACAGCAGCGACAAAGCAAACCCGACCTTGTGCCAGGCCATGAAGTCGATCTTTGGCGTGCGCCGGATGACGATCAGCGGTCTCATCTGAATTCGGTTGTCGCAGAATGGCGGCTGGTCAAATCGGGATCGCCTTCGGGTTCCATTGGCGCAGCCAGGTAACAATCAGCAGCCGGGTCACCAGGATTGCCGAAAAGAGCGAGGTCAAAACGCCGATGCTGAGAGTCACCGCGAACCCCTTGACCGGGCCGGAGCCGAGCCAGAACATCAAAAAGCCGGCAACCAAGGTCGTCACATGACTGTCGAGGATCGTGCCGAAGGCGCGCTTGAACCCGGCGTCGAGCGCCGACAGCATTGTGCGACCGGCCCGCACCTCTTCACGGATACGCTCATAAATCAACACGTTAGCGTCAACCGCCATGCCCATCGTCAGCGCGATGCCGGCGATGCCGGGGAGGGTGAGGGTGGCACCCAGCAGCGACAGGCTGCCGAGCATCAGGCAAAGATTAAAGACTAGCGCGATGTCGGCGAATACCCCGAAGAGCCCGTAGAACAGAATCATGAAGACGACGACCAGCACGACCCCGACGATGCTGGCGACCGCTCCGGCATGGATCGAATCGGCGCCCAGATCCGGTCCGACGGTGCGCTCTTCGAGGATCGTGATCGGCGCTGGCAGCGCACCCGCCCGCAGCAGGAGGGCAAGGTCGCTCGCCGACTGGACGGTGAAGCTGCCGGAGATTATGCCGCTGCCGCCGAGGATCGGCTCGCGGATCACCGGGGCGCTGATCACCTTGTTGTCGAGCACGATGGCAAACGGCCTGCCGACATTCTCGCGCGTGGCGTCGCCGAAGCGTTTGGCTCCGGCGGCATCGAACCGAAAGCTGACCACCGGCTCGTTGTTTTGAAAGGTCGGCTGCGCGTCGACCAGCGTGTCGCCGCCGACCATCACGCGCTTGCGCACGACATAGGCAGCGGGCCCGGCATGCCCGGCCCGTCCCTCCTCTGCCGGCAGGATCACGTCGGCGGGCGGCAGCCGACCGCGGCGCGCGTCCTCGAGCGAGACGCCGGTGTCGACCAGCTGAAAGGTGAGCTTGGCGGTGCGGCCGAGGAGCGCCTTGACATGCTCCGGGTTGTCGACGCCGGGCAGCTGGACGAGGATACGGTCCGATCCTTCCCGTTGGATCGTCGGCTCCTTGGTTCCGGTCTCGTCGATGCGGCGGCGGATGATCTCGATCGACTGATCGACCGCCTGGCGCCGCCGTGCATCGGTTGCAACCGTGCTGAACCGCATCGTTCCGGACCCGTCGCCGCCAATCTCGACCGTCAGGTCCGGATCGATCTTGCGCAGCGCCTGGCGGGCATCGTCGATGCGGTTGGGCTCACGAATCGTGAAGGTTATCGCATCGTTTTCGACTTCGAGGCCGGTGTAGCCGATGTTGGCATCGCGCAGTCCGTTGCGCACGTTGTCGATCAGCGAGTTCAGGCGCTCGCGCTGCGCCGCGGCGACGTCGACCTGGAGCAACAGATAAGACCCGCCGCGCAGGTCGAGCCCCAGCGCAACCTGCTTGTGCGGCACGAAATTCGGCAACTGTGCGAACAAAGAGGCGCTGAACAAGTTCGGCAGCGACAACAGTACACCGAGCGCGCAGACGGCGCAGATCAGGGTGACTTTCCAGCTTGCGAAGTAAAGCATGCCGTCGGTTTCCTCACCGGCAAATGCCCCCTCACGCCGCACGCCGGCGTACGAGAGGGCAAGAACAATCCTCGGCTCACTCCTTTGTTTCCGCTTTCACCCGAGTGTCTTCCCGTTGTCTGGCCGCTTCGCGGGTCGCGCCCGGATCGGGCTTGGCGAGCACGCTGGTGATCGTGCTGCGCACGACCCGAACCCGGACGCCGTCGGCGATGTCCACCGTGACCTCTTCCGGGCTATCCGCCCGCGCGACCGTCCCGATGATGCCGCCCCCGGTCACGACCCGGTCGCCGCGCCGCAGCGCATCGAGCATCGCCTTTTGATCCTTGGCCTTGCGCTGCTGCGGCCTGATCAACAGAAAGTAGAAGACGACAAAGATCAGAACCAGCGGCAGAAACTGGATCAGCGTGCTCTGGCTGTCGAAGATCCCCGTACCCTGGGCATAGGCGGTGGAAATGAGCATCGGCATCGAGCCTCAAGATCACGCGCCGCATCCTCCCGAAGGAGCGGCGCCGCCGTCAGCGCCAGGGGCAGGCGCCCGCACGACCGGGAAATTGGTACGCGATGCCTGGTTAAAGAGCAATGGCCGGGTCGGTTCAGCGTTAGCCGGGGCGGGTGGCCTCTGCACCCGCAGCTGCGGGCAGCGGCCCCATGAACTCGCGAGGGTCAACCGCCCGGTTGCCCCGACGCAGCTCGAAATGCAGCTGCGGCTCGGTGACATTGCCGGTCGCGCCAACGCGCGCGATGACTTGACCGCGCGAGACCTTGTCACCGCGCTTAACCAGAATCAGATCGCAGTGGGCATAGGCGGAAATCCAGCCATTCGAGTGCTTGATGAGAATAAGATTGCCGTAGCCTCGCAACTCGTTTCCCGCGTAGGCAACGACCCCGACGTCTGCCGCCTCCACTGCTGCGCCGCGCGGCGCGGCAATGTTGATCCCGTCATTATGCGTCCCGTCATGCCCCAAGCCGTAACCGGCGAGCACATGGCCGCGAATCGGCCATTGAAAGGTGCCGCCGCTCTGCACCGGCGGGGCGGCGATCGCCGCGGGTGGCGCTGGCGCTCCGGCGGCAGTGGGCGCCGGCGGCGCGGCAGCAGGCTTTGCTTCGGGTCGGACAGGCTCGCCGGCCGGAGGCGGCGCCGACACCGTCGCGACCGGCGGTGCGGCGGCGGCAACGGATGGCTTTTCCACCGCGGCAGGAGATACGCGATCGAGTGCAGTGGCTTCGATGCGGGCGGGTGCCGCCGCGGCTTCCGGTCTTGGCGAGGGCAGTACCGTCGAGGACAACGGCGCCGGTGAGCTGACCGGCTGACCGGTCCGCGGGATAATCAAGGTACGGCCGGCCTCAATGCGGTAGGGCGGCGCCAGATGATTCGCCTCGGCGATAATTCGCATCGGGACATGATAGTCCTGAGCAATCCCGGACAGTGTCTGCCCGGGCCGCACCTTGAGGTGTTCCGGCTCAAACGTGGCCGCGGCTTCGCCGCCGCTGATTACCGGCGCCGCCCCGTCGGGCCGCGGGCTGCAAGCTGCGACCAGTAGAGCGAGCGCAGCAGCCCGTCCCGCAGCGGCACCGCCGCATCCTCTCCCGCTGACCTTTGGCATACTTCCCCCTGCACGCCCCCCGACGCGCAAGCAACCCGATACTTGGTACGCTAAGCCAGAATCATGTCAAGCCCTGGCCAGCGCTTCGCCGTGGCAGTCCGGCAATCAGTGGGACAAACCGCACGAGACCAAGATCCTCGGTGGAAAACCCGTCATCTTTGCGGCGGATGCGGAGGAGTTGCTGATCGCGGTGATCCTCGCCGACCGGCGCGACCAAAACCCCGTCCGGCGCGAGCCCGTCGACAAGGGCGGTCGGGACCCCCGCCGCAGCAGCGGTGACGATGACCCGGTCGTAGGGCGCCTGCTCGGGCCAGCCCTTCGTTCCGTCTCCGAATCGGCAGATGATGTTGCGGAGGCGCAGCTCGCCGAATCGGCGCTCGGCCTCGCGCAGCAGCTCGCGGTGGCGCTCGATTGAAAAAACCCGCCGGCAGAGCCGCGCTAGCACGGCAGTTTGGTACCCCGAACCGGTGCCAATTTCGATCACCTGGTGCCGCTCGGCGACTTCGAGTTTCTCGGTCATCAGCGCCACCACATAGGGCTGGCTAACGGTTTGACCCTGGCCGATCGGCAAGGCCACGTTCTCGTACGCCCGATCCTCGAAGGGCGGCGGCACGAATTTTTCCCGCGGTATCTTCTCGATCGCCCCGAGCACTCGCGCATCACCGATCCCTGCCCGGCGGAGCTCCATCAAGAGCCGCAGCTTCTTGGGTACCAGGGCCGGCTCACCAAAGACCGGTTCGGCGGGGCTCACTTCTTCAGCCATAGGGCTCGATGACTTCCTGCCCGCCCATGTATGGCTGCAAAGCCGGCGGAAGAGCCACGGTGCCGTTGTGCCTTTGGAAGTTCTCGAGAATCGCGATCAGGGTCCGGCCGATCGCGAGACCGGAGCCGTTGAGAGTGTGCACCGGCACCGTCCCTTTACCCTTGGCCGGGCGGTACCGCGCCTTCATCCGCTGCGCTTGAAAGGCGCCGCAATTCGAGCAGCTGGAAATCTCGCGGTAGGTTCCCTGCCCGGGCAACCAAACCTCCAAATCGTATGTTTTCTGCGCTGCAAATCCCATATCGCCGGTTGATAGCGTCACGACGCGATAATGAAGACCGAGCCTTTGGAGCACCTTCTCGGCGCATTTGGTCATTTGATTGTGTTCGTCCGCCGAATCCTCCGGCCGGGTAATCGAGACCAGCTCGACCTTTTCGAATTGATGCTGGCGGATCATGCCGCGAGTGTCCTTGCCGGCTGCGCCCGCCTCCGAGCGGAAGCAGGGGGTCCACGCCGTGTAGCGCAGCGGCAAACTGCTCTCGTCGAGGACCTCGCCGGCGACGAGATTGGTCAAGGGAACCTCGGCGGTCGGGATCAGCCAGTAACCGTCCGTGGTGCGGAACAGATCCTCGGCGAACTTTGGGAGCTGGCTGGTCCCGAACACGGCTTCATCACGCACCAGGAGCGGCGGCGAAACTTCGGTATAACCGGATTCGGTCGTGTGGAGATCGAGCATGAACTGGCCCAGCGCCCGCTCGAGCCGGGCGAGCGCCCCGCGCAGAACGACAAAGCGTGAGCCGGACAATTTCCCGGCGCGCACGAAATCCATTAGGCCGAGCCGCTCGCCGATCGCTTCGTGCGAGAGCGGGGCGAAATCAAATTGCGGGGGTTCGCCGTGATGGCGCTCCACCCGATTCGCGGTCTCGTCGGGCCCGTCCGGTACGTCCTCGGCCGGTAGATTGGGCAAACCGGCGAGGATCTCGTCGATCTCCGCCCGCAGCTGCGCGGCGGTAGAGGCGGCCTCCTCGGCTTTTTGACGCAACGATGGGTCGTGGCTAAGGAGACCAGACTCTCCCGCGCCGGCTGCTGCTAACCTAGCAGCCGCGAATTCCCTCGCTCTGCGGTTGCGCTCCGCCTGCGCCTCCTGCGAGCGAGTCTGAGCCTCACGCCAGGCGCGGTCGCGAGCGAGAATATCCTCGGCCCGGATTTGTAGACCGCGCCGCGCCATTCCGGTGTCGAAATCCTTCGGGTGCTCCCGGATCCATCTGAGATCATGCATAATGCGATGGGATATAGAGGGCCAGCGGCGGCGCGTCCATCCGGCCGGTCAGGTCATCCGCCCGTGGCGGGCTTTCCCTTGCCGGCGAGCTCAGCCTCTTCTTCGGCCTCGCGCCGGGCGCGTGCCTTCTCGACCATTCGGCAGGAAATGATCGAGGCCTCGAAAAGAATGATCAGAGGCACGGCGAGGCTCGTCTGGCTGACCACGTCGGGCGGTGTCAGCACCGCCGCCACGACGAACATGATGACGATCGCGTAGCGGCGCTTGGAGGCGAGGCCGGCAGAGGAGACCAGCCCGACCCGCGCCATTAACGTCAGCAGCACCGGCAGTTGAAAGGCGATGCCAAAGCCCAACAGCAGAGTCATCACCAACGACAGGTACTCGTTGACTTTCGCCTCGAGGACGATCGGCAGACCGCCATCGAGGCCCGCCGGCGTCTCGAAGCTGACGAAGAAGCGCCACGCGATCGGGATCACGACGAAATAGGCGAGTGCGGCACCCATCGCGAATAGCACCGGCGAGGCGAAGAGGTAGGGGTAGAACGCCCGCCGCTCCTTCTTGTAGAGGCCCGGTGCAACAAATCTCCAAAGCTGGCTCGCAACGACCGGAAAGGCGAGGCAGACGCCCGCCCAGAGCGAGACCTTTACATAGGTGAAAAAGGCCTCGGTCAAACCGGTGTAGATCAGATGCCGCCCGGTCTGTCCCTCGAAGATGACGGCGAGCGGGTGCACCAGAAAACCGTAGATCTGCTCCTTGAATTGATAGCAGATCAGAAAGCCGACCAGGATCGCGCCGATCGACCACATCAGCCGGTTGCGCAGCTCGATCAGGTGATCGAGAAGCGGCATCCTGCCCTCTTCGAGCTCGGCGTCCCTGTCGTCGTCCACCGCGAACCCTATGGTTTGGGCGGCACGCTATCGCGACTGCTGTCGCCCGACTGCCCGATTGCCGGTGCTGCAAGTGCGGCCGGTTCGGTCGTGGCCGGGGTCGCCGCGGGCTGCTCGCCGATATCAGTCGCAGATGCGGTGGAACCCGAGAAATCCGGCAGTTCCGGGGGCTTCAGACTTTCGGTCAGGCTCCCGGTCGGATCAACGGCTTGGCGGAACTCCTTGTCGAGGTCGATCTCGCTCGCTTTCTTGAGCTCCTGGCGCATTTCGTCGAGTTCGGCCTCGCGAACCATCTGTTCGACGCTGCTCTGGAACTCGCGGACGCGCAATGCTTTCGGCAGATCCTTCGGCCCGATGACGACGAGCGCCACGATCCCGATCAGCATCAACTCCGACCAGCCGAAGTCAAGCAACATCGGGCGCGGGCCTCAAAGCGTCTTGGTTTGATAGCAAGGACATCCGCAAGCCGGCAGATGATGTCAGATGCGGTTGATATGGGCAACGTCGGTCGCTGTGCCAGCCGATCGCGGCACCCTCGGGCGGCCGAGAGCACTCCGCCCTGGTTTCGTTTGGGCGACTTCCCGGCAGCCGCTTCTCCCTGCTGGCAGGGAGAAAATCCGTTCGGGCGCTCCAAAACTCCCTGCTCAGCAGGCAAAAAACCGTCAAAATCAAGCGCTTGGGCGAGATCTTGGATATCGGCCAGCAGGGAAGGTTGGTGATGCCAAAACCGGGTCGGCAGGGAATTGGCAGCGGAATCCGGTCGGCAGTCCCGCACCTTGATATTCGCATCATATAGCCAATTAATAATTGATATATTCGCATTCCACTCATGTGGGGGCGAGCCTCGGGCTTCGCAAGAGGTGGCAAGGAAGGCGGCTCGTCACCGCCGAGGCGGAGCCCACTCGCCCACGAGATGCCGAGAATGTCGGCGCGGAGCGCGTTGGCGATCCGAGGGCAACGACGAAGCTGCGGCGGGCGAACCCCCCATGAAATGGCCGATCATCGCGTTGGCTAGACGGAGCCTGTCCGTGGTGGCGGGCTAGACACTTCTCTAGCCGCGAAGGGTCTGAAAGTCGGGATTCGACCCTTTCTCGGTCACTCAGCTTCGTATTCGGAACGGCTCTTCCTGCCCCGAAACCGACCTTCGCGATAACCGTGCCGGCCTGCTCGGTAGGCCAGCAAGCCGCCATTCGCCCGACCCCGCTAGCACTTAATTGCCCAGCGGTTGATCAAGTTCGCCCGGCGGAGCAAACTCGTTACCGGACGTCCCGTCCGATTATGCGCCGCGAACGCGGTTCGATCGATTAGGCGCGGCAATGGATAAGCTTCTGGAACGTAGCCGACGCGTCTTACGGTTCGATGTAGGGGTTGGACAGAACGATGGTGGTGCAACGGCGACAGGTCATAACGAATGGCATTGTAGCAGTTCTGGCGATCGGCGAAATCGGAGGCTGAGCGGGGGACTGCAATGAGCACGAGTTTCGGATCAGGCCTCCATGCGGCACCCGGACGGGCCGTCGATACTTTGGCATATGACCGCTACCTTGGTCGTTGGTCTCGGCTCTTTGTGCCTGCGCTGATCGCCGCTGCTGAGGTGTCGACCGGCTACCGGGTACTCGATGTCGCCACCGGACCGGGCGAGGCGGCGCTCATGACGCTTCCCGTCGCCGGCCGCTCCGGCGTTGTGATAGGGGCGGACATCTCGCCACCAGTGGCCGCCGACGGCCAGGCATTGCCCTTCAAGGATGGAATCTTTGATGCCGTGACGTGCCAACTCGGCCTGCAGTTCTTTCCCGACCCCGCACTCGGACTGATGGAGTTTCGACGTGTGCTTCGCACCGGCGGCTGCGCCGCAGTGTGCGTCAACCCTACCGCGGACCGGGTACCGATGTGGGGCATTCTTGCCGATGTGCTCAGCTGCTATCTTCCGGAGAAGCGAGACGTTTTCCAGCTCGGTTTCGCGCTCGCCGACCCGGAACGTCTGGGATGTCTGTTTGCCGGCGCGGGATTTCAAAGCATCCACGTGGAGCTCGAGACCCGCGAGGGCACCATCGACAGTATCGGCGACTATTGGGAGCCAATTGAGACCGGCGTCGGATCCATGCCACAGGCATACGTCGCACTTTCCGAAACGGACCGCCGCGCTGTGCGAGCCGAGGTGACCGCCCGGCTCGCGCAATTCGAGTCGAACGGGCGGCTCGCGATCAGCGTTGAGATGCTGATCGCGCGGGGGCGAGCGTAGTAGTCAGGCCCGCGCGAAGATCGTGTCGCTGAACCAGCGCATGTTGGCGATGGTCGCGGCTTCGTTGTGGCCTCACAGTTCCACATCGATGCAGACCCGCAGGTCGCGCAGCGCGCGCAGATCGCCGATGGTGTCGGCATCGCTGCTGAAGAACTACCGCCGTTCGCTGTCGGACGCGACCGGCGGCACCGCATTGTCGTAGTGCTTCACGCGATACACCGCGGAGACGCTGTCGGGGTCGCGCCCCGCCTGCGCGGTGACTTTGCGCAGCCGCTCGATAACGGCGGAGAGACGCGGCAGAGTATCCAGCGAGCGCTTGTTGTTGGAACCGATCGGATACCACGCGTCGCCGAACCGCGCGCGACGCAGTGACGGGCCACTATCTCCGCCGACCCAGATCGGCGGATGCAGACTTAAAGGGTCATCTCTGAGGGAGCGGTTCTACCCAGGAAGACATCCCATGCCGCGCGGAGAGCGACCAGCGCGATTGGGCGACGGTTTCGGGCCGAGCCGCGGTTCCATCGCTAGTCCGCAAATGACCGGAATCGGCGCAACCCCGCCGTTCGGACCGGTCTCGGTGAAGGACCGAAGTCCACCCGAAGCTGCCCTTTGAGGCGAGCAGCAAGTTCGGGCCATTCTCGACATAGGTGCGA
>WNFC01015793.1_pt1 | contig 10847 bp, 13 predicted proteins | sample 5400541 | NCBI WGS metagenome assembly WNFC01 (sample SAMN13153342, study PRJNA577476) | soil metagenome | isolation source: 120 cm saprolite under Douglas fir tree site 2 hole 2 replicate 1 | place: USA:California | collected 2015-04-18
TGCTGGCCGCCCTGGTGATCGCCGTGATGTATATATTCATCCTGACCAATTTACTCTTCGATTACACAAAAGGTCTCAGAGCATGGGTGGGGGGTAGGAAGCAGGAAGCAGGAAAGGGAACACCGTAAGAAGAAAAGGGATTGTGAAACCAGAGGAGAAGATCAGGATGGGTTATCTTCAGCGAACACTTCAAGCGACGCTAACGATTGTGTTGAGCGTCACGATCGTGATTGTCGCAGCATTTGGGCTCTCTGAGAGTCTACGACTGGCGGGTTTCGAGAGAGTCGACAATATCTTGATTACCTTCATTGTTTCACTTGTATTAGTGCTGCTGGCTGTGTGGCTTTTGCCTCGTTCGCTTCTGACTCTCAAAGAGGGGGCAGAGCAGGGTTATCTCTATCGCATTCTGCAATTGCTTGCCTTATTGTGGGTTGCTGTTGCCGTTCTACTGTTAGTGAGCATTGGTCTGTATTCCGTCCTGGCAACGATAGGAGTACAGGCAAACCCGGACTTCTTGATCACGTTTCTTGTTTCATGTGGATTGATCCTGCTGTCCCTCCGGCTCTTGCCTCGCTCGCTTGTGATGCTCAAAGAAGAACAGAAAGAGAGAGGTGTCAACTAAGGCTTTCATATAATAATTTTTGTATATCTCCTTGCTTTTTCATTGTGAGTGGTGTTCCAAGCACATGATAGGCTGTAATCGTGAAATAATGCTTAGTTGATACATTTAGTGTTTGGCTATTATGTCGTGGATAATCGGGTTTTCTCATTGTTTCATCTCGGTGTTGTATAATAATGTGCCATGAAAGGCTGGGTGGGTGTAGCAAGGCGCGATGTGTAATGGCAGGAGTGGATGGGGAAGTGTTTCTTCAATCATGGTTTCTGCCCCTTGTGGATACTTGCAAAACACCTGCATATATTGCTCCTATCGGAAGAAAAAAGCTGAAGGATAATTCCTCAAGCTTTAGGTATTAACGAGATGTTTGCTTTGGAAGAGATATACCTAAGAGCGCCGCTAGATCACGGGTTGTAGTTTGTATTCTTTCAAAGTTAATGGTGGGGTTTGGCCTGGGCTTATCAAAATAATTGGTGATGAAATCGGAGTCGCGACTGGTTTGTTGCTGTCGATGTGTTCGAAGAAGCTGACTCAGTGGTGGAGGTAGGGCACCACCAGTGGACAACCAGCACCCGACGATGATCAGTAAGAATCCCACGATGATGGCTGCATTGAGCGGCTCGCCGAGCAAGGTGACACCGAGGAGGACGGCGACGGCTGGATTAACGTAGGTGATGACGGTACCACGGCTGGCTCCGACCTCGGCCACGAGCGCAAAAAAGAGCAGATAGGCCAGTGCAGTGCAGATCAGGCTGAGCACGAGCAGGCTGACTATCACCTCTATGTCTGGTATTTTACTGGGAAGCCTTGTTACGGCGAGTGGCAACAGCACAATGGTCGCAGTGATACACATGACAGTCACAACCCCCAGGTTAGGTAGAGCTGCGATTGGTGGTCGCTTGATGAGCAAGGCACTGGCGGCGTAGCACGCGGCTGCGAGCAGGACCAGAAATGCCCCGAGCAATCTTTGTTCATCACCGCCAACGTCGAGACCCAGCAGGACAATCACTCCCAGTATGCCGATTAGCAGCCCAACCAGGCGCAGGCCACTAGCCCGCTCGCTTGGATCAAAGCGAAGCGCGAAGAGTACAACAAGAAGAGGATCTGCGGCGATGAGCAAGGATCAGCGGCGATGAGCAAACTGGTGAGCGACGACGTGATGTGCTGCTCGCCGTAACTGATCAACAGAAACGGTCCAGCAATCTGCACGCAAGCAAGCGCGGCAACCACGAGCCACCGCTCACGCACCTTTCGCAGCACCCCCCGCTTTGCTGCCACAGGAAGGAGCACAGCGGCTGCAATTCCGACACGAGCGAAGACCACCACGCTTGGATCAAGTTCCTGTACTGCAATCTTGATGAACAGATAAGGAATGCCCCAAATCACCGACATCGAGATGAACAGCAACCAGCCCTTGCGAGTCATACTTCCTCCTGCCCGTGGCGTCGTAGAGGAGCACCTTTTCTCCCTCCTCTTTCAGCAGCATAGCTATGGATTATACTATCAGAGGTTCTGCATCTGGTTGTGAGATATTTGGCGTGTTTCATCGGGTGGGTAGAGACTCATTTCCTTCGAAGCATACTAAACCGAACAGCGATACCCGAACAGTATAGCACATGCTCTGGAGCTTCGAATTGGGATGGAACATTTCCTCGTTGCTGGTTTGCCATTGCTTCTATCCCTTTGCTATACTAGAGAAAAACGAATGGTAAAAAGGGATAGCGTATCGTGATCGATATTTGTATGTTAGGGACATGTGGCATGATGCCAATGCCGGGGCGCTGGCTCTCGTGTGCTTTGATGCGTTGTGGGTCGTCGCTGACGCTGGTTGATTGCGGCGAGGGGACGCAGGTGCCGTGGAAGTCGTTAGGCTGGGGGTTTCGCCAGCTTGGGGCTATTTGCTTTACACATATGCACGCCGATCACGTAGCGGGTTTGCCTGGGGTGCTCTTCATGGTGGCGCACGCAGGGAGAACGGAACCACTCGACATTTATGGTCCTGCTGGCACCAGCTATGTTATCGAGGGACTGAGGCGGATTGTGCCCGAACTGCCCTTTCCAGTACAGGTGCACGAGTTGAAAAGCGGCGAGCATTTTCCTCTTCCTGGGGGGTTGCGTGGTTCATGTGCCGCTGCTGCGCATGGTATTCCCTGCCTGGCTTATCGTTTTGAATTGGATCGCAATCCTGCCTTTTTACCTGAACAGGCACAGTCTCTGGGTTTGCCGGTGCAACTCTGGTCAAGGTTACAGCGGGGTGAGACGCTTGAGTTCAATGGTCAAACGATTACTCCTGCTCAGGTGCTTGGCCCTCCTCGACGCGGCATTTCTCTGGCGTTCATCACCGATACGCGACCTACGCAGCAGCTCAGTACGTTTGCTCATGATGTTGATTTGCTGATTTGTGAAAGTATGTATGACAATGCTGAGGATTTGCCGTTAGCGAAGGCGCATGCGCACATGTTGGCGGAGGAGGCGGCGGGTATTGCTCAGTTGGCAGGTGCGCACTCTTTGCTATTAACGCATTTCAGCCCTAAGATTACTGATCCGTCGGGGCCGGAAAAAGCGGCACGGAGCGTTTTTGCGAACTCGCGTGCCGCCAGAGACGGGTTGGTTGTTACGTTGGAGTATGGCTCCTAATCTTTTAGGCGACTGGATTTTTAGTAAGAAACGAGCTATAATTAAGTGGCGCTGCAGAATCCTTACGGTAGAAAGGAGGACTCAGCAACGATGTTTAAAAACTTCTTTGGTGCTAATAACAAAATCCAAGCAACGAACACAATACAGGGGTACCTCCGAGCATCAAACCAAATTGAAGCGATCAACCAGCAACTTGAAGATGCAGTCAATTCAGCAATTATCCAAGGGACAGCACCATGGGATGCTTATACTGCTGTTGGATACGCGTTGGCATTTGTGCGTGCTTGTCGTTGTCATGTGATTGTGGTACAAGCAATTGTCCAGGCACCAGCACCAAATACCCCACTCCCACGAGATGCATATAATCAAGCGATCGCACTTTGTGCAGTCTTCGAGCCGTATTTAGAAGAAGCGATCAAAGCCCAAGACCCACGCTATCGACCGCGTGGTTTCGATTGGCCGTTAAAATTTGGACCACGCTTGCAGGAATCAAACGACCATATTTCTGTACCATTAGCGCAAGGGTTACGGAATGGAGCACAACAGCTACAAGAGTGGGTTAATGGATTTATTGCAGCGTACGAACTAGCAGTCAATGCAAGTCCAATACCTCCACCAGAACCTGTTGGACAGCATCTTGAAACGGTACATCGTGAAATGCAGTTAGGAATGTTTCATTTTCAGACTGCGGTAGATATGCTCGGCGCTTTAAGCATCACGCAAGTTGCTCAACCGTTGTTGGCACAAGCAAGTGATTTGTTGTGGGAAGCGCTTGGCAGCTTTTTTACAGTAAGTCAACTAGTTGCACATCCAGGAGCTTTGACGCAACCACAACAACCCCAGCAAGTACAACCACAAAATCCAGGACGTCGACCTGAAACAGAACCGGCGCCACAACAAGTGACGTATCTACCGGCAAGTACATTTGTGCAACCTTCGGAACCGGAACCAGAAGAACCGTATGGCGCACAGGAAGCGGCTGCGCTCTTGAACGACCTTGCGCAAGTACCGAAGCGGACGTGGCAACCACCGCAAGTAGTTGCACAACCGAAGGCGGAATCAATGCTTGATGAGTTTGCACAGTTTGCGCAAAAACGGCCACAACAACAACCAACTAGTGATGACGATCCGTTAGCAGATATTACGCAAAAACAGCCAGTACCATCGAAGCAGCAAGCCAAGCCGCAACAGCGTGATAACGATACAGACGATCTGCTCTCTGATATTACGGGCGGTGACAGAGAGCCTTTATTGTAACCGTTAAAGAACAACACAAAGGAGGATACACAGTGGGATTTGCTGATCGATTTAAAGCGATTATAGGAGTGAAAACTAATGCAGCACTTGACAAAGCTGAGGGTGACCCAGGCCAGGTGTTCGATTACAGCTACAACCAGCAACTCGAACAACTAGCTCAATTACGGTCAGGCCTGGTTGAGATTGTCCAGAACGAAAAACATATACAAGCGCTGGAAGTGGCAGTCGAGCAACAAGTTGCTAACTATTTAGCAGCTGCACAGCAAGCACTGACACAAAACCGTGAAGATCTTGCACGACAGGCACTTTCTCGAAAAGATGCCCTCTTGCAGCAAGAGGAAGCGTATAAAAAGCAGCTTGCTGATTTGAAAGAGGAGCATGAAAAAATTGAACGCTTAATTGCACAGGATGAGATGCAAGTGCAGCAGTTTGGTGCGCAAAAAGAAGTGTTAAAGGCGCAGTATCAAGCTAATCAGGCTGTGTCTCATATTGGAGAGGTGGCAACAGGCGCTTCGAAGCAGTCTGCGCAGTTGAACGAGATGATGACGCGAGCACAGGCTAAAGTGGAAGCCGCTGCGAATCACGCCGATGCGATCGATGCGTTGCTTGATGAAGGCGCACTTGGGCCACAAAATATGCTCGGCAGTGGTAATCAGACTGCTTTGGATCACCAACTTGCACAGTTGACACAAGGTCAGCAAGTTGATGATGAGCTTGCAACAATGAAAGCACACATGGTTGGTTCAACAACAGTCACAATGATTCCGCCAACTGCATCCAATAAGCAACCGGGCTTGTTGGATTGAGATAGTTAGACAAAAGGCAGCGTATGGATCCTGCTTTTTTGCTGAAAAGTTGTCTAGAAGATATCTAGATTGTACAGATTCTAAGGAGGATTAAGAGTTTTGACACAAATACCACAAGAAATTGAAACAATGTTGCTGTTGGACACAACAGAATCAATGAACTGGAGCTCCAGTGAAACCGATCCTACAGCGCGGAAAGACGTCGTTGGAGAAGCGATCGGCACTATTGTCGAGGTGCTTGCTGCAGCTGATAGCCAGGCAGCCAGAGAAGGCGAAGAACAAGATGACGAAGGAGCTGGCGGACTCCGTACTGTGTTGTTTTCGGGGAACCGTCCCGGACGTGATATTGGAGACTTGAACCCTGAAAACTTGCAGGCGAAATGGAACGCAATCCAGTGGATTGGAGACACCTGGATCGTACCGGGCTTTAACGCGTTGTTGCAAGCCTATAGAAGTGAGTTCGGGAGTCGCCCTCCAGAGACGAGGCCGATTCTCCGAGCTTTGGTCATTACAGACGGCGAAGCCAAAGACGGAGATCAGTTCGACGCCCTGTTAGAACGCGTCAGTGGCAATATGTACGTCATTATTGCAACTGTTGGGCATGGTCGTGATCATGAACGCGCTGTAGCGGCATATCAGGCTATCGAGCAGCGCAATGCGCATTTGAAAGTTGTCAATCTGAGCGGCGCAGATCCAGAAACAATCTCAAAAACACTCCTGGCAATGATCGCCGACTAACCAGGCAACAATACTGAGAGAATTCAAGCTGAGCGTTCTGTTGTAAGAACGCTCAGCTTTTCAGCAACGAAGGATGTGGCGAGAAGAAACAGTAAGTGCGGGGACACTACACGCCCCGGCAAGAGGGCCGCGGTGCCGGGTCCCCAGACCCTGTGCCCCCCTAAACCAACTTCAAGACGCCTCTGACAAATCTTGAGAGGAATCCTTCAGATTGCCAGACCTTATTTGTTCCGAAGAAGTCGAATCGACCAACTGCAGGTAGCTTGCATTCTTGAGGTGCAGATCGAAGAATTCTATAACCTTTTTCACATAGGCCTGGCGATCTTCGAAGTAAGCGCCACAGTGGTCAGCATTGGGAAGTAGCCAGAGTTCTTTTGGCTCTTGCGCTGCTGCGTAGAGCAATGTGGCATCTTTTGGGTCTACAATTGAATCTCTTCCACCATGGATGATCAGAATAGGTCTGGGTGCGATGTGAGCAATATCGCGCAATGGCTCAACCTGGTGAAAACGGTAGCCTGCGCGCCACCACAGCAGGTAATCGGCTATCCAGGCAAAGGGAGCAGATGGCAGGTGAAATGTACGGTGGAAATTATATTTAACGACCCCGCGATGGGTGGCAAATGCGCTATCTACCACCAATGCCTCTACTTCAGCGTTGCGGGCGCTGGACATGATGGCGATTGCCGCACCCATAGAATAACCTATGATGCCGAGATGATTCTGCGGCGCGCGCTCTTTTGCGTATGCGACTGCTCCGAGGAAATCATTGATCTCGCGGTAACCGAGTGTGATCGGTGTACTGACTTCTAAGCCATGCCCGTAATACTCGAAAACCAAAACGTTGTGGCCTGCTTTCCAAAGAAGTGCGCTTATGCCGAGGAAATCAGCCATACGCGAGCGAAATCCTGGACATACCAGAATGGTGGATGTCGCTTCTGGATGAGGGATATAATAGCCACTGACTTTGTGGTTTCCGTGAAGTGGTGTGAAAGTAACTGCCTCAGCAGGTAAATCGAGTTCATAAGGACTGAAAGCATAACTGTCAAAGGAATTGAGCTTCTTTGGTCGTGTAATTATTTCAACGACAAATATTGCTCCGCCCAAAAGCAATCCTACTATTCCAATACCGCCGCTCAGGCCACCGAATAAGATCCGTTTTAATGAAAGACGAAAAGACTTAAGATTTTGCAATTGCAACATTAAAGTATAAACCTTTCTAGCGCGTAATAGGCATGAAAGGACGATTGCCGATAGTGCCCATTCCTTAAGTGGGCGTGGTATAGACGAGCTCTGCTTATACACATTATAACGTTTTGACAGACGAATTTATGCCTGCTTCTTTATTAAATACGTAAAATAGCTGTAGTGGGTTCCAAGACCTTTCAATCGAGATAATTCATTCCTTTAAGTTATGATAATGATAAAATTTATATATTGGAATAATATCAGAAAGTGAGTTACAATTATGTTAAGAAGTAATATGGAGGTAAGAGTGATAAGGGAAGAGCCACAACCAGCAGTTGATGTTTCTCAGGATAAGCCGAAAAAACCTATACAGACAAGGGAATATACCTCTAGCATAATTGGGTGGATACTGCGGTGTGGTGTGATCTTGAGCGCAACAATCATTTTGATTGGCTTTCTCCTCCTATTAGTACATTCAGGGGGAAGGTCAGGGCCTGGTTTGAGCATAGGAATATTTCCGCACACGTTGGGCCAGGTGTGGTCGGGTTTACTTGTGTTGCAGCCCCAGGCGATTATTGCATCAGGGTTACTTCTTCTTATAGTCACACCTGTGGTTACCGTTTTCACGTCGGTGGTGGCTTTTGCGATTGAGCGCGATCGCCGGTTTGTAGTCATTGCGCTGGTTGTTTTGGCAATTTTGATTACAAGTATGCTGATCGGGAAAGGTGGTGGATGATGCATATTTCGCTTGTAATGCTGCTGCTTATCTTTGGTGGCTCGGTGCTCGCGGGGGTAGTTGGTTCACTTGTGGGCCTGGGTGGCGGCGTGTTGCTTGTGCCAATGCTCACTCTGGCCTTTGGTTTGCCGATACAGTATGCCATCGGAACAAGCATCGTAGCGGTCATAGCCACATCAAGCGGATCAGCGGCGGCATATGTGCGTGATCGTTTAACAAATTTGCGTGTGGGATTGTTTCTGGAGATGGCAACCACTATCGGAGCGGTCAGCGGCGCATTCCTGGCGGGGTTTCTTGTACCTACTTTGCTTTTTCTGATCTTTGGTGTTGTTCTGTTAATTTCTGCTGTGCCCCTGGTTTTTAAGATTGGTGAGGAGTTGCCCAGGGGCGTACGGAACGACCGCTGGGCAAACTGGCTGCATCTTTCCAGTAGCTACCCTGATCGTCAATTAGGACGCGAAGTGCCTTACCAGGTGACGCGAACACCTGTTGGGCTGGCGATGATGTATGTAGCGGGAGTGTTCTCGGGATTGCTGGGTATAGGTAGTGGTACGTTGAAGGTGTTAGCAATGGATACTATTATGCGTTTGCCGATGAAAGTTTCCACGACAACGAGTAATTTTATGATTGGTGTGACTGCGGCCGCCAGCGCGGGTATCTATTTTTCACGCGGTGATATTCCTCCATTGGTTGCTGCTCCCGTGGCGCTGGGCGTTCTGGCCGGAGCATTTATCGGTTCGCGCCTGCTCACACGGCTTAGTAACAAGACGTTGCGGCTAATCTTTTTGCCGGTGTTGGTAGTGATCGCAATTCAGATGGTGATGAGAGGGTTGGGGATTGTATTGTAATGAAAAAAAGCTCTCATCCGAACACTGGCGTTCGGATGAGAGCTTTTTTTCATTAAGTATTTTCAAAGTAGAGGTTGTCGTCGTATAATAGATGAGTGTGCAGGCTGTTATAGAGGAAGCCGATGGTGGCTTTCGCGCTCACACGCAAACCTGGATTAGAGAGGAATCTTCACTATGAATTGTAGTGCGTGCGCAAGGCAACTCCCAGCAGGAGTGACCTACTGTCCCAATTGTGGTACCCCTACACCAGCCTATTATGCCCCAACGGGAACAACACCGGACAATCCTACTGTAGCGTCTTCATTATCGAATGAACCGCCTCCACCACCATACACTAACTATGGTTCCCAGCCTTATGGAATGCCTTCCCCATATAGTACACCACCACCTGCCCCATACAACACACAGCAACCTGCCTCTTACATCTCGAACAGCGACGTACAACTCACACCACCACCACCACCACCCTCGCAGCGCCGGGGCAATCGCACCGGTCTAATCATTGGTGTCGTTGTGCTCGTGCTGGTTGTTGTTGTTGGAGGTATTCTGGCAGTATCACATTTAGGATCACAGGCTAGCTCGTCTACCGCTACACCGACGGTTGCCCCTGCCCAGGCTGCAGCGACTGCCCAGGCTCACGCAACAGCATCGGCCCTCACTGCTCTCACTGCCACTGCACAAGTCCAGGCTACGGCGACTGCTTCAGTGATTGCTGCGAATCCTAACCCCTATACTCCTGGGAGTGGGAAGTTAGCTCTCATTGACCCTTTAAGTGATAATAGCAAAGGTTATGCATGGAATGCGAGCACCGGTACGGATGGCACCTGTGCCTTTAGCGGGGGAGCCTATCACTCAAGCACGCCGAAAACCAATTTCTTCTACGTCTGTAGTGCGGATGCCACCGACTTTAGCAACTTCGCTTTTGAGGTGCAGTTGAAGATTCTTCAGGGTGATTGTGGTGGGATGATCTTCCGCGCCGATAGTAACAGTGGCAAACTGTACTTCTTTGAAGCGTGCCAGGATGGAACGTACCTGTTCTCTCGCTATATGGACTATACTGGAAACAATGTCAAGGATTTAGCGGGCGGTTCTTCAGCAGCCATTACGACCGGGCTGAACCAATCCAATGTGATTGCAGTCGTTGCGCAAGGCAGCACACTGAGCATATATGTGAATAAACAGAAAATCGCAAGCGCGAGTGATAGCACTTTCAACCACGGGCAGCAATCAGAAAGTTAGTATTGTAGAGCCATGCTAGACATTAAATTTATTCGCACCAACACACAACAGGTAAAAGAAGGAATAGCAAGAAAGGGAGCCAATCCCGATCATGTTGATGAAGCATTAGGTCTTGATACAGCATATCGAGAACTTTTAAGACAAATTCAATCCCTTCGTGAAAAAAGGAACAAAGCAGCAAAACACCAATCAGAGGAAGTCGACCTGGGAAAGCAGATAAAGGCTGAGTTAAGACAGTTGGAACCGGAGGCTGAAAAAGTACGAGTAAAACTTCATACTGTACTTCATCAAATACCTAATCTGCCTTTACCACAAGTTCCAGAAGGAAAAGGCGAAAAAGACAATGTGGTCGTGCGTACCTGGGGAAAGCCCGCTCACTTTGACTTTGCCCCCAAAGATCATGTTGAGTTAGGAAAGTCGCTGAATATCCTTGATTTCGATACAGGTGCGAAGGTAACAGGATCACAGTTTTATTTTCTCTATAATGAAGGTGCCTAATAGCAACTGCTGAAGTAACTCTTGCGGGAATACACGCAGACGAAGTTATTCCTGAAGCAAACCTACCCATGAAATACATTGGTTACTCCCATGTCTTCAGGCAGGAAGCAGGAGCATATGGCAGATACTCACGAGGCATGTACCGGGTACACCAATTTACTAAAGCTGAAATGTTCATTTACTGCTTGCCTGAAGAGTCAGAGAAATTTCATGAATACTTGCTCTCTCTTGAAGAGAAAATATACCAGAGACTGCAAATCCCCTACCGAGTTGTAGAGATGTGTACT
>WNFC01017147.1_pt1 | contig 10847 bp, 7 predicted proteins | sample 5400541 | NCBI WGS metagenome assembly WNFC01 (sample SAMN13153342, study PRJNA577476) | soil metagenome | isolation source: 120 cm saprolite under Douglas fir tree site 2 hole 2 replicate 1 | place: USA:California | collected 2015-04-18
CTTCGATGGGAGCGAAAGCTGCTTTCTGTTCCTGCAGGCCTTTCAGAGAATCTTCCACTTCCTGATCAGTGACCGAAATTTCGGGATGTTCGGCGCGAAGCTCACGATAGCCCTCGACCTCGATCTCGGGCATGACCTCGAAACTGGCTTTGAAGCGCAGGGCTTCACCGTCGTGCGCGTGCAGGTCGGTTACGCGTGGCTGCGAGATGGGCGCCAGGCCAAGGCGGTCGGTCTCCTTGCGAAAGTGGCGCGGCACCAGAGCGTCGATTACGTCATTCTGAATATCTTGCTTGAAACGCTGGCGAATGATGGATGCGGGAGCATGCCCGCTGCGGAATCCTGGGATGCGGGCCAGCTTTTGATATTTCTGAATCAGCACCTCGGTCTCTCGCGCGACTTCCTCGGGCGGAATTTCGACTTCAATTTCTCGCTTGGTGCTGGCCGTAGTGTCGGTGGGGCTCAATGGTTACCTTTCGAATGTTTCATCAGATAGAAACGCAGCTAACGGCGCCTCTATGCGTTATTGAGTCTAAAGATCGTGCCAAGCAGCGTCAAACCTCAAATCATTCCGCTGGGGCATAGTAGCCGCTGCGGCTGCGAACTTTCAGGCCTTTGCGGGTGGCCATAATTTCGATAGTGCGGTAGCGGCCGTCTTTTGCGAAGTTCGGCGGATGATAAGTAAGCGCGTACTGGCTGCGCAAGTCGTCCTGGATCTGCGCGAACGCGTTGGCTACGTCGGAAAGCTGGAATGGTTCAAAAGCACGACCTCCGGTGGCGTCGGCAATGCGCTGCAGAACTTTGTCTCCAGCGCCACCGTCGGGGAAATTGGTGCTGATGGTGTAAACAATCACGTCGGCGCGCAGCGCCATTTCGATGGCTTCCTCGCGAGTTACATGGCTGGCGTTGTCGTCGCCGTCGCTGACGACAATGATGGCGCGGCGCACTGAATCACTCTGCGCGGACTTCAAGAGCTTGTCACGTGAGGCATAGTAAATCGCGTCGAACAAAGCGGTACCGCCGCCTGGGTGCAACATTCGCACGCCCTTAGACAGGAGTTCCATGTTGTCGGTGAAGTCCTGCGTAAGTTCCGGCTTTTCATCAAAGCCGATCACGAAGGCCTGGTCATACCGGTGGCGAATGGTGTCATTTAAAAATTCGATGGCGGATTCCTGCTCGAACTTGAAGCGGTCACGAATGGAGTTGCTTGCGTCTATCAGAAGGCCGACCTGAAGCGGCAAATCGGTCTCACGGCGGAAGCTGCGAATTTCCTGTACCGGTTTTTCGTCATCGACGACTTTGAAGTCGCTCTTAGCGAGGTCCTGGACGTAGCGGTTGTGGCGGTCGGTGACGGTGAAAACCACGTTCACTTCGTTTACCGAAACCGGGATCCTAATTCCGCTGGCGTCGTCAGTTTCCGGATTGTCCTTGGTTGGCGGCTTTTTGGTTTCTGTCGCGTCCGAGGCTGAGGGTGGTTCCGTATCGGTTGGCGGGACGGCCTGGGTTTGCGGCGGCTGGACTGGCGCGGCGGCCGGTTTCGGGGGGGCGTTTTTCTGCTGCATCACCGCCGAGGGCGCAGATGGGAGATCCTGCGTGTTCTGGGCAACTCCGCCGGCAAGGCAGATTGCCAGGAAGATCGAAATCGCGATGAGTCGCATCCGCCAGAGAGGCTGCATTGGGATCAATTATAGACGCATCCAGGACGCGGGATTCAGCCTAGCTTCCTCAGGAACTCACTGAGCGGTTCCGGAATAGGACTGGCGAAGCTAAGGGCGTTTCCAGTGTCAGGATGGGTGAACTGAAGTTCTGCAGCGTGAAGAAAATTGCGAGCAAGAAAAAGGCGGGCGCTAGATTTGCTGGCGATTTCGCGGGGCGCGCCGTAAAGTGTGTCGCCGACGATGGGATGGCCGAGAGAAGCCATATGGACGCGGATCTGATGGGTGCGGCCAGTGTCGATTTTTACTTTGAGCAGGGTGAACTTGCCGTAGTCGGATTGCAGGCGGCTCTGTACTACGTAGTGGGTAATGGCGTCGCGGCCTCCACTGCGTCGCGTGGTCATGCGGATGCGGCGAACGGCGTCGCGGCTGATAGCGGTCGCGATCGTGCCTTTGTCGTTCTTCGTCCAGCCGTGCACGAGGGCGAGGTAAGTTTTTTTGACGCGGCGAGCTGCGAATTGAGCTGCCAGTTTGCGATGGGCTGCGTCGTTCTTTGCGACTACGATCAGGCCACTGGTTTCTTTGTCCAGACGGTGGACGATGCCGGGACGCAGCTCGCCGCCGACTTGGGAGAGCGGGCCGAAGCGGTGCAGCAAAGCGTTGACCAGGGTGCCGCGATTGCGGTCGGCGTCGGTGGCCCCGGCGCCGGCATGGACCGTCATTCCGGCGGGTTTATTGATGACCGCGAGGTCTGCGTCTTCATAGACAACGTCGAGCGGGATTTTTTCGGGGATGGCGCGGATGGGAGGTCGCTCGACTTCACCGCAGATTTGAATTTTCTCGCCTCCGCGTAGATATAGGGAGGGTTTGGGGGCGTTGCCGTCTACCAGGACCTTTCCCTGCGAGATGAGCTGCTGCACGCGGGCGCGGCTGGTTTCGGGGAGGTGGGAGGCGAGGAACTGGTCGAGGCGCTGGGCGGCGTGATCGAGTGGGACGGTGAAGCTTTTTTCTTGTGCTGTCATTCTGAGCGGAGTTCCTTGGGGAACCGTCCTGCACAGTCGAGGAACCCCTTTTAGCTTGTTCCAAGATGAACCTTGAGAGGGATTTACACAACTGGTGTCTCCGGGCGCTTAGTGAGAATTTCTTGAGAGGCCGATGCTGGTGTATGCGAGCACGGGTCCTTCGACTGCGTAGATGTTTCGCGTTGCGAAGCATCTACTTCGTTCAGGATGACAGAGGGATAGTCAGTGGGCCGGCGCGGCGATGGCCACTTTGGCGGCGGGGCGCAGGTACCAGATTAGACCCCCGGTCAGGACCATGCCGATGGCAATCAGTTGGGTGCCGCTGAGGGCGCCGCCGAAAACGGAGCCGCGGCCTTCGTCACCGCGAAGGAATTCGAGGAAGAAGCGGGCGATGCCGTAGAGAAACAAATAGGCGCCGAGAATCTGGCCGTCGAATTTCTTGCGCTTGAACATCCAGGTAAGAATAAAAAAATTAGTGAGTTCGACGGCGGACTCGAATAACTGGGTCGGTTCCAGAGCGTGGTTTAAGGGCGTGCCGACGAGAGCTTTGGCCAGTGGATTGGTGAAAGTCACGCCCCAGAAATGGTCAGTGGGCTTGCCGTAGCAGCAGCCTGCGGCGAAGCAGCCCAGGCGTCCGATAGCGTGTCCCATGGCCAGGCCAGGGGCGAAGGCATCGAAGGTGGCGAGAGCGGGCATGTGATGCTTGCGCAGGAACCATACGGCGACGGCGAATCCGGCAATCAGTCCGCCGGAGAAAACGCCGCCGGCTTGCAGAGTCTCCAGGGTGAAGATTTCACGGAGATTTTGTCCGTAAACGTGGCCGGAGCGCCAGTCGAGGATGATGTAGAGAACTTTGGCGCCGATGATTCCGCCAAGGACCAGTGCGATGCCGAAGTCCCAGGCGTTCTCGGCCTTGATTCCTTGTTTCTCGGAGTTGCGGACGCTGATCCAGAGGCCAACCAGTACACCGGTGGCGACGAGGACGCCGTAGGTGGGGACGCCGAAACTGCCGATCTGAAAGAGTCTGGGGAACACGATTTAGTTAGATGCGGGCGCCGCGAAAAGTAGCGCAAATCGGGTGATCGGATGATCGGGTCATCGGGTGAAGTAAAAGTGCCTGGTTAAGCTCGAAATCGCGGTGTCAGATCGCCCGATGACCCGATCGCGAGATCACCCGATGACTTTGAGAAGCCGACCCACGAAGCCGTGTGACGGGCCGAGAATGAACCGTCGGTAGACGTTGGAGCCCTCCGAGACCCTTTAGGCCTCTCCGCATGGCGGAGCGTGGCGCACCGGATCAGATTCGAGTCAGGCCCCGTTCATTCATGCATTGGTTCAAAAATCGGTGACCGCCATCACCAACCCTGCAGGCCGGCTTTTCATGTTGGATGCTAGGCTAGGACGGCGCGATTTCGCAAGAGGGAAAACGGAAAAAGTTGGTACTCAGGTTGCTTATAGAAAAATATTCACCACGGAGACCCGGAGGCACGGAGAAAACCGTGGCGAAGAAAAAAGCCAACCACGGATCGCAGGATTTTGACGGATTTGAAATCAAAATCATCCGTGATGATCCGCGTGAACCCGTGGCTGGGAGTTGCCGTTGTCTTCTCTGTGCCTTTGTGTCTCTGTAGTAAAGCGATCTTTCTCTCGTCCGCTATTGCTTTTGAGGCTGCGGACGACTGGCTGGAGGAATGATCCCATTCATGCGGAGATATTCAACCATCTGGCCGTAGTGGTCGAAGGGATGCGCCGTCGAGAAGGTCCCCACGCCGAGCCGGCTCAGCTTCATTCCAAACAGAGAGACCTCATCGAGAGCGTTCTTGTCGTTGATCGAGGCCACGGCATTGTGCAGATAGGCAAAGGAGTCCTTGAGAAACTTCATGATTTCCGCTTTGGTCTTGACTGAGTCGGGGCCACTCTCGCCGCTAACATCGACGGGCGGTTTCTCATTCAGGATGGCCGCTCCGAAGATATAGTTGACCGCGGCCACATGCTTTACTTGTTGAGCAAAAGTTCGGACGCCTTTGAACTCGCCCGTTGTGGGGGCGAAAGAATACTTGTCTTCGGGCATGGCGTCAGCGGCGCCAATGAACTCGCCGGAGCCGATGTCAAGAATTGCATTGATGGCGTCGCCGGAGCTTTTGGCGGCAGGCATGGCCATTTGTCCGAGAGCGAATCCGGAACAACAGAGTACGACGAAAATTCCTAACAGCAACTTCGTGTTGCGCATAGTGATTCTCCGAAGAAAAAGTTTGATTCGCCAGTGGAAGTTAATCTCTCACTACCGCGGGCGCGAATTCCAGTTCCTTCACGGTAAGCCGGTAACGACGCACCGTAGCCAAGCCCAAAATTAGGGCCACAGCGGAACAGAGCATTGTATTCGGGACGCCGTACTTTGTCGCCAGCGCTCCCCAGGCGGCGCTGCCCACCGCCATGCCGCCCTGAAGAACGAGGAGATACATGGAGAGGGCGCGGGCGCGCATCCAGGGGGGAGACATGGTTTGTGCCGCGACATTGAGGCAGGCGAGGATGCCGATCCATGCCGCGCCGCTGGCGAAGAGCACCAGGTTGAGCCAATGGAAAGTGTGGATGCGTCCGGCGGCGAACGTCATGACAGCGAACAGGACGATGGCGGCGGCGACCACCCCATCAACAGACAAGCGCGTACGCAGGCGGGGAAGGACGGCGGCTCCGGCGAGGGCGCCCAGGCCGAAGGAGCCGAGGAGCAGGCCGTATCCAGTGGCGCCGTATTGGCAGTGACGGGCAATCAATGGCAGAAGCGCGAGCAGTGAGCTGGCGGCGAGGCTGAAAGCGCCGGTGCGAATCAAAACACATTGGACTAGAGGATCGGAACGCAGGAAGCGAAAACCGGCGCGCATGGATTCAAGGACGCGCCCGGTCTGGGCTTGCTCGAAGCTGGGGCGCTTCCAGCGATAGAGAAAGAAGATCACGCCGAAGAAAGAAGCGGCATTCAACAGGAAGGCGACGCCGGAGCTGGTGGCGGCGATGACCAATCCGCCGAGAGCGGGTCCGACGGCGCGCGCGACGTTGAAACCGACGGAATTGAGAGCCACGGCGGGAGCGTGGTTTTCGGGGCAGACGATGTCGGGGGTGAGGGCTTGCCATGCTGGGTCGTTCATGACCGCGCCGAGTCCGAGGATGAAAGTGAAGAGCAGCAAGATCCACGGCGTGACGTAGCCGAGCAGAGTGAAGACTCCGAGCAGGCCGGCGGCGGCGACCATCCAGGCTTGGGTGATGAGGAGGAAGCGGCGGCGGTCCACCATGTCGGCGAGAGCGCCGGCAGGAAGGATTACCAGAAACACAGGGAGCGTGCTGGCGGCCTGGACGAGCCCGATCATGAGGGGAGACATGGTGAGCTGGGTCATGAGCCAGCCGGCGCCGACGTTTTGCATCCAGGTGCCGGTGTAGGAAATGACAGCGGCAAACCAGAGGGAGCGGAAAAGCGGTTCGCGTAGGGGATCGAGAGCGGAGCCATTGGCTCTGGCGAGGCGCGGGGCGGAGATATTGAACGAGTCTGCCATCAACTTGCCTGAATATCGGCTCCGGCTGAAGATGAGATCGGTTCGCCGAAGGGCCACTCTTTATTGCGCCACGCGCGGACCGCGTAAATGATAAGGCCGACGATCAGGATGACGGCGGCGTAGCGGACTTCTTTCAGGAAATTGTGGCGCGCGATGAGGATGTAGCCGAATCCGGCGATGGCTAGGAGCGCGGGAATCGGATAGAGCCACATGCGAAATGGGCGTGGCATTTCCGGACGGCGAATGCGGAGCACGATGAGACCGATAGCTTGAACGATGAATTGCAGCAGAATGCGAATGACTACTAGCGCCGAGATTACGTCGGCAAGTGGGAAAAAGCAAAACAGGATTCCGGCGCCGGCGAGAGCTAGCAGCGAGACGTGGGGAAACTGAAGAACGGGATGAACTCGCGCGAACACTTTGAAGTAGTTGCCGTCGAGGGCAGCGGCGTAGGGCACACGGGAATATCCCAGCACAAGCGAAAACACTGACGCAAAGGCCGTGAGCATAATCAGAGCGGTCACCAGATTGGCGGCCCAGGATCCGTAAATACGCTGCATAAACGTAGAAAATATGTACAACTTGTTGTTCGATTGTGCGGCGGCTGTCACTTCGTGCCAGTCCACCACGCCTAAGACGCTGAGGTTCATCAAGAGATATAGACCGGCGACCAGCAGAATGGATAGCAAGACGGCGCGAGGGATGGTTTTTCCGGGGTCTTTGAGTTCGCCTCCGAGAAAACAGACGTTGTATGCGCCCCAGTAGTCATAAGTTGCGATCAGCATGGCGGAGCCGAGGCCGAGCATGAAATTCTTGTCGAGGGCGAAGGCTCCGGGGGGGAAGCTGAAGGCGCGAACGCGGTCAAAGTGAGTGAGTCCGGCGAAAATGATCCAACCGATAGTGCCCATTACCGCCAGCCACAGGAGTTTCGAAATCCGGCCGATTTGAGTGATTCTCCGATACAGGAGCAGAACTGCGACGAGCACGATGGCGATTGCCACGAAGGTTGTGCCGGCGATTACCCATCCGAGTTGCAAGGTTCCAAGCAGCGGCAGGTGGAGGGTCCATTGACGAGCAGCGTATTGCGTTTCCAGACCGGGGAGCAGATAAGCGGTGTACTTGGCAAAGCCCAGAGCGCCAGAGGCAATGGAGAGTGGCGCACTGAAAGAGAGCTGCCAGATGAAGAGAAACGACACTAGCTTTCCCAGGCGGGCGGGGCCGTAGATTTGTCGGAGATAGACGTAGGATCCGCCAGAGCCGGGCATCGCCGCTCCGAGTTCGGCCCAGACCAGGCCGTCGCAGATGGCTAGCAGCGCGCCGGCGATCCAGCCGAGAAGGGCTTGGGGGCCTCCCATGGCGGCAACTACCAGCGGCATGGTGATGAACGGGCCTACGCCGATCATGTCGATCATGTTTAGGGCGGTGGCGCTTGCGAGACCCAAGCCGCGGATTAGTTTTTGTTCTGGCATTTAGCTGTTGGCTGCTGGCCTCTGGCAATCTTTCACTGCTTGCTGTTGGGTGAAATATTTGCTGTTCATCTGGTGCCGGCGGACAGCAGGTTCCTCGACTTACGCGGATCGCGTTCGCGATCCGCTTGCTCGGAATGAGAGTTCATAAATAATTCGTTCGACGGATTGCTAGCAGCTAGAAGCTAGTGGCTAGCAGCTGGGCTTCCTGCGCTTACTATGTTCACAAACAGCCGTATCGCCCCCGAGACTCCTGCGGGCAATTGGCGGTAGAAGGCGTATCCGCTGTAGAGGTAAATGCCTTTGCCGTATTTAGCGTAGAGGAGGCCGCCCTTCTGGTCGGGCTCGTTGGGATCGTGGCAGGAGAGCAAGGGGGTGAAGTGGTCGTCCCATTTGTCCATGAAGTAAAGACCGCGCTCCTGGACCCAGCCGTCACTGGAGCTTCTTCCACGGAAACTCGCTCGCGGCTCAGCGTCGCCGGATAGGGAGTGAAGTGTGCGCTGTTGAAGGCTCCCGTGTCATTGTTGTGCTGCACCACCAGCGTGCCTCCGTTGGAAACGTAATCCAAAAATTTCTGACTGTTGGCGCCGACATCTTTTTGAGCGTCGTAAGCGCGGACGCCGAGGACGATAGTCCCGTACTGCGACAGATTTTCGGTACCGATTTTGTCGGCGGGGATGATGGTGACGTTCATTCCGATTTGCTGGAGGACGGCTGGAATGTCGTCGCCGGCGCCGAGGATGTAGCCGAGCTTGAGGTCTTTGGAGTTGGGGATTTTTACCTCCACGATGCTGACGTGCTGGACGGCGGGCTGGAAGTAGTAGGCACTGCCGAGGTCTTCGCGTGTGACGAGGGTGTAGCCTTCGGTGTACTTGGTACCGGCGGAGTCGAGGACGGCGTGAATTTCGGAGCGACCTTCTTTTAAGTTGGCGGGGAAGACTTTGAAGGTGAAGTCTTGTTGGTCGCCGCGCTTGGGCAGGCTGACTTTTAGGTTGTCGGGTTCGGCGCGCCATCCGGGGGGGAGATCGAGATGCAGGGTTCCGACGGGCGCTCCGGTCAGGTTGGAGCTCACGCCGACTTTGACTGTGGTTTCTTTGCCGTCGGCGACGGGGAGGACTTGTTCGCCGGGTTCCAGGGCGACGGAGAAGGCGGGCACGACAGCGAGGGTGCGCTCGCCGTGGCCGCTCGCATCCCTTTGCTTCCCGAAGACATAGAGTCTCTCGGTCTGTTCTTGAACCGTGTAAATACCATGTGCCAGCAGTGGAGGGCGTGGAAGGGGAAACGTCGCATCATCCGAGGTGTCGATCGTGCTGACGGCGTCGGTTTCCGGATTTGGGCGGTGCCAATACGGCCGAGTGCCTTGCGCGCCCTGCGGAACAGTGATCTGAAACGTCGCAGATTCGGTGCTCGATGAAGTTCTCTGACTGGTTACTCTTTTCGATTTCCAGCCGGTGGGGTGATCCAAAATGATATCTCGTTCCTTTGCGTCGGGCGGCGCTGTGAACTTTGCTGTAGCACGGAAGGTTTGTCCCGGCACAAGGACAGAATCGGATCTTACCTCCCCCGGCGAGTCCAAAATCAATTCGAGGCTTACGCCCGACGCTAAGTCGATTGCCTCTCCAATCTCGGCATCCTTCAGTTTGAGTTCTGGAATAAGGGCGGAAGTTATCTCGGGGGAATGCCCGATCATTCCAGACAGCGCTGCATCACGGCCTAGAAGTCCGCTCATCACGTTGGTCAGCGTCTGTTTCGCAGCGACGAGCGCTGGTATTGCTGCCGCCGCATGGCCATGTTCCGCGGCTAGTACTGCTTGTGCGACCTTATCCTTTACATTCTCAAGCTGATCGTGAGCGCTTTGGAGCGATTGACGATCGGCTAGTCCAGCGCGTACCCCCTTGGTCAATCCCGGCAAGCTCGTATCAATCCCGTCGAAGAAATCTTTCTCGTGGCCGCTGGCGTCTTTGGTGTTGGGGAGGACGGAATCTACCAGCTTGTAAAAGGAGATGCGGGGGCCGGGAGGGACTTTGTATTCGCCGTGACCCTGGGAGCGTTGATGGGCGAGGCCGTCGGCGGCCATTTGTGCGTAGGACATTCCCAGCACGGGGTCCACGACGCCGCGGTCGAGTTTTACCGTCCAGTTTTCGTCGGCGCAGGTGCTGGAAAAGAATCCGCAGACGTTGCCGATGTAGAGTTTTTCTGCCTGCCAGGGCCGGAGGCCTTCTTTAATTTGCTCGGGAAAGCGGTTGGAGTCGGCGGCGGCGCGGAAGGCTTCGCGGGTGAGTATTGCCGATGCTTGATGGTGTCCGTGGCCATCGTTTTCGGTGCCGGAGAAGCGGGCGACCAAGACGTCGGGACGGAAGGTGCGGATTACGCGGACCATGTCGGCTAGGGGGACGTCGTGGCCTCCCCATTTCTGGAAGGTCTCTTCGGGGGTCTTTGAGTATCCGAAGTCGACGACGCGGGTGAAGCGCTGCTCGACACCGTAGTACTTGTCGGAGGCGAGGAGTTCCAGGGTGCGCAGGATTCCGAGTTTGTCGAAGAGGCCAGTGCCGAGTTCGTTTTGTCCGCCTTCGCCGCGCGTGAGGGTGAGGAGGAGGGTTTGCACGCCTTTGCCGCGGGCTTCCAGAGTCAGGGTTCCGCCATCTTCGTCGTCGGGATGGGCGACGACCATCATTAAGCGGCCGGTGGTTTGCAGTTTGCGGAGTTGTTGTTTCAGGCCGGCGAGGCCGGTGTCCTGGGGGAGGGGGTCGAGGTAGGGGGTCGCGTGAGTTTCGGCATTCGCGGTGGATGGAGGGTTTTGCCCAAGACACGTTGTTGTGAGCAGAAGGACGGCGGCGTTGCCAAGAAAACGTTTGGTTCGCCGCTGCGTGGGTAGGAGCTGGCTTTTCACTTGATGGCTGGGGACAGCAGGTTCCTCTGCCCTTGCGGGCTTCGGAATGACATCGCTAATTAATTTTCTGGCTTCCGCAGTTTGCATGTTTATCGGACTCTTCATTGAGCTGGAGGGAAGCAAAAAGTTTCTAGCACCTTTGGGGGGAGTCGTGCAGAGTGCCGAGCAATTGTCCGTCTGCGACATCGAGTACTTGCGCGCGGAGCCATTGATTAGAATCGTGGTGGCCGCTGAGTCTTAGCTTCAGATAATTGTCGGTCAAAGCTTCGGTCCAG
>WNFC01009364.1_pt1 | contig 10846 bp, 11 predicted proteins | sample 5400541 | NCBI WGS metagenome assembly WNFC01 (sample SAMN13153342, study PRJNA577476) | soil metagenome | isolation source: 120 cm saprolite under Douglas fir tree site 2 hole 2 replicate 1 | place: USA:California | collected 2015-04-18
AGAGGCGCTTTTGTAGAAGAGTCGATCGCCCTTCCCCCTGGGCGACGGAGTTTCCCCTCGGATGGCAAAGAACAAGAAAGCCAAGAAGAAGGCGCACGGAAAGAAGCGCCTGAACGGTCCTGCGGCTTTGGATGAGCATGTGCTCGACCGCCTCTACCTCGTGATCGAGGGGCGCAAGGGCGCCGATCCCGACACTTCCTACACGGCCCGCCTGTTCAGCCGCGGCCGCCAGCAGATCGCCAAAAAGCTGGGCGAGGAAGCCGTCGAGGCGCTGATCGAAGGCATCCGCGGCGACAGGCCGAAGCTCGTGGGCGAAAGCGCCGACATGCTCTACCATCTGCTGACCCTGTGGGCGTCGCTCGGCGTGAAACCCAAGACGGTCTGGGCCGAGCTGGCACGCCGCGAGGGACTTTCGGGCATCGCCGAGAAGGCCGCCCGCAAGAGCAAGTGACAACGCAGTTGTCATCGCGGGCGGAGTAATCTCCGCCCTGAAGCGAAGCGAAGTATAGTATCGCGGCCTCAAAGGCCCCTCGCCCCTTGGGCTCGGGGTGACAATTGCCGCGTCCGGAGTCCGCAATGCCCGCCTACGATCGCAACAACATCTTCGCGCGCATCCTGCGCGGCGAGTTGCCGTGCAAGAGGGTCTACGAGGATGCGTTCGCGCTGGCCTTCCATGACATCCATCCGCAGGCGCCGGTGCATGTGCTGGTGATTCCCAAGGGCGAATACATCTCTCAGGCCGATTTCTGCACCCAGGCGCCGGCCGAGCTGCTCACAGGCTTCTGGCGAGCGGTGGCCAAGGTCGCACAGGATCTCGGGCTCGAGCCCGAGGGCTATCGCATCACCGCCAACCACGGCCCCAACGGCGGGCAACTGGTGCTCCATTTTCACGTCCATATCATCGGCGGCCGGCAGATGAGCCATCGCCTGGGCAACATGGCGCGGGCCAGCGACCCGGGCGGCAACGGGGGCGGCGAGCCGCAATGATCGGCCGGCGGGCGCTGATCGCGGCCGGAATTTCGTTCCCGCTGGCCGCGCGCGCAAACAGCCCGTGGAAGGGTTACTACGTCTCGGGCGCGCAGCAGCGTGCGGTGCGCTTCGCCGGCGGCGACGGCGCGACGCTGGCCGGCACCCTGCTGCTGCCGCTGTGGAGCGAACTGCAGAAGGTGCCGGGCATCGTGCTGGTGGCCGGCAGCGGGCCGACCGACCGGGACGGCAACAATCCGCTGGCGCCCGAGCGCACCGACGTCCTGAAGCGGATCGCCGAGCTGCTGGCCGCGGCGGGAATCGCCACGCTCCGCTACGACAAGCGCGGCATCGGCGGCTCGACGCAGCGCCCGCGCGGCACGCTCGAGGAGCAGGAGCGGTTCTTCGCCTGGGACAACTTCGTCGGCGATGTCGCGGCGGCGCACGGCGAGCTGGTGAAACACGACGAGATCAAGTCCTACGCGACGGCGCTCCTGGGTCACAGCGAGGGCGGGCTGCTGGTGCTGGCCGCGGCGCCCTCGATCGGCAAGAACCGGCCGCACGGCATGGTGCTGGCATCGACGCCCGGCCGGCCGATGCGAGAGATCGTGCGCGCGCAAGTCGCCCGCGGCGCGCCCCACCTGCTCGAGGCCGTGGAGCGCACGATGACGGCGATCCAGGCCTCGGGGCACGTGCCGGCCGACCTGCCAATCGAGCTGCAGGCGCTGTTTCCGCCCTATGTCGGTCCGTACCTGCAACGCATGCTGGCCTTCGATCCGGCGCAGGCGCTGCTCGGCCTCGACCTCGCCTGCCTGCTGCTGCAGGGCGCCGCGGATCGTCAGGTCGTGCCGATGGAGGACGTGCAGCCGCTGATCGATGCGCTCCGCAAGCGCGGTGCGCCTGGCGAGGCGGTGATCGTCCCGGGGGTCAGCCACAATCTCAAGCTCATGAACTGGCCGAGCGATTCAGGCTTCGGCGGAGCGATCGCGCCCGCCGTCGCCGCCAAGCTGGTCGACTGGCTCGTGCCGGTGCTGGGTGCTTGATCGGACGCGCAAGCGGGTCGATCATCGCGGCAAGGATGGAGGAAGCGACATGGCGGTGGCGGTTCGCGCGGTGACGCCGGCGGTCGGAGCGGAGATTTCCGGCGTCGACCTCAGGCGCTTGAGTGACTCCGATTTCGCGGCGATCGAGCGCGCCTGGACCGACCATTCGATAATCCTGCTGCGCGGCCAAAAGCTCAGCGACGACGACCTGCTGGCCTTCAGCCGCCGTTTCGGCGCTCTCGACCCGCCGCCCAACCAGGAGCGCGGCCGCATCAGCCCGCCGGGCTATCCCGATATTTATGTCGTGTCCAACGTGCTCGACGGCAAAGGCGATCCGATCGGCGCCCTGGGCGCGGGCGAGGCGGTGTGGCACACCGACATGAGCTACCTCGACACGCCGCCCGATGCCTCGATGCTCTATTCGCTGGAGATTCCACCGTCCGGCGGCAACACCTGGTTCTGCGGCATGCAGGCCGCCTGCGACGCGCTGCCGGCCGACCTTTTGGGCAAGATCGAAGGACGGCGCATCAAGCACGACGGCACCTACAATTCGGGTGGCTATCTGCGCAAGGGCGTGACGCCGACAGACGATCCCATGGCCGCCCCCGGCGCCTGGCATCCGGCGATCCTGCGCCATCCGGCCAACGGTCGCGCCACGCTCTATCTCGGACGGCGGCGCAACTCCTATGTCGAGGGCTATGTGCGGATGGAGTCCGATGCGCTTCTGGAGGCGCTGTGGGCGCATACCACACAGCCGCGCTTCGTCTACGAGCATGTCTGGAAGCTGGGCGATCTCGTGATGTGGGACAACCGCTCGACCATGCATCGTCGCGATCCGTTCGATGGCGAAGCGCGGCGCATCATGCATCGCACCCAGATCAAGGGCAGCCACAAGCCGGTGGCCTTCGCGGCCTGAACAAACGAGAACAATCGGAGGAAACATGCGGCGGCAGAAGAAGTTCTATGCCTGGGGCTATGCCGACGAGGATCTGACGCAAGACGAGATCAGGCCGTGGGAGGCCGAGATCGCCGAGCGCTACGGCTTGAACGGCTTCGACGTGACGCCGCCGCCCAAACCGGAAGAGATCACACTGCGCGCGCCGCGCGTTGCCGTGCCGCCGGCGCTGCAGTCGATCGTGCGCACCGATCATCTGACGCGGCTGGAGCACAGCTACGGCAAGGCGGGCTTCGACACGCTCCGCATGTTCATGCGCTCCGTGCCCAACCCGCCGGACGCCGTGGCGTTTCCCGAGAACGAGCCTGACATCGTCAAGGTCCTCGACTGGTGCGACTCGATCGGCGCCACGGCGATCCCCTATGGTGGTGGCTCGTCGGTGGTGAAGGGCATCGAGCCGCCGGCCGTCGCCGGGAAGGTCGTGACGATCTCAACGCGTCACATGGACAAGGTGCTCGAGGTCGATGCGGTGAGCCAGGCCGCGCGCATCCAGGGCGGCATCTATGGTCCCGCCATCGAGGACCAGTTGCGCGACACGGCCTTCACCATGCGCCACTACATGCAGGCCTATCGCTGCTCGACGCTGGGCGGCTGGATCGCGACGCGCTCGGGTGGCCACTACGCCACGCTCTACACCCACATCGACGATTTCGTCGAAAGCATGCGGGTCATCACACCGGCCGGCGCGCTCGAGACGCGCCGCCTGCCCGGATCCGGCGCCGGACCCAGTCCCGACCGGATGTTTTTAGGCTCCGAAGGCATTCTGGGCATCATCACCGAGGCCTGGGTGCGGCTGCGCAAGAAGCCCGCGTTCCGGGCCTCGGCCTCGGTGCGCTTCAAGACCTTCTTCGACGGCGCCGATGCGGTGCGCGACATCACCCAGGCCGGCCTCTATCCCGCCAACTGCCGGCTCTTGGAAGCGCGCGAGGCGCTGCCCGGCATCCCGTGGAGTAGCGAGGAGGCGGTGCTGGTGCTGGCCTTCGAAGGCGCCGACCATCCACTCGATGCCTGGATGGCGCGGGCGCTGGAAATCTGCCGCGACCATGGCGGCGTGGCCGACCCCGCGGGCAACGACGAGTACGCCCACCGCTCGGGCGCCGCCGGCGCCTGGCGCAACAAGTTCATCCGCGCGCCGCACTACGGCGAGCACGCGGCCGCGCGCGGCATCCTCAGCTCGACCTTCGAGACGTCGATGACTTGGGAGCGCGTCCGCGACTTCCATCAGAAGATCACCAGGATTACCCGCGACACGATCAAGCGCGTCACGGGCCGCGACGGCACGGTCACCTGCCGCTTCACCCACGTCTATCCCGACGGGCCCTGCCTCTATTTCACCTTCGGCGGCATCCTCGACAAGAGGATCGCGCTGGAGCAGTTCATGGAGGTGCTGTCGACCTGCACGGCGGCCACCGTCGAGCATGGCGGCACGACCACGCACCATCACGCCGTCGGCCGTTTCCACCGGCCGTTCTACGACAAGCAGCGGCCCGAGCTGTTTGCCCGCGCGCTGCGCGGCGCCAAGCGCGAGCTCGATCCCAAGGGCATGATGAATCCCGGCGTGCTGATCGATCCCTAGGATTGTCGATGGAATATCTCACCGGCCCCCTGCTCGCCTTTCTCGGCATCTCCATCCTGGTCATCACCACACCGGGGCCGGACACCGCCGTCACCATCCGCAACACCCTGGCAGGCGGCCGCGCCGGCGGCATTGCGACGGCGTTGGGCGTCGCCGTCGGCCTGACGATCTGGGCGTTCGCGACCTCGGCCGGCATCGTGGCACTGCTGGTCGCCTCTAAGCCGCTGTTCCTCGCGGTGAAGTATGCCGGTGCGGCCTATCTGATATGGCTCGGCCTCCAATCCTTGCGCGCTGCTTTTCGACCGGCGATGAACCCCGGAGCGGCCCGGATGCCGGCGGCTCACCCGCTGGCCCCGCGCGCCGCCTTCGTCCAGGGCATCGTGAGCGATCTCGGCAACCCCAAGATGGCGGCCTTCTTCACCAGCCTGCTGCCGCAATTCTCCCCTTCCGGTGACGCAAGCTTCGCGAGCCTCGCGGCCCTCGGCCTGCTGTTCAGCCTGATGACGCTGCTTTGGCTGATGGGTTACGCGCTGGCGATCGCGCGGGTCGGCAACGTGCTGCGCCGTCCGGCGATCCGGCGCACCGTCGAAGGCATCACCGGCGCCGCCTTGATCGGCCTTGGGCTGAAGCTGGCGACGGAAGACCACTGAAGGAGATCGCACGATGACCAGGACCTACAAGGGAAGCTGCCATTGCGGCAAAGTCCGCTACGAGGCCGACCTCGACCTGAGTGCCGGCACAGGCAAGTGCAACTGTTCGATCTGTTCCAAGCGGCGCTACTGGGGCGCCATCATCAAGCCGGAGGCGTTTCGCCTAATCGCGGGCGAAGGCGAGCTGGCCGACTACCAGTTCGGCACCAAGAGCGGCCATCACCGGTTCTGCAAGACCTGCGGCATCCCGGCGTTCGGTCACGGCCATATCGAGCAGATCGGCGGAGCCTATTATTCGGTGAACCTCGCTTGTCTCGACGATCTCGATCCGACGGAGGTCGCCGAGGTGCCGGTCAAGTACATGGATGGCCGTCACGACAACTGGTGGAATGCGCCGGCCGAAATGCGGCATCTGTGACGGAGTCCGGCCTGGCCCCAGATCATCACACGAGTGCCTTGGCAAGGTGTGCCGCATCGAGCAGGAAATGCCGCAGATCGGCGAACAGCACGGCGACCTCGAGGGTGAGCAGCCAGGCGATCGCATAAAATACCGGAGGATGCGTTGCGCTGAGACGCAGCACCTGATCGGGTAGTCCGGTGGCGCCGATGAGCCGGCACAGCACGAACATCAGGGCGACGCCGATGACTGCGCCTGCGATCACATCGCTCGTCCAATGATAACCGAGATAGAGCCGTGGCAAGCAGATCACCAGGGCCGTCCAGAGAAACGCCGCCGCGCCAAGCCACCGCGAGCGCTTCCATAGGGGAACGCTGAGCGCGAAAAACAGGACCGCGTGGTCGCTGGGAAAAGAACTGAAGTCGTTGAGCGTCATGGAGTCGACGCTGAGCGGCACGTGCATACCGAGTCCCGGCGTGTGCAACGGCCGAAGGTGGAACGGCAAGGAGATCTGCAGCAGACGGGAGGCAATTGCCGCGACGGTACCTCCCAGAAGCGCCACCACGACAGTGCGCCGCTCGGCATGAACGCCGTTCCCGTCGACCTCGAACCAAAGCCACCAATAGGCGGCGAGGAACACGCCGCCTTTCAATATCGGCGAATCGGAAATGTCGTAGATCAACGTATCGAGCGAGATGTCGCGGCCGGCAAATCGATTGGCAGATAACGTGAGGACGCTATCAACCTGTTCGAGTGCCGTCATGGCGTTGCCTCCATAGAGCAATACTTCTGTAATGCTAGGGAGCCGACACCGCGGTCGCCTGTGACATTATTATAACGACATTACAACGACGCCATCTTGCCCTTGCGATTTACGAGCTTTTTGCATTCGCACAAGCGAGATGCTTGCCCGACAATTGCCGACGAGACGTCTAAGCGGCCATCGCCTGTCGCGGTTGCGGACGGCGGTAGCTCAGCGCCTCGGCGATGTGCAGGCGGCGCACCGCGTCGGCGCCATCGAGATCGGCCAGAGTACGGGCGACCCGCAGCGTGCGATGCCAGGCGCGGGCCGACAGGCCGAGTCGCTCGGCCGCCCGCGTGAGCAAGGCGCGGCCTTCGGCATCGGGTTCGGCGATGGCGGCCAAAAGCGCGCCGTCGGTGTCGGCGTTGCAGCGCGGTTTTAACCAGCCACGCGCCCGGTCGGCGAGCAGACCGGCGGCGGGATCGGCTTCGACGGCCAAAAGCTTGCCCTTGCGGTCGAGCTCGGCCAGGCGCTCGCGCTGGACGGTGCGCGCGGCGGCGACGCGGGCCGCCACGGCGGCCGAGCCTTCGGCCGGCGGCGGCAAAGCGAGATCGGCTGAGCTCACCGGCGGCACGTCGATGGCAAGATCGATGCGGTCGAGCAGCGGGCCCGAGAGTTTGCCCTGATAGTCGAGGCCGCAGCGCGGGGCGCGGCCGCAGGCGCGATTCGGTTCCATCAGGTGGCCGCAGCGGCAGGGATTCATCGCCGCCACGAGCTGGAAGCGCGCGGGATAGGTGACATGGGCATTGGCGCGGGCCACCGTCACGCGGCCCGACTCCAGCGGCTGGCGCAGCGCCTCCAGGGTGGCGCGGCTGAATTCCGGCAGCTCATCGAGAAAAAGCACGCCGTGATGGGCGAGCGAGACCTCGCCCGGCCGGGCGCGCAGGCCGCCGCCGACCAGCGCCTGCAGGGTCGCCGAATGGTGCGGGTCGCGGAAAGTGCGCTGGCGACTCAACTTGCCTTCGCCCAAATCGCCCGCCAGCGAGCGCACCATCGACGCTTCCAGCGCCTCGTCGGGCTCGAGCGGCGGCAGGATGCCGGGCAGCCGCGCCGCCAGCATCGACTTGCCGGAGCCGGGCGGGCCGATCATCAGCAGATTGTGGCCGCCCGCCGCCGCCAGCTCGAGCACCCGCTTGGCGCTCTCCTGGCCCTTGATCTCGGCGAGATCGGGATAGCTCGCGCGATCCTCCGCCACCTGGGCCTTGGGCGCGGGCAGGACCTGCTGGCCGCGCAGATGGTTGATCAGCGCCAGCAGCGAAGGCGCGGCGATGATCTGCGGCTGGCCGGTGTCGCCATCCTTGTCATGGGCATCGAAGCCACCCCAAGCCGCTTCGCCGCCGCACACCGCGGGGCAGATCACGCCACGCCCCGCCGCCCGGGCGGCGATGGCCGCCGGCAGCACGCCCGGCACCCGGGACAGCGAGCCGTCGAGCGCCAGTTCGCCCAACACGACGAAGCGCGCGATGCTTTCGCGCGGAATCACGCCCATGGCGGCCAACAGGCCGAGCGCGATGGGCAGGTCGTAGTGGCTGCCCTCCTTGGCGAGGTCGGCCGGCGAGAGGTTGACGGTGATGCGCTGCGGCGGCAGCGCCAGGCCCAGCGCGCGGAACGACGCCCGCACCCGCTCGCGGCTTTCGCCCACCGCCTTGTCGGCCAGCCCGACCATGGCGAAGGCGAGTTGGCCCGGCGCCACCAGCACCTGCACGTCGACCGGCACGACGTCGATCCCCTGGAACGAAACGGTCCGAATCTTTGCCTGCATGCCTGTCTCCACTGATCCGACGGGAACAATTATAGAACGAATATAATACAAGTAAATCACGTATAAGTTGTATCGACGGGTCACCGAGGGGCTGCTTCAATGGATTCATGCGCCGCCGCCAATTCCCGCTCACCATCGCCGGCCTTGCGGTCGCGCCTCTGACCTTGAAGAGCGCCTTCGGCTGGCCCGACCAGCCGATCAAGTTGGTCGTGCCGTTCACGCCGGGCACCGGCCCCGACATCATCGCCCGCTTCGTGGCCGAGCGGCTGTCGCCCAGGCTCGGCCAGCCGGTGGTGGTGGAGAACGTCGCAGGCGCCAGCGGCAATATCGGCAGCCAGCAGGTGGCGCGCGCCAAGCCCGACGGCCACACGTTGATGTCGTCGGTCAACACGCTGGTCATGAACGCCAGCCTCTATAAAAACCTGCCCTACGATCCGGTGGCCGACTTCGCTCCGTTGGGCCTCACGGCCTGGGGCTCGCTGGTGCTGGTGGCCCATCCCAGCCAGAAGCCGAATACGCTCGGCGGGCTGGTCGCGGCGGCCAAGGCCGCGCCTAAAACGCTCACCTACGGCAGCCCGGGTGTCGGCACGCCGCATCATCTGTCGATGGCGCTGGTCGAGATCACGTCGGGCATCGAGCTGGTGCACGTGCCCTACAAGGGCACAGCGGGCGCGGTGCAGGATCTTTTGGGCGGCCAGATCGGCTACATGTTCCTGCCCGTCCACGTCTCTGCCCAGCACATCCGCGCCGGCAAGCTGAAGGCAATCGCCGCCGGCAGTCCCCAACGCCTGCCGCAGCTGCCCGACGTGCCGACGCTCGGTGAAAGCGGGTTGAAGGGCGTCGATGTCGACATGTGGTACGGCTTCTTCGCCCCCAAGGGCACGCCCGCCGAGGTCGTCGAGCGGCTGAATCAGGAGGTCGCGGCGATCCTGAATTCGTCGGAAGCCAAGAGCGTGTTCGAGGCGCAGGGCCTCAGCCCCACCAGGTCGACGCCGGTTCAGCTGGGCGAGATCGTGGTGCGCGATCGCGCGCGCTGGGCCGCTGTCGTGGCCAAGCGCGGGATTCAACCCGAGTGAGCGACCCCGATGTCCTGATCGTCGGCGGCGGCATCGGCGGGCTGGTGCTGGCGCTCAGCCTGCACCAGGCCGGCATCGCCTCGCGCGTGTTCGAGGCCGCCCCCGACGTGCTGCCGCTCGGCGTCGGCATCAACCTCCTGCCGCATGCCATGCGCGAGTTGAGCGAGCTCGGCCTGCAGGAGGCGCTGGCCGCGCACGCCATCGAGACGCGCGAGCTTGCCTTCTACAGCCGCCACGGTCAGTTCATCTACAAGGAGCCACGCGGCCGCTTCGCGGGCTACGACTGGCCGCAGCTTTCGATCCATCGCGCCGACCTGCACACGGTGATGCTCGACACGGTGCGAGCGCGACTGGGCAACGATGCCGTGCGGCTTGCTCATCACTGCCTGAAGGTGGATCAGGACGACGCGGGTGTCGTCATCCACTTCGACAATATGGAGCCGCAGCGCGGCAAGGTCGCGGTTGGCTGCGACGGCATCCATTCAGCGCTGCGCCGACAGCTCGTCCCCGACGAGGGTCCGCCCAAGTACTCGGGCGTCAACATGTGGCGCGGTGCGGTGCGCTGGCCGGCCTATCTCGGCGGCGACACCATGGCCTCGACGGGCTGGATGACGGTCGGCAAGACGGTGATCTATCCCGTCCGGCCGGGCACGCCGGAAACGGCAGGTCTGCCGCTAATCAACTGGGTGGCCGAGATCGAACGGCCCGAGGCGGTGCGCCAGGACTGGACCGGCCGCGGCCGGCTTGGCGACATCATGCCGGCCTTCGCCGGCCTCAAATTCGACTGGCTCGACATCAGCGGCATGATCGAGAGCACCGAGGAGATCCTGGAATATCCCATGGTCGATCGCGACCCGCTGCCGCGCTGGAGCTTCGGACGGATCACCCTGCTGGGCGATGCCGCGCATCCGATGTATCCGCGCGGCTCCAACGGCGCGGGCCAGGCGATCCTCGACGCGCGCTTCCTCACCGGCCAGATCAAGAAACTTGGCGCCACTGAAGCCGCGTTGCAGCAGTACGAGGCCGTGCGCAATCCGGCGACGGCCAAGGTCGTGCTGACCAACCGCACCGATCCACCCGACGCCATCCTGCGCGAAGTCTGGCAGCGCTCCGGCGGCCGGCGCTTCGAGCGCATCGAGGACGTGATCTCAAGAACCGAGCTCGAGGCCATCTCCGAGCGCTACAAGAAGGTGGCGGGCTTCGACCGCGACTCGCTGAAAGCGCGACCGAGTTTCGTCTAAAGCGGATGATGGCAGGCGGCGAACTGCCCGGCGGCGATCTTGCGCAACTCGGGCACCTCCGCCGCGCAGATCCCGTCGGCGCGCGGGCAGCGCGTGCGAAAGCGACAGCCGGACGGCGGGTCGAGCGGTGACGGCGGCTCGCCCGCCGCAAGGTTGACGGCCGGCTTGACCGTCGGGTCGGGCACGGGGATCGCCTCGAGCAGCAGCGCCGTGTAGGGATGCGCCGGCCGCGTGAACAGCTGCTCGGTCGGTCCGACCTCGCACAGGCGCCCGAGATACATCACGGCGATGCGGTCGCTGACGGCCTTCACCACGGCGAGATCGTGGGCGATGAACAGCAAGGTGAGGCCGTAGCGCCGCTTCATGTCCTCGAGCAGG
>WNFC01009367.1_pt1 | contig 10845 bp, 8 predicted proteins | sample 5400541 | NCBI WGS metagenome assembly WNFC01 (sample SAMN13153342, study PRJNA577476) | soil metagenome | isolation source: 120 cm saprolite under Douglas fir tree site 2 hole 2 replicate 1 | place: USA:California | collected 2015-04-18
CGGAGGCTGGCGCGGGCTTCTTCCGGCGGCAAACCAATGGCGGTAAGCACATGCGATGGCTCAACGGCGCCAGAGGAGCAGGCGGCTCCGGTCGAACAGGCAAGACCTTTCAAGTCAAGTGCAATCAGGAGCGCTTCGCCTTCAACGCCGGGAAAGAGAAGATTTGTGGTGTTCGGAGTGCGCGGAGCCTCACCGCCGTTGACACGCGACTGCGGAACGCGTTGCACGAGACCGTGCTGCAACTTATCGCGAAGAAAGGAGACACGCTGGGCATCCGCTGCGAGCGCCCTGCGAGAAATTTCCGCGGCCTTGCCGAGGCCAACGATGCCAGCGACGTTTTCCGTGCCAGGGCGGAAGCCGCGCTGGTGATGTCCGCCATAGAGAAGTTGGCGAAGGCGTGTTCCGCCGCGGACGTACAGGGCGCCGATTCCCTTTGGCGCATACAATTTGTGGCCGGAAAGGGATAGAAGATCCACTTGGAGTGCGTTGACGTCAATCGGGATTTTGCCCGCGGATTGCACGGCATCGGTGTGGAAATAAATGTCGGCTTCGGCGGCGATGCGGCCGATTTCCTCGAGGGGCTGGACGGTGCCGAGCTCGTTGTTGGCCTGCATGATGGTGATGAGCACGGTCTCCGGCCGGATGGCGCGGCGAAGTTCGTCGAGATCAATCTGTCCTTGGGAATCCGTCGGCAGATAAGTTACGCGCACGCCTTCTTTTTCCAGCGCCTGGCAAGCGTTGAGGACGGCTTCATGTTCGATGGCGCTAGTAATGACGTGCCTGCTGATTTCTCCAGAACGCACAGCCAGGATTGGCTGTGCCACAACCCCGAAGATGGCGTGATTGTCGGATTCGGTGCCGCCGCTGGTGAAGACGATTTCCTGGGGGCGGGCGCCGATGAGGGCGGCGACCTGTTCGCGCGCCGTTTCCACCGCGGCGCGCGACTTCTGGCCGAAGGTGTGGATGGACGCCGCGTTCCCGAACTCGGCGGAGAAATAAGGGAGCATAGCGTCAAGCACTTCCGGCTCGACGGGCGTGGTGGCGTTGAAATCGAGATAGACGCGGTTCATGGGGCTTCCCACAGGATACTACCAGTAGGGTTGAGTTACTTGCACGAGGTTGGGATTAGAACGTCATCTCGGGACTGTGGCTGGGTATCGCCTGAGCGCCCCAGAGGGGGAACAGGCGATTTCTAGTTAACCATAACAGATACCCCCTCCCCGTGTTTTTCATAAGTGTTGATTCTAAAGGGACTTTAAGTTGTTTTAAAATCAACACTTGTGGAAGTGTTGATTCTAAAGGGAGTTAGAGGCGCGTTTTTCGAGCATTTTTGCAAGTGTTGATTCTAAGTGACTTAGCATTTGAGGAGTGAACTATCGTTCTGCCGAGACGAACGCCGACCGCGGAATGTTACGCAGATTTACCCGAGGACTATTGTACCAGAGTGCTATCGAAAGTCAAGGAGAATTTTGCATTTGGGTGTGCGGACAACATGTAAAGGGATGGCTTAGGACTAAACACAGCCCGCAAGAGAGGCACCCGCAGAAAGAAACCAGAGGCGAAATCAAAAGCCTGTCCCACCCGCCTGTCACTGAACTGTCACTGTAAATTCGCTCGTGTTAATCGCTTCCGTATCTGCCCCATGCGTACCCGCCACTTAGCCTCTCCGGGGTCCAAGCCTATAGTTCTAAGAATCTCGCTGTCTCTCTTACCTTGTCTAATCAACCGAACGATGGAGAAATAATTTTTATGCAGGAGTCCCTCGCGGTGCGCTGGACGGTCTGCTACGCCACATTGTTTACAGAAGGGGTGCCGCTGAATTAGTTTCCTCGCTCTCATTTTTTTGTAGCATCCTAGGCTGTCACTTTGCGTCGCGCCTGGCAATGGCTGCGCGTTTGGCTTGCTCAATCGGCTGCCATGTACTTTTTCATGCGTCTGCTAAGGTGCAGTGTGATGCCGTGACTGAGTAGCACCGCCTCTACGACCGTTCCAACGTCAAGCAGTGAGTGAAACGGTCTTGGATTTCCTGAAACAATTCCATGAGACTCATTCCCCTGAACCCGAACAACTCCGGCAGCCCAAGCATGCTTCGGTATTATCTTCCCCGCCTCTGACGAAATGTTATTAGTCCAGAATCTCAGGCTCACTTCGATCATCTTCTTCCCATGTTTCGCCTCCTGAGCGGCGACCTTTTTATCGAGCATTGTGGGCATTCTCCTTATGGATTGGCTTGAGAATCAATCTGCTGCGGCTTTAGCCCAGAGTTGGTTGATGATTTCCGCAGCCAGAATCAGGCCGTCCAGAGCCGGGCCGGGTGGCATGATGCTCTGCATGTTTGGATGGGCGAAGCGATTCCTCACCCAAGGAAATGCCCGGATCAACACATCCACATAAGGCTCTTCCGGCTGAGGCTCTGGGTCTCGACCGAGAATTTCGGCTTCTTCCTCCGCACTCGCACGGCGATTCTCGAGGCTCGGAAATCCCTCGTCGCGCATTAGTCCAGCGTCTTTAGCCTCCGTTAGCAAATCTACAAGGTTCCTTGGGTCTCGGCCTTTCTTGTTCAATTTCTTGGGCTGAAGGCGCTTCCTGAGCGCCATTTCGACAGCAAAGAAACTGCGTTCGGAGGCTAGAGTGTAGAAGGGGTAGTAGAGCCAGCCGTACAGGTAGAGCGTAACAACGGCGTTGAAGTAACTGCGAACATCTTCCGGCACATCCCCGTGGATTTGGCAATACTGCAAGACTATTTCATAGTGCTTATCGAGAGATAGGAGTGGGAAGATTTCGTTAGTTGGGTCAAGCTCGAAATACTGCTCTTTACTCTTGATCGTGACCACGGTGCCTTCTCGCAGGGAATCCTACCACGGCAACCCAACGCGAGGGCAGGTCAGACAATACTCTTGGAGGAGATGCGAGGAGCGCTTTCGCTTGGATTAGTCGGTTTGTTTTTTGGGGCGCCAGTTGACGAGGTTGCTGGTGTAGAGGGCGATGCAAAGGAGATTGGCGGGGACGAATCCGAATTGGGCGGTGCGGACGCCGATGACGCAGACGACGGCGCTATTGATTCCGGCGACGACCCAGCCTTGCCAGAGCTTCTTGCCGATGAGCACGGTGGCGAGCACGGTCAAGATGCAGGATAGAGTCGAGACGAATCATATTCAGCAAGTTCAGCATAGTGAGCGAGCAAACCAGAGCACGGGACTGGTGAAACGCGCCCCAATCCTGCTCTTGGTTCTACATTCTTTTTCTGGCTGGCCAGGCCGATTGTCCCGACGGGCATAACGATCCCCTCGTAAATGATCGTGTCGTAATGATCGCGGGACTCTTAGAGAGATGCAGCACACCACGTGTGCGCGAACAATTACATCAGTGCCACGAAGGAGGGAGCAATTCTGCAACCATTCGTGGGGGCGTAGGAGGCAAAGACTTTTTTTCTGGCATGGTTGTAAGTCTTTGGTTGCACGCGGATTAGGGCGGTGCTAGCGAGGGGTCGAAGAAGAGGGACAGAATGGCTCCCGCCAAGATTGGTCACTGTGAGACAAACTGTGTCAGGTTGAAACGCGTCTCAGAGAAGATGGGATAGAAGCTTCACCTCCCGACCAGGTTGGGATAAATTCCGGCGTGAGCTATTGAGAGCAGCCGGAGACAAGAGAATCCCCGTGAATTATATGGTCAAGACGACGCGGAATTCCGCTTTGCCGCTCATCATGCGGGCGTAGGCTTCGGAGGCTTTCTCCAGCGGAAATTTTTCGATCATCGGGCGGATGCCGGTCATTTCGGCGAAGCGCAGGGTATCTTCCGAGTCGGTGGGAATGCCGCCGGGCCAGCCCTGGACTCTCCTTCGCCCCACGATGAGTTGAATTGGCGAAGCTTCAATGGGGCCCTGTCCCGCGCCGACAACCAGCAGCGTTCCGTTCAAGCTGAGACCGCCAACCAAGTCGGACATGGATTTAGAATCCGTGGCGGTGGCCAGGATTACGCGGGCGCCGCCGAGTTTCTGGAGCTCTTCCGCGGCATTGGTGGCTTTGCTGTCAATGTAGACATGCGCGCCGAGTTTCTTAGCGAGAGCGGCCTTCTGGGAACCGCGGCCGACGGCGGCAACTTTGTATCCAAATTTATTGGCAAACTGAATTCCAAGATGCCCGAGGCCGCCGATGCCTTGGATGGCAACGAGGTCCGAAGGCAGGGCGCCACTGTGGCGCAGTGCGTTGAAGGTGGTGACTCCCGCGCAAAGGAGCGGGCCCGCTTCCACGGCGTCGAGGCTCTCCGGCATTGCGGCGAGCGCTTCCGCCGGAGCGATCATGTATTCCTGGTAGCCACCATCGTAGCTGATACCGCAAATTTTCAGGTTGCGGCAATTGGCAAAATCTCCGCGGCGGCACGGGAGGCAAGTGCCGTCCTGGCCGCCGTGCCAGCCGACGCCGACGCGCTGGCCTTTTTTCCAGCCGGTAACGCCAGAGCCGACGTCGTCAATCACGCCGGCGACTTCGTGTCCGGGGACGCGGGGATATTGAATGCCGGGCCAGTATCCTTCTTTCACTAGGCTATCACTGTGGCAGATGCCACAGGCTTGCACGCGGATGCGCACATGGCCCGGACCTGGCTGGGGAATGTCGCGTTCTTGAATTTCAAAATCTGCGCCAGGCTTGGTTACGACGGCGATTTTCATCTTTGGCATAAGGCTTTTCTTGTGGAGGCTTCGTATTTTTGGATCGTATGTCTTGGATGCTCTGCTGTAGCCTCGCGTTATGAAAGGATCATGCTACAGTTCCCGCTCCGGGCTGGCTGACGCAGTGGTGAGCACAGGCTAAAGCCTGTGCCACTGGGAGGGATTGTGGCGTATCTGGATTTGCGGGAGTTTGTAGACGCGCTCGAGAAAAACGGCGAATTGAAGCGAATTAGCGTGGAAGTGGACCCGGTCCTGGAAATCGCGGAAATTACGCAACGCGTGGCGCGTGATGCAAAGCGAGCGCCGAATTCCGTGGGGCCGGCGCTGCTGTTCGAAAAGCCGAAGGGATCCAGATTCCCGGTGCTGATCAATGCGTTTGGAAGCGCGCGACGGATGGCGCTGGCGTTTGAAGTGAATGAGCTGGGGGAAGTCGCGGAGCGCATCCAGGGATTTTTGAAAATGGAAACGCCTCAGGGGTTTTTCGACAAAATCAAGATGCTGCCGAAGCTGGCGGAGCTCGGATCGTTTTTCCCGAAGCGAGTGGATCAGGGAGACTGCAAGGAAGTGATACAGAAGGGAAGTGACATCAACCTTTTTGATTTTCCAATTTTGAAATGCTGGCCGCAGGATGGCGGACGATTCATAACGTTTCCGCTGGTGTTTACGAAGAATCCGGAAACAGGGAAGCGCAACGTGGGGATGTACCGGATGCAGATTTACGACGAGCGCACCACGGGAATGCACTGGCAGACGCAGAAGCATGGGGCGGAACATTTTCGGCGGGCGAAGGCGAAGAACCCCGAAGGCAGAATTCCGGTGAGCGTGGCGATTGGGGCTGATCCAGCGACGGCGCTGGCGGGGATGCTGCCAATACCGCCAGACCTGGACGAAATGATGTTCGCGGGATTTCTGCGGCGGGAGCCGGTGGAAATGATCGCGTGCGAGACGAATGACCTGGAGGTGCCGGAGAACGCGGAGATTGTGCTGGAGGGATACGTCAACCTGAATGAGATGCGCACCGAGGGCCCCTTTGGGGATCATACGGGATTTTATTCGCTGGAAGGGGAGTACCCGGTTTTCCATGTGGAATGCGTGACGCGGCGCAAAGAGCCGATTTACTTGACGACAGTGGTGGGCCCGCCACCACAGGAAGATTTCTATATGGGATACGCGGTGGAGCGCGTGTTCTTGCCGGTGATGAAAATGCAATATCCGGAGATCGTGGATGTGGCGATGCCCGCGGAAGGAATTTTTCACAACTTGATGATTGTGGCCATTCGAAAGTCATATCCCGGACATGCGCGGAAAATCATGAACGCGATTTGGTCGCTGGGGCAGGCGATGTTTACGAAGGTGATCGTGGTGGTGGATCACGACGTGAATATCCACAATTACGGGGAAGTGGTTTGGAAGACGCTTTGCGCGCTCGATCCCGAGCGCGATGTGCAGTTTGTGCTGGGCCCGGTGGACACGTTGGATCATGCGGCGCGGATGCAGGACTTTGGCTCGAAAATGGGGATCGACGCGACGCGCAAGTGGGCGTCGGAAGGATTTACGAGGCCGTGGCCGGATGAAATTCTGATGGATGAAGCCACAAAGAAGCGGGTGGAGGCCATTTGGGGGTCATTGTGGATTGAAAAGGAATCAAGCGGCGATAAATAGAACGCACAACGGACGCGGCGCGTGGAAGTTTTTGTTGATGCGAAGCGAGAAGAAGAAATTGTGTCCGAGGGTTGAGAATGACCAGTAGTATACCCGCTCCAAGAATTAGAATTGGACTCAAAGAATAACCGTCCTTGCGGACAGGTGATTGATACGCAAAACCACAAGGACTTGTGGTTTCTAGTTGTGGTCTATACAAGATAACAGGGCGCTTGCCGTCAATACCCCGCAACTCCCTAGAACTACCCGTATTGTTAGGACAACAGGCCTATAGAATCCCTTGACGCTCGGAGTGATTGAATGTCATAAAGCTTCCACGGGCCGTATCCCCGAGAGTCCGCAGCGCAGAGGGGAGCGGCGGGCGGTCGTGAATTTGGGTGTGTGCCAAAGGCGCCGGGGTGGCGTTACTCGTGAGCGAATCGCGCGAAGTAATGAATGTAAGGCAGGCGTCGCAATATCTGGGTATCTCTCCGGATACTCTGTACCGTTACATCACCGAAGGCGAAATACCTGCGTTCAAGCTGGGCAACCGGTGGAAACTCCGTAAGACAATTCTCGACCGATGGATGGAACGCAAGATGACCCAAACGACGGCGAGGCGCCATTAGTCTGGGGCGGGAAACAGGGACGCAGGCGAGAAAGGGGGCCGCGACATGTTGGGACTGGGAAAAAAGAGCCGGCAACTGGTGGGACTGGACATCGGTTCCAGCTCTATCAAAGCCGTGGAATTGAAATCGACGAAGGCGGGCTATGAGCTCGTGAGCTTCGGGATGGAATCACTGGCGCCGGACACGGTGGTAGACGGCGCGATCATGGACGCGCCGCAAGTGGCGAATGCCATCAGCAAGATTTTCGACGCGCAACGGGTGAAAACAAAGAACGTGGCGACATCGGTATCGGGGCACTCGGTGATCGTCAAGCGCGTACCGCTGCCATTGATGACCGAGGATGAGCTTTACGACCGCATTCCTTCGGAGGCCAGCCAGCACATTCCCTTCGACATCGCCGACGTGAACCTAAGCTATCAACTGCTGGAATCCATGGACGCGCAGATGGACGTACTGCTGGTGGCGGTGAAGAAGGACAAGATTCTGAACCACACCAACGTTTTGGCGCAAGCGGGCAAGACGCCGGTGGTAGTGGATATCGACGCTTTCGGATTGCAGAACTGCTTCGAAGTCAACTACGAGCCTGATGCGGGGCAGACGGTGGCGCTGCTGAACATCGGCGCAAGCGTCATGAACATTAATATCGTGCGCGGCGGGGTGCCGCTGTTCACGCGTGATGTCAGCGTAGGCGGCAACCAGTACACCGACGCGCTGCAGAAGGAACTGGACCTGAGCTTTGAAGACGCGGAGCGCTTGAAGAGAGGCGACACGCTGCCTAGCGTGACCGACGAACAGAAACAGCAGATTCTGCGGAGCGTTTCCGACATTCTGACACTGGAAATTCAAAAGACGTTTGACTTCTTCCGAGCGACCGCCAGCGGCGAGAATATTCAGCGCATCGTAGTGGCGGGCGGTACGGCGCGCGTCCCGGGCCTGGTGGATTTGCTCCGGGAAGAATTTGCTATGCCGGTGGAAGAATTAAACCCGTTCCGGAAGGTGCTGATCAATCCTGGCCGGCACAGCGATGACCAAATCCGCGAGATGGCGCCGCGGCTGGCCATTGCCGTAGGTCTGGCGCTGAGGAGCTTTGACTAGTCATGATCCGCATAAACCTGCTTGGACAAATTCGACCAAAAGCCGCGCGGCGTCCGGTGGACACGGGAGCGGCGATGCCGGTGGTCTTCGTTGGCGCGGGACTGGTTCTCGGCGCCCTGGTTCTGGGATTTTTCTATTACACGTGGCAGACCCAGCTGAACACGCTCAATGCCGACATCAAGAAACTGACCGCCCAAAAGGCGGATCTGGAAGAGACCAAGCGGCAAGTGGAAGCTTTTGAGAAGCAAAAGGTAGTTTTACAACAGCGGGTCGCGACGATTGAGCAGTTGCAGCGCGATCGCACCGGAGGGCAGGAGTTGCTCGACATGGTGGCCAACACCGTTTCGCGCACCGAAAACCTGTGGCTTACGGACATGACCCGAAAAGGCAACACGCTGTCGATGGAAGGATCCTCCGCATCGGTCAATTCGGTGGCGAACTTCATCACCGCCTTGAAGCGCTCTGGGTATTTCCAGAAAATCGAAATCAAGGAAACGAGGCAGGACGAGAAGAACACGGCAATACAAGCTTTCTTGTTCCAGATATCCGCTGAAATCACTCCGCCCCCCGCGGCGCAGACACGGCCGGCCAATGCGCCGGCTCCCGCTGCGGCTGCGAAGGCGCCGGCGAAGAAAGGGTAGGGGGGCGCCATGGCCAATCCGTTCAGAGATATGTCCGTGATCATGCAAGCCCTGGTGGCTGCGGCGGTTGCGGTGGTGCTGGTTCTGGTGGGAGTTTATGTGCCGGGTTCGCCGATCGCGCGGGAACGGGACGAGGTGGACAGCGCCGTGCAGGCGCGCGCCAAGCTAAACCAGGAAGTCACGCAACTCCAGGTTTACAAGCAGCGCTATGGAGAATTGAAGCAGCAGATGGACGCGCTTTCCAAGCAACTGGACACGCTGAAGACCATTGTGCCCGAAGAGAAGGAAACCGACGAGTTTATACGTTTGTTGCAGGGAGCGGCCAGCGCATCGGGCGTGCAGCTCAGGCGGTTGACTTCGCAAGCCATCGTGCCCAAGGAATACCACTACGAAATGCCATTTGAGGTGCAGGCGGATGGACCCTACTTCAATATCCTGGATTTCTTCGGGAGGCTGAGCCGCTTGTCGAGGATCATCAATGTGGGCGACCTAACTTTTGATGATCCGGATAAGCCGAAAGGCGTGAAATACGTGGTGCGCCCCGGCACAACGGTTGCTGGAATTTTCACCGCAACAACATACTTTACCAAGCCTGCCGATGCGGGTGTGGCTCTTGCATCTGGAGCCAAGCCAGCAGCCGGCGCGGCTGGGAAACCCTGAGCGGGAATGAGCGAACTATGCGTTCAGCGATAACTCTCGGACTAGGGATGTGGATGGCAGCAGCAGCGCCAGGTTTGGGCGCGCAGGTGAGCCCCTCAACGCCCAACAGTGTGAAGGCCGCACTGGGCGCGGGCACGCCCGCGCAGGCGGCCAAGCCGGCGTCGCCAGCAGCGCCCAAGCCCACGGCACAAACCGCCAAGCCGGCGGGAAAACCCGCAGGAAAGACTGCGAGGAAGAAGGCGGGTAAGGCGCCGGCAAAATCTGCGATTAAGGCCGTCGAGAAGCCCAGCACTCCCGGCAGCAAACCAGCGGCCGCGGAAAGCGAAGTCAAACAGGCGCGCAGAGATCCCTTTGAATCGTTGATTGGCCGGAACAATAAGACGCAATTGAATCTGCCTCCCGGTAAATTAGGCCTGCAAGTAAGCACGCTGCGTCTTGACGGAATCGTGAGTGCACCGAGTGGCATGATCGCGGTGGTTTCCAATCCCCAGGCACGCACCTATTTCCTTCGCGAAGGCGACCGTCTGTACGATGGAAGCGTGGAAAAGATTTCGATGGAGGGCGTTTCCTTCCATGAAGAAGGCAAAGATGCCTTCGGAAAACCGGTGGAACGCCAGGTGAATAAACGAATTTACTCCAGTCCAGGAGAACAGCAATGAAGACGAATTGGCCGGCCCTTCGGCATGGCTACCTGATGCTTGCGAGCGTGGCGCTGGCGGTGAGCCCAGTGCTTGCTCAGACGCAGGAGCCTGCTGGCGCAACGGCGACCGCAGCGGTCATCTCCAGCGTCGCCATTACCCAGGCGCCGCAACGCGCGACCGTGCGCGTGGAAGGCGAGGGACGTCTTGAGGCGCACGCCGCCCGGATGCAAAACCCGGATCGCCTGGTGCTGGATTTCGCGGGCGCTCGGCTGGCCGTGCAGAAGACGGTAATCCCGGGGCTATGCGCTCCCGTGCGCGGGGTGCGCATCGGGCAATACCGGCCGGATGTTGCGCGCGTGGTGATCGATCTTACAACGGCGACGCCTTACCAGCTTTCACGAGACGGAGAGACAGTGGTCATCTCGTTCGAGGCCCCCGTAGCGGCTCCGGTTGATTCCGGGTCGAGCATGACGACAGCGACCTCGGAACAGAATGAGAAGACGCGGCCGGAATTCCATTACAGCGCAGCTGCGCCGCGCCTGGTTGCTAGGCATTCTTCCAAGGATTTGCGGATTACAGCTCCTCGCTTCGCATTGCCAGGCGAACTGACCCAGCCCTCAGTCATTCTGGCATCGTACAGTGGAAAGAAGGAGCCCGTCCGGCCGGATTCCACGACGCAACAGGCGGCCGCTCAACAAGCGGTACAGCAGGCAAATATAGCGGCCACGACGATGGCCGCAACGTCCGCATCGCAGACCCCTGCGGCGGCGGCGCCGGCCGGAAAATACACCGGTGAGCCGATCTCCGTGAACTTGAAAGATGTGGACCTGAAAGATTTCTTCCGGCTGATCCATGAAATCAGCGGACTGAAC
>WNFC01018444.1_pt1 | contig 10845 bp, 11 predicted proteins | sample 5400541 | NCBI WGS metagenome assembly WNFC01 (sample SAMN13153342, study PRJNA577476) | soil metagenome | isolation source: 120 cm saprolite under Douglas fir tree site 2 hole 2 replicate 1 | place: USA:California | collected 2015-04-18
GCGAGCAACACCCCTTCATCAAACCCGGCCCACAAAACCGACGTCTTCATCCCGCTCGATTCCCACATCAGCATGAAGACGAAAAGATTTGCGACCAGAAAGACGATGCTGAAGATGTAAGGGCGCGAGAGCACCGCGCGCGCAAACCCAACGGCATAGCGCTCGTGCAATGGCAAAGCGGACGGCGCAGCTTGCTCGAGCGGCGCGCCGCAAACATGGCAACTGTTTTCTGCGGCGCCGATCAGCGCGCCGCAGTTGCGACAGACGCTCGGACGGCCGGCGTAGTTTGGATTGCTGTCAGGCAAGCGTTTGGGGTGAATGGGCGAACGATCTACTTGCCGAACTCTTCGAGCAGGTTCACCAAATCATCGGCGTGCTCTTCTTCCATCGCCAGGATTCCTTCCATCATGCGCCGCGTCGTCGGATCGTTGTTGCCCAGGTAGTTGATCATCTCGCGATAGCTGTCGATGGCGATGCGCTCGGCGACCAGGTCTTCCTTGATCATTTCATTAAGCGTTTCGCCTTCCACGTATTCCGCATGACTGCGCGTTAGCAATCCTTCCGGCGAAAAATTCGGCTCTCCGCCGAGCTGAACGATGCGTTGCGCGATCTGATCTGCGTGTCCCTGTTCGTCCGTTGCGTGTTGCAGGAACTCTGCGGCTACGCTTTCTGCGTGAATGCCCGTCGCCATGAAGTAATGCCGCTTGTATCGCAGCACGCACACGATTTCAGTGGCCAGCGCCTCGTTAAGAAGTTTGACGACGGTATCGCGATCCGCATTATAGCCTTCGGTCACCGCGCCGTTCTCAATATGCTTTCGCGCCCGTTCGCGCAAAGTTTTAATGTCGGTCAGAAATGGTTTGTCAGTCACGATGTGACTCCTTGAGTTTTTAGTTTTTCCAAAGGGAAGTGAAGATATTACTAGCCGTCGGCTGGCAGAGCAAGGCGGCGCTTAGTCGGTTAGTGTCTGAGTTTCGTTTCGTGTGTTCCTGCGGATTGGATAAGAACGATCCACGAAATCACACCAAATCGCACGAAACAAAGCCGCTCCGTGTGGCTTCGTGGATCGTTTTCCATCGCCAGCCGATCTCTCAAAATTAGGAAACTGGGACACGTCGCTCAGTCGCCGCTGATCTTGCTGGTCAAATTGACTTCGGTGGGCGCCGCAGGGTCACTAACGACTTCCACGGGCGCGCGCCATACGAGCGTCCGGATGCGGCAGGTGCCGGTGTTGTCTTCGCGGCAATAGACGAACGTGAACGACGCGCGCAGCTCGGCCGCGCCGGCGCTGCCCACGCCAAAAGGAACCCGGATGGGAAGCGGCAAACCTTTCGTGCTGCGGGTCGAGTTCCTGGGATCAATCGAGAGCGCCGCGCCGCCCTGCTCAACTGAAACTTTGTAGCGCTGCGGCGCGTCCGGGTTCAGATGATAACCGGCGGGCAGTTGGACATTGATCAAGAGCACTGCGTCGCCTGTTCGCAACTTCTGCGGCGCTACCTTGATCTCTTCGGCGTTCGGCGCCACGTCAGCGTTCCCCGCGGTCGCCTGATTCGCAGCCGGCGGTTGCAGGCCTTTGATTGGCAGCGTCTTTGTTTCTTTCGTTTTCAAATCAACGACGCGAATCGCATGATTGTTCGTGTCCGCGACGTAGAGTCTGTCGCCGGCTACGCTCAAACCGCCGGGTTCGTAGAATGAAGACTTTGCGCCGTCAGCCTGGCCGGGTTTTCCCGAGCCGACAAAGTGCTTTACTGATCGAGCCCCGGGATCGAGCAGTTTGATTCGGTGATTGTACGTGTCGGCGATCAGCAAAGTGTCGTTCCATCGCGCCAGACCCAGCGGATGTTGCAGGCGAACATCATTGCCGGTGCCGTCTTCGTCGCCAAAATCAAACAGGTTGCCGCCGACCAGCGTGCGCACACGGCCATTCGGCCGAAGATCGATCGCCCGAATGATATTTGCTTCCGCGTCTGAGACGTAAAGAGTCTGTCCGTCGGCGGCCAGCGCCGATGGCTGCGCAAACGCCGCGTCGGCCGGCGCGCCATCCAATCGGGCTTCGCGGCCCGAGCCGGCAAACGTGGAAACCTGTTGCTTGTCGAGTTCAAGTTGCCAAATCTGATGTGGTCCGGCCATCGCGATGTAAAGCGTGCGGCCCACCAGCTGCAAATCCCACGGCGAGTTCAAAGCGACGCTGCGCGCCGCACCGGATTCGCCGTACTCGTGAGATTGCTGACCGGTGCCGGCGATCGTCTTCACGGTTTTCGCCTTCAGATCGATCTGGCGAATCAGATGATTCTCAGTATCGGCGACGTACAGCGTGTCGCCATCCAGCACCATGCCCTGTGGCCGAAAAAACGTGGCGCGATCGAACAGGCCATCGTCGGCGCCGTGCGCGCCGGTGCCGATGGTTTCAATCAACGTCCCGTCGAGTTTCGCGATGACTAAGCGATTGTGATCCGAATCGGCGATGAACAGACGATCGCTCTTAGCGTCAGCCAGGACTTTTCCGGGGAAAGCCAGCGGCAGATCGCCAACCTTCGCCCGCTCGAGCACGAGTTTCAGCGGAGCTTCGTTCAGCTCGCCGCGCTTGCGAAACTCCGCGATCGTGTCAGCGATAGCCTTATCGAGCGCGGGGTAACCACCTTCGCCTTTTAGGCGACCAATAATGTAGCCGGCGGGGTCGATCAAATAGCGAGTGGGCCATGAATCCACGTCATACGCCTTCCAGATCGCAAAGTCCGCATCGTTGACGATCGGATGCTCGATCTCGTAACGCAGAACGATGCGGCGAATGTTCTCAGTGTCCTTCTCGTTTTCGAACTTGGCGGAGTGCACTCCGATCACCACCAGCTCATTCGGATATTTCTTTTCCAGCTTTTTCAAATCCGGAATGATGTGCATGCAGTTGATGCAGCCGTAGGTCCAGAAATCGAGCAGCACCACCTTGCCTTTCAATGCAGAGAGCGAGAGCGGCTTGTCGGTATTCAGCCAACCGTGACCGCCGCTTAATTCCGGAGCGCGAACTCGCGCACGTTCCTGTACGGGCATTTCCAAACCTTCCTGTGAATGCAAAGCCGAAGCCTTAGTGCGCTGGCCGATGGACGCAGCAAACAGAAAAAAAATTAACCACAGAGAACCCAGAGAAACAAAAAGAGCTACAAGGTGTTTCACCGTGTTCCCCGGACTTCCTCTGTGACCTCTGTGGTTAAGTCTCATTCACACATCTCAACTCGACAGAATCTGATCAAGTCTCTCAACCGCCCTTCGCAAATGCGGGATCGTGATCGAGCCGCCCACCACCAGCGCGATGTTGAAGGCGTCCATGAATTGTTCGCGGGTGACGCCGCAATTCGCGCACTGCTTGACGTGATAAGTAACGCAATCGTCGCAGCGCAAGACAATCGAGGCCGTGAGACCCATCAACTCCTTCGTTTTCTTATCGAGCGCGCCTTCTTCATAAGCCTGCGTGTCGAGCGCAAAGAATCGTTTGATGCCCAGGTGGCCACAGCCGACCAGCTTCTCGTTCATTTCAGCGCGATAAAGATCGAACTCATCCATCAGGCTGTTCCTTTCACCGACGCAAGGGTCCCTGGCTCACTGCAATTTACCACACGCGCTCGCGCGAGCGAGAACCGGGCCGCAGTTGTGTCCTTCGGAAAAGATTGACCGTCAGCCGGAAACCGTGTTCTGATCGTCGCACCGCCGCCGAGCTAAATGCGTAACGCTGACTCTCAATCTGAAATCCTCGCAGACGCAACAGGCGCTGGCCGGAATCCCGTCGATCCCGAACTCCTGGATCTGTTTGTGTTCGAGGCCGGCTCGCGAATTTTCGCCGTCCCGGTCGATCAGGTCGATGGAACTACGGAAGCCAAGGTGCCGGCGGTTTTGCCGCAGGCGCCCCAGGCCATCCTCGGGGTTGTCTGCGCGCGCGGCCGAATGCTGACCGTCCTCGATCCGACCGTGCTCCTGACTGGACAGGCTCTACGCTGGCCCCGCACTTTGCCGTGTGTGATTGCCTTGCACGGCGACGAACAACTCGCGCTGGCCGCGCAAAGCTATCGTGACAAGATTACGATCGAGGAAGCGGACATCGACCGGCACAGCGAAAGCGGTGCGGACGCCACGGGTCTGCTGCTCGGCCGGGTTCGATACGGTGGCGAAGAGATACTCGTGCTCGATGTGAATCACCTGTTCGCCTCCGTCATGCGGCAGCGAGAGCGCCGCCGCCGCCGTTTCTGATAAATCGCGAACTTTCCTCGGCTTTTGTCGGGTTTTCGGCCCGAACGCAAACAAACCCTCTTGCGCTGGCTGGCGATTTTGGTCATACTTCGGCCCCTTAGGGATCCTGCTCTCGCGCTCCATTGATGGTGGCGCCGGTCCGTGCCGCAAAGCGACGACGTTCGGCTGAGGAGAGAGTGAGGTTAGTTTTCAATTTGTCTGGAGCCGCTCTCGCCGAAAGCCTGAGCACCGGGTGCGTCGCGTTCCACCGCAGAGAGGCCACACAGCCTTGAACCTGCGATTCGGGAAACCAGCCCGAGCTTCCATAGCATCAGAGGATTAGAAAGAGAAATGGCGACAAAACTTTACGTAGGAAACCTCTCGTTCCAAACCAGCAGCGAAGATCTGCGCGCTCATTTCGCGCAGGCAGGTACGGTTGAATCGGCTTCAGTCGTGGAAGATCGGATGACGGGTCGCTCGCGCGGCTTTGGCTTTGTCGAAATGGCCACGCCGGAAGAAGCAGCCGCGGCGATCGAACAACTTAACGGCAAAGAGTTCGCCGGACGCAACCTGACCGTGAATGAAGCGCGGCCGCGCACTGATCGACCCGGCGGCGGTTATGGCGGTGGAGGTGGTCGCGGTGGCGGCTATGGCGGCGGCGGTGGCTACGGAGGTGGCGGCGGTGGCCGGGGTCGCGACAAGGACCGTGATCGCCGTCCCTCGCGCAACGACCGCGAACCGCGCTGGTAATGACCTGCGGGGCATTAGCCCGACCCCGGGGTCCCCGGCCGAGCATCTCGGCTGGGGTGGGACGGTGAGGGAGGGCTCAGAGACCAAAAGGCAAGAGTCAGACGGCGCTCATGCGTTCAGCTCGACTCTTGCCTTTTGTCTTCCTGCCTACTGCTGACTGCTTACTGTTTTCGAACGGCCGGCGTAATCTTCAAGGTCAGCCGCTCGCTCCCGCGCACGACTTCGACTTCGTATTCCTGTCCGGCTTTCATCTCGCCCAGCACGTAGGTGTAATCGTAAACGTTCTTCACTTCGCGTCCGGCCAGCTTCACAATCTTGTCGCCGGCTTTCAAACCTGCTTTTGAAGCGGGCGAGTCATCGCGCACGCCGTCGAGCTTCAATCCGTCATTCGTATCCGCGTAATTCGGAATCGTGCCGAGATAGACGCGAAAGCCCATGGAACGGCCCTGCGAGTCGCTCTTCGCGACCGTGTACGTCGGCCGTTTGTCGCTCTTGTCAATGTCGCGAACAATCCGCTCGACGAACGAAACCACGCGCGCTTCGCCTTCGTAGTTGATCTTGTCGGCGGTGTCTGAAGGCTTGTGATAGTCCTCGTGATTGCCGGTCCAGAAAAAGAGCACGGGAACTTGTTTAGAGTAGAACGACGAATGATCGCTGGGGCCGTAGCCGTCTTCGTTGAGGGTCAGATCAAATTTTGAATAGTCCAGATTAACAGGCGTCCCCAAATTCGTTCCGGTTGCGACCGCGATGTTCAGATTCACGCCCGGCAGCTGAACAGTGCCAGCTCCCTGGGCATTTGTGCGAACCAGATTCGCTGAATCAACCTCTGCTCGCCACTCTGACGCCGTTCCGATTCCGCCTATGATCAGTTTGTTTCCTTTCAGACGCCCAATCATATCCATATTAATCATCGCCACGGTGTTCGCAAGCGGCACGATGGGATGATTGACGTAATAGTTCGATCCAATCAGGCCTTCCTCTTCACCGCTGAACGCGATAAAGACAATCGTGCGCCGCGGCTTGGGATTCTGTGAGGTAAGCATTCGCGCTAACTCAAGTAACCCCGCTACGCCAGAGGCGTTATCGTCGGCGCCGTGATGGATGCCGGGGCGCGCAGAGAGGCTGCCACTGCCTTCGCCACCGAGGCCGAGATGGTCGTAATGCGCGCCGATCACAATCGTCTCACCTTTCAACTTTGGATCGTTGCCCGGCAGGATGCCGATGACGTTGAATGAAGGCGATTCGCGACGGATGACGTCAATCACTAGGTTCAGATTGTGTCCCCTGGTTGATCGATTCGAAGCAGCCGCAGTGCGTGCGTCCGCACTCTTTTCCAACGCGGCCAGATCCCCAAGGATGCGTGCGGCTGACTGCCGTGAGATCGCGGCGATTGGGATTCCAGCTTCACCCGCATTGTCATACCTGAGATGCGAGTATCGCGAATCGCTCAATTTGTCTTCATTGGCAATTATGAGCAGAGCTCGCGCACCGGCCGCGCGCGCGGCTGCAGCTTTAAAGCGGACCTGTCCCGCGCTCACAAATTGTCCGTGAGGGTTATCACCGTCGGGCGTGCCGTCAAAGACCACTGCGATTCGATCGTTCACATTCGAAACGGCGTAGTCGCTGTATTTCAATTCTGCCGATGAAATTCCATAACCGGCGAAAACAACTTCGCCGCCCTGTATCGCACCGTTCGACGAAAAGCCCAGCGGCATCCAGTCGGTACCAACGGGGAACGGAGCCCAGTCATCGCGCCTGTGGGGATCGTTCATCAGTAGGTTGTTCTTTCCCAGCTCAACGCTCGCGACGTACGGAAACGGTTGCAGGTAACGCGCGCGGACTTCACCGCGGGTGCGAGCAGGTCCTGCCATCTGCATTCCCGGGCGCAAACCAAGGAGACTGAATTCGCCCGCAATATAGTGCGCCGCATCATTTGCGCCGGGCGTGCCGGTGCGCCTGCCTTCCAGCGCATCCGAAGCGAGATAAGCGATGATCTGCTGCAGGCGATTGATGCTGGGAGTGCCGGCGCTCGGTTGCTGCGCGAGAACAGTTGCGGCCAGCGCGGCTACAAGTAGTAACGAAAACGGGCGTACTTTGATTCTCATAAGTTAGTCCTAACTAGCCCAACCCCCCACAGCTAAAGGCACGCGGGCTTGGCCTGCCCTTGCGAAACCGAACTCGGTTCGCAGAAACACTAGCGTTTGGCGTGGGCATCGATGCTCCTGGTGAAACGATCCAGAGTTCCGCTTTCCATGCCTCAGAGTATCCGCCATTGATCACCACGACGCGTTCAGCAGGTATTCCCCGCAGGTTAACCAGATAAGGCTTCATGCGTCCTGCGCGCGCAGCGGCTTCGCCGCGCTTAGGCAGTCGTCCCCTAAACAATCGCCCGCCGTAAAAAATGATGATGCCCTTCGCTGAGGTTTCATGCTGTAGTTGAATCGCAAAGTTATCCAGGTGCGCCCATTCGTCTTCGCAGTTTATGTCTCCGAACTCGTCGAACTTTTGGAGAGGGTTTACTGACGTAGAACCTTTCACGAATAGAGCCAGTGAGAGTAGCGCAATAATAACCGTGAACTTTTTTAGCCAGGACATATATGCATTACTCAACCCAATCCGCAATAAAGATATTCGTCTCGCCCGGCTTTGCGTCGTGGCGGTTTGAAGCGAACACCAGTTTCTTTCCATCGGGCGAGAACATGGGGAAACCATCGAAGGTCGGGTTGTACGTGATGCGTTCGAGGCCCGTGCCGTCCGTCTTGATCATGTAGAGATCGAAATCGCGACCCTTCGGATCGGCGGCGTTCGACGCAAAGATGATGCGCTTGCCGTCCGGGAAAAAATACGGCGCGAAGCTGGCCTTGTTCAGGTGCTCTGCGGATGATAAGCGCGATAGACGATCTGCTTGCCGTCATAAGACCAGAACGGCCCTCCGTCGTAGCCCAGTTCGTTCGTCAAACGCTTCACATTCCTACCGTCCGCATCCATTGTGTAAATGTCCAGATCCCCTGAGCGCTTTGAGGTAAACGCCAATTTCCCTTTGCGCGAAATTGTGGTTTCGGCGTCATAGCCGCGAACGTCCGTTAGTTGCTTCAAATCCGAGCCGTCAGGCCTGGCGGTGAAAATATCGAACGTGTCATAGACCGCCCAGACATACCCTCCGGAAAAGTCCGGACGCGGCGGACACTGTTTCGAACCGAGATGCGTCGACGAATAAAGGATGCGTTTGTCGCCGGGGAAAAAGTACGAGCACGTGGTGCGGCCGTCGCCGGTCGAAACCAACTTCACATCCGAACCGTCGATGTTCATCGTGTAAATCTGATCGCACTTGTGGCCATCGCGCGTCGATTGAAAGATCAGCTTCTTGCCGTCACTGGAAAAGTAAGCTTCGGCATTCTCGCCGCCGAACGTTAGCTGACGCATGTTGCGCAGGTGTTTTTCCTGCGGGAGAGCGAGATCGGGAGTTTGAGAAGAGGTGCTCTCACGATTGAGAGCGAGCGAGGAAAACAGAAACAAAGTAAGCACGAGTAAGGACTTAATCATTCTTATACCTTGACTATCTTTCGCTTGGTTTCATCCCACTCGAAAAACTCGACACCTTTAGGGATCAAATGGGAGTACGTTCTCTTGTAGTAGCCCAAAAGACTCTCGCCGTCACGGTTCCTCTTGTCGTGAAGGACGAACAGAATCTTTCGGAATCCCTTGGGCGAAAGATGAAAGTAATACATCGCTTCATTCCAAACGGTCATTTTTGCGCTTGGCACGTTGGCTCCGGCTGTCCATCGATGAGACTTGCATTCGACGATAACTTTTGGATTAGCGGATCCGAGGTCGAAGCAATGCCTTTTCTTGCCCGAAACACCCAATTCGACCGCAAAGTTGCGTGACAGCCTAATTCCCTTACGGGCGAAGAACTTCTGCGCAACTTGTTCGAAGTCCGCACCGACTTGAGAATTGTTGATCGAGCCAATTCTCTGATTTGGCTTATTCATTCCGTTAACTCTGCTGCGTATTCTACCGGCGAATCGATTGGGCTTGGCCTTCGTGTAATCGAAGTCATACTGCGGAAGAATGTCATCCGACTTACTATTGCGACGCTGGGCCATGGATTTCTGATACTCTGTCGCCCTCTTCGAGGGCTCTGTGATTTTTTCGGTTGTTACCCCGGGCTCACGCCCGGGGCTACACTCTGCCGCCATCTTCGATGGCTCGTTGAGTAGGGCCAGTCAAGGAAACGATTTGCCAAGATGTATTCCTAAATCGGCAATCGGAAATCAAAAATCGGAAATGCGAATCAGCCATTCTTCCGTTCAAACTCTTTCATGAATTCAACCAGCGCTTCGCAGCCGGCGCGCGGAAAGGCGTTATAGATCGACGCGCGAATGCCGCCGACCGAGCGATGGCCTTTCAAGCCGTCCATGCCTGCGGCCGTCGCTTCGCCGGCGAATTTCTTTTCCAAGTCTTCGGAAGGCAGGCGAAACGTCACGTTCATGACTGAGCGCGAATCCGGATCGGCGTGGCCGCGATAAAAGTCCGTCGCGTCGATCGCGTCGTAAAGCAAATTCGCCTTGTCTTCGTTCTCGCGCTGCATCGCGGCGAGACCGCCTTTCTCTTTCAGCCACTTGCAGACGAGGTTGATGATATAGATGCCCCAGGTATTCGGCGTGTTGTGGAGCGATTTGTCTTTTACGTGCGTGCGATAGTCGAGCATTCCGGCCAGGCCTTCACGAATGCGCGGCAGGAGATCTTCGCGAATGATCACGAGCGTGACGCCGCTCGGACCCATGTTCTTTTGCGCGCCGGCGTAGATGAGGCCGTATTTTTCGATCGGAATCGGCCGAGAAAGAATATTTGAAGACGAGTCGCACACCAGCGGCACCTCGCCAACTTCAGGCTCGCTTTTGAACTCGACACCTTCGATCGTTTCGTTCGAAGTGATGTGGACGTACGCAGCGCTCGGGTTGAGATGCAATTCGTCCTGACCGGGCACGCGCGTGAAGCCGCCGTCCGCCAGGTTGGCTGCGAGATCTACGTGGCCGAATTTCTGCGCTTCCTTGACGGCCTTCTTGCCCCAGCTACCGGTGACGATGTAATCAGCACTGGCGTCCAGCGGCAGAAAATTCATCGGCACCATGGCGAACTGCAAACTCGCGCCGCCCTGCAAAAAAAGCACCGCGTAATCTTCTGGAATGCCGAGTAGCTCGCGCAGGCCGGCTTCCGCGCCCTGGATGATTTCGTCGAAAGTTTTCGAGCGATGGCTAATCTCCATCACCGACATGCCGACGCCCGGCAGCGCCAACATATGCGCTCCGGCTTCTTCCAAAACCGGGAGCGGCATGATCGCCGGGCCGGCGCTGAAGTTGAAGATTCGTTCAGTCATGAATTGTTGTTGGTATTCTATGAATCTAAATCTGCGTAATTGGCGGATTAAGGATGCGTCATCTCTTCCGGCTTGACGAGTTCGTCGAACTCTTCTCCAGTCAACAAGCCCAGCTCAATCGCCGACTCGCGCAGTGAGATACCTTTCTTCAGCGCGTGCTTGGCAATCCTGGCCGCGTTGTCATAACCGATATGCGGATTTAAGGCCGTCACCAGCATCAGCGAGTCGCGCAGGTTCCTATCGATCTGCTCGCGATTGATCGTCATGCCCTTGATGCAATATTCGACAAAGCCGTGACTCGCGTCAGAAATCAGACGGATCGAGTGCAGCAGGTTGTGAATCATCACCGGCTTGAAAACGTTGAGTTCAAAGTTGCCTTGCGAGCCGGCGAAACCGATCGCGGCATCGTTGCCCATCACCTGCACGGCGACCATGGTTATCGCTTCGCTCTGCGTCGGGTTGACCTTGCCCGGCATGATTGACGAGCCGGGTTCGTTCTC
>WNFC01022123.1_pt1 | contig 10845 bp, 8 predicted proteins | sample 5400541 | NCBI WGS metagenome assembly WNFC01 (sample SAMN13153342, study PRJNA577476) | soil metagenome | isolation source: 120 cm saprolite under Douglas fir tree site 2 hole 2 replicate 1 | place: USA:California | collected 2015-04-18
ACCCAACTTGGTAGCCGGAGATCGCGGGATCCACTCGGCAGAGACGGAGGAGCGCCTCAAGGCAGCCGGAGTCAAGCGCGTAGCTATCCCGGCCGCCGGCAAGCTCTCGCCAGAACGCCAGGCCCTGGAGCACACGCGCACCTGGCGGCGCGCGTATCGCTGGCGCGCGGGCATCGAGGGCCGCATTGCGAGCCTGAGACGGGATTACGGCTGGCGCCGAAGCGGGTATCACGGGGAAGACGGGATGGAACGCTGGCTCGGCCTGGGGGTGATCGCCAGCAACCTGCGTCATGTGGCCCAGGCCACGATCACCCGCGCCCACAACAAGCAAACCGCTTGAGTTCGATAAGGAGCAGAAGTAAGCTCAGCAATATAATACATCGCCTGCTTGCTTTAAACTCCCTTCTCAAGGGGCTTTATCATTTCGCAGTGCATACTAGTACTAGCTCGATCGCCACTATCTTAACCGGGGATTTCCATGCTCCCGTCGCGCCGGGCCGGAAATACCACGCGTCAGGGACATGCTTTTGCTTGCGGCTCTTGCGACTCTTTTCCATCTCCGCCCGAATCTCCCGCTCGCTTTTCCAACTGGCGTCAGGCTCTCCCTCTTCAAGGGAGAGTCGGACCCAGTTCACCAGATGGAGGTGCCCGACGCGTGCCGCTGCAGGCTTGTAGTAGGTCATCTGCAAGCCCGCCTCGTGTAGACCAGCTTTGGTCAGCCACAGCCAGCCCGGTTCCCTGGCCAGGATGGGTTCAAACCGGGCATACCCCTGATCGCGCCACCGCTCGATGACATGACGGGCGGCATTCTCCGAAAGGATCCGCGGATTCGTATCTTCGCCCTGCGGAAAGCGGCCGAGCAGTCGGCGGACGTGATCGAACCGGACCGCTGCTTGCTCGCCAACCCAGCGCATGGCCCAGAGATCCCGCTCAGTGTGGCGCATGGTCCCTTTATCACTCCTGACCTTCCGCTTCAGTTTCCGCTCAATGAGCCACAAGAGAATCCTCAGGGTCCACGGTCGTAAGGGAGTTGTTTCCGATGATCGTGGAGAATCACCGAATGGGTGATCGGTTGTCATAAACATTCCTCCTCTGTATCGGTTCTGCTGGGACATACTGTTTCTGTCGATGACGAGAGTTTCTCTGGCCAGCCTCTGTATTGCTCTGTTGCTGAAAACGCTGAGAGCAATGATCCAAATTGAAAGAAAATGTAAAGAATATCAAGGTGCTCACTCGCAAAGACATGCCCTCCACCAGCCTGGCTCGGGCCCTGCGCAGCAGATCACTTGAGTCTGCTGCACCAGGGGCTATCTCAACAGCTCTGCCAGCAGCTTTTAGCGGCTCGCATCCCAGTGCTCCCCTTCTTTCTCGGCGAGAGCCACCAGCAGTCTGCGCGCTCGTTTGACCTGACTTAATGCTCTGGGTGATCGGCCGGCATCCGTGTGTTGTTGTTTGCAGGCTCGATTTAGCGTTTGCCACTGATAGAGGCTCTGGGCATCACCGAGACGTATTTTTCCAAAAAACTTGGCGTAGCGGGTCATCAAGCAGTGCCATTCTAGGGGCGGAAGTTGATAGCCGTACAGCTGCGCCGTCCACTCGAGGTGAGTTTGATGATAGGCCGCACTGTAGCTAATCACTGTCTGATGGCGCTCCAGGATCGGCAGTAGTTCGCCCCACACATCGCCAAAAGGGGGAGCTGATCGCATATCAGAATCGTACAAGCCATGGCGCAAGGTCGCCTCCCATGGGATTGGACGGTCGGGGCGAATGAGCGTGTTGAGGAGCGGTGTTCCCTCCGCTACGGAGAGCAGCGCCAGCTCAATGACCACGTCGCGCTCGCTCAAGCCCGTGGTCTCGGTGTCTAGCAGCACGGCCCGCTCATCCCGCAGCATGCTTTGGGCCCAGTAGCGGACCTCCTGAATCTGTCGGCGCCAGGCCTGTTGCAAATGGCACGTCTGGCACAAGCCATTGACAATGGTACCCGCATGATCGGGGTCTGGCTCGTACCCACAGATCTGGCACATGGTCGTCTCTCCCCCGAAGAAGAACATGCGGAGACGCGCGCGGAACGTCTTTGGTGGAGGGGGAGGGACGGGAGTAGCCTCCCGTTCGTAGTAGAGCCACAGCCAATGAGGCTCCCACAACTGGTAGGCACATCCATCTGGCGATGGAGGGACTTGCCTGCCAAGGCGTCTCAATTCTCCGGCTGGATGCAGAGTGTCAGGCCAGGCCCCGTAGGCATAGCGAGGCACGCCCGGGCAAGCTGATCGCCTGCGCGTTGACCAGGACCATTGGCAGACACGGCAGCGCCAGCGATGTCTCCCTACCCAATCAAGCTGATGACGTTGTTGCTGATTCTCCATCACGGGTAGCATCTCCTCCAGGCGAGCCTCTTTCTAGTCCAAACCCATAACTATGGCCGTATAGAGCGGCCTCGTTTCGTAGTCCTACCGCTACTTTGTTGACTTGGGAGCTGTCTCATCTTAAACCCATCAGATGGTGACGGTTTGAGCTCAAATTGCTCAGGATAGACGCCCGAAATCAGGCGAGACTTTCTGCGTCAACAAAGTAGCGGTAGTTCACACCAAAAGTATGAAAGAAGAGGAGGAAAAAGGAGAAGGCGCGGAGGAGGCGAGTAGGAGTCGTTTCAGGGTTGTGTTCTCTTGTGCAGGTTGTCCTGCTTTCTAGATAGGGCAGAGGCGGGCGCAGGTCATGTCCTCGCGGTAAAGGAGGAAAACACCTTGCCTGGAGACACAGTGGAGCTTTATTTGTCCTGAACGCCTCTTTCCACCTGACGATCTTGTTCTGCATGGAGTTTTTCAGCGCGTCGGAGCCGGCAGGCTTGCGTCAGGTCGTCTCGTATCGGCCTCGCTGACTTCGCCATTACGGCTCTTCTGGAACATCCCAATCAGGACGGGGAACAATCCACAGTGAGCCAGGCAATCCTTCCTCGTTCAGACTGGGGAGTGAAAAGGATAGGATTGGACCTCCCCTTGCTGCAATACTCTGCTGGGTGCTCTGAACATAGTCCTCGTATTGGCTGGCTTCGTCCTCTCGTCCCATCGCGCGCAAGAGTTCGGCATACTCGCTTAGGAGGTGGAGGTAGAGAGCGGATTCCGGCCCTCCCGCCAGCATCAAGACGTCCTTCGCTTTGCAGAAATAGCGCTCCGCCTCAGGATACTGCTTCTGTTCTTTGAGTGCCATCGCCAAAAAGTACATACCTTGTCCTGTGGAATAGTGAGCCAATCCCAGTTTTCGCTCGAATAGTGCAGCGGCTTGTCGACAACACTCTACGGCCTGATTCGCCTTGCCACGCTGTGAGAACAGCAGGCCGAGGTGAAGCATCCCATAAGCCGTTTCCGGGTGATCCTCGCCCAATATTTCCTGGAAAATCGCCAGTGCTTCCCTCAACCATCGCTCAGCCTGCTCCAGCCGTTCAGGCGGCGGATCATGCTGCGCATAGAGATCGCTAAGTAAGAGCAAGCTTCGTGCTACCTCTACATGGCTGTGACCAAATACGCGCAGGCGAACATCCAGCGCCATCAGGTAATATTCCTCAGCACGCTCATCATGCCCAGCGAGCTGTTCTATTTCTCCAACAATTTGAAAAGCTTTTGCGCTTTCAGCCGGGTGCTGATCCGGCGCTTGATCCAGCCTATCAATTACGTGGGAAACGGTCTTCAAGGCCGGATCAATCCTCCCCTGCTTCAACTGCGCCAGCGCTAAGTCATTGAGACAGGCAATCGTCATGAGATGATTGAGACCCAACAGCCGCACGCAGTCCTGGTAAGCTTGCTGGTAGAAACGGATCGCTATATGATACTGCCACTGCTCCATAAAGGCGTGCGCGACATCCAGGTGCAAGCGGATGACATGTGGATCGTCCTCCCCAAGTATCTGCGCTAATGCTTCATGCGCTCTCTGGTACAACGGCAGGGCTTGCGTAGACCATCCACGTGCGGCTGCCGCATTGGCGGCTCGCTCCAACAGGCGCGCGGCTTCTTCGCCGGTCATTTCTCGTTCTTTAATCAACGTTGCACACACATAGGCGTGGGGCAGATACTGCTCAGCATCCGACTCCGGGGCCTGCGACCACGCGTTCTCTACCGCGCGCACGGTTCGCTCCGCCCACAGTTGCTGCTGCTGCTCACTCATGCGATCCTTGAGCACAGCCTGCACCAGCCGATGAAGAGAGAGCATGCCATTGGTCTCCGAGCTCCGGATCAGGGCATAGTTGATCAGAATACCGCAGATCGTATCAAATGTGATCTCATCTGTCAGTGGCTGCAGCTTCGACGCCGGATCATATGTTCCCTTGAGGAGAATGTCGCGGGGGATGGCATCGGGCTGCAGAAAGGCGCAGAGATGCAGCAAGGCCAGGGCTGAGGGACTTTTGCGCCGAACAAGCTGAAACAAGGGCAGCCAGGTAGTGGCTACCGATTCACTATAGTCGGTGTAGGTTCTTTCATAGGTAATACGCCACGCCAAATAGATCTTCCGATAGCGTGGGTAGGCCCGCCGGTAATCAGCCGGGTTGCGCCCTGTCTCGCGCATGTACGCGCCCGCTTGCTCGAGCGCCAGCGGTAAGCTACCCAGCAGGTGAGCCAGCGCCAGCGCCTCTTCGCGTTCGCTCACAGGAAAGGTTTCGAGCCTGACTGGTTCAGGCTTGCGATGGAGGATCCGCAGGAGTAACAAGGCTCCTACCTCCAGCGGCATCTTCTCGACCACAAGGTGTTGCCCGCGGTCAGCAACGCGCTGGGAGCGTGTGGTCAGTAGCACATGCCCGCCTCTGCCCAGCGAGGACAAAAAGTCGAGCGGCACCTGTTCTTCGACGTTATCCAGCACGAGGAGCCAGCCATCGTGCTCGCGCAGCCACTGCTTCACCTCGTTGACCAGGTAGGCCGGATTCGGCTGGCGCTTTTTGACCCTCATTTCCGGCACGTCTAAGAGGCTAGCCAGGAGTTCTAAATCAGTGGACAGCTTCTCCGGGGAATCGGCATGTACCCACAGCACGGCCTTATAATCCCCACCGTAGCGATAAGTGTACTCCAGCGCCAGTTGCGTTTTGCCAATGCCACCCAGCCCGCTGAGGGCCAGCAGCGACAGCTCGCCCTGCTCTGACACCAGACGCTCGCGCAGCTCTCCCACCCGTTGGTCAAGCCCGGTACGATAAGGATTCCGCAGCATCGGCACGTGCCAGATAGGAGGCTTGGGAGCTTCTGATGCCGCACGCTCCTTTTCCATTCGTTCCTCGACCAGGCCCAAGGCGAACGCGTCCATTCCGAAGAGTTTGCACAGCTCCCGTCGAAAGTGCGGACTGGTTCCCTGCACGCCTCGTTCCCACCGACCGACGGTGAACCTATCCGTCCCGACCTGATCGGCGATATCTTTCAGTGACCAGCCACGCTGCTGGCGGGCCGTCCGTAGACGATGATTCGGCAGCTTCGGTTTTCGCGCTGGCATCATCACCTCCCAAACTTGTACTCCTCGCGCTGGGCACCAAGAGACGCCACCAAACAGCACAAAATGTTGAGAGCAGAACGCATCTCGGGGCTGCTCGGATGGGGAGAGCGAGGCGACACTCGCTGTCTCACGGCCTGTATGCGATCGCTAGTGAGTCCAAGGGAATTCTACACACTTGCTCGTTTCCTTGCAAGCTCTACTAAAAACTCGACTCCTCCGCGCCTCCTCCGCGCCTTCTCTCTTTTTCTTGTTTTGTTGCATACTTGCCACAGGTCTCGCAAACGAGGCCCACCTGATGCAGAGAGGAAAAACCGCAAGAAAGGAGGACAGCTTGCAGGGGGCAGCCAGGATGATCTGAAGCGAATACGACTTCATCTGTTTGCAAAGAGACGAGAGAACGTTTCCCGCCACTCTCCACGCACAGGTCTTCTGACTGCTTTCTTCCATCACGTCCTTATCCTAGGGGAATCGACAGATGACGCAACCACCAACCCTCACTCCCGCCAGGTGCAGACGCCTGATCAAAGCCTATGGACCCTGCCCGGCGGGCTATACCCACGACGACCTGGAGCGCTTTCTCGATTTGCTGTACGGTCTGTACAGTTATCTGTATACACCAGAGGAACTGCGCCAGATCATCGTGAGTAATCCGTTTGATCATGCTGAGCCGCCGCGTAGCCTCAAGCTGGTGGACTTTGCTGCATGGTTAGAGGCTATCCTCGCCTGATTCTCATCAGATGAGAGAGAAACTGTTTCTGGTTACAGCATGGGTTTGGGTAAAGGAGATGCTTCCTCCGTTGTTGGAGCATCCATTTTTGCAGGAAAGAGAGATCAACATGATATCCGAATCACATTCGCCAATTCGGGGTTCTGCTTCCCAGATTCCCCCACACCAGCATCGTGCCCAGGATATAACTGCGGCGCGTGCTCGCGCACAGCGAACGAAACGCGATGCACAAATACAGGCACGAAAGACTGTCCAGCAGTCTAGTAGGAAGAAGAACCACCAAGATATCCAACGGAAAAATCACCCATCGACCAGCCTCGTTGATGCCATTGAGGCCTATCTGCAAGACCATGAGGGCGGCAATCATAGCCACAAAACGCTAGAATGGCACGCCACGGCACTTGGTCTGTTGCGCCGCTATCTCGAAGAGGAGCAGGCGATGACACAGGTCGAGGAAGTAGATGCTCCGGCCATCAGCGCCTGGTTCACGTACCTCCGCACCGTGCCTGGTCAGCGAGGTAATCCACGCTGCGAACGCACGGTCCAAACCTATGCACGGTCAGCGCGCGCCTTCTTCCGCTGGCTGATGCGGCGAGAAATGCTTGCGCGCAACCCCTTTGACCAGGTGGCCTTTCCCAAAGTCGGCAGGCCCCTCATCCAGACAATTGAGCCAGAAGAATTCGAGCGGCTCTTACAGGCATGCGCGCCGCAGGGCGAATCAGGTTGGCTCGTCGAGCGGGCGATCGCGCGCAACCGTGCTATTTTTTGGGTTTTCTATGATACCGGCATCCGCGTTTCGGAATTATGTGGGCTGTGCGTAGGTGATTTTGACCGCAAACATGGGCTGCTGACGGTGACCGGCAAAGGCTCCAAGCAGCGGCGCATCGCCGTGGGCAATACCTGTCAGCGCAACCTGCTCCATTACCTGGATCGGCATCGTCCAGGCGAGAAGGGAAGATATGGCAACCGTCAAGCTCTATATGCATATGAATGATACGACCATCCAGGAGCAAAAACGAAAATATAGCCCAGGAGACCATTTACCGGCCCAGATACCGGGACCAAAGCACACCCGGCGTACCGGCTTCACACCGAAAACGCGAGGGAGGCGAGCTAGCGACTAAACAAGGAATAGCCGCTCGCTTCCCCTCTTCGGGAAAGGACGAATATCCACAGCTTGAAGACCGCCTATGCTCGATGGATAACGTTCGCAGAATCCTGGCTCCTTCGCGTTTTGATCAAGCGAATCGTTCCTCACGACGCCCTATAGTGGCTACTTACCTCTGCCCGACTGAAAGGAGTATCATCGTGGGAGTAGCAACAGCGAATAGAGCCTTCGTAGGCAATACAGCCGTAAACCTTTATTCCGACTGTGAATTATCGGTCGAGTGCGTCCCCCTGATAATTCGCCAGATGGTCTCCACCCTTTTTACAGACGGTCATGCGGATTATGGGCGCATTTTTATACACCTCTTGCGCTATGCCCAGGTGGATCTGTCAGGGAGGGTGGCGACAATTGTCATCTCCAACCAGTGGAAACTGCACCAACAGGATAGCTCATGGCCATGCTGCTATGCTACTTTGAATACATTTATCCGGCTGCTCTGTGCTCTGGGCATAGTATGCAAAGTCCCTCGTAGGAAGAATTGCGCGGCAACGTATCATCTGCCCCTCGCAGATTATGAGATTCCTCCTGACGCTCTTGGGGCCCTGGACGATCTGATCGATCCGGCATACACGAAAAATAAAAGAGTTCGAAATCTGGCAAAGCATGTCAAGAGCCGTCTGAACCAACTACGCAAGGATCAGCAAGAATCTACCATGCATGGTAACCAGGTAAATTCTGATCTCAGCGCGACATTAGACACTGTGCAGGAGCTTATCTTACCGTTCGCAGAGATAGATGCAGCAAAAAAACAGCGGATTTTCAACGAGCTTGATCGAGCGAGAGACCAACTGCAGGTACTTAGTGGAGTGATGGCTGGTAGATTCTTTCTTCCTGCGCGTTCCGGGAACACATTTTCGCAGCCGCTACAGAAAGTAGAGAAAGGCCAACCGGTAGATTCTGGCGCAATGACAGTAGATTCTCTGAGCAATGCCGAAGGAAAGCAAAGAGGAGATTCTGATGCACTACAAACAATAATGGTAGATTCCTGCGGACAAGAATCTACTGACAAGGTAGCAGCATCGGCTTGCCAAATGGGACAAAAAGTACAGAATCTATCATTGCGTCTACCTAAAGTCGCTCACACGGTAGATTCTGGCGGCGGGAATCTACGCGTCGATGACTTGGTGGTAGATTCGGGCTCTTTCATCGATAACGATAGAGATAGATCCTCCACAAGAATTTTACCAGAGAATCAAACGATCGTTAGCGATAGTGCCGCTCTAGAATCTACAATCAGAGTGCCGCGGGTGCTGTATCGACCTGTCGATGCCCGGTCCGCCCAGATGCTGGCGAAGTTTGTTGAAGGCAATCCCGGGAATTTTCGATCATACATTACCCTCACTCGCAAATATCATCCACAGGTTGTTCGGGCGGCGATCATCAACATGCTCGCTCACACCTACTTTCCCGATCTCGACGGGGATTTGCCGGCGGATGTAGATGGAGAATTGACCGGCAAGGTCGGCCGTCCGAGGAAGCCGGGAGCGTGGGTAACGACCTGCTGCCAGGCCTATGAACAGTATGGCATACCGCATGTAATGCGAGTACTTCTCAGGGAATATACTGGCTCTTACAATGATATTCGGCAGTGTCTGGAATCACTTGCTGGAGAAGTATCCCCGAAACAATATTGGATGCAGTGGCAGAAGTCTTTGCTGCCGAATGCTGAGAAACCGCCTGTATTGCAGGGTCCTTCGCTGGCAGAAGATAGCGAGATCGGGGATAGCAATGCCGTTCGTGAGGGGATCCTAGGCGATGAGGTGCGAGCGCTTGTCGATCAAATTAACCGCGAAGGCCATCTCTATGGGATTGCCGCTCATCCTTGCTTGCAGGATGGGCATTGGGAAGTAGAGATCGAACTGTATTTTCAAGGGCATACCTCTACCTATCGCTTCCACTCGAAACAGCAGTGGGAGCAGTATTTGGCGGCTATACAGCATTTGCCGTCATTAACATAAATCGTATGCTACGGCCCACAGAGGCATTTTGTATCGTCAAACCAGGAGGATAAATCGTATGTCACTAGCAGATGAAACACGCTCAGACCTACGGCGGTCGAAAGAAATTTTGCAGAAGCAGATCGCTCCACAGAAGCTTCAATTGTCGCTAATCCGACACCCTGTCTCCATTGGCTCTCCCTCAGATTCGCTGGTTTGTCATTGGTGCAAGGGAGCCGGCTATACACGAAGGGATGTGCCGTATGGACATCCTGACTTTGGCAAAATCGATAAATGTGTCTGTAGGCGGGCGGCAGATCGCGAAAAACGCAAGCGGGACCTGCGCCGATTTTCGCAGCTGGCATCCTTGGAGGAGAAAACGTTCGCTTCCTTCAACGGGCTGATACCAGGCGTACAGGAAGCGTACATCGCAGCCTGGGAGTACGCTCACAGCCCCGATGGCTGGCTATTCTTGATTGGAACGAATGGGTGTGGGAAAACCCACCTCGCGGCAGCCGCTGCCAACGTCTTGTTGGAGCGTGATCGAGCGGTCCTCTTCACCACTGTTCCAGATCTGTTGGATCATCTTCGTGCAACATATGCCCCAACCTCTGAGGTCACCTATGACTCTCTGTACACCTTGATGCGAGAGGTGGACGTTCTGGTCCTGGACGACCTTGGCGCGCAGCAGACCACTCCCTGGGCCGAAGAAAAGCTCTTTCAACTCATTAATCACAGGTATGTTTGCCGCGCACTTACGATCATTACTACCAACCATATTCGGCTATCTGGTATCAACGAGCGTATCCGTTCCCGCTTATTGGATGTCGGCCTGGTTCGTTCAGTGACGTTTGACGAGGGAGTGATTGATTACCGGTCAATGAATGTGCGGAAGACGTGAAGAGTAGAAAACTGCGAGGGAACTCCCTGTAGTCTCGATAGTTCCCTCGCCCAGGAGATGAAAGGGACCTTATGTTAGGGATAAACTGTCAGAAGAACTGTCAATACACCTATTTCATAGAAGTGGGTATCGGTTCAAGCGAGGTGGGAATGGTCGCAAAGGCATTTTCGAGCAATGGATAAGTGGGAGTCCCCCCTTCGGCCCCTATCATTAATGCATAATTTGAAATTGTAGCATCCGTGGGCTCTGAGGCAAATTCGATACCACTAGCGAATCCCTCTCAGCCCGATCGTAGAGGCGAACAAAAGCGGAGCGCCGAGTCTGAGCGCGAGGAAGCCCGTAGATACCCCCTCTCATAGAGCAGACGAAGTGTCTCCAGCAGTTTCTCTTTTACCAGAGCGATTCGTTCTTCCTCGTTTTCTGGCAAATGTGTACTAAAATAGACCTTTTGTAAAAGCTGCTCTTCGATCAGTATTAACGTCGACGTACTGCTGCGCCGACATAGGCTGAGAGTGAATGCTTTCTGATACCAATCAGCGTTCTAAGAGATCATTCTAAAATGAGGGAAGTAAGTCATCGAACGGAGATGCTCCGGGTCGGCTTCCAGCTGATTGAGTCCTTCACACACCTTGTCAATCACGTCATCAAG
>WNFC01042277.1_pt1 | contig 10845 bp, 12 predicted proteins | sample 5400541 | NCBI WGS metagenome assembly WNFC01 (sample SAMN13153342, study PRJNA577476) | soil metagenome | isolation source: 120 cm saprolite under Douglas fir tree site 2 hole 2 replicate 1 | place: USA:California | collected 2015-04-18
AACCCCGTAAATCTTCTTCATGACTATTCTCCTCTCCAGTTTTAGCTTCAATGAATCATCCAAGTTCCGGATGGTCTTTCGGCCGGCTTCTCTCCTGCAGCATCCATTCCCTGATGTATGGCGAACAGTGCAGGATCGACACCCCCGCCGACTCACAAGCGTTTAGAAAACGAACACCTTCGATATCCACCAGATCGAGTTCCTCCAGATCCAACGTGACGCTTGGTCCGCCACGCTCGACCTCAGACTTCAGCTGATCAAGGTGCTCCGATCGAAGCTGCCCGCTCAAACAAATGCGCGTCTCGCGCTTACCACCAATCCGCTTGATCTTCAGCGTCATGGACTCTCTGCTCTGAAGAACAGCCGAACAAATGCAATAACCAAGCCATTCGCAATTTCCTTGCAGGAATGGAAGTTAGAGTTGTGTGCAGTCCTGAATGTTCAGGAATTCCTGTCTGATGAGGAAAACATGATCGGCATAATAGGTCCACGCAGAGGATCAGTCAGCTGATGGGGCTTTGAATCGATATTTGTTAATCTTCAAACGCTTGATCTTCGAGTCGAGGGTCCGTGCTGGCAGCCCTAGTTTAGCTGCCGCACCTGCGGGCCCTGAAATTCGGCCCTGGCTTTCGGCCAGCGCGGCTTCAATCATTTCCTTCTCCTGCCTGACAAGGGCGCCCGTCAACGTGCGGGTCCGGACTGGCTTTCGGGGCGCTTCCTGATTCAGCCAGGTCTCGTCGACAGCTAACGTGTCGCCCTCGCTGAGGATCACCGCGCGTTCGATCACATTTTGTAATTCACGGACGTTTCCTGGCCAATCATAGGTCTCGAATACTTTCAGAGATTTTTTGTCGATTGCTCTGAACTTCTTTCCAGCCATCTTCCCGAAGCGATCGATGAAGTACTCAACAAGCAAGGGAATGTCGGCTGGTCGTTCGCGCAACGGCGGCATCTCGATAGGCACGACATTCAGCCTATAAAGGAGATCTTCCCGGAACTTGCCATCTGCCACGAGTGCGTTCAAATCACGATGGGTTGCCACGAGCACCCTCACGTCAAGGGGAATAGGCTGATTGCCTCCGACGCGTTCGAGTTCGCGTTCTTGCAGCACGCGCAATAGCGTGATTTGAGTCTCCTGGGGCAGGTCGCCAACCTCATCCAGGAAAATTGTCCCGCCATTCGCGGATTCAAAACGGCCAATTCGCCGCTGCGTTGCGCCCGTGAAGGCGCCTTTCTCATGCCCAAAGAGTTCCGAAGCAATCAGCGACGCGGGAATGGCGGCGCAGTTTACGCCAATAAACGCGCGTTCCGCTCGCTTCGATCGTTTGTGGATGGCGCGCGCTATCAATTCCTTTCCAGTGCCGGTTTCCCCGAGGATCAAGACGGTCGAATCCGAAGGCGCAACCTTCGCGACTTGGCGCAGCACTTTGCGCAAGGATTCCGAAGAGCCGACGATGTCCTCGAACATCGAGTCACGATCGATTTGCTCTCGCAACGCCAGATTTTCGTTCCGCGTCCTCTCTTCGGCTCGGACGCGGTCATCGATGTCCGTTCCTGTCGCGTACCAGCGAATCACCTGTCCGCGCTCGTTTCGAAAAGGATTGCATTGAATTAGGAACCAACGGTACTGGTCGTCCTTCCCGCGAGCCCGATGCTCGAATTCGAACGGAAGACCACGCGCGAGAGCAGCCTTTCGCTCGTTTCGGAATTTTTCGAGGTCCTCCGGATGAAAGATTCTCTCCCGAAAATTTGGCGCAATCACATCGTCAGCAGTAAGGCCCGTATAGTCGAGAGTAGCTTGATTGGCGTAGATCGGTACGCCACGGGGATCCTGGACAACTATCGCCTGCGGTATTGCGTCCGTGATCTGTCGAAGCTCGCGTTCATCCTCACGCAGTCTCTCCTGAATCTGCTTGAGGTCTTCGATGTCAGCGCTTACTCCGTACCACATCACGACCTTCCCGGTTTCGTCGCGGAAGGGTTCGAAGCGAATGAGGAAACAGCGAAAGACGCCATCATGGCGGCGCATGCGCGCTTCGATTTCACCAGGTTCTCCTGAGATCAAGAGCTCGCGCCATTTCCGCATTAATGACGGCAAATCCTCCGGATGGATGGCAACCTGCCAGCCCCAACCTTGCGATTCTTCAGCAGAAAGACCGGCGTATTCGCGCCATCGTTGATTCACGAACTCTACGGAGCCATCCGCATGAGCTGACCACGTAAACGCAGGGATCCTGTCAACAACGAGACGAATGTCCAGCGAATGTCCAGATCGTGGGGAGCCATCAGCCGTTGATGCCATCCGGCGATTATAGTCCGGATGTGCGGTTTGACACCCAAACACATGGTCCGCAGTCGCGGTTGGAAAGAAGGCTATGGAAGAACAACAATCCGGGGTATCGCTTAACGCTTCACGTGGGTTGTGCCAGCCTCTTCAGGTCGCGTCCCCTATTTACTGCCGCCTACGTTTGCTGCGCGCATAGATGAAATGCCTCACCTTGATAGGCTTCGATTCAAAACGACGCACGTTTTCCTCAAGGTCGCGGTCTCCTCTCATCAATCGCTCGTGCTGTCGCAGGTGCTCCGCCCAAGATTCGACGATGAACGTTTCGACGTATTGCGCCGGATGCTCAGTATCGCGATAGACGCCCCACCTTGATGCTCCGTCCCGCCGCCGTACTCGTGCAAATTTGTGGAGAGCCTCCAGGAACTCGTCCGCCTTCGTCGGCTCAACCTCATATTCCACTGTAACCAGTACAGGTCCTTGACTTGGGTCTACTTTTCCGACCAGCATCGGCTTGCCCCAGTGATCCCAAGCCCCCAGATCCACAGGCGTATCCGGCAAGCGGGAAATCAAAACCAATATTGGACAAACGGCGGTGCCAATAGCCGCGGTGATCAAAGAAAAGTGTGTTCCTTGCCGGCCCGCGACATATCCCCAGAAAGCGCTGCCGGCTGTCCATGTTCCCATGTAGACGAGCATGAACACAGCCATTGCACGCGCGCGCACCCAGTCCGGCGCCAGGTTTTGCATAACCGTGGTCATCAAAGAGATGATTGCGGTCCATGCAATTCCTCCGAACAAGATGGCAACGGACAGGAGTACTACGGATTTGAATCCGGCGACGCCCCAAAGCGATGCTGCAAAGACAGTGGTTCCCAGTGCGAGCAGCGCATCAGACGAGAACAATGAACGTGTTCGTTGTAGCACCATGGCTCCCAGCACTGCGCCAGCGCCAAAGACAGTTAGGAGCAGTCCATATAGGGTGGCGCTCCGTCGCAATTCGTGAGCGACGGTGGGAAGGAGCGCCCAAAACGCGCTTGCAAAAAACATAATGGATCCGATTCGTCCGAGAACGGTCAGAATCTCAGGCGCGTTTTCTCGTGTACCGAACCGCCGCGCGGATCGCACCCAACACGGTCTCTCGCAGCGAGCCTGCCTGGCGTGGCGGTCGCTTCCACCGTGCAATCACCCATAGCACGCCAAGATATGATGCGGCATTCAGCGAAAACACTGTGGCGATTCCTGACACCGCAATCAGAAATCCGCCGAGTGCTGGACCGATCGCGCGGGCCAGATTAAATTCAACGCCGTTTAGAGCAATGGCCGGCATCAATCCTTCTTTCGGCACCACTTCTGGAAGGACTGCTCGCCAGGTCGGCGCTTCGAGCGCATCTCCGATCGACAAAGCGAGTGTTAAAAAGAGCAGCACCCAGGGCGTAATTAGATGCAGCACCGTAAGAACAGCGAGGGTCCGGCCCGGAGACATGGGTTACACAATGTACCGGCTACATAGGTAACACTTTTGGGCCGAAGGGATTTTCCAGCGGTTGCAACACGCGAGTCTCCAGATCGAAGTATCCCAAATCATAATCCATAAAGCTGACCAGCCAGATGTCATCTTGCACTTCTTTTATGCCCACGGCCTGACCGGCGAAGACCGTGCTGAAGTTAATTTTCTTGTGGCCCAAACAGATGCGGCCGCAGTTGGTGACGACAATGATTTTGTCATGGAAGGGATAGTCGATATCAGGCAGACCCTGGTAGGCCCGAGTCGAAGGCTGATAGACCTCGGCGGGACATTTCATCTCGAGAGCCTCGTGCGGACGTTCGTTGTTGAAGACTTCGATGAAGTCATCGAATCTGGCCTGCTGCTGAAGAAAATTTAGAGCCGCGGGCTTGGTGGCTTCTTTCTTCAAGGTGAGATGCATGCGCTCATGACGGCCATTTTGCTGCGGATGGCCAGGCTGGATGCGTTCGATGCCGATACCGAGTCTGAGCCACCAGACCGCCAGCTTGCTCAAGTTGAACAAGGCGTGCGCGGAAGCGAAAGGAACACCGTTATCGCTGCGGATGTTGGCTGGCAGGCCGCGCTCCTGAAAAAGCCTTTCAAACACAGTAAAAGCGTAGTCTTCGCAGGTCGAAGAAAGCGCCTCACAGGTGAGGAGAAAACGGCTGGCATGATCGGTGACGGTCAGCGGGTAGCAGTAGTGACGATTCCCCAGCAAGAACTCGCCCTTGTAATCGGTGCACCACAGTTCATTGGATGCTGGCCCAAGGATAAAGCGGTTCCCCGCGCACGACGACGCAAGCGACCGCGACGTTCCACCAGGCCGTGGCGATCCAGTACCGCGTGGATCGTGCTTTTGGCCGGGATCGTCATTCCGGAGAACCTCCGGATCAGACGCTCTCGGATCTTACGGGCACCCCAGCTGGTGTGCTCGCGCTTGACGTTCAAAATGTAGTTTTCAATCTGAAAAGGAAGCTGACGGCCAAAACGATAGGGTCGACGACTCCTATCCGTGAGCCCTTGAACCCCGCATTCCTGGTAGCGATCGAAGATTTTGTAGCCGGTCTTGCGGGAGATTCCAAACTCCCTGCAGAGTTCCGCCATGGCCTCGCCGGCTAGCCGGCGAGCCACAAACTGCAGTCTCTCGTCCATCACCGAACACTCCTTCCAAGGCATCGCTTCCTCCCTCAAGGGGAAAAAGCGTAACCTATGTGTCCGGTACGATCTGTTACCTATGTCTCGGGTCGCTCACCTTGATCCTTTGAACGCGAGCTACGGAGTCGCAGGCTTCGATCCTCCGGCTGCTGGCGCTGGCGGCGGAACAGGGAATTTCGCGTCGTCCACAGGAACATTTTGCTGAACCTGCTCGACCTGGATTGTGAATCGGCTCCCAGGACGGGCCAATGTCCACCGGAAAGGTACCTTCACGCCATTTGCATCACGATAATCCGCGTAGTCGATTTGCGTTGGGTTACGCCCAAGAGGAGTCTCAGCATAGCGGATAAGACGCAGCAACAACCCTGACTCTCTGTCCAAATACAAACGCAGCGGCAGCTGGCCTTCGGTTTGCCCGGTCACGAGGTACGTGTCATGACCATCGATTTTCTCGCCAGAGTCAACGGTGAATTTCTGATAGAGCGTCTTCAGGTGCGCCGCGAAATAGAGATCGGCATCGATGCGCGCCGCGTCGTTTTCCGCCGCCGACATCACGTGCACGCGCCCCGGAACGCTGAGCCATCCCTGCTTTCCATCAAACGCAGTGACGCTCTCCCCGCCCTTAAGATGCATGATGGATATCCGTTTGTCGGGAGCCTTGGAATAGACCTCGACAGGAAAGTGCTCACCGCCGAATGCGCTGAGAGTTCCCTTTTGCACGCGGCTCGTGATTTTCTGGATCGCAGCCGCGCCGCCAATAGCGGAAAGATATTTGTCGAGAAGTTGGTCCGCCGCGGGCATCGAGGCTTTCTCCTCGCCAGGATTTTCCCCTTCGACGGCCGCAAGCTTGGGTCCTTCGTCGATGATGATTGGAGTTCCAACGGGATCTTTGGCGCCGTGGTGGCAGGAGTAGCAGGTCACCTCGCGGTGCCCCTCGAAATTGTCCTTATTGATCGCCATCATCATGTTAATCATCTTCCGCGCGGTGACTTTGGGCTTCTTGTCGTCTTTCTCAAAAGCATGCTCCACGTGGCAGTGTTCGCATTCCACTCCGAGCGAAGCCGCAATGAACTGCATCGCGGGGATGACCTGATCGGCGGGTATGCCCTTGAGCGCCTGAATATTCTTGAACTGCCCTTCGGCAAGTTTGGGTGCGGCGGCGGCGGCACTCGAAGCAGGTGCTTGCGCTGCAGCGGATTGCGCTCGTGCCGCGGCAAGCGCAACGATAAGGCCGAGCATCATTCCGCCAACGGCTACACACGTATTCCGACGATTCTCTCTCATTGATTTGGCCTTGCAGTTGATGTGACGAGGGGACAAGCAATCTCGTTTCAAAGACTCCCTTTGATCTTGCGGGAAGGTCAAAAAAGTCAGGCGCTGAGCTCGCCGCGCTTCGCGAGCGCGGTTATGCGGTCCCCGGCGCGAAAAGCGAGCGCCTCGATGGTCATGGTGGGCTGGCCCCTTCCGGAAGTCACCATGCTGCTTCCGTCGCAAAGGAAAAGATTTTTTACATCGTGCGTCCGGTGGTCCGCATTGATCACCGACGTCTTCGGATCATTTCCCATGCGGCAGGTGCCCAGAAGATGCACGGCAAATTGCGATTCGCCGGCTGGAAAACCCCAATGCTTCTTGGCACCGGCGGCTTCATAGAGTTCATGGGCGCGGGCGTACATCCAATTCCCGAGTTTAATGTCATCAGGATGATCCTTGTACGTCATGCGGAGCGCGGGTAGTCCCCAAGCGTCCTTCAGCTCGGGATCGAGGGAAAAGCTGTTGTTTTCGACAGGCAGCGAAGTGCCATGGCAAAAAATCTCCATGGTGCGGCCGAAGTTTTGCGCCAGCGCCGCCTTGAAGTCCTTGCCCCAGCGAGGCGTATCGGGCGGGAGGCCGCCGAACGCAAACCCGATGGGAGTGAAATCGAAGCGCGCGTCGAGGCCGCCTCCGCCGTAGAATCCGACCTTATCGTGATCAAGCTCATAAAAATCATGGAAGATGCGGCTGACGGCGTAGCCTTTGTAATCGTTGAGCGGATACTCAAACTGCCCAAAAACGGGGCCGCCGCTATTAAGCATCAAATTCTTGCCGACGAAGCCGCTCGAGTTGGCCAGGCCGTTCGGGAATTGCTTGTTGGCAGAAAGCAAGAGTAGGCGTGGAGTCTCCGCTCCATTTGCACAAACTAGAACCGCATTGGCCTTCTGCAGATGCGTGTTGCGCTTCTCGTCGAAGTACACGGCGCCCACCGCCCGCCCATTCGCGTCTGTCTCAATGCGATGCACGTAAGAATTGGGGCGAATTTCGCAGCGGCCGGTCTTTTCCGCCATTCGAATCGCCGTAGCCAGTGAACTCGACTTGGCGCCCACTTCGCAGCCAAATCCGAGGCAGAAACCGCAATTGATGCAAGCGCTTCGTCCGGGGCGCGGCTGCGAAAGGATGGCCATCGGCGCAGGGAAAGGATGCCAGCCCAGCTTCCGGGCAGCGCGTTCGAAAATCACGCCGGAAGACTTCACCGGCAGCGGCTGCATCGGGTATGGCTTGGAACGCGGCGGATCAAAAGGACTGGCCCCGGCGAGGCCGGACACTCCGATTTCCCATTCTACTTTCGTGTAGTAGGGTTCGAGGTCGGCATAAGTGATCGGCCAATCCGCAAAGGTCGTACCGGGGATCGCTCCGATTTTGCTGCGCTCGATGAAATCGATTTCGTGGAAGCGCCAGAAATTCGCAGTGAAATGGACGCTGGTCCCCCCGACGCATCGCCCATATAAAACGGCACGCTGCGGCTTGGCCTTGTCGTCGGGTGTCTTGCGGAATGTGGTTGGCTGAAGCTTTGGGTGATTGGTGAGCTTGTCCTGAGCCAGGATTTCGATCTCGTTGTGGGTAAAATCCGCTTCCGTCAAATAGGGACCCTGCTCTAATACAACGACGCGGAAGCCGTTGGTCGAAAGCTCCTTGGCGAGGATGCCGCCGGCAGCGCCTGAGCCAATAATCACGAAATCGACCTCGTCGGAAGTTTTGTATTTTGGTTGATCGGCCATTATTTCTTTTCCGCTTCCATGGCCGCGGGTTGCCAGCCGGGATAGTCTTTGTCGTAGTAGCCGAACGGCGCCGCAAACATATGTTCGCGCTCGCGGCCAATCACCTTCCACCCAACCCCGTCGTGATTGCCGCCATAATCCGGATCGACCAGGAAGCCAGCGATGGTATGCTGGCGGAGCGTCTCAAAAAAATTCTGCGCTCCCGGGCGCGCACGGAACGGCCGCCGGCCTGCCGCGGCCTTCTCATCGAAAGAATGCAAAACTTCGTCCTGCTGTTCGGGCTTCAGAACGGAGAATTTGGCGGTGCCCGGGAACATCTCGCTTACTCTCGCCTGTAATTCGGGCAGGCCCTCCCGGTACGTCTTCTGATCATCGGTGGCGAAAGTGGCCAGGCCACGATCGATGAAATAAACGACACCGGCTTCGCGCGCCCCGGGAGTGTCATTCGTTGGAATGATGCAGGCGGTGATCGCTTCGACTTCCGCCGCCTGTTCCGGTGTGAAGAATTCGAATTTAGGCGGTGCGCTCGATTGCGTCACGCGGTGCGCGTGGGTGGCAGCGGACAGCAAGGCCGGCCAATTCGCTGCAATCCAGGCCGCGCTTAAGCCCGTGCCTGCTTGCAAAAGGAAATTTCGACGGCTGAGTTCGTTGGTCATCGTTTTTCAAGTAGCCCTAAACTTTCAGACTGTAGGCTGAAGCAGAGTCTTCGTCAAGAAAAATAGTCAGATGCGGGGAATTCAAATCCTTCATTAAAGTTCACAAGAACCATAAGCCGTTTGCCGCCTGCGGTCCCAGCACGATAAGCATGGTTCCATTTCGCGAAAATGTTCTTGTTTGAGACACTAGTAGAGAGATATGGCTACGCTTACGGGGGCAATCGGTACAGGAAGCAAGTGGCTGCTTGACAGAATAGTCGGGGCTCTAGCTGCCACGGGCGTCAATCCCAATTTCCTCACCTTTCTCGGACTGGTTGTGAATTTTGGCGCCGCTGCTTCTTTCGCGGTGGGCCGGTCCTTCGCCGGCGCCCTGATCATTTTCTTCGCCGGCTTTCTGGACATTTTGGATGGGCAAGTCGCGCGGCGGCAGAATCGCGTGACTGCGTTCGGCGCCTTCTACGATTCGACGCTGGATCGCTACGCGGATATGGCGTTGTACATGGGCCTGCTCGTCTATTATTCCGTGAGCGGCCGGACTCCCTATGTTGTGCTGGCCGCCGTCGCCACCGCCGGCTCCGTCATGGTCAGTTATGCGCGTGCGCGCGCCGAGTCCCTCATTCCCTTGTGTAAGGTCGGCTTCATGGAACGCCCCGAGCGCCTGGTGCTGCTGATTATTGGAGGTATCTTCAACCGCATGGGACCGGTGCTCTGGGTCATCGCCGTGGTGTCGACCATCACCGTCATTCACCGCATCGTTTTTACTTGGCAGGAAACCCGCGCCGGCCGCACCCTCCCCGGAATCAAGCTCTCCCTCTGATTGAAGCGATGCTCACTCGTTTTCCGGACGCCCACTCAAACAGACGCCCCTCCATCCTTCGGCAACAAAACCCACCAGAAAATTCATCTTGACTTCTTTTTGCCCTCATGTACACTGACTCTTGTAGATAACTGTGCTCGGAGTGCGGGAGCTTGCTCCCGCTTTTCTTTTCCAAACCAGCCCCATTTCGGCTTTGCCAGTCCAAAACAACTGAAATTGCACTCTTTAGAATCAACAACTTACGAAACGCTTTTCTTGTAACTCCTTTCCTTTGATATTCATGCAATGTGGGTATCCATTTGACTCAGGTAACCACAATAAGTTGTGGTCAAACACGGTCAGTTTTAGCCGAGTTGACGATCGCCATGTAAGTGCTTGGCTCCACAGCCATTGCCTGTTGCACCAGGCGAAAGAAGAGCTTCCCCCGGCTTCTCGATCTCCGACGATTGAAGCGGAACGTGAATTCATTCAGATAGTCATCCAGGTGTTCCAGGCGGACGGCCCCTTGATGCGTGCCCAGCAGCCAGCGTTTCAACAGCGAGATGACCCGATGGACGCGCGGCAGCAATTCAGAAGGGTGGCGTTGGCCGCGCAAGACCGTGATCTGGCGTCGGTAGCCTTTGCTGTCGAGGGGGAGGTAGCCCAACCAACCATCCGTATGCACAACACTGCCAGGCTCAATCGACTCTTCCACGAAGGGCATCAGACAACCCGCCGAAGCGTTCGCCATGCGACGCATGCGAATGCGTCCGATCCCCCGGCCTTCCTCTTGCGCCGCCACGACAATCAGAGCCTTGCTTTGCGTTTCGCGGCCCCGCACACCCTCTTCCGGAGCCCCCACGTAAGCCTCGTCGACCTCGACAGTTCCCGACAGTCGATCCCGGCCCGGTCGCACCATCGCCCGCCTCAGTTTGTGCAGCCAACACCAAGCGGTTTGGTAACTTCCGAGCCCCAACACGCGCTGCAGACTGAGGGCGCTGACGCCATTCTTCTGGCTGGTCATCCACCATAGAGCGTGAAACCACACCTTCAGAGGAGTGTGCGTGTCCTGGAAAATCGTCCCCGCAGTCAACGAAGCTTGGTACCCACAGCTCGCACATTGCCAGAGCGCGGAACGCAGCCGCCACCCTCTGCTTTCCTCACAACGGGGGCAGCGAAACCCTTCCGGCCAGCGCACCCGGAAAAGATACTCACGACAGGCTTCCTCCGATGGGAAGCGCTTTTCGAAGTCCGCCAGCGTGCGCGGATAGTCTTCCATGGCCTGCTACACTACCTGTTGTGGTTACCTGAGTCAAATGGATACCCCTATCATGCAAAATGATGGGGGTGTGGGGCCCTATCCGTAGGGAAGCCGTCACGAGTCACCTATCTATCCGCCCTCCCCACCAACCTCC
>WNFC01009372.1_pt1 | contig 10844 bp, 9 predicted proteins | sample 5400541 | NCBI WGS metagenome assembly WNFC01 (sample SAMN13153342, study PRJNA577476) | soil metagenome | isolation source: 120 cm saprolite under Douglas fir tree site 2 hole 2 replicate 1 | place: USA:California | collected 2015-04-18
CGGCGGTGTACTCGGCATTGGGCTTGTTGCTGCAAGTGTGTATCGAGTGGCTGGTGCGGCTGACGGGGAGAAGGATTCGCAAGAGCGAGGCTCCGTGGCTCGATTGCGTGCTCGGAAAACCGGGAGTGATCGGAACGGGTGTCTACCAACGAATTGCGGAAGAGGAGAAATTGGAGATCAGCCAGCCGCCCGACGCGGGACTGATCCCCAGCTTTGAAAGCCTGCGCGGGCCGTCGTTCGATCCGGAGCGAGTGGACCCCCGAATCCGCCATTTTTACGAGCACACGGCGCTTTACAGGCTGGAAGTGTGGAGCGAGGTGTATTTCGCGGGGAAATTTGTCCTTTGGCTGCTCGTGGAATTCATCAGCCGGCGCATGGACCAATTGAATTTCCCGATCTCGTCGCTCGAAGTGGCAAAAGGCATGACCAGCGAAGTGGTGCAATTACGCGAAATGGGTTCAGGGAGATTGGCGTACACCGGATGGCTTCGCAGATTCCGCGCCACCGGGAAAGTGATTTATGCGGGGCTTTATTCCGTGACACAGGTTCCCGGAGAAGCGAATCCGTGCGTTAAAGTGACGTTTCCGTGTTTTGGGAGCAGCAATGTATATTTGCGGCCTTGCGGGTACGCGGATGGGACATTTGGATTGGTCTCCACAGGGGCGGCGTTTGGGAGATCAGGCTTTTATCGCGTGGTGGAATCGGGTGCCGAGCACTGGCGCGTGAGGAATTTCAAGACGCTGCATGAGATTTTTCACGTTTATGCGGATGAGGACGGCATCCTTCGAACGGATCACGAAATAACTTTTGTGGGGCTCACGATCCTGCGGCTGCATTACAAGATGACGCCCGCGCAGAACGCGGATGCACAAGTGTCACAGGAAGTCCGTTCTTCGTTGCAGCCGGTGTGAATCTTCAAGGGATTCACTGGCGAGCTCTCGACTGAAACTCTCACCAATTCTACCGGCGAAAGTTAAATCACTAGGGACATTCAACTCCACCACTGAACCGAGGTTGTCCCGGTGCGATCTTTTGAGGGACTTGTGTTCGTAACGGCGCCCGCTCGGAAGGCGGCCACTACAAATGCCAGAGGGGTTTAATCGTGGCGGGCGCCGTGGAGGACCTGGATGGCGTGGGGGAGGAGTTGGGCGAGGGTGTCGAGGGATTCAACGGCGCCTTTGGGGCTGCCGGGAAGATTGAGAATCAGGGAGAAGTGACGGACGACGGCGACTCCGCGGGACAAGACAGCGTTGGGAGTTTGCTCGGCTCCTTTCCGGCGCATTTCTTCGGCTAGGCCGGGGATGATTTTTTCGGCGACGTCGAGTGTGGCTTCGGGAGTGTTGTCACGAGGACCCAGGCCGGTGCCACCGGTGGTGAGAATGAGATCAACGCGGCGCGAGTCGGCGAGCTGGCGGAGATGGGAACGCACCTGGCCGGGATCGTCGGAACATTTGAGCGAGGAAGTGACTTCCCAGCCGAGTTCGCGGCAGCGCTGGATGACGGCGGGGCCGGAGAGGTCGACACGCTCGTCGCGTGCGACGGTATCGCTGATGGTAAGGACGGCAACGCGCATAGGGGCGTTCAATTTGAGGGAACCGCGTCGCGGCTGGCTTCGTCCATCAGGCGCATGGCTTCCATCAGGAGGCCGGTGGTGCTGCGCGTGGTGGTGGTGTTGGACGAAGCATTGGCGGCGTTGAAGTCGATTTCGAACTCACCTTCGGTCCACAGCAAAACTTTGTAGACGGCGTCGTCGCCGATGAGTGTCCCGATCTTTGCGTCGCGGCACTGGCCGCTGGCGAAATAGAGCTCGCCTGACTCGCCGCCTTTATTCACTTGCAGGCGGCAGGACTTCTGCCCCATTTCGAGCGACTGCAGCAGGTCAATCATGCTCATTTCTTCGAGGCGTCCCTGGATGACACCGGGGCGCGAAGCGCGTTTCTGAAGCTTTTCGAGATGCAGGCGGTCGACAATCTTCTTGGCCATGCGAACGAGATCCTTGGCCAAAAAAGGCTTGGAGATGAAATCTTCGACACCGTCCACCAGGGGACGAAGCTTCTCCTCGATATCCGTGCGGCTGGCCATGAAGAGGAACGGGATGTGGCGTGTGGCTTCGCGGCCCCGAAGTTTTTCAAAGAGCTGGCGGCCATCGAGGCCGGGCATCTTGTAATCACAAAGGATGACGTCGGGAGGATCGTCGATCACCTTCAGCAACGCGTCGGCGCCATCGGCGGCGATCACCACTTCACAAAAAGGCTCGAGGGATTTCGAGACGAGATCACGCATCAGCGGATTGTCATCCGCAAGAAGTAGTTTGACGGTCTTACCGGCAGCGGCGGTCATTTGCTGCCTGCCCGCATTTTTCGGCCGGACGGGCGCAGGTAATCGCCGCTTTTTCCGCCTGTTTTTTCAAGCAGGTGAATATGCGCAATTTCAATTCCCTTGTCGAGTGCCTTGCACATGTCGTAGACCGTGAGAGCGGCACAGGTAACCGCGACCAGCGCTTCCATCTCCACGCCAGTTTGCGCCGCGGCGGTTGCCCGGGACTGGAGTTCCACTCCATCTTTGCACAGGCGGGGGGTCACATCAATGTGGGTGAGTGGGATGGGATGACAAAGAGGTATCCATTCGGCGGTGCGCTTGGCGGCGGCGATGCCGGCGATGCGCGCGATTTCGAGGGGATTGCCTTTGGGGTTTTTCAGGCGACGGATGGCGCGGAGGACTCTCGGAGACATGCGGACGAAGGCGTGGGCGACGGCGGTGCGGGTGGTGACGGCCTTAGCGGAGACGTCGACCATGCTGACTTCGCCGCGGGTGGTGTAGTGAGAGAGTTTTGGCAATTCGGCCTCTGTGAATTGTAGAAGCGGCCCGCCCCGTAAAACCGTTCGGGATGCAAAACGCGCACCTCAGAAGGACGGGCCCTACAAAAACACGGAATTAGATTACGTCGAGGCGCGGCAGAACGGAAACTTTCTCTCCTGCGGGAATGTCCTGGCGGTCAGCCGGAACGACGATAAAACAGTTGGCGTGGGTCAGGGCGGCGATGTCGCCGGAGCCTTGCCAGGTGAGCGGCCAGACTTCGGGAGAGATTCCGGTCCATTCAAAATGAGCCGGGAGGAAGTGGGTGAGGCCGGGCTTTTCGTGAAGCGTCTTGGTGAGGTTGGCTTCAAGAAGCGGCAGCGGGCGCGGACGGGCCCCGCCGAGCACGTCGATCGCAGGCGCGACGAAGAGTTGGAACGTAACCATCGTGGAGACAGGATTCCCCGGAAGGCCGAAGACAAAGGTGTCGCGGCAACGGCCGAATACCGCCGGCTTTCCGGGACGGATGGCGACGGCGTCGAAATAGAATTCGGCCCCGAGGGACTTCAGGACGGTTTCGACGAGATCGTATTTGCCCATGGAGACGCCACCGGAGAGAACCAGGATATCTTCCTTGAGGCCAAGCTCGATTTTGGCGCCGAGGTCGTCTACCCGGTCGAGGGCGTTGCCGAGGGGGACGGGTTCACCGCCGGCGAGGCGGACTTGTGCGGCGAGGGAGACGCTGTTGCTGTTGCGAATGTGAAAGGGGCCGGGTTTTTCGGCGACGGGAACGACTTCGTCTCCCGTAGAGAGAATGGCTACGCGCGGACGGCGGGCGCAGAGCAGTTCGGCGGCACCGACTTGCGCGGCTAGGGCGAGTTCGGCGAAGCCGAGACGGAGACCCGGCTTGAGGGCGATGTCTCCGGAATGGGCTTCGCTTCCCTTTTTGACGATGTTCTGGCCCGGGGCGGTGGCGCGCTCGAAGGTGACGTTGTCTCCGGCACGCTCGGTGAATTCGATCATGACGACGGCATCGGCGCCTGCGGGAACGGCGGCGCCGGTCATGATCTGGATGCAAGTGCCTGGAGTAAGCGGCTGGCTAACCGTGTCGCCGGCTTTGATTTCGCCGACGCAGCGGAGCGTTGCGCCCTTGGGGGCATCGGAGGCGCGGACGGCGTAGCCATCACGGGTGGAGCGGTCGAACGGCGGATAGTCGCGGTCCGAGCGGACTTCTTGGGCGAGGGCGTCGCCGAGGGCGTCAGCAAGATTCTTTTTTGAGGCTTGGCGCGGGTGAGAAAGGAGATGCGGCGTGGTTTTTTGGATGACGAGTTTGCGCGCGTCCTGGAATGGGAGCATCAACGAGTCCTTGTAAGGAACACCATTGTAACGCGACGGAGCGTGGCGCAAGAGAAAAGCGGAGATCGGCCCGCCTCGGAAGGCAGGCCCTACAACGGCAAGAGCAGAAGTTTAGAGCCAGCGGGCGAGGAGAGTGCCCGGTTGGATGATGGTGGCGTCCCGCTCGGGGCCGGTGGAGATCATGCCGATTTCGACCTGGAGATAGTCGGAGATGAAGCGAAGGTAGTCCATGGCGGCTTTGGGCAGTTTGGCGGCGTCTTTGAGGCCGTAGGTGGATTCGCACCAGCCGGGGAGCGTTTTGTAGACGGGCGTGACGCGTTCGTAGACTTCGGCGGAGGCCGGCATTTCGTGGATAGGCGAGCCTTTGTAGGTGTAGCCGACGCCAACCCGGATTTCGCGCTGGGTGTCGAAGACATCAAGCTTGGTGACGACGAGCGAATCGATGCCGTTGATCATTTTGGCGTAGCGCAGTTCGGCAAGATCGAGCCAGCCGCAACGGCGCGGGCGTCCGGTAACGGCGCCAAATTCTTTGCCGCGCTCGCGGACTTCCTGGGCTTCAAGGTCGGGCATTTCGGTGGGGAAAGGGCCGCCACCGACGCGGGTAGTATAGGCCTTGGAAATGCCCAGGACGTGACGAATCTTGGTGGGTGGAACGCCCATGCCGGTGGTGGCACCGCCGGATGTGGCGCTGGAGGAGGTGACGAAGGGATAGGTTCCGTGGTCGATGTCGAGCATCGTGCCCTGGGCGCCCTCGAAGAGGACAGACTTCCCTTCGTCCAGGGCGCGATTGGTGAGTTCCGCAGTGTCGCAGATGTAGGCTTTGATTTTTTCGCCGAGGCGGAGGGTTTCTTCGACTTCGTGCGAGAAATCCACGTTTGCGCCGTAAGCTCCCTGCGCAATGCGATTTTTCTCGGCGACAACGCGAGCGGCTTTTTCGCGGAAAAGAGCGGGGTCGAGCAAGTCCACCATGCGCAGGCCGCGGCGAGCCATTTTGTCTTCGTAGGCGGGGCCAATGCCGCGGGAAGTGGTGCCGATTTTATTTTCGCCGCGGGCGGATTCGGCGGCTTTGTCGAGTTCGCGGTGATAGGGAAAAATCAGGTGGGCACGATTGCTGACGTGCAGGCGGCCGGCGACGCTGAGATGCGCCTTTTCGAGCATTTCGATTTCGTTGACGAGGGCGGAAGGATCGACGACGACGCCGGGGCCGATGATGACGTGGTGCTGGGGGCGCAGGATGCCGCATGGGATGAGCTGGAGGACGTAGCGGTCCTTGCCGATGATGACGGTGTGGCCTGCGTTATGGCCGCCGGCCACGCGCGCGATGTAATCGAACGAGCCTGCCAGATAATCGACTACTTTGCCTTTACCTTCATCGCCCCATTGCGCACCAACCACCACGACCGATTTCATTCGAGGATTCTCCTGGACCGAACTACAGGAACGCGCGATTTGCAGTCAACATCCCGGCGGGACACACGAGTCCCGGTGCAAAATCCACGCAACACACCAATTTCAAATCGTACGATGGGCACCCGCGGAACGCAAGCGACGGGGCGGGAGTGGAAGTGCTGCGATTTATGATGGATGGAAGCGGATAACAGACACCAGCGATCAGATAACAGAAAACCGGCGTTAGTGGCTGCGGCATTGGCGAATGCGCGGCGTGAGAGAGCGCGCGTTCTTGATTCCGGGGCCGGTGTCGGATAGCGTCGAAGGAGCGGGGTGCCTCTCCATCCCGCGTGTCAGCGGCAGTTTTGAGAATCCAGAGGGAGAGAGACTTGACGAATCCGATTATTACTTTGACGACCGATTACGGTACGAACGACCACCTGGTTGGCGTGCTGAAGGGCGTCATCCTGAGAATTAATCCCGATGTACAGATTGTGGATATCACGCACGGGGTGACGCCGTTCGATTTGCTCGATGGCGCAACCGTGATTTCCAATGCGTATTCTTACTTTCCACCGCGCACGATTCACGTGGTGGTTGTTGATCCCGGAGTAGGAACGGAGCGACGGCCGCTGATTGTGAGCGGTCAAAATCAGTATTTCCTCGCGCCGGATAATGGCGTGCTCTCGGGCGTATTTGAGAAGGAGCAGAATTTCCTGGTACGGCACCTGACCGCGGAACATTACTTTTTGCACCCGGTTAGCAGGACGTTTCACGGGCGCGACGTTTTTGCGCCGGTGGCGGGATGGCTTTCGAAGAACTGGCAGCCAGGAAGCATGGGCGAAGAGATCACGGACTTTAAGCGGTTTGCACTGCCAAAGCCGAAGGAAGCGGACGGACTGTTGAAGGGTGTGGTGTTGAAGGTGGACTCCTTCGGCAACTTGATTACGAATTTTCGCGGCGAGGATTTGCCGGCCGGCGCGATCGAAAAGGGCGAGATTAACTTGCAAGTGGGCAACCATGCCGTGAGCAAGCTGGTGCCGACGTTTGCGCATGGCAATGCGGGAGAAGCGATTGCTTATGTGGGATCGAGCGGGAATCTGGAGATTGGCGTGAACAAGGGAAGCGCGTCGAAGACGCTGGGATTGGGCCGCGGCACGCCGGTCTTGCTGAATAAAGGGTAGCAGCGGCCTGCCTCAGAAGGCAGGCCCTACACGCCCCTCGGAGTTAGCGGCTGTTTTCGAGGGCGGTCATTTGGGAGCGGGTACGGGGATCGAGCCAGTCACGCCAGGCAGCACCCAACAAATTAAACGCCAGAACAGAGAGCAGCACCGCCAGCGCGGGGAATACCACCATGTGCGGCGCGTCGAAGAGATGATTACGCGCGTCGTTAAGCATCTCCTTAGACGAGGGATACCGCGCGCGTGTCGACCGGATAGTGGCTTTACTTACAACTGAAGACTTTCCTAGGCAGAGGTTGGGACCGGTTGCTTCCGCCTGTGCCAGTAATCCAATGCCGCGAACAGAAGGACACCAGGCACGCCGGTCAGTCCGCAAACGATAAAGAAAATGCCGTAGGCGTGAACGAGGCCGTGCGTGGAGCTCAGGCTTTCGACCGCGGCGCCGGAAAACCCTTTCAAGATCTTGCCCAGCCAGGCATAAGTTGAACTCAAGAGCGCATACTGCGTGGCGGTGTATCCCAGATTGGTGAGACTCGACATATACGCAACGAGCGCAACGCCGGCAAAGCTGATGCTGAAGTTGTCAGCTACCATGACGAGGGCGAAGAGAGGAATGGTCGTGCCCGCGAACGCGAGAGTCGCATACGCGGCAATCGCGGCTGCCTGCACAATGCCCCCGATGATCAGCGCGCGCATGTAGCCAAGCTTCAGGGAGCAGAATCCGCCCGCTGCGATGCCCGCAAACGTAGCGATGAGTCCGATTGAGCCGCGCACCGCTCCGACTGTTTCCTTCGAAAGACCGAGGTCGTGGTAGTAGGGATTCGCCATCGGACCCATGACGAAGTCAGGCACGCGGTAGAGGCTGATGGCCGCTAACATCACAAACGCGAGCCAGCCATGCGCGCGAAAGAACGCGATGAACGGTCCCACGACAGCGTCGAAGAAACCCCGCGGCGTCCAAAGCGGCGCTTCGCGCTCCTTTTCATTCATCACCGCATCCGCGCGTTCCGGTTCCTTCGCAAACCAGGTCGCGATCATTCCAACAGCCATACATGCGCCGTAGATACCGTAGGACATGCGCCAGCCCACGACCGCTGCCACGATGAGGATAAGGGAATCCGCGGTCAGAAGCGCCAGGCGGTAGCTGAACTGATAGGCAGAAGCGAGGAGGCCTTGTTCTTCTCCGTCGTCCGCCGATTCAATTCGCCAGGCGTCGACCACAATGTCCTGTGTGGATGAAGCAAAGGCGACGACGAGCGCAAATGCACCTAGCCGGCCGAGCCCGGCTTTCGTGCCGATGCCGCCCATGGCAGCAAGCGCGAGCCCGACCACGATCTGGGAGAACATTATCCATCCGCGCCGATGTCCAAGCCGCTTAAACAACGGCAAATCCACGCGATCTATCAAGGGCGCCCACAGAAACTTCAGCGAATAGGCGATGCCCACCCAGGAAAGAAACCCGATCGCCGTCAGGGAGGTGTGCTCGTCGCGAAGCCAATAGCCGAACGTATTGCCGACCAGAAAAAAGGGAAGGCCTGATGAAAATCCGAGCAACAACATCGCCAGTGTTTTGGGCCGTAGGTAATCGGCGATCCGGTGCTTGCGCAGACTCACGCGTTCATTGTCTACGGGAGCCTCGCGAAACTCAACGCGCATACCATCGAATCTTGTCCATCCTGACACTCTACCGAGTGCCACAAATCATTCTGAACTAGCACAGCAGGACGCGATGCACAAGGTGGCGGGCCATTCGCGGGGGGCTCAGCGCTCCTTTCCCTTGGCCTTATTTTTCGTCGCGGAAACCGGCGCAGAAGCGGCAGGGACAGCCGCGACGGCAGCTTCGGCTTTCTTCTGCTCGGCCTCGCGCAACCTCTGAATTTTTACGCGGGCAACGCGGCGGCCATCCATTTCCATCACAGAAAACCGGTAGAGGCCATATTCAAAGCTTTCCCCGCCGCGCGGAATAAAGCCCAACTGGGCCATGACGAAACCTCCGACCGTGGCGTAGGCAGGATCTTCGGGCAAGGTGATGTTGTACTGTGAGTCGAGGTCACGGACATTGAGGCCCGCGTCGAAAACGATCGCTCCGTCGGCAAGGGTGAGCGGGCGCTCGACAACGTCGAACTCATCGTGAATTTCGCCGACAAGCTGTTCCAGCAGATCTTCCTTGGTGACGAGGCCGAGGATGCTGCCGAATTCGTCCACAACCATGGCCATGCCGACGTGGCGCGCGCGGAGTTCCATCAGCAGTTCACTCGCAGGCTTGGTTTCGGGAACGATCAGGATCTCCCGAAGGACGCGGCGCAGGTCGAACGGTGGCCCGGGAGAAAGTTTTTCCTCCAGCCGGCGCTCACGGTCCAACAGGACCCACATCATGTCTTTGATATGAACGAAGCCGAGAACGTGATCCACCGTGCCTCGATATACAGGGATGCGGGAGCGTTGCGTGGTGGCAAAGACTTTCATGACCTCCTCGAGCGAAGCCTCAACAGGCAGAGTGTGCATGTCAGGGCGCGAAACCATGATCTCCCGGACCTGCAACTGGCTGAGCTCGATGGCACTCAGAATGAATTTCTCTTCGCCGACAGCGAGAAGCCCTCTCTCGCGCGCTTGCTGAATTTGAATTTGCAGTTCTTCGGTCGAATGGGCCACGCCGTGCCCTGTGGGCCTTACAACGCCCAGCGCGCGGACGATGGCGCTGGAAATTCCGTCCAAAAGATCGATGGCCCAGCGGAAGGAATTGAGGAACCAGGCAAACGGGCGAGCGACCATGAGGGCCACGCGCTCGGCGCGCGCCAGGCTGATGGTTTTGGGAACGAGTTCGCCGAAGACCACGTGAATGGCGCTGAGGATCGCGAAGGAAAGAGCGAGCGCGGCGGCATGAGCGAGGAAGAGCATGCGCACGCTGCCATCCGCCGGCAGGATACTTTGGAAGAGCTTTGCGAGCGTGGCCTGGCCCAGGGCGCCGATGGCAAGGCTGGTCAGCGTGATGCCAACCTGAACGCCGGACACGACGCGGTGGAGATCGGCGAGGAGTTGCTCGACAATCTTGGCTTGAGAGCTGCCCTTGGCGACCAACTGGCGAACGCGCGAGAGGCGGACCGCGACAAGAGAAAACTCGACGGCGGCGAAGAAACCGTTGAGGGCGACCAGCACCAGAACTCCGATGATCCGGACTAGGAACATACGGCGGAGAGAACCTCCCAGCGGCATTGTAACAGCAGATGTGGGCTGAGGGAGGAAGGCGTGGACCGCGGTTGTCGAATCGAAAGAATTGAAAAATCCACTGGCAAATTTGGGGCGGCGGTGCGGATCGGTAGGTTGCGCGGGGTGGCGGCGTCCACTAGACTAAAAACTTCTACCTCGAGGTGAAACTCGCTTTGCGCACCGTCCTGCGTTCCCTACTCGCCCTTCTTGTCGTCATTTTGATTGTTTTCGCCACCGTGATCTGGTGGCTGGTGTACCGTCCGCTGCCACAACTGAACGGCGCCGCGCAGTTGCCAGGGCTGCAGGGCGAAGTGACGGTGGAACGCGACAACTGGGGCGTGCCGCACATCCGAGCAAGTTCGGTGGAAGATGCAGCGGAAGCCCAGGGATACGTGGTTGCGCAGGATCGTTTGTGGCAGATGGATCTGCTGCGGCGGGCATCGCGCGGGCAGCTGTCGGAAATTCTGGGTGCAGGAACGCTGAAGATCGACAAAGACTTCCGGAATTTGAATTTCGGGCGAGCGGCGGAGCGCGACCTGCGGGAGATGAACCAGGAATCGCGGAAACTTCTGGAGGCTTATGCGCGGGGCGTAAATCGCTTTATTGAGCTTCATCGGGAGACGCTGCCGATGGAATTCACTCTGCTGAAATATAAACCGCAGCCGTGGGAACCAACGGATTCGCTGGTATTGACAGGCTACATGTACCGCACGTTGGCGGATACGCGGGAAAGGGAAATCCATCGCGCGGTTGTTGCGGCAAAGGCGGGCCCGGAACTTGCGAAGGATCTCTTCAGCGACGAATCTTCGATGGATCATTTTGTGGTGGGCGATCCCAATGTGAAGGAAAAGGCGAATGCCAGCGCCGATGCGGACGACGAGGAAGATGACGACGAAATGGACAGCGAGGATGTGC
>WNFC01018121.1_pt1 | contig 10841 bp, 15 predicted proteins | sample 5400541 | NCBI WGS metagenome assembly WNFC01 (sample SAMN13153342, study PRJNA577476) | soil metagenome | isolation source: 120 cm saprolite under Douglas fir tree site 2 hole 2 replicate 1 | place: USA:California | collected 2015-04-18
AATATTTGCTTTTCTTGACGTACCCGGGTGACGTTGTGGACGACGCCGTCGACGACCTCGCCCTTGAAAGGCTTAAATACGATCGCGCGATAGCGCGTGATGAACTCGGCCTGGCCGTTGCCCGAGATGACCATGCCCTTGCCGATGTCGGAGATGGAGACGACGGCGATGATGAAGCCGAATTGGCCTGAGCAGGTGCCCTCGACGTCCGAGTAGAGCTTCGACTCGAGGTACTGCTGCATGCGCGGGCCGAAGTAGGACGGGTGCAGCATGATCGTGTGCGTGAGCTCCTTCTGCGAGCATTGAAGGGTTTTTGGTCAGGATTGTCATGCGGTAGCAGGAAGGAGAGGAGTTACGATGAAGAACATCGTTCGGGTTTGTTCGTCGTGCCCGTGGCCGTGCTCGCTCGTGGCGTCGCGGTCCAATAGCTAGTCGGTGGTCTGGTTTGGCGGGCCGGAACGCGCTCTTACACTGACTCACTTGTTACTCTGCTCTCGTTTCCGTCTATGCTTCAAGGCCTCGCGTCGAGAGCAGCCAGGCGCAACACCATCTGTTACAAAGTACGCTCGAGCCGCACCAACCACCACCTCTTCAGTCGTCCGGTGCTAGTTTCTGGCGGGTACGGGTGCAGCTACGCCGCCCCCGCCATCCTGCTGTCCGTCCGCCACTATGCGCAGCAGACGCCGCCGGGCGGACAGGGAAGTGGCGGGGGTATTCCGGGGTTCAAGTTTCCCATGCAACAGCAGTACGCGAAAGGGGACGCTCTGAAGGAATTTGTGCGTGTCACCCATTGTCCCTTTTTCTCGGTGAAGCGTTCATCGTTCTTCATGCCGTACTAGTAGAGCATCGACTTGACCGAGTTGGCGAAAGCTGGAAAGCTCGATCCCGTGATTGGAAGAGACGAAGGAAAGTAGTTTTTGTCTCCTGTTCCCTCGACTCGTTAAACCCTAGGCTAATCAGTGCGTGCAGAGATCCGGCGTACGATTCAAAGTATGCGATTCCTGCCGTGATATCACCTGTTTTGGTCGCCGCCTAACCAGGTTTTCATCAGTCCTATCTCGGAGGACAAAGTCGAACCCCGTGGTATGTACATGCAATTGTTCCTTGTCGTGCATGCGTTGAGCATTGTTCTGCAGCTCATTGGACCTCCAGGCGTAGGCAAGACCGCTATTTTAGAGGGGCTTGCGAGCAGGATTGTCGCAAAGGAAGTTCCAGAAGTATGCCCCACGCACACGGAACCGTATCTTCGCGCTGATACCCGTCCCAGTCCCTGCACAACAAGCGCGTTCTCTCGATTGACCTTTCAGCTATCATGGCCGGTTCCGGCATTCGGGGCCAGTTCGAGGAGAAGTTTAAGGCACTTATCCGTGACATCGAAGACGAGGTCTGACTCCTTCCCTTCGAATGTCCTTGTCCGACTCCTAACCTCTGTCAAGGCTGGTGGTGTGATCTGTTTTATCGACGAAGTCCGTGCGTAATTTGGATCCACCCCCTATTCGCTCGATGGATCCTCCATTTAATATCCAGACACGCTCTTCAACCTGGGAAAGGCCGAAGGTAGCATTGACGGTGGGCAAATGATCAAACCCGCCTTGGCTCGAGGACTACAGCTTGTCGGCGCCACGACACGTATGTTCCTTATGACATCACTTTCCTGGCAAAATGCTAACTCGGTGTCATGACAGCGGATGAGTACAGAAAGACCATCAGTAAGGACGCGGCTCTCGAGCGTCGCTTCCAGCCCGTGACAATCGAGGAGCCCACTGTGGAATCTACCATCTCGATCCTACGTGGGCTCAAATCCCGCTATGAGGTCTGTTTCTACACTTGCCGCCCATATGCCTACGTTTCATGTCACCCGTCCAGGTCCATCACGGAGTTGAAATTTCTGACGGCGCTCTGGTCACTGGTTTGTTTTCCCTCCAGTTAATGTCGATGGTTCCTAAATCGACCACTGCTTCCCGTAACAGCCGCCGTATATGCCGCTCGCTACATATCCGATCGCTTCCTTCCTGACAAAGCGATTGATCTCGTCGATGAGGCCGCGTCCTCGCTGCGCCTTGCGCAGGAATCAAAGCCTGATGCGCTCGAGCAGCTTGATCGTGCGGTCATGACGATGCAGATCGAGCTTACGAGCCTCCGAAACGAGTCGGATCCTCTCAGCGCTGAGCGGCGTGAGGCACTCGAGCAAGCCCTGGAACGGATTCGAAAGGAGGCTGCCGCCCTTGAGGAACGGTGGCAAGCCGGTCCGTGACTCTCCCTGAATGTGACTCGTAGGTACAGTCTTACCTGATATACGGGCAGAGCGTGAGCGACTGCAGCGCAACAAAGAACGCAAACGCCGTCTCGAAGAGGCCAAGCACCAGCTAGAGGTCGCGCAACGCAAGGGTGATTTCGAGGCCGCATCGCGTCTGCGCTATGCCACAATTCCCGAGCTCGAGCGTGAGATCCCCGCCGAGGGAAATGGCAATGGTGCTATGCTCAGCGAGCGCGTCACGTCGGATGATATCGCTCGCGTGGTAGCGCGCGCGACGGGCATTCCCGTACAGAGCCTTCTAAAAGGCGAGCGAGAGCGGCTGGTCCATGTACGTGCTACCTGCACACCTTAGCCGTTTACGAGGGAATGGCTGTGATCGCTGACTACGTGTTGACAAGATGGAAGACGCGTTGAAGGCCCGCGTCGTTGGACAAGACCACGTGGTACGCGCTGTCAGCGATGCAGTGCGTATTTCGAGGGCTGGGTTGCAGGCGCCTACGCGGCCTGTGGCTTCGTTTTTATTCCTTGGCCCGACGGGTGTAGGCAAAGTACGCAACCGTAATCACCAGCTTTTGTCCATTCCTGATTGAGGTTTCCTAGACCGAGTTATGCAAAGCACTCGCTGGGTTCTTGTTCAATGACGAGCAAAGGGCGCTGTGGGTCCTTTCCCCCCCTTTTTTGCCGCCGTGCTCATTTAAATTCCAGCATCAATATCAACATGTCAGAAGTAAGTGCTTCTAGCCTTGGTTTGATAGGATGTCCCTGACGTTCACAGTACCACGACCGTCACACCATGTCGCGCTTGATCGGGGCAGCTCCCGGATATGTTGGCTTTGAGGACTGGATGAGCTCGAAAAGGCGCACAAGGTAGTAAACGTGTTTCGCCGGGGATTGGACTGAACGAGGTTTTCTTTTGTAGGATGTCACTATGATACTCCTTCAAATCCTTGACGAAGGCACTATAACAGACAGTCAGGGTAGAAAAGTTGACTTTAGGGTGCGTTTTTAATCCCAAGTTTTGGTTTCGTCTCTTCAACTCTTCACGTGTAGAACACCATTATTTGTCTCACGAGTAACATTGGTGCGCTTCGTTTCGTCGTCCCGAGTTCTTCACACATATTTCTTCATTAGGTAGCGACATTCTTGCGCATCCCACAGCTTCAGATAGCTCTGGGGCTGTCACACCCGAGGCGCGCACGGAAGTATTGGAACGCGTCACTGAGCAGTTCCCACCGGAACTGCTGAACCGACTCGACTCGATGCTCGTCTTCAACCGACTCGCTCATGAGTCCATCCTGTGTGTGGTCGACCTCCGCCTCGGCGACGTTGCCGCACGCCTTGCGCAGCGGCGCATCAAGCTCGACGTGGACGATGCAGCACGTGCGTGGTTGACACAGAAGGGCTTCTCAGGCGTATATGGCGCACGTGCGATTGCGCGCGTTGTGCGCACGGAGGTGCTGTTCCCGCTGGCACAGAAGCTGCTCGTCGGTACGATACGGTAAGCTGCGTCGCCCATGTGACGCATGTGCTTCTGGTTGATTTGCGACCCGCCTTTTTCCCCCAGTGATGGGGACGCCGTGGAGATACGCGTGGGTGCGGATGGGAAGACGCTACATATTCGTGACAATCACGCCGCGGACGAGCCCATCAAAGTGTCCGCCACCCCGGAGCGCGGCCAATAGGTCGAAGTTGGAAGCTCAGTCGACCCCTTATTCATATCTATTGTACCTGTAGAGCCATCACCACTCAGCACATTGTATCCGTACACACGACGAAGATCCCTAGATCTGGTAGCCCAAAACTAAAACCATTACTAATGTGGGGAAACGCATAGTGGCGTAGAAGAAAGGTGGTCATTTTTCGGTTGTTTGATCGCTTTAATTAATCCCATGATGAACATGGAGCTCAGCGCTGCACTACTATGTAGTAGGACCATTCTGAGACCGCGAGACTGGCCGTTATCTGAGTGCCAGTGGTAGAATAAGCTGTGTTGGTAGAGACGGCGAGGTATTCAGCCCTGTAGCTGTAGGGCGGCGACAGTTGTAGAGGCGTATTAATAGCGAGCTCCATTAGCCTGAGTGTGCGGTCATAGAACACAGAAAACCTGATTCAGCCATTCAGCCAAAGACTAAAATGGTTAGTGAGAGAGGTCGACACGCCGCTCGTCGACATCAGGAGCTCTCCCTCTCGAAACGGAGGAACCCACGGGGTGATATCGGTGGGATATCGCCCCGTATAGCGACTTTGGGAAATCGAGGCCTTTTCACCGCGGGCCTTATTCCAGAGCGTGCCACGTGTCGTCTACCTTCACCAGAACACCGACTCAACACAAACCCACCGCATTTCCTAGTAATGGCGCAGTCGCATGGATGGGGTCCCATCCGCTCTCTGCTGTGCTTAGCTCCATTACTCATCCTCGTGCCATGGTTTTCCCTCTGCGAACTCTACGGTAATATCTCAAATCTCTTCTCAGTCTCCGTGACACTCCGTCCTTATTCATTTTCCTTGCAGCCCTTCCGGAGCCTGTTACAGAGCTGTGATTACGCGTTCCTGTCGACCGCCGTGCCAGCGTTCGTTACTGACGATAGTGTCTTTCTCAGCGTCGACCCAGAAACTGGCCTACCGCAAATTTCGGAAACGCAGATTCTCGCGTACGCCCGACACCTTTCCGAAGACATTGGGTACCGCACAGTCGGGACCTTTGAACATGCCCTGGCCGATAAATGGATGGTGAACACAGCCTATGAAATCCAGAAGGAGTGCGAGCGATTAGTGAGCGAGGACCCCAGGCGTAGGCTGGAGTGCGAGGTGTGGCATCAACGAGGGAGCGGCAGCCATCGGTGCGCACCTACGGTCGATTCTCTCGAGCACTCTGTGACCCTCGTGCTAATTAACACGATCCGGCGTTCCCAGGTTCGACATGATGGGGAAAAGGATGTACAAGACCTATGCCGACCTCACCAATATTGTCATCCGCGTGTCCGACGGCACCCCCGCGGGCAAGCAACACGCCGTGCTGGTGAACGCGCATCTCGACAGCACTCTGCCCAGTCCAGGCGCCGCGGACGACGCGCTCGCCGTCGGCGTCATGCTCGAGTGTCTGCGCGTGCTCACGCACAGCCCTGGATGGACGCCCAGCTACGCCATCGTCTTCCGTGAGCGGCGGCCCAATCCACGTTTTCCTTCCCCCAGCTGAGCTAGCGCAGTGTTCAATCATGGGGAAGAGTCCCTTCAGGACGCGTCGCATCTGTTCTCGACTCAGCATCCCATAGCCCACACGTGCGTCCCGGCTAACGGCGCATCTTCGTAGAATTCCCTCATATTATCCTGTTAGTATACGCGCATTTATCAACTTGGAAGGTGGGTCACTGTCGTGAGCCGTGTGCGTCGCCGTTTTTAACGCCTTGCACAGCTGCTGGAAACGAGGGAGGCGAGTTGCTATTCCAGGCGACCTCTGAAGAGATGATTCGGGCATATTCCAAAGTCCCAAGGCACGTCACGTTGTCCGACGCATATACAGCCATTTATTGATAGTGTTTAGACCATATGGTTCCGTCATAGCGAACGAGGTCTTCAGCTCTGGAGTATTACTTTCCGAGTACGCGACGCTTGGCGTTTGGGTATGCAGCACTTGAGATAGCTGACCTTCTTGCCTTCAGCACCGACTTCCGTCAATTCGAACAATATCTTAATGTCACAGGCCTCGACGTATGCACTGCGTCTCCCACTCACGCCTTCCCGATGTTCATATTTGATCCTAGATGGCTGTTATTGGCAACAGCTACGCTTACCATACGCGCCAGGTATGACTTGTGTACAGGCCATGGCTCATGAACGCTAAGAATATATCAAAGGATCTGGTTGAAAATATTCAACCTGGCGTAGCCCAGGTAGGCCCACTTCGCCTCCCTCAGCGGCGCCACTGAATTCCCGTAGCGCATGGCTGAGAACACCCTCGCAATTTTGAGATACTTGTCCTCGGATGCGTCCCCGTTACCCTCATTGACGAAGGGCTACACGCGCCCCACTACAGTATTTTTTACGGAATTCGGCTACTTCGTGCAATATCAGTTCGCAACCGCTCGCCTCATGTACGGCACGCTATTCGCTCTCTCCCTCGTAATGGCTTGGCTCGTATACCGTGAGAAGGTGCCTGGGTCCCAATCAGTCGGCTTCTGGACGGCGCAGAGGAATGGCGTCCGTGCGCTCCTCCTCGCCTTTGGCGGAGCACTAATCGGTGCGAATGGACTTGCGGTCATAGTGCATCGTATCCTCGGCCACAACATGAGTTGGTTCGCATCTGAGCATTCCGCGTTGCTCCTGTATGGTCCCGCCGCGTTGACAGGTTTGTTTGTTTGTTTTCTCGCACCTTCTGGTACAGTAGTTTTTCGTTCTTAACGAGCTCTCTAGGCATGCTCGCCTCACAGGCGGCCTTTCCTGAAGTTTCAGAGCGCGTCGTACTCGCTACTCTACTCTTGACGCAGTCAGGTGGCGCGCTGGCGCTACAGCTGCTTGGCATCGGTTCAGCGTGCTTCTTATTCGTCAACGCGGTGCCGCTGTTCGCTGCGCTATTGCTAGACACGCTCCTGAATTCCGGTGCTGTCGTCAGTTTGTGGGCGTACGCGTTGGGCTTGCTTGTGCCTCTTTTCACTGGCACAAAACTGGCTTGCACTATCCTCGATGTGTTCGTCCCACTTGTACGTTCTTGTCTTCGTTCGCAGGTGTTGCAACGCAAAATTAATCTCTGTTTTAGACTGGACGTATGGGCGCAGATGCGCCTGCCGAACATATCATTGCGTCTATCGTCACAGCTGTATTATCTCTCAGCGCACCGCTCGTTACGCCATTCTCGCGACGTTTTCCTCAACATGTACGGATGAATGCAATTACGATACTGAACATCACGATTGTCGCTGTCGTAGCGGCATTTGCTCTCCGCTCACCCTTCGATGAACGCCATCAACGTCGGCTGTTCGTGCTGGGTTCCGATAATGTGAGCTCACTCCATGGCGTTTGGCAATCGTTTGGGCTGATGGTCTCAATGCATCCGGTAGATAACCTCTCATGAGCGATACCTTCACGTTGGTGCTGCAGATGGCGCGCCAGGATTCGACCAACTCGTCGGCGACATTGCAGCGAACTTTGGTTTAGTCGGTACGCAGGCCGTTCTAGAAGATATGCATGACTGGAATGGGGACTGGGATATTTTATACCCGTTTTCCGCAGTGAGTGATATTCGTCTTGAGGTTGCGGCTTCCCGTGCTGATTGTTCTGCTTCAGTTTATGGCTCCATACAAGATGCCGCTTCCCATAGAGCCCGGTTTCATTTCTCCCTTTGCAAGGGGCGAGCGTGCTTTTGAAGTCGAGGCCATCAACGATACTGTCGACATGTTGGCGGGTACGCGTAGCTTAACCTTACAGATAACCCATCCTGGGCTTATCTGGACCGGTAAGCAGATGGTCACTGTTGTTGTCCATGCCACTGGATACTCACTTTCACCCAGTAATTGCCTTTGATGCGCACGTTCTTCGATGGACGCTCGACGATGCGCCACCGAACGAACACACGCGACACCACATCAAAGAGGCCTCATTCTTCGGCGTGGACCGCTGGTCGGTCGACCTCGTCTTGGAGGGTACCGCGCCGCTCACGATCAACTTTATCGGCATCGACGAGGCGGCAATGTGGCCCGCCAAGAAAGCAGCCGCCGAGGCACGCGGTGACAGGGGCGACCACGCAATTATGGCCCTATTTGAGCGCCTCGATAGCTGGTTAACGCGCGAGACGCATAGCCGGGTCGATGTAATGTTGCTCGCCACGGTCGGCGGCGCTGTAACGGTATGACGGGCAGACCATACTTACACATAGATGCAGTAGATATTGCCACAATACTTTCGAATCACATACCAAAATGATCAAGAAATCGCTAGGATGGAGGGTTTAGGAAGCCAAGCCACCTGAGGGCCGTGCCTTGGAATTGCGAGCACTAGAAGGAAAAGGCATGCATGGCAACATTGTCTTCTTGTTAGCCTGCTGGCTTGTTGGAAAACGCTCGGGAGAGGGCGTGATATCGCCCAGCTAGGACAAGCTTTATGAGGACAATGGTTATCTTCATGAACGGAGACCTATAGGGCACACCAATTACAGCAACTACCCAAACCCTCCACTTGAAGTCCTCCATCCGTGTCCTTCGTGGTGTCTTATACTCGAAGCTGGATTCAGACTTATGGTTTGCAAAGTTAGCCCGGTTTCGCCGCTACGACCCTAGTATTTATAAGGGAAGACTTCTGATTTTGCATCAGCACATTCATAAGCTTCAGAGGTCGAGCACTATGATCCCAGACTGCGAGTTGAGTGCCCGAACCGGTTGAATATCCGAGACATTCTTCATAGATAGTTACAAGGGCCTAACGAAGGCGAAAGACAAAAGTCTTTTCTATTCGCTACTATCATATCATGCAGAGCCCGCTCACGTAGACGTTCCTGCACCAATGGTTATGCCGGACCCAGATGGGCCCACTGGCAGTACAAGAACGCTGCGGGCATCCATTTCTGAACAACATAGACGGAATCGGGAGTCAACGCAAGGTATGAATTACGCGCGCAGAAGAGAGCCAGGCCGGATAAAGACAGGCAAAGGAGGTATGCCCTACCTCCAAACAAAAGACCGTTAAATTTGAATAACGAATCCAAGGCAGCGATACGTGCCAGACTAAGGGTAGAGGCCAGACAGTCGGGGCTGACCAGCTATTAGCTGTTCAGGGGATTTTCGGACCGAAGGTTCATCATTATCGGAGAATAGGAAGGGCGTCGGTCCTCGCTTTGCGCGGACTCGGAGATGGCTAACGCGAAATGATGCTGCGGGAGTTCATCGAAGATGGAAGTAAAGCAGAAGGTCCGGTTCTCATTGGGTCGACATGAGTCGTCAGACAAAGTTAGAGTGTCCCCGTTTCTTTTTCTTATCATGGCCAACAAGCGAGAGTTTGGGGTTGTGACTCTGTACTGCCAGACTGCTGTTAGTGATACTGTTTCGCCTTTCGGTTACTGTGGGAACTTGTGTCACAACCGCAGCGTGAGGGGTATTACCCGCGTACGTAAGCTTGGCTCCATCCGTAACTTGAAGGCAACTCATCATCTTCTGATATGCACCGTCACTTTTCTGTGCGCGCGGGTCACCAGCCCCAATCACTACTGCGTCGGCAAGATCAGGGTAACGCTGACGTCCAGGCGGCGAATCCACCCCGTCGTCGTCTTGAGGATGTTCGGCTTAGAACACCACCCACATTGCCCATCGAGCTAGGCGCCAAAAATGAAATGTTAATTTTTTGACCCGAGGAGCATATCATGCAAAACGAACGCGGCCCGCGAGCCCGAGGGATCTTCCTCGTCCCCGGACGCGCACTGGCAACAGCTCGCTGCCTTCAGTTCGGGAGGGAAACGAAAATACCTAGGGTGAAGAGAACAGTGCTTGAGTTTGCGCCACAGTATACCACCAGGATTCTTGGGCACAAGCGAAGACCCGTAGTTTGCACAGCAACCGTCCACGCTAGAATGGGCACAAAGGGGTCCGATGCTTGATGCCCGCTGCCCACGAGGTAACCTTCATACATCACATGTCACCGGCATTGACGGTTTCCATAAATGTCACTCATAGCGACCCGTCTAGACTTTTGGTATGGTACAGTCACGGCACTCAACGTTACTGCAGGGAACCATCATGTGCATCAAATCCATTTACTAAGCGCGCATTTACGCAGCGCGGATGCGGGGCAGGACGGAACGTGATACTGGGCGCTACTGGTACCGGCTGCAATCGCAGCGAGACGAGTGCGAGAACACAGAGCCATGATCCAATTAATCGCAATGTACTGACTTTTGCTGTGCAGGGCTGTATGCTAACTGGCAGTAATCAAGCTATCACTACAGTAGTACCGTGTTATGACCGTCTCGATTCCAGCTGTGTTGTTGTTGTTGTAAGTATAGTCTCAAGGACCCATCGCACTTCTTGCACATCATACCCATGATAATCATTCTCGCTGATTCCGAGTTCATATGCAGATATCATACTGAAGTAAGTTCTGTCTTCTCAGTTCGCAAGGATGGCATAAACGTAGCGACCGCGTTGGCACCGTAACCCATCTGATATCACATACTCCCATCCGTTCTTGCCTCAGGCTGTGTCCCCCGACGTGCGGGAATGATGCTCAACGTTTGTCCGAACATTATGTACCCATAATGTCATCCAGGTTATCTAATTAGTGGAGGTGAGGTCAGCCCTAGTACAGTAATTCATATTGACAGCCCAGACTCGGAAGCACGAAAAAACAATACCGCCACACGACCCGACTTGTCAGGATATTGAAAATATCGATCCCGAGGATCACACAGCGCTGAATCGTGTAAGGATATAGTGATGTATGCTGGTATGGGATATGTCACCCAGTATCGAGGGCTGACACGTTCGCGGCAACTGCTGCGCGTGCTCTTCTCGGTTATCAGGAGGGGAAGCAACCTCCATCGGAAAATGGTGGCGCCTCCCAGCCCCCCGGAGCTGTTTCAACGCTGGAAAGAAGATACAGTACA
>WNFC01042435.1_pt1 | contig 10841 bp, 8 predicted proteins | sample 5400541 | NCBI WGS metagenome assembly WNFC01 (sample SAMN13153342, study PRJNA577476) | soil metagenome | isolation source: 120 cm saprolite under Douglas fir tree site 2 hole 2 replicate 1 | place: USA:California | collected 2015-04-18
TGGAGGAATGGAGCGAGTGGGACGAGCGACATGGACGGCGAAGCCGCGCGGGCAGCGGTGAGAGAGTCGGGAGACGAACGAGTTCAATCTCTTACTATTTCTGTTTCGCGGACGTAGCTAGTCGGAAATATTTAGAGATGTCTCGACTTCGCTCGACATGACAAAGCAGGTGGTTTAATCCGTCGTGGTTATGAAATCTCTGTCCCGAATTTTACTGGCTTTTTCGGTAATCGTGTTTGCCTTCGGTGCATGGATCCACACTTCGGCGTTCGGTCGGATGTCCGATGCAGTGGCGAAATCGGACCTGCCGCCGTTCTTTGGTAACGGCTTCAGGACGCTCTGGCTTCAGGACTCCGTCCTTCAAATTGTCTTTGCGATCATATTCGCTGTTGTCGCAATAAGGCCGGCCGCAGCGACGAGATTCGTCGTCGTGATCCTCGGGCTCCTGCCGATAACTACCGCAATCCTCATCTATCATTTCATCGGCAACTTTATCGGCGGCCACATTTTTCTCGCTGGTGGGCTCGCCGCGGTCTTAGGCGGACTGATGTTGCCCGCGAACAGCGATCAACGTTGATAAACGATTTCGCCGCCGATGATCGTCATTTCGACGCGTGTTTTTAAGATCTCCGGCTCGGGAATTTTCATGATGTCTTGCGAGAGAACAGTGAAATCGGCGAGCTTGCCAACTTCGACTGAACCTTTTTCTTTTTCCTCGAACGCGGCGTAAGCCGGCCAGATGGTAAACATTTTCAGTGCTTGCTCGCGCGAGACGGCTTGCTCGGGATGCCAGCCGTCGCCCGATTCGCCTTTAATGCTTTTGCGCGCAACAGCGGCGTAGAATTCGATCATCGGTTCGCCGCGCTCAACCGGTGCGTCTGATCCGCCACAAATGATCGAGCCGGATTTCAAAAATGATTGCCAGGCATACGCGTCTGCGAGCCGATCCATCCCGAGCCGTGCCGGTGCGAAAAATAAATCGCTGATTGCGTGGGAAGGCTGCATCGAAGGAATTACGCCGAGCTTGGCGAACCGCGGAATGTCGGCAGGATCGACGATCTGGGCGTGCTCGACTCGCCAGCGCGGTTCTTTGATTCTTCGCTGGTCAGGCGGGACCACTTTGAATGCGGCTTCGTAAAGATCGAGAATCTGTCGGTTCGCGCGATCGCCGATCGCATGCGTCTCAACTTGAATTCCGCGACGCAAGGCTTCCTCGAACATCGGCCGGAGCTCTTCGGGTTTCGCCGTGAGATAACCGGAAGTATCAGGCGCATCATTGTATGGTTTGAGCAACGCCGCGCCACGCGAACCGAGCGCGCCGTCGAAAATCACTTTGATCGTGCGCTGGGTGAAATGGTGATTGAAACCGTTGAGGGTCGCGCCTTCCTTCAAAAAATTTTGCGCATCTTCGCCCGGACCGTAAACGCAGTTGATGAATCGAATCTTGGCTTTGCCGTCGGCATAAACTTTCTTGATTAGATCGACATCGTCCTTGTGGCTGCCGGCATTTTGAATCTCGCACCAGCCAAGCCCAATCTCGCGATTGATTCCCGTTAGTAACGCTTGCTCGCGCTCGGCCGCGGTCGACGGCGGAATATTTTTCGCGACCAGTTCCTGCGCGTGGTCGAGTAACATTCCGGTCGGTTCGCCGGTCATCTTGTCTTTTAAGATTTCACCGCCGAATGGATTCGGCGTGTTCTTGTCGATCTTTGCGATCTTGAGCGCGGCCGAATTTGCGATTGCTGCATGACCATCGGCGCGAGTGAGAAAAAGCGGATGATCCGCGGCAACTGACTCAAGCTCTTGCCGGGTGGGAAACCGAGGCGGTCTCCAGAAGGTCTCGATCCAGCCACGACCGGTGATCCATTTACCCTTCTCAGTCTTGGCAACGCGGTCTTTTACCTTGGCCAGGAAATTTTCCAGCGTGTTTGTGCCTTCGAGGTTCAAACTCAGCTCGCGTTCGCCGATTCCGAAGATGTGGCAATGCGAATCGGTCAGGCCTGGGACAACGGTGTGTTCATGGAGGTCGATCGTCCGCTTGGCGTGAAATTTCTTGGCGGCTTCGTCCGAGCCGACGAAGACGATGCGGCCTTGCTTGACCGCAATCGCTTCCGCGTGCGGTTGTTTCTCGTTAACCGTGTAAACGTTTCCGTTGAAAAGGAGAAGATCGACATCCTCGGCCGCGCGCATTGGCAAAACCTGACCGCATAACAATGCCAAAAAACAGGCGAAAGAAATGCGCGCTTTCACTTGACGCTTCCCCGAAGTTTTGACGTGATCATTTTGCGAAACGGCGACTTTTCCGTATCAGAAGAGTTACCGCGAATTTAGATCGATATGCTAGCTACCAGTTTTGTTTTGCCGAGCGGATTTCGATTCATAGAATGACGCCTTCGATGTGTGCACATCCTGAGAGTGCCTTGAATTCGTTTCTAAAGTGGCGGCGGTGTCGGGCGAGGCAGGGCGTCCGCTGATTTATGGCGAATTTCTTTCCACGCTGGTGCAACTGGCTGCCGCTGCAAATGGCGATCGCTGGCATTCTGATCGCCTGCGGATTAACCGCGGCCACGTGGTATTACGTCACGCCAAAATATACGCGCGTCGGCTATCAACCGATCCAGCCGGTGCCGTTCCCGCACGACATTCACGTGACTCAACTCGGGATGGATTGCCGTTATTGCCACAGCTTTGTCGAAGTTGCGGCGCAGTCTAATGTGCCGAACACGCAGACCTGCATGAACTGCCACTCGCAGGTGCAAAAGGACAATCCGAAGCTCGAGCCGGTTCGAGAAAGCTGGAAGACCGGCAAACCGATTGAATGGGTGTGGCTCCATCGCACCGTCGATTACGTCTTTTATAACCACGCGGCGCATGTGAATCGCGGCATCAGTTGTTTCAGTTGTCATGGCCCGGTCAATCACATGGCGACGGTGTCCATAGCCGAACCGCATAGCATGGCGTGGTGCCTCGAGTGTCATCGCCACCCCGAAAATTTTCTCCGGCCCGACGATCAGATTTTTAATCTCGATTGGAAGCCGGACGATGTGAAGCCGGCGGAGTTCGTAGCGAAGTACGGACAGCCAAAAAGCGTGACTGAGGATTGGACGAAGAAGAAGCATCTGACGCAGCAGGAGATCGGTCAGACACTGAAGGGACGCTGGAACATCGCTCCGAGCACAAATTGCCAAACCTGCCACCGATGAAACGCGTCTTTCAACATCCGCCTGAGCCGCTAACCGGAAAAAAATACTGGCGGAGTCTGGGCGAATATAGCAACACCCCCGAGTTTCGACAGTGGCTGGAGCGCGAATTTCCCGCCGGCGCTTCCGAAATTAGTGACGACGAATGGTCGCGGCGCGATTTCATGAAGCTGATGGGCGCGTCGATGGCGTTGGCCGGTCTCGGTCTAACCAGTTGCCGCCGTCCGGAAATGCATCTTGTTCCGTTCACCAAGAGCGCGGAATGGACGATTCCCGGAAAATTTCTTTACTATGCTACAGCGATGCCGCGTCGGACCGGCGCAATTCCGCTGATCGCGACCACGGTCGACGGACGGCCGATCAAACTCGAAGGCAATCCGCTTCATCCCGCCAGCGCCGGCGCCACCGACACATTCGCGCAAGCCTCCCTTCTCGATCTTTATGATCCGGCGCGGTCGCGGCGGTTCGTGAATCGCGGCAAAGATTCCAATCGCGGTGAGTTTGACGCGTACATCGACAAGTTGCGGGGTCAGCTTGGATCGAACGGCGGAGATGGTCTGGCTTTCCTGGTTGAAGAAGTGCATTCGCCGACCCGAGAAAGGTTGCGAGCCGAATTGGAAAAGGCGTTTCCAAAAATGACGTGGTGCGTCTATGACGCAGGCCTCAGCGAGGCGCAAAATTACGCGACCGGGACAAGCTTCGGCGAAAACGTGCGATTGATTCCGCGATTCGACCGCGCTGACGTCGTACTCGCGCTCGACAGCGATTTTCTCGATTGCGGTGAGGGCGATCTCGCCTCCGCGCGAGGATTCACCCAGCGGCGCCGCGTGAAATCGGCCGAGGACACGATGAACCGGCTCTACGTTGTTGAGAACCGGTTCACCATTACCGGCGCAATGGCCGATCATCGCCTGCGCTGTCCCGCCAGCCGGATTCCAGCCTTCACCTATCTGCTCGCCGGCAAAATCGCCGCTGCAACCAGAGACGGCGCGCTATTTTCGCTTCTCTCCACACTGGCCGCGCCCGTTGATACGGCTGAGTTCGACGAAAATTGGCTGATTGAAGCGGCTAACGACCTGGTCTCGAAGTCGGGCGTCAGCATCGTGCTCGCGGGTGCGCATCAGCCGGTCGCTGTGCAATTGCTCGCTTACGCAATGAATTTCGCGCTGAAAAATATCGGGCGCACCGTGGTCGTCCGGGAGTTCCCGCGCAATCAAAACACGAAAAGTATTTTGCAGTTGGCCGACCGAATGAATCGCGGCGAAATAAAAGCGCTTTTCATCTTCGGCGGCGACCCGGTTTACAACGCTCCGCGCGTGCTCGCGCAGGATCCGGATAAAAAAACGCCGGTGGATTGGGCCGATCTGCAAAAGAAAGTGCCGGAAGTGGTGCGACTCGGTTATCACGAAGACGCAACATCGACAATCAGCCAGTGGCACGTGCCGTTGGCGCATTATTTGGAATCGTGGGGCGATGCGCTGACACCGGACGGCGCGTATTTGTCGATCCAACCGATGATTCTGCCGCTCTTCGGGGGGCTGAGCGAGATCGAGATCCTCAACGCGCTCCTCGGGCGGCCGAAAGTCGAAGGCCCCGAGCTCGTTCAGGAAACTTTTCGCGGGACCAAACCTCCAGGCGATCTTCCGACCGCGTGGTCGAAATTCTTACGGGATGGATTCGCGGCGCACGTTCCGTTGCGAGATCGACCGGTGTCATTTAACGGTGGCGCCGCGGCTTCGCTGGCCCAGCAGCTTTGGGCAACAACGCCGGCACCGACCTCGGACTCTCCTGAAATCGTTTTTGTTCGCAGTTACGCGATGGACGATGGCCGTTCAAATCGCTGAATGTCGAGACCGGCGACCTGATTCAAATTTCAATCAACGATTTCGCCAAAGACGCGAACAACCAACCGATTAAACGCGAATTGGTGATTGCGGCTTACGTTTCTCCGGGTCACGCCGACAATTCGATTACGATTCCGCTCGGTTACGGCCGCAAGAAGACCGGACCGATCGCTGAAGAAACCGGATTCAACGCGTATCTTTTGCGCACCGCGACGAATCCGCACTTCGCGGTCGCGGATGGGAAGAACATCGAAAGCGTCAGCGTCACCAAAGTTGGAAAAAAATATCCGCTCTCGATTACCCAAGATCACTGGAGCATCGAAGGGCGCGGCGTGGTGCGCGAAGCAACCCTGGACGATTACCGCAAAGACAACGAGTTCGTGAAGAAATGCGGCGGGATGGACGAACCGCAATCGGTACTGCCATCGCTTTACAGCCATCCGCCGATGGACGCGCCACAGCAATGGGGAATGACGGTCGATCTCAACGTTTGCACCGGTTGCAGCGCGTGCGTGATCGCGTGTCAGGCCGAGAACAATGTTCCGATTGTCGGCAAATTACAGGTCGCGCACGGACGCGCGATGCACTGGCTCCGGATTGATCGCTATTACGCGAGCTCGAAACCGTTCGACGAAGACAATGGCGAGTTTCCGCAGGATCCCGAGATGGTGCATCAACCGATGATGTGTCAGCACTGCGAGAACGCGCCGTGCGAAACCGTTTGCCCGGTCAACGCCACCATTCACAGCGAGGACGGCCTCAACGTCATGGCTTACAACCGTTGCATCGGGACGCGTTATTGCGCGAACAATTGCCCGTTTAAAGTGCGCCGGTTCAATTTCTTCGATTACAACCAGCGGCCGATCGGAAAAAAGAAAATCGCCGGCGAATTCGGGATTTATCGCGAATACGTCGCTCCCTTCACCGAAAAAGGCGCGCCCGACATCACCAAGATGCAAAAGAATCCGAACGTGACCGTGCGGATGCGCGGGGTGATGGAGAAATGCACCTTCTGCGTGCAGCGGATTGAAGAAGCGAAAATCGCGGCCCACGTACACGCGGGCGCGTCCGGTAACAATCTGCGCATTCCGCGCGATTCGTTCACAAGCGCGTGCGCGCAAGCCTGCCCGCACGAGGCGATCACTTTTGGCGACATCAAGGATCCGGAAAGCAAAGTTTCGAAGATGAAGCAGCAGGACCGCAATTACCGGCTGCTCGAATATTTGAACGTGAACACGCGGACTAGTTATCTCGCGCGCATTCGCAATCCAAATCCGAAAATGCCGGACGCCAGCGACATCGCTGTCGCCAGCCCGGAGGGGAAAGCGTGATGAAGATGTCGATCTTAGCAATTTGTTCGCCACGGCGAATCCGTCCGACGGCGGATCGACCTTAATTAACGATGGACGAAACACCAACAGCACCAGAAGCAATCGAAGGCGAGGCAACTGCCAGACCGCTGGCGCGCGTGCCGCTGGTTTTGCAGCGGCGCAATTTTAGCTGGCTGACGGAGCGAATTTCGGGCGTGGTCGAACAGCCGGCGCCGCGCTGGTGGTGGGTTTGTTTCACCATCACGGGATCGATCGCCATGTTCGGTATGTTTTGTCTCGGCTACCAAATCTCGACCGGCGTCGGCACCTGGGGATTGAATCATCCGGTCGGCTGGGCGTGGGACATCACCAACTTCGTGTTCTGGATCGGTATCGGACACGCCGGCACGCTCATCTCCGCCATTTTGTTTCTACTTCACCAAAAATGGCGCACGTCGATCAATCGTTCAGCCGAAGCGATGACGCTTTTCGCGGTGATGTGCGCAGCGATTTTTCCCGGTGTCCATGTCGGTCGCGTCTGGATGGCGTGGTTCATGGCGCCGGTGCCGACCTATTACGGAATTTGGCAGAACTTCCGCAGTCCGCTGATGTGGGATGTGTTCGCGGTCTCGACCTATTTCACGGTCTCGGTTTTGTTTTGGTACACCGGATTGATTCCCGATCTAGCGACGCTGCGCGATCGCGCCACCTCGAAGATTAGAAAATTTCTCTTCGGAGTTTTTGCCTGCGGCTGGCGCGGCTCGAACCGCAACTGGCGGCATTACGAAATGGCCTATTTGCTTTTGGCCGGTCTTGCGACGCCGCTTGTTCTCTCCGTGCATAGCGTCGTTTCATTCGATTTTGCGACGTCGATCTTACCGACGTGGCACACGACAATTTTCCCGCCCTATTTCGTGGCGGGCGCGATCTTTGGCGGATTCGCCATGGTGCTGACCCTGCTAATTCCGGCGCGCGCCATGTTCAAACTGCATGACATCATTACGCCGCAGCACATCGACAAAATGGCGAAGATCATTTTGTTGACCGGCTCATTCGTTAGTTACGCCTACACCATGGAATTTTTCACGGCCTGGTACAGCGGCAACGCTTACGAGCGGTTCGCGTTTTGGAACCGCGTCTTCGGTCCCTACTGGTGGTACTGGTGGGTGGGCATGTTGTTTTGCAATATTCTTGCGCCGCAACTCTTCTGGTTCCGCTGGTCCCGCCGGAATATCCTCGTCGTCTACTTCGTCTGCATGTGCGTGAACGCCGGCATGTGGTTCGAGCGGTTCATCATTATCGTTGGCGGACTGCATCGCGATTTCATTCCCTCCTCATGGGGAATTTTTATTCCGACATGGGTGGACATCTGGACCTACATCGGCACGCTCGGAGTTTTCACTTCGTTATTCCTTCTCTTCATCCGGTTCTTGCCAATGATCGCGATGTCGGAAGTGAAGATCACACTGCCGGAAGCGGACGCGCATTACGGATCGGGAAACGGCCAACATCCCGCGATGTCGGGCGGACAGGAGATGATATGAAAACGCCGTCCGGCCACGAAGTTTACGGAATCGGCGCGGAATACCCGAGCGCGGCCTCCCTTTACGAAGCGGCGAAAACGGTGCGCGACGCCGGTTTCAAACGCTGGGACGTCCATTCACCGTTTCCGATTCACGGAATGGACGAAGCGATGGGGCTGGGAAAATCGTGGTTGAGCGCCGTAGTGCTGGCGGGCGGCATCTCCGGTTTGCTCACTGCAACCCTGGTGGAATTTGGCCCGTCCTCGATTCTCTATCCGCTGGTCGTGCACGGCAAGCCGACGAACTTTATGACCGTGCCGGCATTTTTCCCGATCATGTTCGAGATGACTGTGCTTTTCGCCGCCTTTGCCGCCTTTTTTGCGGTGCTGATCATGAACGGACTGCCGCGGCCGCATCATCCGATTTTCAACTGGGAGCGCTTCAAACGCGCCACCAACGACGGATTTTTTCTCGTGATCGAAGCGCGCGATCCGCGATTTACCGAACTGGAAGCGCGCGAATTACTGGAGCACAGCGGCGGCCAACACATCACGATCGTGCACGAGGACTAATTATGTTGCGCGGCTTTCTTTTAATTTCTCTCCTGCTCACGATCGCGGCCATCGCCGTACTCGGGTTCCGTGGAGAAAAAACCACCAATGAGCCGTGGGAAATTTTTCCCGACATGGTGCGCCAGATAAAAGTGCGCGCGCAATCGCCGCTGAATTTTTTTGCGGACGGTCGCGGTCCTCGCATGCCGGTCAACGGAACGGTGCCGATCGGCTATGAGATGCCAAAGGCGCAACCGATCGGCGCGCCCGAGTCTCACCCCGTTGCCGGGTTTAGCGTCGGCACCGATTATATCGACACCGGTAAAATGGGCAACAATTGGGGAACTGGAATTCCGGTTCCGGTGACACCGCAGTTGCTTCAGCGCGGCCGCGAGCGTTTCAACATTACCTGCGCGATGTGTCACGGCGCGACCGCGGCCGGGAATGGAATCACTAAGCAGTACGGCTTGGCCACGGTCGTCACTTTGCAAGACGATCGCATTCGCAAAATGGCCGATGGCGAAATTTTCAACACGATCACCAACGGCAAGAACACGATGATGGCCTACGGTCCGAACATCATGGTGGCGGATCGCTGGGCGATCATCGCGTATTTACGGGCGCTGGAACGGAGCCAGAACGCGGCGATTGTCGATGTTCCGCCAGAACATCGCGCTGATTTGGAAAAGCCGGCCGAGAACAAGCCGGCGGAGGCGAAACCTGGAGAAGCGAAACCGGCCGAGACCAAATCGCCAGCAAAACCGGAGGCGCCAAAGAAATGAGCGATCGCCTGCATAACGGGTCGACGCCGGAAGGCGAATATTTCGAGAGCGGCCGCTTTGCCGGCCTGTCTGTTTTGCTCGGCGTTGTGGCGTTTGTTGCACTCGCGCTCTGCGGCGCTGGCGCCGCAATTGATCCGAAGCAGCTCAGTTTCTCGTGGCTGTTTGCGTTTGGATTCTTCTTCACGCCGGCTGCTTTTTCTGGACGATCGTGCATTACGCGACCGATGCGGACTGGACGGTGGTGGTGCGGCGCCAGCTCGAAAACATCGCTGTGCTGGTCGCTGTCCTGGCGATCTTTTTCATCCCGATTCTGCTTTTGCGACAGCATCTCTATGAGTGGATGAACGTCGCGCCTGGAAAAGAGGTGGCGCTCGATTCCAAGCGCGCCTACCTGAATCTGAGTTTCTTCATCCTCCGCGCGGCGTTTTTTCTCGGCTTCTTCATCATCGCGTCGCAATTATTACGCCGGTTGTCGGTGCGCCAGGACAAGGACGGCAATCCGCTATTCACGATTCGCCTGCGCAAAGTCGCGTTCGCCAGTCTGCCGCTGTTTGCGCTTTGTCTGACCTTCGGGGCGTTCGATTGGCTGATGAGTCTGGACTACCACTGGTTCTCCACCATGTTCGGCGTTTACATTTTTGCTGGCGCGGCCGGCAGCTCGATGTCGCTGCTCGTGCTCGTGATCACCGCGCTCCAGCGCGCCGGTTATCTCAAGAACGTGGTCACGCTCGAGCATTATCACATCATGGGGAAGTGGATTTTCGCCTTCTGCGTGTTCTGGGCCTACATCGGCTTCGGCCAATACATGCTGATCTGGTACGCAAACATGCCGGAAGAGACGCATTATTTTATAACGCGAAACACTGAGTCGTGGTGGGACTTGAGCATGTTGCTCGTGGTGGGCCGCTTCTTCGGGCCGTTCGCCATTTTGCTTTTACGCTCAATCAAAAAGCATCCGCACCAGCTTTGTTACATGGCTGCGTGGATTTTGTTGATGCAGATGCTCGACATTTATCTCGTCGTTCTTCCGGCGCTCCATGGAACCGGTGTCCATGTAAGCTTGTGGGATTTTGCCGCGCTCATCGCCATCGGCGCGACGTTGGCCTTCGTTTATTTGCGCATCGTTGGAAAAACGTCGCTCTTCCCCATGCGCGATCCGCGCCTGATCGAATCTTTGAAAATAGTGAACTGAAATGGCCGATACCGAACAAGTTGGAGCGCAATCGCCCGCGCCGTTTTCGACGTGGCTCGGCGTCGTTCTCCTGTTTGCGCTTTTCGGCGCCATTGTTGTGGCCGTGGTTGGTCCTTCGCCGCGCGGCGACACCTACGAACAAATGCGCGCCGAGGCTCGTGCCAAAAAACTCAAGGATGCGCGCGATGAAGACGCGAAGGCGCTCACAACTTACGCCTGGGTCGATAAAAACAAAGGCACGGTGCGATTGCCAATCGATCGCGCGATGGAATTAACTGTTGCCGATCTGGCGAACAAAACCCCCGCGCCCGCATACGCGATCACCGCGCCGGAATCTTCTGCGGCACCCGGCGGGGCAGCGGCCGCCACGCCCGCGCCATCCGCCTCGCCGCAGGCAAGCGGGACACCGAAACCCACTTCAGTTGCCGGTCAAAATTCG
>WNFC01009376.1_pt1 | contig 10840 bp, 9 predicted proteins | sample 5400541 | NCBI WGS metagenome assembly WNFC01 (sample SAMN13153342, study PRJNA577476) | soil metagenome | isolation source: 120 cm saprolite under Douglas fir tree site 2 hole 2 replicate 1 | place: USA:California | collected 2015-04-18
CAAAGGGGCAAAAGTCGAGCCGCCTATTCCCGCGCCCTTGATGCTGCTGCCACTCATGTAGTACACAAGAGCGGTCGCATTGGCGGCCGAGATCGTGGCGCCACCCCCAACTCCACTCCCGCTTCCAACGCCTCCGCCGGCGGGCGTGCAAGTGGACGCGCCAAAAGTTGCTTTGCACGTATAGTGACCGCAAGCGCCCAACCCCAGAGTGGCCATGACTGCAACCAGACTGAACAGCACTCGAACTCTTGTGTTCATGAACCGCCTCCACCTGAATTTCACGATTGCGAACGCCTTACCAACAAACGCGAGCCCGACCTTCACCCGTATTACGGGTCCTCTTTCCGCACGCGGAATCGCAGGCGGTCCGATTGTTGAAGGTGAAAATACTCTTATCCAACCGCGATGGTAGGTGGAGGGTAATGTGTTGGCAATATTACGAATGTCACTGTCGCAGTTACGAGTGGCCGATTATCAATTGGCCGTTGCGGGACCAGTGGCTGAGACCGGGCGTCGTGGAACACCCGATTTTGACCAGCCGATGTCAGTCAAGAGGTGCAGGAAACAGCTGGTATGGTTGGGAGGTTCTGCCGGATCCGCCTAGAACCCTTTGTTTCCGCTTGACGGGGTGAAATGTAGATCGAAGCTATATCCGGGCAGATTCACGGGTACGCTGTAATCGACTGCCAGGTAAGCCGCTGACATGCCAGGACTAGTGATGCGCTGCACCGTCACCTGCCGGGGTTCCAGCTCAATGTTATGTTCCTTCGCCTTGCGGATGACGGCGTTGCGCAGATCCTCATCCGTCTTATTCGGATTGGCGCCGGCGGCCATGGCCACCTCTCTCAGATCGTCTTGAAACGAATAGTTGGCCAGTTCGGGCGGAATGACCTGAGATGCGCCCATGATGACGCCCACGACTACGGCGAATCCCAGGATGAGCTTCATGGTTCCCATAGCGAACAATTCGCTCCCCAGGAGCCAAAGCTAAGCCTCAACTCGTCCGGCGGAGCAACTCCTCAAAGTGGTCTACTATCGAGGGAATCGTAACATCGCGTATTTCCCGAGTCGAGCGAAGAACGACTTCGACGGTACCTTCGGTAACCTTTTTTCCAACCGTGATTCTAAATGGGATACCGACCAAATCGGCGTCCTTGAACTTGACCCCGGGCCGCTCGTCCCGGTCATCAAGGATGACGTCAAATCCGGCCGTCTCCAGGCGCTTGGCTATATCCTCCGCGGCAGATTTCACGCTCTCGTCCTTGACGTTGGTCGCGGAAACCACGATCTCGAATGGCGCGATGGTGGGCGGCAGCCAGAATCCGTTCTCATCGTTGCTCTGCTCGATCGCCGCGGTCAGGATGCGCTCGATGCCAATGCCATAGCTGCCCATGATCGGCGTAACCTCCTTGCCGTTCTTGTCGAGCACGCGCGCGCCCATCGACTCCGAATACCGGTAACCCAGCTTGAAGATGTGCCCAATCTCGACCGCCGTATCGATGCGTAAAGCGTTGCCGCAGTTTGGACAACCTTCACCGACCGTGACCGCGCGCAGATCGGCATACGCCGTGGGATGAAAATCTTTCCCCGGCGTGAGATTCTTCAGGTGATAGTCCTCTTTGTTCGCGCCCGCAATCAGGTTGACACGGCCTTCGAGTGCCTTGTCGACGAGCAGCACTGGAAGGTGCGCGTCTTTCTTCACGTCCTTCGCCCACTCGATGCCCCTTGGCCCCAAGTATCCCGCAGGAGAATTGAACAGAGCTTTGATCTCGCCCTCTTCCATCGGCCGGGTGGCCTTGGCCACAGTGGCATTGAGCTTGGCCTCGTTGAGCTGATGATCCCCACGCATCAGGACTACAATGGCCCGCGACTTGGTCTTGCCTGTCTTCGCGTCCTTCTCCTCCGCCATCAGCGCCAGCGTCTTCATCTTGTTCTTGGGCGAAACGCCCAGAAACCGCGCAACATCTTCGATCGTCTTCTGTCCCGGCGTGTGAACCTCGAGCGGCGCGCCATCGCCCTCCGCCTTTAAATCCTCTACTGCCGTCAGCTTCGACGTGGCTTTCTCCATGTTGGCGGCGTAGTTGCAGCCATCACAACTCACAATCTGATCTTCACCCGCAGGAGTGCGCACCATGAACTCGTGGGACTCTTTACCTCCCATCGCCCCCGAATCCGCCTCGACGACCATGTATTTCAGTCCGCAGCGGTCAAAGATGCGGCAATACGTCTCGTAATGTTTCTTGTAGGAAACATCGAGGCCCGCGGCGTCGATGTCGAAGGAGTACGCGTCCTTCATCATGAACTGCCGCACCCGCAGCAGCCCGGACTTCGGCCGCGGCTCGTCGCGGAACTTAGGAGCAATCTGGTACCAGATCTGCGGCAGCTGCTTGTAACTCCGCAGCTCCTTGCGAGCGATCTCGGTCATGACCTCTTCTTCGGTCATGCCCAGTGCAAGGTCGGCGCCCTTGCGGTCTTTCAGGCGAAACAGGTTGTCGCCCATAAGCGCCCAGCGCCCGCTGGCCTCCCAAATCTCTCGCGGATGCAGCGCCGGCAGATAGAACTCCTGCCCGATCCGGTCCATCTCCTGCCGCACAATGGCCATGATCTTGTTGAACGACCGATTGCCCAGAAAAAGATACGAGTAGATCCCGGCCGCCAGCTGCCGGATATAACCGGCCCGCACCAGAAACTTGTGGCTGGCAACCTCAGCGTCCGCCGGGGCCTCGCGCAGGGTAGGAATAAAGAGTTGTGACCAACGATGCATAGAGAACGATTCCAGTGAAAGTGGAATTGGCTATTGTAAATGATGGCCTGATGTGACCGAATCGAAAGCGGCAATGCTCAGGTGGGAACAGCCGCCCTCGGCTGTCCGCCGAGCGCAGCTCGGTACGCGGTACTCGCAACTAGGGACTGGGACTAAGAGGTCAACTGCTTGAGAATCTCTTTCCCCAGTTTCTGCGTCTCGCCGAAAAACTTCTGATACTCGACGAAGAGGCGGTTCATCTCGAGAGACTTGTCGGCCGTGAGCTTCTTGCGCAGGATCATATCGCGCACGTGCACGGGGTTCGGCAAAGTCGCATCCTCGGTCAGTTCTTCCAGCGCGGTATTTGGATCGTAGTGATACATGGGATTGACTCATTGAGAGATTGAATCATTGATTCATTGAAATCCAACTCTCAAGCTCCTTTGTTATGTTTTGCTGTGCGAAACGACGCTGCACAGATAGCCAACTTTCACGGCCTCGGCCTGGTCTAGCATGTTCATCGCTTTCAATGATTCAATGACTCAATCTCTCAATGATTCAATTCTTACACCAACTCGGTGCTCCATAAATCGTGCAGGTGGACAATCCCCTCCAACCGGCAATTGCCGTCGACCACCATCAAAGACGTAATCTTTTTCTCTTCCATGAGAGCCAGCGCGGTGGCTGCAAATTCTCCAGCCGTAATCGTCCGCGGATTCTTCGTCATGGCCTCGCCCGCGGTTAGGTCGAGGACATCCTTGCCGCGTTTCTCCAGCAGGCGCCGCAAATCCCCGTCGCTGATAATGCCGACGAGCTTTTCGCCTTCCACCACCGCCGTTACGCCCAGCTTCTTGCGCGACATCTCGTAGATCACATCCGGCATTTTCGTTTGCAGCCTCACCCGTGGCAGGGCGTCGCCCGTGTGCATCAAGGACTCGACGCGCGCCAGCCGCTTTCCCAGCTTCCCTCCCGGATGCAAGTTGGCAAAATCTTCCTCTTTGAACCCACGCTTCTCGCTGAGCGTGACCGCCAGCGCGTCGCCGAGCGCCAGCATCGTCGTGGTCGACGCCGTCGGAGCCAACCCCAGCGTGCATGCTTCCTTGTCCACCGAGCAATCCAGCGCCACATCCGCCGCCGCCGCCAAAGTCGATCGTGTGGGGCGGACACTCCTGTCCGCCTCTTTCGGATGATTCGAAGGGTCGGATGAAACCGCGCTTTGGCCGGAATCGGAACGACTGCTTGCATCCGTGCCTGGGATAGTTTTAGCGGGCAGGAGTGCCCGCTCCACATGAGCAGAAAAGATTTCATCCCCCGTCATCGCAATCAGCGGCACCTGCAATCTCTTGATCGTCGCCAGCAACTGCAATATCTCTTCCGTCTCGCCGCTCGCCGAAAGTGCCAGCACCACATCGCCACGCACCACCATGCCGAGGTCCCCATGCAGCGCCTCGACCGGATGCAGATACAAAGCCGGCGTCCCCGTCGAACTCAAAGTCGCCGCGATCTTGCGCGCAATCAGTCCGCTCTTCCCCATGCCCGTAACCACCACGCGTCCGGCGCAGGAGAACATCAGGTCGACCGCGCGCTGAAAGGCCGCCGCCATCGGACCTGCAATCCGGTCCGCCAGGGCGCGCAGCGCCTCGGCTTCAATGCGCACCACGTTTTCGCCAATGCGTTTCATGGTCTTCGCTTCACTGTAACGGGGTTTCGCGGTAACGGGAAAGAGGGATGTTAGCACGCATGCGCTGCAGCGCCTTCTACGGCGACCGCGCTCGACTCAGAAATGTTCCGCGTCTTTGCGCAGTATGTCCTGCGTCACTGGCTTCTGCCCCAGCACGGCCAGCCCCTTGGCCTGGATCATCCGGTCCCACGGACCAGCCTGCCAGTTGTCCCGCAGCTTCTGCGGATGCTTCCACGGAGGCAGGTTCAGCATCAGATTCCGCGCCGTCGAATGAACGTAGGGCTCATACATTGAACGCAATCGCGCCAGCTTTTCCCGTCCGTACTCGTCGGTTCGCAACTTCAACCCCGCATCCTCGAGAGTGTTTCGGAGATTCTCGAAGTCCGCCGCTGAAAAACGCTCCGGAGCCTGCGGATCGTAGCGGGCGTTCACTACCTGCGCCAGATCCACGGCCGCATGCCGCGCCATGGCGAAGGTCAACTTGGCCTGGCCCGGATGGACGCCTTCGATGCCGGTGAGAATCAGCGAGGTCACGTCGAGCATGGTCGTCAGCGCGCCCAGCCACGACTGGTTGCTGTGCTGCGAACGGAAAAAACTGAGCACCGGATACGAAATATGGCTCTCCAGCAGCTCCGCCGACCAACGCTCCCAGTCTCGCAGGACTTGATCGAGCACCGGTTGCTCGATCGCGGGACCGTCGGTGTTCCCCGCCAGCCGTACCAGGAGTTCCGCCGCGGTGGGGGGCGACCCAGCGCGCGAATCGAGCATGGAAATCTGAATCTCGCGCCGCGAAAACGACGAGTACACCACCGGGATATAGCCGATCACAACGCCGAGGAATGCAAAACCCATGCCTGCCTCGAGCACCGCCAGCGCCCGCGATGCTCCCGAAGTCGGCAAAATGTCGCCGTATCCCAGCGTGAAGAAGGTCTGGCCGCTCTGATAAAGCAATCGGCCGAATGTTAACGGCTCATTGCCCAGCTGCAGATGTTCCCCAAATCCATATTGCATCAGCGCAAAGCTGAATATCAGTCCCGTGGCCCAAAAACCGAGCAAAAGAAACAGCAACAGCGGTCCGAAGTATCCCAGAAAATTTTGCTGCCGCGACACGGTTTGGATGCGGCGCGCAAGGCTACGCCACGGAACCCAGGTACGCCGGTAGAACCAGGCCGTCAACCTGAAATGCCGCGTGACCCGGCGCGGCAGCACCACCGTCTCAAACGCATCCAGCAGCACCACGCAGAGGATAACGAAGCCGAAGATAGTCGCGACCACGCTTCCGTGAAAGTTCATGCAAGTTCTCAGGTGCGATGTCGTTGGTGGGAAGGGTAACAGATTCGGCGCCCGGCCAGCGATGTCCAGCGGCAACACAGACCGGGCTGGAAACGCCGAGCTTGTCCGACTGGCGCCCGAAAGTCCGGCTCCTCAAGTCCGCTAGTGCGGCGCGGATGGCTGCGTGGGCGGAGCTTGCGCCTGTCCTGGCACAGGCGCGATCGCAGGTTTCTTCGCAGCCGGCTTCTTCTTGGCTGTGGGCTTCTTCGGTGGCTCGTTATCGTCCACCACAGTCTTCTTCGGAGGCGCAGCCGGAATCGCCGCCTGCGCCGCCCTCAAATCGGCACGCAGACGGTTAATCTCGGCTTCTTTGGACGACGCCAGATTCCCGATGCGGTCGGCGAGTGCTTTGCGGGTTCCTTCAAAACTGCTCAGATCGTTCGAGAGCGCCTGAAAATCATCTTTCGACCCGAATGCTCCAGAGGATTCGACCACATTCCCCAGCACATCGTACAAAGCGTCGAGGTTGCGATAAAGCTTGAAAGTCGCCGGCAGATCCTCCGGCGCGGATCGCAACTGAGCCAGCATCTCTGGCAGCGCCTCTTGCAGGTTGCGCTGAATCGAATCCACGTTGGCAAGCAGTTGCTTCTTGTAAGAGCCGTCGGTCTTCCAGCGCTCGATTCGCAGTCTGCTGAGATCCGCCTGCGTCGTCTTGGATGTCGCTTCCAGTTGCGACAGCAGCCCGTTCAGTTGCGTCACCGACGCATAGGAGACCGGCCCCGCGCTCTGCGGCGAAGATGCCGGAGCAGCAGTTCCCTGCGCCGAATACTGAACCGTTGCCTGCGTGGCCGAAGCAAACTGCGGGAAGGTAAACTGGGTGAAGGCTGTCGCAGCCCACAGCAGCGAAGTCAGCCCAAGACAGCAGGAGATAGGTTTGAGGTTCATTATCGAAGATTGTGGAGTCGGTGGCGTGATCGATATTTCAGAATACTACAAGCAGAGCCTGAATGTTGATCGGGTCGATCCTGCGGTGGTGGGTCAGTGTGATTTCGACAGGACTGACAGAAGAACAACGAAAGACCACGCCACGAGAAGCAAAAAAACGAACCGTCTGAAAAGCGGTAGTCGGGTGCGCGGGAAGAGTTCTTGATACATAGCGGCAACCTCATCACCACCGCGTCTCCACCATACCAATTTGTCGCCCGAAGGCTCTCGCTTCGTAAGGCGAACTCTCATGACGATCTCGCTGCAGGAACTTGTGATCGCCATGGCCACCAGAATCGAGAAGAAAATAGCAAACATGTTTTAGCTGGCCACTTCTCCCAGCGCTTTAAGGATAAGCCCGCCTGTCAATCCTGGGGAAACGAACGACCCAATCCCAGTTCTCTTGGCCCAACCCGAAAAACACAGCGCCCATCCCACTCTTCGCCCGGTAGGCGCGATAAGATAATCGCACAACCCTATGTCACGGGGCGCCCCAGACTCGCAACGTTCGATCCGCAGTTACGTTTATCTATATCCCTGGACTGCGCGCATCGCAATGACTCTGCTGGCGGCGCTTCTGGCATTTCCCTTGTCTACCGCTGCCCAGGAACTGGCCCGGCGGCTCATTCTGAAAGACGGTTCCTACCAACTGGTCACCAAATATGAAGTCAAGGGCGATCGGGTGCGCTACCTGAGTGCCGAGCGCAACGAGTGGGAGGAGATCCCGAAGTCGATCGTCGACTGGCCCGCTACCGAGAAATACGAAAAGGACCGTGCCGCCGGCGCGTCCGTTCCCGAGGCTGTCCAACTTGACAGGGAACTCGAAACCGAGCGCGAACTCGACGACGCCCGGCTGCCACAGGTCGCTCCTGGACTGCGCCTGCCGGAAGATTCCGGCGTCTTCCTGCTCGACAATTTCAAGGGCGAGCCGCAACTGGTGGAAGTGCAGCAATCCGCAGGCGATTTGAATCGCAATGTAAAGGGCAACATCTTCCGCGGCGCCATCAATCCCATTGCCAGCGCGAAGCAGACGATCGAACTCGAGGGTGAACACGCTCGCGTGCGCTCGCACGTCGAGGTCCCGTCGCTTTACATCAACGTAGAGCAGGAGCCCGACCCGTTGGCCCCGGCTGAGAAGCGAGATTCCGCCGGCCAGGGCAAGACTGACTCCGGCAACACGGCATCGCAAAGTCCGCAGCAGCCCCAACAGCCCCAGCAGGCCACCGTGCCCTTCGACCGCTTCCGCATCGTTCGCGCGCATGCGAAGAATGGCAAGCGCATCGTAGGAGACATCAAGCGCACGGTCACCGGCAAGGTGAGCCAGGAGCAGCAGTTTGTAAAGACGACCATCAGCCGCGTCGGCGGCGGATGGCTGAAAGTCACCCCCATCGAGAGTCTGGCGACGGGAGAATATGCACTGGTTGAGATGGCGGGCAAAGAAGGCAGGGAAGGAGTGAACCTCTACGTGTGGGATTTTGGGGTTGATCCCAACGCCCCTGCCAATGCGAACCCCTGGAAGCCGGAAGTCAAAAAAGCCACCAAGCACGAGGAGTAACCCCGAGCGGAGAGCGACGTTCGAGGTCCGAGGTCGGAGGTCCGACGTCCGACGTCTGACAGCTACTTCAGCACCCCGCGCTGCGCAATGCCAATGTTGTCGCGGCTAGTGTTTTTCACCAGATACATCATCTCGTCGGCCTGCCGGATGATGTCGTGGGCGGTGCGAGCATCGTGCGGATAAGTGGCGAGTCCGATCGAAGCACGCACATTCAGGTTGAGGCCTTCTTCCCGGCAGAAACTGCTGGCGCGCAACGCATCGCGCAAACGCCTGGCCACCACCAGGGCGGAATCCTTCGCGGTCTGCGGCAACAGCACTACGAATTCATCTCCGCCGTAGCGATAGGCAAAGTCAATCAGCCGCAGCTGGGCTTTGATCAGGTATCCGATCTCAGCCAGCAACTTGCTGCCGATGAGATGCCCGTGGGTATCGTTGACTGCCTTGAAGTGGTCGAGATCGATGAACAACACGCTGAATTCGTAGCCGAAGCGGGCTGAGCGGTAGACCTCGGTATCGAGCGTCTTGTAGAGATGCCGTGCATTGTAGAGGCCGGTACAGTCGTCGGTGATGGTGAGTTCCTGGATCCGTTCCACCCATCGCGCATTTTCAATGGCGATCGCGGCATAGTCACAGAGCGACTGCAGGAAGAATACTTCCTGTTCGCTGAACTGTTTCATCTCGACGTTGACCAGCTGAATCACACCGAGCACGCGGAGCTTCGATCGCAACGGGACGCAAATGATGGAGCGCGTCTCCCACTTGGTGGTCTCGTCAATGCGCTTGGCAAATCTGGGGTCTGCTTCCACGTCCGGCACAATGAGCTGCTGGCCATGCTTGGCCACCCAGCCGGCAATTCCCTCGCCGACTTTCAAGCGAACATTCTTCAGAGCTTCGGCGGCGTCGCCCACGGCAATGGCGAAATAGAGCTCATCGTGTTCTTCGTCGACCATCAGCAGCGACCAGGTGTCGGGGCGGAAGTATTCCGCCATTTTTTCCATGATGGTCTGCAGAATCGAGTCGAGGTCCAGCGACGACGTGAGCGCCTTGGCCACGTCGTGGAAGATGGTTAGCTCCTGGCTCTGGCGCGTCAATTGTGTGCCGGTGGCCTCAGGCATTCCGAAATACCGTATGTCCTCAGATAAACGGGTGGCGGTGCAAAAATTATAGGGCTGACTTCGTCACCGGGGCAACGACCGTTGGTAACCAGAACCCATAACGCCAACCGGATGTCTCCCTTGCAGGGAAGCGGCCCGGTTAAGGCATAGCGCTGGCGCGCCAGTTGTCCTATTATGGCCCTGTCGCCGCAGCCGGGCGGTTGACGTAAATTCCAAACCAGTCTTCGGGAAGCCGGCGTTTCATCTGCGTTCGCGCGCCGTGATTCTGCCCGATCGAGTTCCGGCGGGCCTGAGGCAATCGGTGGGAGAATTTGGGGAAAAATTTCGGAAAGAGCGCGAGCGCCGGGGCTTAACGCTCGATGACGTGTCCAGCGTCACGAAGATCAACTCGCGGATGCTCAAAGCGATCGAGGCCGAACACTTCGACCAGCTTCCTGGAGGTGTGTTCAACAAGGGTTTCGTTCGCGCCTACGCCAAGCACCTGGGACTGAATGACGAAGAAGCTGTCACTGAGTATCTTGCCGTCTTGCGGGAGGCGCAAATCGGTGCTCAAACGGCGGATTGGCAACCGGGGATGGGGCCGGAGCTGCGCGCTGGAATTGAGCGGGGACGGGAGGCGGGGCGCCCGAACTCCCCAACTTTAGAACGAAAGTCGGTGGAGTTCGAAACGAAGCCGTCGATCGTAGAAGCGGCGCGTAAGGTCGAACAACGGCCAGAACGTGCAGAGCCCCTGGCGGGTAAGCATCAGCCTTCCTTCCGCGCTGCAACCCTTACCGCATCGGACGGACGAGTGGGTGGGTTTCCATGGAAGATTCCGGTAATTGTGCTGGCGATCCTTGTGGTGGTAGGGATGTTTTGGGGCCGACATTCCCGAAACGCGCCAGCCGGGCAAGCGAGTCTGCCGCGGGAAAATACTGCACAGGCCGCGCGTTCAGCCGGTGTATCTGCCGATGCGAATCCACCCGCGAGCGATTCCAAGGGCGGTGGCATGGCGGCAGTCTCCGCGGCGTCGTCTCCGCGCGGAGCATCTGCGAGCCCTTCTGCCAGTCCTGATCCCAACTCTAGTGTGCAGTCTGCGACTACGGCGGCAAAGCAATCGAAAGGCTCCGGGGACGAGGACGTTACGGTCCGCCAATTCGCAAGCAGCCGCGCAGCAGCCGACACCGCAAAGGCGCCCACAGCTTTGACCCTGGTCATCCGAGCCACGAAGACTTCGTGGATCTCGGTCGTGGCTGACGGCCAAGTAGTGAACCAGGAAACGCTCATCGCACCGGCGCACACGTCGGCTCGGGCAAATCGCGAGATCGTAGTGAAGGCCGGCAATGCCGCCGGAGTTAGTTTTCTGCTGAACGGCAAGGAAATCCCGGCGCAAGGAGACGAAGGCGAAGTAAAAACCTATCTCTTCGACAGTGCGGGAATGCGAACCATCGCCCCAGGCCAGGCGCCGGGCACTGATCGTTGAAATCGCATCATCACACTGAGGGTGCCCC
>WNFC01010223.1_pt1 | contig 10840 bp, 6 predicted proteins | sample 5400541 | NCBI WGS metagenome assembly WNFC01 (sample SAMN13153342, study PRJNA577476) | soil metagenome | isolation source: 120 cm saprolite under Douglas fir tree site 2 hole 2 replicate 1 | place: USA:California | collected 2015-04-18
AACAGGCGCCCGGGCTTGCGCTCGCGCGGAGCTTTCAGCAGCCGCGCGCACATCATCGGCGTGGTGGTGAGCGAGACGAGCAGCGACACGAGGATCGCGACCGAGAGCGTCACCGCGAACTCGCGGAACAGGCGCCCGACGATGCCGCCCATGAAGAGGATCGGGATGAACACCGCGATCAGGGAGAAGCTCATCGAGAGCACGGTGAAGCTCACCTCGCGCGCGCCTTTGAGCGCCGCCTGGAACGGCGGCATGCCCTGCTCGATGTGGCGCGAGACGTTCTCCAGCACCACGATCGCGTCGTCCACGACGAAGCCGGTGGCGATGGTGAGCGCCATGAGCGAAAGATTGTTCAGGCTGAAGCCGGCGAGGTACATCACGCCGAAGGTCGCGACGAGCGACACCGGCACGGCGACCGCGGGGATCAGCGTCGCGCGCGCGTTGCGCAGGAACAGGAACACGACCATGATCACGAGCGCCATCGCGATGACGAGCGTCCTCTCCACTTCGAAGAGCGACGCACGGATGGTGCTGGTGCGCTCGAGCACGACATCCAGATTGATCGTGCTCGGGATCGAGGCGCGCAGCAGCGGCAGTATCGATGATGTTGGCGTTCGGCTGGCGGTTGATGATGACGAGCACAGCGGGCTTGCCGTTCGAGATGCCGGCGTTGCGCACGTCCTCCACCGAGTCGACGACCCCGGCGACGTCCGAGAGACGCACCGCCGAGCCGTTGCGGTAAGCGACGATCAGCGGGATGTACTGGCTCGCCCGCTTCGCCTGGTCGTCGGCCATGATCTGCCAGTGGCGATCGCCCTCCTCGACCGAACCCTTGGGGCGGTTGGCGTTGGCGGCGGAGAGCACCGCGCGCACTTCATCGAGCCCGATCGCGTATTTGTTGAGCGCCGTCGGATTCAGCTCCACGCGCACCGCCGGGAGCGAGGCGCCGCCTACCGTCACCTGGCCGACGCCTTCCGCCTGCGAGATCTTCTGCGCGAGGATGGTGGAAGCGGCGTCGTACATCTCGCCGCGGTCGAGCGTATCGGAGGTGAGCGCGAGGATCATGATCGGCGCGTCCGCCGGATTGACCTTGCGGTAGGTGGGATTGCGCGGCAGGCTGGTGGGCAACTGGCTGCGCGCCGCGTTGATCGCGGCCTGCACGTCGCGCGCGGCGCCGTCGATGTCGCGGTCGAGGTCGAACTGCAGCGTGACGCGCGAGTTGCCGAGCGACGAGGACGAAGTGATCTCGGTGACTCCGGCGATGCGGCCGAGCGCGCGCTCGAGCGGCGTCGCCACGGTGGCCGCCATCACCTCGGGGCTCGCGCCGGGGAGCTGCGCCTGCACCGAGATCGTCGGGAAATCCACCTGCGGCAGGGGCGACACCGGCAAGAGGCCGAACGCCGCGGCGCCGGCGAGCGTGACGCCGGCGGTCAGCAGCGTCGTCGCGACCGGGCGCCGGATGGAGGGTTCGGGAAGGCTCACGGCCGGCCGTTCTCGACGGGTTCCGCGCCCGCGCCCGCGGCGCCTCGCCCGCTTACACGCCGCGCCAGGCGATCGAACCACAGGTAAATCACGGGCGTGGTGAAGAGCGTCAGCGCCTGGGAGAGGATCAGGCCGCCCACCATGGTGATGCCGAGCGGATGGCGCAGCTCAGAGCCGACGCCCGTGCCGAGCGCCAGCGGCAGCGCGCCGAGCAGCGCCGACATCGTGGTCATCAGGATCGGCCGGAACCTCAAGAGGCAGGCGTGATAGATCGCGTCGCGCGGGCTCATGCCGTCCTTGCGCTCGGCGTCGAGCGCGAAGTCGATCATCATGATCGCGTTCTTCTTGACGATGCCGATCAGGAGGATGATGCCGATCACCGCGATGATGCCGAGGTCGCTCCTCGTGAGCATCAGCGCAAGCAGCGCCCCCACGCCGGCCGAGGGCAGCGTCGAGAGGATGGTGAGCGGATGGATGTAGCTCTCGTAGAGCACCCCGAGCACGATGTACATGGTCACCACCGCCGCGAGGATGAGCAGCAGCTCGTTGGCGAGCGAGGCGCGAAAGGCGAGCGCGGCGCCCTGGAAACTGGTGCGCAGCGAGGCCGGCAGTCCCAGCGCCTGGGCGTCCGCCTCGATCGCCTGCACCGCACTGCCGAGCGAGGCGCCCGGCGCGAGATTGAACGAGATGGTCGCAGCGGGAAACTGGCCGAGGTGATTCACGGCAAGCAGCCCCGGCTGCTCGATGACCGTGGTGAGCGCGCTCAGGGGCACCTGCGCGCCCGAGGAGGAAGCGACGTAGATGTCCTTGAGCGCGTCCGGACCCCGGCGGAACTCCGGCTTCACCTCGAGCACCACGCGGTATTGGTTGGACTGCGTGAAGATGGTGGAGATCAGCCGCTGCCCGAAGGCGTTGTAGAGCGCGGTGTCGATCGCCGCCGGAGTGATCCCGAGCCGCCCCGCGGTGTCGCGGTCGATCGAAAGAAACGCCTGCAGGCCCTGGTCCTGCAGGTCGCTCGCCACGTCGGCGAGCTGCGGCAGTTGCGCGAGGCGTCCGACCAGGCGGTGCGCCCACACCGCGAGCTCGTCGGGATTCGCATCCTCGACGGTGAGCTGGTACTGGGTGCGGCTGACGCGGTCCTCGATGGTGAGGTCCTGCACCGGCTGCATGTAGAGCGAGATGCCCTGTACCTGCGCGATGCGCGGCTGCAGCCGCTGCATGACCTCGGCGACGTCCGCGCCGCGTTCGGACTTCGGCTTCAGGTTGATGAACACGCGGCCGTTGTTGAGCGTGGTGTTGACGCCGTCCACGCCGATGAAGGAGGACACGCTCTCCACGGCGGGGTCCCGCAGGATCGCGCGGGCGAGCGACTGCTGGCGCTCGGCCATCGCCGCGAACGAGACCGATTGCGGCGCCTCGGAAATACCCTGGATGACGCCCGTGTCCTGCAGCGGGAAGAATCCCTTCGGCACGACCGCATAGAGAATCACGCTCGCCGCGAGCGTGCCCAGGAAAACCCACAGCGTCGCCGTCTGCCGGTCGAGCACCCAGTTGAGCATCTCGCCGTAGCGCGCGATCATCGCGTCGATGAAGCGCCCCGCGGCGCGGTAGAACCGGCCCTGCTCGGATTCGGGCCTGCGGCGCAGCAGCTTCGCGCACATCATCGGCGTCAGGGTGAGCGATACCACGGCGGAGATCAGGATGGCGACCGCGAGCGTGATCGCGAACTCGCGGAACAGGCGCCCCACCACCTCGCCCATGAAGAGCAGCGGGATCAGCACGGCGATGAGCGAGAAGGTCAGCGAGATGATGGTGAAGCCGATCTGCTCGGCGCCCTTGAGCGCCGCCTGCGGCGGCGGCTCTCCCTCCTCGACGTAGCGTGCGATGTTCTCGATCATCACGATGGCGTCGTCCACGACGAAGCCAGTGGCGATGGTGAGCGCCATCAGCGTCAGGTTATTGACGCTGAACCCGGCGAGGTACATCACGCCGAAAGTGCCGACCAGAGAAAGCGGCACCGCGATGCTCGGGATGATCGTGCCCGCGGCGGTGCGCAGGAAAAGGAATATCACCATCACGACCAGGGCCACTGCGAGCATCAGCTCGAACTGCACGTCCTTCACCGACGCGCGGATGGTGACGGTGCGGTCGGTGAGCGTCGCGACCTCGACCGACGCGGGGAGCGAGGCGGTGAGTTGAGGCAGGAGCTGCTTCACGCGATCCACCACTTCGATGACGTTCGCCCCGGGCTGGCGCTGGATGTTGAGGATCACCGCGGGGAGCTCGTTCATCCACGCCGCGAGCCGCACGTTCTCCGCGTCCTCGACGACGTCGGCGACGTCCGAGAGCTGGATCGGCGCGCCGTTGCGGTAGGCCACGATCACCGCGCGGTAGTCGGCGGCCGAGCGCAGCTGGTCGTTGGCGTCGATCGTGTAGGCGCGGCTCGGGCCGTCGAAGCTGCCCTTCGCCTGGTTGACATTGGCGGAGGCGATCGCGGTGCGCACGTCCTCGAGGTTCAGGCCGTTCGCCGCGAGCGCGCGGGGATTCGCCTGAACGCGCACCGCCGGGCGCTGGCCGCCGGAGAGCGTGACCAGCCCCACCCCGGGAAGCTGCGAGATCTTCTGCGCGAGCCGCGTATCGACCAAGTTCTGCACCTGCGGCAGCGGCATCGTCTTCGAGGTGATTCCGAGGGTGAGGATAGGCGCGTCCGCCGGATTCACCTTGCTGTAGACGGGCGGAGCGGGCAGGTCTGCGGGGAGGAAATTCGAGCCCGCGTTGATCGCCGCCTGCACTTCCTGCTCGGCGACATCGAGCGTCAGCTCCAGGCTGAACTGCAGCGTGATCACCGAGGCACCGCCCGAACTCGTCGAGGACATCTGCTTCAGCCCGGGCATCTGCCCGAACTGGCGCTCGAGCGGCGCGGTGATCGAGGAAGTGGTCACGTCCGGGCTCGCGCCGGGATAGAAGGTGACGACCTGGATCGTCGGGTAGTCGACCTCGGGCAGCGCCGAGAGCGGCAGCAGCCGGTAGGCGATCGCGCCGGCGAGCAGGATCGCGGCCATCAGCAGCGAGGTCGCCACCGGCCGCAGGATGAACAACCGCGAGGGATTCATGCGCCCTCTTTGCGGCGCTGCTTGCCCTCGCCTTTCCCCGGCGCCTTGCCCTCGCCGGGCGCGGCGCGGGCCGCGCGATCGGGAATCTCCACTTTCGCTCCGTCGCGCAGCCGGTCGCTTCCCTCTACGACCACCAGCTCTCCGGGCGCGAGGCCGGACTCGACCGACACGCTGTCGCCTTCGGCCATGCCCACGCTCACCTTGCGCAGCTCGACCGTCCGGTCCTCCTTGATGACGTAGACGAAAGTTCCCTGCCCGCCGCGCACGACGGCCGCGTTCGGCACGAGCGTCGCGCCGCGCCGGGTATCGAGCAGCATGCGCGCGTTGACGAACTGGTTGGGAAAGAGGCTTCCGTCCGCGTTCGGAAACTGCGCCTTGAGCTTGATCGTGCCCGTCGCGGGATCGATCTGGTTGTCGACGGTGAGGAGCGTGCCCGAGGCGAGCTTCCTCTTCTGCTCGCGGTCGTAGGCCTCGACCGGCAGCTTTTCGCCCGAGCGCAGCCGCGGCATCAGGCCCGGCAGGTTGTCCTGCGGGATGGTGAAGATGACGGTGACCGGCTGCAGCTGCGTGATGACCACGAGGCCGTTCGCGTCGCCCGCGCGAACGATGTTGCCCGCGTCGACCAGGCGCAGGCCCAGGCGCCCGCTGATCGGGGCGGTGATGCGCGAGTAGGTCAGCTGCAGCTTGGCGTTGTCGATCTGTCCCTGGTCGAACTTGACCGTGCCTTCGTATTGGCGCACCAGCGCCTCCTGCGTGTCCACCTGCTGCTTGGCGATGGAATCCTGGGCGTAGAGCGTGCGGTAGCGCTCCACGTCGATGCGCGCGTTCGCGAGCAGCGCCTGATCGCGCGCCATCTGGCCCTCGTACTGGGCGAGCTGCGCCTGGTAGGGGCGCGGGTCGATCTCGGCGAGGAGGTCCCCTTCCTTGACCGCCTGCCCCTCTTTGAACAGGACTTTCATCAGCTCGCCGTCCACGCGGCTGCGCACGGTCACCGTCTTCAGCGGCGTCACCGTGCCGAGGCCGTTCAGATAGATATTGATGTCTCCGGTCCGTGCCGCCGCGGCGACGACCGGGGTCGGGCGCGTGGGATCGAACCCGCGCCGGTTCGCCGGACGCTGCTGGGCGTCGCCCGGCTGGAGGAAGAACACGGTCGCTCCGCCGGCAGCGAGCACCAGCACGGCGACCCCTATCCAGGCGAGCCGCCACGGACGGCGGGCGAATGCCGGATTCTCGGTCAACCGATGCCTCATTTCCATTTCTTACCGAGCCCCCAAAAAAGAGACGAGCACATGCCTCTCAGGATGCGCCCCGCGGCGATTACAGCAGAGAAATGTAACTTCCCCATGTCGCGGACCCTGTTTTTGCAACAAGATGTTACGGCTTCCCGGTCTTGAGAACCGGGACGCCCGCCGCAGATCGGTAGAATAGTCGAGTTTCCGGTAGCCCTCCCAATATGCCCGTCAGGCAGATCATCGAAGGCGGCCGCGTCCCGGTGAAAGTATTCACCGAAGACGTCGAGGCGCACGCGCGGCAGCAGCTCGCCAACGTCGCGCAGCTGCCGATAGTCTTCGGCCACGTCGCGGCGATGCCCGACGTGCACGCCGGAATCGGTGCGACCGTGGGCTCGGTCATTCCCACCCGGGGCGCCATCATTCCCGCAGCGGTGGGGGTGGATATCGGATGCGGCATGAACGCCGTGCGGCTTTCCCTCACGGCGGAGCAGCTTCCCGACAGCCTCGCGCGCGTGCGCACCGCGATCGAGCGCGCGGTTCCCGTCGGCTTCGACGAGCACGGCGAGGCCAGAGCGCGCCGCGACGCTTGCGCGACGCTTGCGCGGCGCCTTGCGGAAATCGTCCGCAGGCATCCGAAGATCGCGAAGATGCAGCGCGATCATGAGAAGAAGTGGGTGCGGCAGATGGGGTCGCTGGGCGGCGGCAATCACTTCATCGAGCTTTGCCTCGACGAGAGCGCACACTTGTGGGTGATGCTGCACTCGGGCAGCCGCGGCATCGGCAACTGCATCGGCCGGTATTTCATCGCCTCGGCGCGCGAGGAGGCGCAGAAACGCGACGTCCACCTTCCCGACCACGATCTCGCCTGGCTCGGCGAAGGCTCGAAGCTCTTCGACGACTACGTCGAGGCGGTGAGTTGGGCGCAGGACTACGCTTTCGCCAACCGGCGCGAGATGATGAACCTCGTCCTCGGCGCCCTGCGCCGCGAGCTCCCCGGATTCGAGACGACGAGCGAGGCGATCAACTGCCATCACAACTACGTGCAGCAGGAGAAGCACTTCGGCGAGCGCGTCTACATCACGCGCAAGGGCGCGATCAGCGCGCGCGAAGGCGAGCTCGGCATCATCCCGGGCAGCATGGGAGCGCGCTCCTACATCGTGCGCGGCAAGGGCAACCCGGAGTCGTTCTGCTCCTGCGCCCACGGCGCCGGGCGCCGCATGAGCCGCAGCGAAGCGAAGCGCCGCTTCTCGCGCGCGGACCTCGTCGCGCAGACGCAGGGCGTCGAATGCCGCAAGGACAAGGGCGTGCTCGACGAGATCCCGGGGGCTTACAAGGACATCGACAAGGTGATGGCCGATCAGACGGATCTCGTCGATGTCGTGCACACGCTGAAACAGGTGGTGTGCGTAAAGGGTTAAACCGAGGCGTTCCGGCGCCGGTCGTAGCGTGTCATAATTTGCCCGAACCCGGTGAAGGAGCCGGGCCGGGCGCGCGAGCATCCAGGCTCCCGCGTCGCACCCATCACCATTGCGCTCCCGCGACCGCGGGAGGAAGGAGAACCATGATATCGCTCTCGATCAACGGCAAGACCCGCAAGGTCGACGCCGCGCCCGATACGCCCCTCTTGTGGGTGCTGCGCGACTCGCTGCGCCTGACCGGGACCAAATTCGGCTGCGGCATCGCGCAGTGCGGCGCCTGCACCGTGCACCTCGACGGGCAGCCCGTGCGCTCCTGCTCGACGCCGGTGTCCGCGGCGGCGGGCAAGAAGGTCACCACCATCGAGGGGATCGGCGCCACGCGAGCCGGCAAGGCGGTGCAGGCGGCCTGGATCAGCCACGACGTGCCGCAGTGCGGCTACTGCCAGTCGGGCCAGATCATGAGCGCGAGCGCGCTTCTCGCGAAGAACCGCGCACCGAGCGACGCCGACATCGACGCAGCGATGAGCGGCAACATCTGCCGCTGCGGAACCTACAACCAGATCCGCGCCGCGATCAAGGACGCGGCCGCGGGCGTGAAAGGAGCATGATCATGCGCGCCAAACCAATGAATGCATCGCGCCGCGAGTTTCTCAAGACCTCCGCGATGGCGGGCGGAGGCTTGATCATCGGCTTCACCTTGCCGGGAGCGGCCCGGCTCGCTCAAGGCGCTGGCAAGGAAGCGCGGATGAGCGCCTATCTGCGCATCGCGCCGAACAACGACATCACCGTGGTGTGCGGCCTCTCGGAGATGGGCCAGGGCGTGCACACCGCGATCCCCATGCTGATCGCCGAGGAGCTGGATGCCGACTGGTCGCGGGTGCGGGTCGAGCAGGCCGGGGTCGACCAGGCGTTCGCCAATCCGATCTTCGGCATGCAGGCGACGGGCGGCTCCACCTCGGTGCGCGGGCACTGGGAGCCGATGCGCAAGGCGGGCGCCGCGGCGCGCGCGATGCTGATCGCCGCGGCCGCGGAAACTTGGAAAGCCGACCCCGCCGAATGCCGCACCGAGCGGGGCATGGTGATCCACAAGAGCGGCAGGAAACTCTCCTACGGCCAGCTCGCCGAAAAAGCGGCGAAACAGAAACCTCCCGCGGAAGTGAAGCTCAAGGACCCGAGCCAGTTCACGCTGCTCGGCAAGAGCGGAACCCGGCGCCTGGACAGCGCCGCCAAATCGACCGGCAGGGCGAAGTTCGGGCTGGACGTCTATCTCCCCGGCATGCTCACCGCGGTGATCGCTTATCCGCCCGTGCCGGGCGGTAAGGCCGCCTCGGTCAACGACGCGAAGGCGAAGGCCGTTCCCGGCGTGCGCCAGGTGCTGCAGATTCCGAGCGGCGTGGCGGTGCTCGCCGACGGCTACTGGGCGGCGAAGCTCGGCCGCGACGCGCTCGAGATCCAGTGGGACCACGGCGCGAACGCCTCGCTCTCGTCCGAGGAGATTTCGAAGACCCTCTCCGCCGGCGCGGCGGCGGGCGGCGCGGTCGGCCGCAACGAAGGCGACGCCAAGGCCGCGACGCCCGCGAAAAAAATCGAGGCCGAATACGAGGCGCCGTATCTCTCGCATTCGTGCATGGAGCCGCTCAACTGCACCGCCTGGGTGCGCAAAGACGAGGTCGAGATCTGGGTCGGCACGCAGTCCCAGGGTCCGGCGCAGGGCATCCTCGCCCAGGTCGCGGGCGTCGCCCCCGGCAAGGTGAAGGTCAACACCCTGTACCTCGGCGGCGGATTCGGCCGCCGCTTCGCGCCCGATCCGGTCATCGGCGCGACAGTGCTCTCCAAGATCAGCGGCAAGCCGGTGAAGCTCGTCTACAGCCGCGAGGACGATACGCGCGGCTACTTCTACCGGCCGGCCTCGGTGACGCGGATGACGGGCGGCCTCGACGCTGCCGGACGCGCGACGCTGTTCACCGCGAGCGTCGCCTCGCCCTCGATCATGGAGGGCTCGCACTTCATGAAGCTGCCGCCCGATGGCGTGGACGAATTCGGCGTCGAGGGCATCCGCGATTGCCCCTACGATATTCCCGACCTGCGAATCGAGTACTCGCGCCAGGAGCCGGGCGGCATCCAGGTCTGGTTCTGGCGCTCGGTCGGGCACTCGCAGAACAGTTTCTTTCTCGAGAGCTTTATCGACGAGCTCGCGCACGCTGCGGGCAAGGATCCGTTCGAGTTTCGCCGTTCCCTCCTTGGCAAGCAGCCGCGCTCCAGGGGAGCGCTGGAGCTCGCGGCGGAAAAAGCGGGCTGGGACAAGCCGCTGCCGGCCGGAATTCACCGCGGCATCGCGGTGGTGTTTTCCTTCGGCAGCTGGTGCGCGCAGGTCGCGGAGGTCTCGGTCGGGGCGGACGGCGCGCCGAAGGTGCATCGCGTCGTGGCCGCGGTGGACTGCGGCATGACGGTGAACCCGGACATCGTCAAGCGCCAGATCGAGAGCGCGATCGTCTATGGGCTCACCGCGGCCCTGTACGGCAAGATCACGTTCAAGGACGGCCGCGTCGAGCAATCGAACTTCCACGACTACCGGATGCTGCGCATGAGCGAAATGCCCAAGGTCGAGGTGCACATCGTGCCGAGCAAGGAAGCCCCCGGCGGAATCGGCGAGCCGGGCACGCCGCCGATCGCGCCCGCCGTGGCGAACGCGATCTTCGCGGCCACCGGCAAGCGCATCCGCAAGCTGCCGCTGCTGGGTTAGGCGCGCTGGAACAGCCGGCGTCGCGGATACCCTCGACCCGCGTACGCACATGGCGCGGCTGACCGGGCACGGCATGCGCCGGCGCTTGCTCGCGGCGCTCCTCGCCCTGCTTGCGCTGCCGCGGCGGGCGCTCGCCCAGCCGATCATGAATCCGGCGCCGGGGATCGATGCGCGAACGATCAACACGCCGCAGGGTGCGCTGCAGTCGATCCTGAAGGGCGCCGCGATGCGCCGGGGCCGCGTGCGGCTCGAGCTGCCGTCCTCCGCCGAGAACGGACATTCGGTTCCGATGACCGTGCGCGTCGACAGCCCCATGAGCGAGGCGGACCACGTTCGCCGCATCGATCTCGTTTCGGAGAAAAACCCGATTGCGCTCATGGCGAGCTTCTTTCTCGGTCCGCACATGGGTCGCGCCGAGATCGAGTCGCGCGTGCGCTTGAACGGCAGCCAGCGGGTCACCGCGGTCGCGCAGCTCTCCGACGGCAGCTTCTGGTTCGACGCCGCGGACATCGCGGTCAACGAATCCGCCTGCCTGGACGGGGGCTAGACGCGATGACGGCGCGAATCCAGGTTCCGAGCGAAGCCCGGCGCGGCGATCTGATCGAGGTGCGCATCCTCATCCAGCACCCGATGGAAACCGGGTTTCGCTATGATTCGCTGGGCCGTCAAACGCCGCGCAACGTCATTCACCGCTTCGAGTGCCGCTACGGCGGGGTCGAAGTCTTCCGCGCCGCGATGGGCGCCGGCATCGCGGCCAACCCCTACCTGAGGTTCTTCGTGCGCGCCGATGAGTCGGGCGACATCGAGTGCCGCTGGGTCGATCAGGAAAACGTGTCGGGGTTCGCGAGCGCC
>WNFC01008619.1_pt2 | contig 10839 bp, 10 predicted proteins | sample 5400541 | NCBI WGS metagenome assembly WNFC01 (sample SAMN13153342, study PRJNA577476) | soil metagenome | isolation source: 120 cm saprolite under Douglas fir tree site 2 hole 2 replicate 1 | place: USA:California | collected 2015-04-18
TCCTGGCGCGCGTCCGGCCATGAACAGCGTGATCAGCCCCGCCCCGCGGGACGCATGGGACGAAGTGTTCCAGGCCGATCCCTTCGCCCTCGAGACCCAGTCCCCGGCGTGGACCGACGCGATGTGCGACGGCGGCGACTACCACGACGTCAGCCGTCTCTACGACATCGGGGGGCGGGTCATGGTCCTCCCGATGCTGCGCCGCCGGGCCGGCGGGATCGTTGCCATCGACGCCGCCAACCCGCTCCAGTGTGGCGCCGGCGGCCTCCTGGCCCCCGGGGGGGCGACGCCGGCCGACACGGCAGCCGTCTTCGCCGATCTCGCCCGGCGGCGGGTGGTCTCCCAGACCGTCTGGCCCAATCCCCTGCTCGCACCCCAGTGGGCTCCGAGCGTTCCGTCGACGGCCACCGTGGTGCCGCGCCTGGGCCACATGCTCGACCTGGATGGTGGCTTCGACAATGTCTGGGCGAAGCGCTTCGAGGGGTCCGCCCGGACGGGGGCCCGCAAGGCCGAGCGCTACGGCGTCGAGGTGGAGTGCGACACGACCGGGCGCCCGGTACCCGAGCTGTACGAGATGCTCGAGAACGCGGTGAGCCGGTGGGCCCGCCTGCAGCACGAGCCGCGCTGGCTGGCAGCGCGGCGACGGCGCTCCCGGGACCCGGTGGAGAAGTTCCAGGCGGTGGCCCGCCACCTCGGCGACCGGTGCCGGGTGTGGATCGCCAGGGTCGAGGGGCGACCCGCCGCCTGCATGCTGGTGCTCCTGGGCCGCAACGCCTACGACTTCCGGGCGGCGATGAACGAGGATCTGAAGGGCTACCGGGCCCAGGACCTCATCGAACGCATGTCGGTGGAGGACGCCTGCAAGGCGGGCTGCCGCTGGTACTACATGGGCGACTCGGGGCGGTCCGAAAGCCTCTCGCGCTACAAGGAGCAGTTCGGCGCCCAACGCCACCACTACGCCGAGTACCGGCTGGAGCGGTTGCCGATCTCAAGCAGCGAGACGGCGATCAAGAGCCTGGTCAAGAAGGCGATCCGTTTCAGAGACTGACCGGGACCTCACCGTGGACTTCGCGAGCAAGCCCCTCCCCGAGGACCACGACGCCATCGCCCCCGACGGTTCCGAGGTCCGGATCCTCCTGTCCGCCCGTGGCGGCTCCATGGCCCACTTCCGGCTCCAGGCCGGCCACGTGTCCGCAGCGGTCCGGCACCGCAGCGTCGACGAGATCTGGTACGTCCTCGACGGGTACGGCGAGATGTGGCGCCGGACCGGGTCGATGGAGAACGTCGTGGCCCTCGGCCCTCACCTGTCCCTGACGATCCCCGTAGGGACGTCCTTCCAGTTCCGGGCCGGCCACGATGCACCGCTGTCCGTCCTCGGCATCACCATGCCGCCCTGGCCCGGTCCCGAGGAGGCCGAGGCGGTCGAGGGACACTGGCGGCCGACGTCGCCGTAGGTGGTTACCGGTGGCCCGGCCCACCGTGAGGCCGTACGCGATCGCCGGAAGCTTCGGCCCCGCCGGATGGTCCGTCCCGTTGTGCGCCATCGCCGCCGCTACTCGGTCCGGGAGCCCGAGCCCGCTCCGGCGCCGGCCACGTCCTGCTGGGGGCCAACCCAGACGGTCTTGACGTTGCAGAACTCCTTGATGCCGTGGCTGCCGAGCTCACGCCCGTACCCGGAGGTCTTGACCCCACCGAAGGGGAGCTCGGGGTACGACGTCGTGGCACCGTTCACGAACACCAAGCCGGCCTCGAACCCGTCGATGAAGCGTTCCTGTTCGCCGGGGTCGGTCGTCCACACGTTCGAGCCGAGCCCGTAGTCCGTGACGTTGGCGAGCTCGATGGCCTCCTCGACACTGGCGACCCGGTAGAGCTGGGCCACCGGGCCGAACACCTCTTCCCGGTACATCCGCATCTCCGGTGTGATCCCGCTCAGCACGGTGGGCGGGTAGAACCAGCCCGGCCCCTCGGGGATGCGGCCCCCGCAGTGGATCACCGCCCCCTTGGAGATGGCGTCGCCCACCTGCTCCTGGACGAGGCGGCGGCCCTGCTCGGTGGCGAGGGGACCGATGTCGGTCGCGGGATCGGCGGGATCGCCGACCTTGAGGGCCGACATCCGCTCGATGAAGCGCCGCTCGTATTCATCGGCGATGTCGGTGTGGACGAGGAACCGCTTCGCGGCGATGCAGCTCTGACCGTTGTTCTGACAGCGGGCCGCGACGCCGACCTTCACCGCCGCCTCCAGGTCCGCGGAGGGCAGGACGACGAAGGGGTCGCTCCCGCCCAGTTCCAGCACCGTCTTCTTGATCCCCCGCCCGGCGGCAGCCGCCACCGACGACCCGGCGGTGGAGCTGCCGGTCAGGGTGGCCGCACGGATTCGTGGGTCTCGCAGGAGACCCTCCACCATGTCCGAGCCGATCAACAGGGTCTGGAAGACACCCCGGGGCGCCCCCGCCCGATCCAGAAGGTCCTCGATGTACAGGGCGGTCTGGGGGACATTCGACGCGTGCTTGAGCAGGGCGACGTTGCCCGCCATGAGGCCGGGGGCCGCGAACCGGGTGACCTGGAACAGCGGGAAGTTCCACGGCATGACCGCGAGAATGGGCCCCAGCGGCTGGTAACGGACGTAGGCCTGCCGCGCCTTCACGGCTGCCGCGTCACCCGGTTCGTCGGCCAGGAACTCGGCCCCGTGGCGGGCGAAGTAGCGGAAGGTGTCGGCACACTTGGCGACCTCGGCCCGGGCGGCCTTGAGGGGCTTGCCCATCTCGAGGGTGATCGTCTGGGCGGCGTCCTCGCGCTCGGCGTCGAGGATCCCTGCGACGGTGTCCAGCAGCTCCGCGCGGTCGGCAAAGCTCGTCTTCCGGTACGAGGAGAACGCCTTTGCGGCGAGCGACACCTTCGCCTCGAGCTCTGCGTCGGAGAGGGCATCGAAGACCTTGATCGTCTCGCCGGTGGTGGGATCGATGGTTGCGATGGGCATGGTGGCCTCCGGATGGATCGGCTCAGCGTGGCGTACGCCTCCGTACGCCTACGTTCGCTTACCCAGTGTGCCTACCCGGAGCTTGGGCTGCCAAGCGGTCCAACCGAGCGACTACGCGGACGCGGGGGCGTTTGGACCTTGCTGTGAGCTGGTGCCCGGATTCGAACCGGGAACCTACCGATTACAAGTCGGTTGCGCTACCGAGTTGCGCCACACCAGCGAAGGTAGAAGGTCATTGTAGGTGGCGGCCCGCCTCGGCCATGACGATGGCGGCCGCCACCGCGGCATTGACGCTCGCCAGGGCTCCCCGCATCGGGACCCGCACGATCAGGTCGCAGCGTTCCTTCACGAGGCGGGACAGCCCCGGACCCTCGGCGCCGATCACGAGGCAGGTGCGGGCCGGGTAGTCGGCCTCGTGGTAGTCGACCGGCCCGGCGGGATCCAGGCCGACCACGCCGAAGTCGTGGCGCTCCTGCAGCAGCCGGATGGTCGCCGCCGGCGAGGAGGTCCGGACGACCGGGACGCGGTCGGTGGCGCCGGCGCTGACCTTGCGGACCTCGGGGACCAGGACCCCCTCCCACCCGAAGGCGTCGGCGGACCGCAGAATGGAACCCAGGTTGGCCGGGTCCGTGATCCCTTCCACCAGCACAAGGCGGTGGACCGGCTTCGCCAGCAGGCCGGCCATCGTCGCGTACCGGAAGGCGTCGACCTCGGCGACGACCCCTTGGTGGTTCACCCCGGGCGCCCTGCGGTTCAAGGCCCCCCGGCTCTCGAACTCGACCGGGAGCCTCGCCCGGCCCGCTGCCTCGACGATCTCGTCCAGCACCGGTGAGGGCCGCATCCCCTCGGCCAGGTAGAGGTGGCGGAGCACCACCCCGGCCCGGAGGGCCTCGGCGACCGGGTGACGGCCAACGATCAGGTCTCCCGGGTCGCGGGGCACCTCAGGTGGCCTCCAGCAGGGCCACCGCCATCGCCGCCACCCCTTCCCCCCGCCCGGTGAAGCCGAGGTGGTCGGTCGTCGTGGCTTTCACGCTGATGCTCCGGCGCTCGATGGCCAACGTCGAGGCGATCGTCTCCTCCATGACCGCCCGGTGGGAGCCGATCCGGACCTCCTGCACCACGACGGTGGCATCGATGTTGCCGATCCGGTAGCCCGCCGCCGCGACGAGTCGAGCCACCTCGGCGAGCAGGTCCTGGCTGGACACCCCCTCGGCGACGGCCTCCTTGGGGAAGTAGGCGCCGATGTCCCCGAGCCCGGCGGCCCCGAGGAGGGCATCGACGATGGCATGGGAGACGACGTCGGCGTCGGACCACCCGGCAAGTCCCGGCGCCCCGGCGATCGTCACCCCGCCGAGGACCAGCGGCCGCGAGGCGTCGAAGGCGTGGACGTCGAAGCCGAGCCCGACCCGCATCATCGGGCCCGCATTATCGGGCCCGTCGTCATGGGGCCAGCTTCATGTTGCCACCTTGGGCGCCGCTGCCGGTTGCATCCCGAGGAGGGCGGCGCACAGCTCCAGGTCGCCGGGCCTCGTCACCTTGACGTTGCGGGGGCTGCCGGCGACCACCCGGACCCGGAAGCCCGCCCGCGTGGCCATCTCGGAGCAGTCGTCGCAGACCACGCCGTCGGCCAGCGCCTTCGTCACCGAGGCCTCGATGCAGTGCCGGCGAAAGGCCTGCGGGGTCTGGGCCCGCCACAGCCCGTCCCGGCTGCGGGGGGCGACGATCCCGCCACCGCTCGCCACCTCCTTGATGGCGTCATCCACCGGGATCGCCGAGATGGCGCCGTCGAACTCCCCGCTCACGGCGGCCACCACCTCGTCGACGGCTCCGGCGGTGACGAGCGGCCGGGCGGCGTCGTGGACCACGACCACCCCGGCCGCATCGGGTAGGCCCGCCAGGCCGCGAGCCAGCGATTCCTGCCGGCTCGACCCGCCGGCGACCACGGCTCGGACCTTCGGTGTGGCGAGCAGCACAGGCGCCAGGTCGTCGCGCAGTGCTTCGGGCACGACCACGACGATACTTCCGACGCTGGTGGCTCCCTGGAGGGCGACAAGGCTGTAGTCGAGGATCCGGCGGCCCACGAGGCTCCGGAACGGCTTCGGCACCGCGTCCGCGAGCCGTTCGCTGCGACCGGCCGCCAGCACGATGGCAGCAGCCGACCCGGGAGGAACCGTCACGTCAGTGCCCTACCCGCACGTTCGGCCCGATCGGGGCGTGCCGATCGGGCCGAAGTCGATGCGGTACCGGTATGGGTGGTGCGGTCAGGCCAGAACGCCGTCCAGCAGCTTCCCCGCCTCGAGTTCGTCCACATCGGCGGCGAAGGTGATCTCGGAGAGGAGGATCTGGCGGGCCTTGGCGAGCATGCGCTTCTCGCCGGCCGACAGTCCCTTCTCCTTGTCGCGACGGGCGAGGTTCCGGACAACCTCCGCCACCTGGTAGATATCTCCCGAGCGGAGCTTCTCGACGTGCGTCTTGAAGCGCCGGCTCCAGTTGGTGGGCATGCGGCACTCCTTGGAGCGGAGCACCTTGAAAACCTTTTCGAGCTCATCACGCCCGATGACCCCGCGGATGCCAACCTCTTCGGTGTTATCCAATGGGACCAGTAGAGTCAAATCACCATACGAGAGGCGGAGAACGAAGTACTCCCTCTTCTCCCCGAGAACTTCCCGTTCTTCTACGCCTTTGATGATCGCTGCGCCGTGGTGCGGGTAGACTACCTTGTCACCTACGCGAAACAATCATTTCCTCCTCCTTATAGAACTGGCGACGTATGCGCCCAGTTGCCGTCGGCCTTCTCACATCCCCCGCAAGCCTTTGACGACGGTCCGGCAGGACTTCTAGGGTACCAAGCTTCGGGGGTCCGAGCAAAGCGCCCACTCGCGGCGTCAATTCGGACACTTAGAGCGTTCACTATTGATACCCGAGCCCCTTCAACGTGGCAAGTCAGCCACGGTGCACCAGCGCGATGGCTTCTCGCAACTCACTGACTGCGCGCACCTCGAGGTCTGCATGGGCGCCGACGGAGCGGCCGACGACTGCCCGCCGGAAGCCCAGCCGGGCACATTCCCGCAACCGGGTGTCGATGCCCGGCACGGCCCGGACGTCGCCGGAGAGACCCACCTCGCCGATGGCGACGAGGTCCGCTGGGACCGGCTTGTTCAGCATGGCGCTCGCAAGCGCCAGGGCCAGCGCGAGGTCCACCCCCGGCTCATCGGCCCGGAAGCCCCCCGCTACCCGGGCGAAGATATCGGTCTTGGCCAGTTTCACGTCGGTTCGGTTCTCCAGCACCGCTGCCAGGACCTCGAGGCGGTCCCGTTCCAGGCCGTGGGCAACCCGCCGGGGGTGCGAACCCTCGTTGGCGGCCACGAGGCTCTGGACCTCCAGCGCCACGGGGCGCCGCCCCTCCAGCAGGCACCCCACCGCGGAGCCGGGGACCCCGGCGTGGCGGTCGGCGAGGAAGAGCCGGGAGGCGTCGGCCACTTCCACGAGGCCCCGGCCCTTCATCTCGAAGACGCCGAGCTCGGCGGTGCCGCCGAAGCGATTCTTCGCCGATCGCAGGGTCCGCAAGCTCTGGTTGCGGTCGCCCTCGAAGGTGAGGACCGCGTCGACGAGGTGCTCGAGGACCCGGGGACCCGCGATGGCCCCGTCCTTGGTCACGTGACCGACGAGCAGGAGGGCTACCTTGGCGTCGCGGGCGTGCCGCCCGAGGGCGGACGCACACCCCCGGACCTGCGTCACCGAGCCCGGCTCGCCCGTGAGCTCCGGGTCGGACATCGTTTGGATGGAGTCGACGATCACGGCGTCGAAGCCGCTGGCGTGCGCCAGCACCTCATCGATCCGGGTCCCCGAGAAAGCCTGCGTCGTCCGGATCCCGCCAATGCGCCGTGCCCGGGCCGCCACCTGATCAACGGACTCCTCCCCGCAGACGAGCAGGACGCGGAGGCCCGATCGCTCCAGCCCGGCTGCCGCCTGGAGGCAGAGCGTGGACTTGCCGGCGCCGGGCTCGCCGGCGAGCAGGACGACCGAACCCCTGACCAGGCCGCCGCCCAGCACCCTGTCGAATTCGACGATGCTGGTGGAGAGCCTGTCATGCTCGGCTGCCTCGACGTCGGCCAGCGACACCGGCGGTGCCGCCACCAGCCCCGCCGAGGGACCGGCGCCGTTGGAGGGGCGGGGGGCGTGCAGGTCCTTGACGAATGAGTCCCATGCGCCGCACTGCGGGCACCGTCCGCGCCACTGGGACGCCTGGTAGCCGCAGGCGGAGCACGACATCGTGGCCCGGGCGACGCTCATGGTCCAACTCTACGCACCCGCGCCGACAACCAGATGGCATTTTTCGTCATTCCGGGAAAATGTCGAACCCGGAGGTGAGCGGAGAAGCTAGCGGTTTCCGAAAAGAAGGCCGCCCACCTAGAACACGGTGAAGAGGTACGAGGCTGAGCGGTCGAGGGCCTCCGCAGCGTCGTTGCCGGGGTGGTAGGAGTGCATGGCCCCGTCCAGCCCGCTGAAGAACACGCGCTCGCTGTCCGGCGACCAGACCGCAGCGCCCCGCGGCTCGCCGATGCGGACATCGCTCCGGGGGACCACCGTCGCCCTCCAGCGGGCATCGCCCGGCGAGTTGTCGAAAGGCCCGACGAGGAACTGCGGCCCGACCAGCGCTAGCGAGGCCGTGGGCGTTGGGCCGAGGGGGCCCACCACGAACGCAGCCACGAGGTTGCCGGACGGCTGGAACGCCCCGCCCTTCAGGAACCCGCGGTGGCCGTCGGGAGGAACGACGACCTGGTCCTGGCCGCTCGAGATGGTGCTGATGTGCAGCGGGCACTCGCCGTCATCCGCGCACCCCTCCAGCGACAGCCACGCGACCGAGTCGCCGTCGATACCGATCACGTCCGCCGCCTTGCCGTAGGTGCGGGAGAACGTGCCGAACCCCTTGGCGGTGGGCTGCCACAGTTGGAGCTGGCCCGTCGGGCGCTGCAAGAGCAGGATGCCGCCGGCGACCTCGGCCACGGGGTCGTACCCACCTGGCAGGCCGAAGGGCCCCTTCGGAAGGCCGGTGCCCGGCGCCACCGGGATGAACTGGATGCTGAACGGCCCCGCAGCGCCGCCGCGCTTCACTCCGATCAAGCCGGACGTCGCCGACGGGAAGACGAGGTCGCCCGGCCCGAGGTTCCGGGGCACACCCAGGAAGGGCCGGGGCAGGCTGAAGACCGAGCCCGCACTCACGAACGTGACGAAGTTGCCGGTGACCACCGTGGGTGTCCCGGGGGAGGGGCCGGGACTGAGGGAGAAGCTGCTGCCGTCGGGCGGGTCGATGGTGAGGTCGCCGGTGCTGCCGGAATAGACGAGGGTGTAGATGCCCTGGCTGGCCGGGCTACGGGTGGGCGTCGGGGTTGGGGTCGGGGTTGGCTGGGCGGCCGGCAGCGGACGGCCGTGGTCAATCGCCTTGGACGCGGCGAAGATGGCGATCAGGGCGACGCCGACTGCGGCCGCGACCGTCGCCAGTGTGCGGCGCCTCGGCGGCGATTTGGATGGTTCTGGTACCGGTGCCCGTGCAGGTACCGGGTCCGGGAGGCCCGCGTTCGGGAGGCCCGTGTCCGCCTCCGGGACAACCGAGACGGTGGAGTTCTCGAGGCTTCCCCGGCACGTGGGGCACCGGGCGGCCCATTCGGACACCTCCGTGCCGCAGCGGTCACACCGAAGCATTCGAGCCATGGTGTCACGCTCCAGAGACCGGTTCGTTGGAGAAGTACTGTCCCTGGCGCCTCAAGGTACTGTCGCCCCGTACCGATGACTCTCGGCGAGGGTTGACGGTTGCGCCCCGCTGGTCGGCGGGCTTCAATGGTCTCCAGGTCGATGCCGTGAACAACTCCCCCAGGTCGCAGATCTTCGGCAAGGCGCTGGTCATCGGCGTCGCCGTGGCGGTTGCCGGCGGGCTCGTCGTCGGTGCCTATGCCTGGCGCAGCAACGCCGGTCACCCGAAGGCTGTCGTCGCCGCCCCGGTGGTGGCACCGCCGGCTGCCGCGCCGTCGCCCACGCAGGCCGCCCCGTCGCCCATCCCAGTGCCGACCTCGTCCCTGGTGGCCGACGTCGCCGCCCCGACGATCCCGGTCTACGGCGCCCCCGCGGTCGGCAAGGTGCTGGCGTCGGTCCCCAACGTCAACGCCATGGGGCAGAAGGAGGCGCTCCTCGTGACCGACGCCTCGGTCCCCGGCTGGTATGAGGTCCAGGTGCCCGTCCGGCCCAGCGGGTCGCAGGGCTGGGTCCAGGCATCGGCAGTGACCATCCGCGAGGTCCCGGACTACATCCGGGTGTACCAGTCGCAGTTCCGCCTCGAGTACTACGTCGCCGGCCAGTTGAAGAAGGCCTTCATCGTGGCGGTGGGGGCGCCATCGACCCCGACGCCCTACGGTCACTTCTACGTCTGGGCCAGCGAGGCCTACGGCGGGGAGTACTCGCCCGGCATCTTCGCCCTGTCGGCGTTCTCGCCGGTGCTGGAGAACTGGCCGGGTGGCGGGAGGACCGGCATCCACGGGTGGACCGACACGAGCGTCATGGGCAAGCGGGCGTCCCACGGCTGCGTCCGGATGGCACCTGCAGACTTCGCCCAACTCCTGCACGCGGTGCCCCTCGGGACCCCGGTCGACCTCCTCACGTAGCAGCGGGCCGGGAGGGTTCGCAACGCATCTATGGGGCGCCACTCCCCGGGGCGTTCTGCACGACGGTGAAGCTCGAGGACGCGGGCTGCTCGGTCGGGTAGGAGGCGGTGCGGCCCGGGATGTACTCGTGGATGCGGCCCGAGCTCCCGCTGAACAGGACGTGGGCACCGTCGGGCGTCCACGCCGCCGCGGGGGCCGGGCTGTTCAGGACCAGACCGACGTCGGCCAGCGGGACCAGGGCGGGAGCCCAGTGCGGGCCTGCCCCGACGGCGCTGGTCAGGCTGACCAGGACGAGGCGGGCCGCCGCCGCATGCTGGACCGGGTTGAAGACGAAGGTGGCGAAGAGCTGGCTGTTGAGGGGCGAGAACGCGCCGCCCGGCAGGTAGCCCGCGAACCCTGGGGGCGGCGGCACAACGACGTCGCCGCCGGTGGACACGTCCGTCACGTGCAGGGGGCATTCGCCGTTCGACGTGCAGGGAGCCGAGGCGAGCCACGCCACGCGGTCGCCCGACCAGCCGACGACACCCGCGGACGGACCGAGTGTCCGGACGAAGATGCCGGAGCCGCCATCGCGGCCCGGCTGCCAGACCTGCAGCAGGCCGGAGGTCTGGTCCAGCTGGACGAGGATGCCCGAAGGGAGTTCCGCCAGCGGTCGGAGGCCCCGGGGGAACGGGACCGCGGCGCTGCCGCGGATGCCGGAACCGGGGAAGGCTGCGATCTCGACGGTGGGCAGCGCCCCCCCGGCCCCCGCCCGCCACAGGCCGACACCACCGTCGGTCAGTGCAGGAAAGGCGTGGTCGGCTGCGGCGATGGCGATCGCGGCTGCCGTGAAGGGGGGCGTCAGGACGTAGGCAGTGGACCCCTTGAGGACGACGATGCTCTTCCCGCTGGGAACCGGTGGCTCCAGATGCCCGGCGCCGGGGAAGCCTGCAACCGTGTGCCGGGTTCCCGAGAACGGGGCAACGGCAACATCGCTGCCTGTGTCCGCCGTGATGAGGGTGTAGCCGGAGAGGTCGGATGCTCCCTCTGCCGGGGCAGTCGGGGCGGGCCGCTGGGTTGATGTTCCGAGCACCTGGGTGGCCTTCGGCGGCGACGGCTTGTTGAACTGCGAGACCAGCAGGGTGGCGAGCAGCGCCACGGCAGCGAATCCGATGATCGCCACGGCCGGGGACACTTTTCGTCCCGCCTGCCGCTCCGGAACCCGGC
>WNFC01009378.1_pt1 | contig 10839 bp, 9 predicted proteins | sample 5400541 | NCBI WGS metagenome assembly WNFC01 (sample SAMN13153342, study PRJNA577476) | soil metagenome | isolation source: 120 cm saprolite under Douglas fir tree site 2 hole 2 replicate 1 | place: USA:California | collected 2015-04-18
GGCAGGTCACCGAGCCGAGCCGGACCTGGGCAGGGGCGATGGCGCTGGTGGGAGGTGGCCCGCCGGGCAGCCACGCCGCGCAGAAAGTCCACATCTGTTCCGGTGGGCCAGGGCCAGGCCGCAGCGGCAATACCGCGAACGGCTTGTCCTGCCAGTTATGGCCCGGCGATTCGCTGCCCTCGAACAGGGCGCAAGCCAGGCCATGCAACTGCCGCGTGTCCGGGCGCAGCGGCCGTGCGGCCCGTAGCCAGGCCTCGATCAGCGTCGGCACGACGCCGCCTCACCCACGAGCAGGCACCGCCGGGATGCCCGGCTGGCTCGAGCAGGCGCATTCACCGCAGCTCCCGATTCCTGATGAAATCGGTCCTCGCGCGCATGCCGTTGATCCAGCTATCCGTGCGCTCAACGAGGTCATCATCGGTCACCACCATCTCGGCACCCTGCCTCGTCCTGCTCGGCCAGACATGGACACCAGCGGAGGGCGCCAGGAAGTCCGCCTGGAACGCGTAGGAGAACAGCTTCCATCGCTGGCCGTCGTCGCTGACCGCGCGCAGCCACAGCGGCGACGCGCGGCGCAGGGGAACGGCCCGTATCCCTTCGAGGTGATCGGCGTGGACCGTCGGACCCTCTCTCTTGAAGACGATAGGCAGGCCCAGTGAGCCAATCGCAAATCGGCTGTTGCCACGGCCGGTCACGTTCCGCCATTCCCCGGTCTTGATCTGCGGGCGGTACGGGACGCCGGGCGTGTCCTCCCGGGCCCGGAACCAGCGGTACTGCTCACCCGCGTACCCGAGTACCCTCGTCCAGTCGGACTCGGGGTTGCCAGGCCGGACCGCGGCGCGCGTCCACTTTTGGCTGAGCACCGGGTAGGACGGCCGACCTGCCCAGGCCTCGTCGCCGATGGGCCCTGCCACGTCTACGTGAGGAAGATCCGTCAGGTAGTACTGCCAGAGCGTCATGCGATCTCCGGGCCACAAGCACGTCAGCCCTTCGAAGTGATCAAGACCGGGCGAGAGGACCGACTCTGCGGTCCAGTCGCCTGGGAGATCACCCGACGAACCTGTGATTGCCAGGCCCCCGAAACCGCGTCGCGTGCGCGCGCCCAGGCCGCCGTAGGCGCACAGCAGCCACAGGGACGCCAGGGCGAGAGTGTCCACCGCCTCGTCGCCGCTCAGCCGGAAGTCGACTTTGATCGGCTTACCCGGTTCGACAAAGTCGCGCCGCAGCGTTCGCGCGGCCGCGTCGGCCAGCCCCTGGCCGAGAAGGTAGGTCAGCCACTTCCCGTCGTCACGGCCCTGTCTCAACCCCACTCCGCTGCCCGGGCGCCCGGTGCCGACCTGCCGGCCCTGCCCAGGCCGCGAGCCCGGGCCTTGGATGAACTTCGGTTCCCGGTCATGCGACACCTTGGGCTGGACGCGGATGCGCATCTTCACCGGCGACGCCGTCTGCGCGCTGCCGAAGACTGCTTCCTCCATCCGGGCAAGGAGCTCCAGGTCTGGCCCGGCGACAGTCCCAGCGAGGGCGCGGAACCAGAACCGCATCGCGCCCCGCAGTGAGGCGACGCGCACGCCCGCTTCGGCGGGGGGACGGAACCCGGCTGTACCGTCCGGGTCGGCGCCGCCGTTGAACAGCGGAGTGGTGACCTCAAGGGTCAGCATGATCCAGCCCGAAGACACGGCCACCGGCTTACCTCCCTGACCGCCACTGAAGGTGGGCGAGCGGCGCGGTGATCGGCCGGTCGTCCCAGAGGATCTGCGAGAACACGCCCACCGCCAGGCACCAGGTGGTCGCCAGCAGGACGATCATCCCGGCGTGCCCGTAGCCGGGATGCCGCCACAGCGCCGCCAGGGCGCCGCCCTGTCCGACGAACGCTGGGGCCACCGCCACCAGCCCGATCAGGCTCACCAGCAGCGCGTGCACGGACCCGATCATCGCCACCCCGGCCGACCGGCCCAGCGCCGCCAAGGGAGCGACCCCGTGATTACGGGCCTCGATGACCAGGTAGCCGTATGCTGCCCCGGCCAGTGCGGCGCATGCCGCCCAGCCCGCGTGCGGAGTGTGCAGCCAGCCACCTGGCAGCAGGCTGAGCAGGGCGAACAGCCCGACCGCGCCGGCGGCAGGTAGCCGCAGCAACCACAGTGCCGCCCAGCGGGAACCGAACGCCACCACGCCAGTGCCGACCATAACGTAGCAGACGGCGGCTGCCACAACGGCGGCCTGAACACGCAGCCGGGCCGCAAGAGCCACGGCACATAGAGCGGCTGCGACAACTGCCACGCCCGCCACCGAGCGGGCTGCCCGGTGCCAGCGGCGCGAGTCATACAGGGCAAGGCCGATAACGGCGCGCAGGTCAAACCGGGGCAGCAGGTGCCGTTCGGAAACCTCGTCGGCGACCGCCAGATCCTCAGCGGTCAGCGGCGCGGGCTGGGCAAGCGGTGCGTGAGACGCCCCGAGCGGCGTGCGGCCACGCGGATGCCTGAACACCAGCGCGCTGAGTTCCGCCTCCATCTCGCCGGGCTTCGCCTGAGCGAGGAAAGGGTGAGACTGATAACTGTCCAGACACTCAAGCCAGACTCGCCGGGACTCCCGGAACCGCCCGTTGAGCAGGTTCCATGACTCTTCGCCAAAGACCCTGTCGACGAGCCCGCTATCGCCGAACTCCAGGTCCTGCACATCGGCCCACCACGCTCGCGGCTGCTGAGCGCGCCAGCGCATCGGCTCGCTGAGCGTGAGGAACCGCAGCCGGGCCGCTAGCGGGCGCAGCAGTTCGTCGTCGCCGACCGCGAAGGCAGGGTCCATCATCAGGCTGGCAGTGCTCACCGTGCGCCACGCAGCCTCGGCGATCCAACACAGGGCAATCCAGCTATGCACGGCCGACCATCGCTGCCCGCCGCCAATCGAGACGCTGCCGAGCACATCCGCAGGCGCAAACAAGACGGCCGCCGCCAGACCGCGGCTGCCGCCTAGGCTCGCGGCGAGATCGTCGATGACCTGGCCCGTCCGCGGCCCGTCATCCCATGGATCCCGACGGATCGTAGGGAGCACCTCGCCAAGCGAGGGCGGCCATACCGTGGCCAGCGCTGCGGCATCGCGGACCCGCCAGTCGGCAGGACGACCGCGGCGGACCGCCGGACCAACGCCCCCGCTCAACCGCTCCCGGAATTCGGCCAGGCCGTCCCTAACGGGCGTGGACCCCCTCATCCGCCAAAGCCTTCCTGCAGAAGGCCAAACAGCGCGCGCAGCCCTTCACCGAACGCGGTCAGCTGCCACGTCTGGCCGTCACGCTCATAGCAATAGCCCTCAAGCAGCGCGAGAGCGTTGCCGTCGACGGCCTTGCGGCCGGCCTTATCGAAGCCGTCTAGTTCCTGCTTGACGCGCTTGGCGATGAGGCGCCGCAACGGCAGCCGGATCGCCGCCGACTTGGTCGCCTCATGCAGCACGTAGGCGGAAACATCGCGCTTCGGATCGAGCGAGCGGAGGCCCTCGGCCAGGCCGATCAAGTACGGGATGGCGGCCTTGAACCCGCCGGACAGATAGAAGCAGAACGGTTCCTCCGGGCTGATGCCGTTCGCACCAAGCAGGTTGTGTCCGAGCAGGCCAAGCCCTCGCATCGCCTCGCGGAAGCCCTGCTCATCCCCGGCATCGAGGCCAGGCACCCGGACCAGGACCGCCTGACCGCGCAGGTCTCCCGGCGGCTCCTCCGGGACCGCCAGGTAGCGGACCCGGCCGAGGTCTCCCCCGGCGAGGGCAACGGCGTTCCACAACCCGGCGACGAGCCCGTCTGCCGTATCGGAGGAGACCAGGATCGCGATGTCCTTGCGGCCCAGCGGACGCCCCACGTCAGGAACCCTGGCGAAGGTACCGAGCTCGGCGCTCATGTCATCCGGCCAGAGATCCGGCCGTATATGCGCGGATAGCCCGGCGAGCCTGTCCGCGCCGATGTCGTCGCGCTCCGGGCTGCCCGATGCGGCCAGTGCACGGGACAGCCACACACTCGCGGCGCTCCCATCGCTGATGCCCTGCTCAGCCAGCAGCCGGTCCGGCCCCGCGTCCCGGATCTCGCTGACCAGCGCCGGCCTGCTAGCCAGCGGCTTTAGCGGATCGGCGAGCGAATCCCGCAGGCTGACTCCGACCGAGATCACGTGGACGGTCACGCCCGGCCCTCCCTATCCCCCAGCCGGGTCAGCCTCAGATAGCCGTATCCCGCGGCGGTCTTGGCGCCCGCGCCCAGCTCGTCCCCGGCCTTGATCAGCCATGTGGCGGCTCGGTCCACATCGTCTGCGTCCGGGCCGCACAGGTCCACGGCGAACGCGCCGCTTACAGTCAGGAAGTTCACCGGCACCGGGTTGTGGTACTCGGCCGGGGGCACCGGCGTCTTGCGGGAGTCGCTCCCAGTGGTGTCGTAGTAAGGCTTGACGTGCGGCGTGAGGACGTCGACCGCGACGGTGACCGGGCCTCTTGCCGGGATCGCGTCCAGGAAGCACACCGTACCCCGCGCTGCCTCGGCCGGCCTGTGCTCCCCGTGAGTCGGTCGTGGGCCGCCCAAGATCCGCATCATCTCGCCGTCGTCTGCTCCGGAAGCAGCTGCCCACGCGGCGGCCAGGCCCTTCAGCGAGGACCCGGGAATGACCGGCCAGCCGTAGCTACCGTGCAGGGACAGCCCGACCTCGTGCGCGTTGGCCCGGTTACCAAGGCCCACGGCCAGCCGCCACTCCGGCTCGGCGCGCAGCCGGGCCACGGCCTGTCCCCGAGCGCGGAGCGCCTCAATAGCGCGGCCACGGCGGGCCGCCACGTCCCGGACCAGGCCGGCCTCCTGGCCGAGCCGGCGATCGGCCGCCCAGCGCAGCAGCGGGTGAGCCTTGTCCACCAGCGCGCCGCCATCGAGGAGCGCGACGCGGTTCAGCATGATCAGCGCGTTCGCGTCGGGTTCGAGCTGGTAACCGGTCCGCGGCTTGATCACCGTGCCGTCGGACTCGATCACCCGGCCGAGCGGCCCCGCCGCCCGGAGGCTCACGGCTGTTCCGCCGGCCCGGAGTCCGCGACCGCGCCAGCGGCGCCGTCGCTGCCCGTCTGCGGCCCGTCCTCGTGATAACAGGCGTCGGCTAGCCGACTCAGCCACCCCACGAGCGAGGTGGCCTCGGCGCTGGCCCGCGCGTACCTCATGCCATCCAAGTCGCCGAGCTGGCGGAGCACCTCACGCGCGTCCATCGGCGCCGCCACGCCGGTCAGCAGGCCAAGGGACGTCAGGCGCACGCGGATGCCCTTGGCAGCCTCCGCGTACGCCCGGTCCAGGGCCCCGCTGCCACCCGCCTTCGAGGCCACGAACGCGTACGTGGCGGCGAGGCCCGCCGTGTGCAGCATGACGCGCAACTGCCGGTACCGGGTGCGCAACGCCTTCCGCTCCGCGCCCGACAGCTCGCCCGGGGGCCGCAGCAGCCCAGCCGCCGCTGCCGCCATGCCCTGGTCGATCCGGGTCGCGCTCATCCGGCCCCGGCCTCCTCGATCAGACGGCCCCACATCAGGCCCTTGCCCAGAGTCTCGTCCCCGCCGACCTGGAGCAGCTCGCCGTGCAGCAAAACGCGCAGCGCCTCGGCGTGCCTCTCGTGATCTTCCGGTGCGGCTCCGCGCCCGGCCGGACGGCGCAGCGTGAGCGATGCCGCGAGGACCGTCTCGGCGGGCAGGTACTCGCTGTAGAAAGGCCCGTTCTCGACAGTCTTGGTGTCGCCAAGCTGCACCCGGACTGCCTGCTCGGTACACTCGCGCAGCAGGGTTGGCATGATGTCCGATCCCGCGAGCAGCAGGTCCGTGCGGAGCTTGGCGGCGAACGGGCCGAACGCCTCTTCCCCGCTGATGGCATCGCCGGCGAGCAGCCCAGCCCAGTTGCGCAGGCCCTCGTTCACTGTCTCCCCAAGGCGAACCACGCACGGGCCGAGCACCTCGTCCGGCGTCTTTGTCCACTCCCCGTCCGGTGCCGCTCCCCGGTCCTGGGCGACATCGGGGACCGGCAGGGCATCCCGCCGCCCCAGCGCCTTGTACTTGCGGGCCAGCCTGCCCAGCGCGATCTCCGAGGTCACCCATGCGAACGTGCGCCGCAGGGTCGGCACCGGCATGGCCACGATCTGCGCGTCACCCACCGCGAGCAGGCCCGCGGTAGTCCCGCCGTCACCGGTCCGGTCACCGGGCTCCGATCCGAAGACCCCGCTGACCAGCCCGTTCCAGCTGCCAGACTCCTTGGCCGCCTGGCGCAGCGCGCCCTTGAGGCTCTGCCCCCAGATCACCGGGTAGCCGGTCGAGGCCTCCCGCTGCACCGGCAGGTCCAGCATGTCCAGGCTGTCCGCCGCCCCGGCATGCACCGGAGACTCGGCATAGAGGTACAGCAGGAACTCGGTCATCTCCACACTCCTGTCAGCACGACCCCGAACCCGGCCGTGCGCAGCGGGTCCCCGGCGTCCCGGCCGTAGGCCGTGCCATGGTTGGCCGCCGCCCATTTCCTCGCACGTGCCTCGTCATCGAACTCCAGCAGATACACCGAGCCGGCCGGCACGGCCCAGCGCAGTGCCCGGGTGGCCTGCCAGTTCCGCCCGGGTGTGATCGTGGCCACCGGCTCGGGCTCCCCGGTCGCCGCCCCGGCAAGGCGAGCATCATCTGGGGGTACCGGGATCCTCCAGCCGTCCGGCCACAGGGCGGGCGTGGCCAGGTAGACGAGAACCCGTCCGCCGGGGAATTCGTCCGGCATTCCCGGCCAGCTCATCTTGCCGGCTGCCTCGACGTCGGCCATCCGTCCCCGGCCGCCGAACTGCACCGGGCCAGCCGCTGTCCGGTCCCAGCCGTCGCCCAGCACGCAGCCCGCCAGGAAGCCCCACTCCTCCTCCAGCCGCCAGTGGGTGGCCTGGTACAGGAATCCGGTCCGCGCCTGGCGGCTGGGCTCGCGGGCCAGGCCGACCCGCAGCTCAGGCCAGAGCGGGTCGGCGAGTCCAAGATCCGACGCCGGGATGCCCTGGTCGCCCGGCGGGAAATCTCCGGCCAGGTACTCGGTGAGCCTCCTGCCCGGCATCCACCCAGACAGCGGCTTGACCTTCCGGGTACCGGACGGGGGCATCAGCCAGCGCAGCCCGGCCTCGTCCAGATCGGTCTGCACGTCGGCCGCGGCCGACCTCAGCCTGAGCGCGTACGGCTTATCACCTTCCGCCTCCTGGACCAGGTCAGCGGGCACCGGGAAGTACGGCTCCCACTCCTCGCCCGCGCTGTGGCCGAGCACCGGACCGCGCACTTCGTCCGGCACCGTCCCTGGCGCCGTGTCCGGCGTCGCGCCAGGCTCGGCGCCGAACGCCGCTGCGACGGCGCCCGCCACCGTGCTCGGCCACGGCCGCACCGTTAACGCCGTGGTATCCGCCGCCGCGTCAAACGAGCGGCCGTCCCTGATCAGCACCGTGTCCCGCGGCACCAGCGCCAGCCAGAACAGGCCGCGCTGGCCGTTCTGCCGGGTCACCGGGCCTCCTGCCGCAGGAAGACCCCTATCCGCGCCGCGCGGGCGGGCCTGGGACCGTCCGGGGTGGCGGCATCGCGCGGCGTATACTCCTGCTGACCCAGCCGCCACAGCGCATCGGCGGCTTCACCCGCGGCCTGCGCCGCCACGTCCTGCCTCGTCGCGGCCTGAATACCCGACGGGGCCTGAGCGGCGGCCGGGCGTGTCCCGTCCTCCGTCGACCCGCCCGCCTTCCTAATGTGCCGGCCTACAAGCCTGGCCAGTTCGGCCCGGTATATGTCCTCGCGGACGGACAAGCGGCTTAGCTCGCCGGCGTCCCGCTCGAGGTCCGTGACCAGCCGCGGGGACAGTGGGTGCGCGCGGTCGACGGCGAACAACCCCAGCAGTCCGGCCGTACTGCTGGCCGCCGGACCTCCCGGCGCTCCCGGTATAGCGGGCACCGCCCACGGCTGGATCGAGAACTCGCTCGCCCCCGACCGGCGCATGTATCCGACCGCCAGCGCATGCTTGCCGGGCACGGCCGCCTTGGCCTGGTCGAGCATCTCCCGCGCCCTGCTCATCGCGGCCTGCAGGCCCGCGTGGTAGTGGAAGAACAGCACGGCGGTGCTGGCCGTCGGCAGGTCGGGCGGGATCAGGTCATGGCAGGCTTGGGCCGCCGCCAGGGCCGACGCCGCCGGGACGAAGGCGAGCAGGTCATCACCGCCCGCGTAGACCGGCACGCCGAGCAGGTCCGGGCTTGCCAGTTTCCGCCGATGAGCCGCGGCCAGCCTCCGCAGGGCAGCGGAGATGGCTACGTGGGCCGCCGGCCCGACGTCGAGTTGCACGCCGGCGGCATTGGTGCGCGCGCCGGACAGGAACATGCCCATCCCATCCAGGTCCTGGACCATCACCGCGAGGTAGCTGGCGGGCGGCGCCACGCCATGCCCTTCCATGATCTTGGCCAAGTGCCTCGCCGCCGCCGCGCCCCTGACGACTGCCGGCCGGAGCGCGTCCAGCTCCTTCTTGGTCTCGCGGGCGAGCGACTCAGCCTGCCAACGGTCCTCATAGATCCACGGGCCAGCCGAGCGGACTAGCCAGCGGCCGGGATCGGCACGGAGATCGGGCAAGCCGGGTACCGGCGTCTCCCGCTCGTCCCTCACCTGCCGCGCGGCGCCCATCAGCTCGCTGACTGCGGCCGCCACCTCCGGATCACCCAGGCGATCAGCCACGTCACGGCGGTAGCCGGCCGACGCGATCGAGCTGGTCGACGCGAAGCCGTCCTGGTTCTGGATCCGACGCCACCGCCGCTTCACCCAGTTCACGGCGCTGAGCGTGTCCTTCTCGTACTCCTTCAGGCCGTCAGGTGAGTCCTCGGCGGGCCAGCGGGGGCTCAGCGAGCACAGCGTGCGCCGCTCCCAACGGCTGACGTCGCTGAAGTCCCGCACCCGCCGCCGAGCGTCGAGCAGGTCACGGACCCTTGCCCACTGCGCGAGGTAGCCTCCCGGCAAGGCCGGCACGCAGACCCACTGGATCACCGGAAACCCAGGCGTGGCCGGCGTCCCGGGCCCGCCCTGAGCCTCCGGGTTCAGTGCCAGCGCCTGCCGGACCCAGGAATCCCACTCACGCTCAACGGCGACCTTGGCCCGGCGCGCGATCTCCGCTCCCCCGCCGGCCGGGCCGAGCATCACCACCCGGTTAGGCATGCCGTCGCGGCGAGCCTCATCCGACACCGCGCCCTGGCCGCCTGCGGAATCGCGTCCATCCGCGAGCGACGACGGGAAGACCAGCTCGCCCCCAGCAGCCCTGCACTCCGCGGCGGCCCTGCCTGCCAGTCTCTCGACAATCTCACTTGCCGCACGTACATCCGCGGTAGACCGTGCCTCGCTGATGAACCGCTGAACACCCGGCAACGCGATCACGACAAGATCACGGATCGCCTCAGCACGTGCTGCTAGCCCCTCAGGCAACGCGGCCCTCCCCACACCCCCGGCCCGTTCGACTCACCGACTGTAAGGCAGAATGCACGCTCCGCGCAGACAACACGTCTGAAGTCCCCGTAAGCTCAGCCAACCCAGAACCTCGACCGAGCACACGCTCCGCACCACCAAGATCAGGCGACCCAGGGGACCGGGCCGACCAGCAACACCAGGCCGGGATGCGACTGGTGGCCACGGAGCCGGACGTGCGTGGGCTGTGTCGGCTACCCCGGAGAACGGCGACGGTACAGCACTTGCCCCGGAGGCCGTTAACGATCCCGGTTGGCGCAACCGCATCAATGCAGGTCAGGGCGCTGGGTACGGTTCGTCGCTCCGAACGGCTTGCCAGCCCAGCCCTCATGCGGCGAGGATGGCGCAACGGCCCGCAAACGCCCAGGTCACAGGCACTGCCTAGAGGCATCCGTCACAAACCCCGGCCCGACATCGAGGGCATAGAAACCTACTTGTTAGCCGACGCCACCTCCGAGCCTGGACTCGGCCGTCACAAACCCCAGCCCGACATCGAGGGCATAGAAACGGTAATGACCATGGCCACAATGCCGAGAATCGCCAGAACGTCACAAACCCCGGCCCGACATCGAGGGCATAGAAACTTGAGCTCTCCCTGAGCAATAGCCACGTTTGTGTTGGCGCGTCACAAACCGCAGCCCGACATCGAGGGCATAGAAACGATGATGATCATCAGGTAGCCGAGCGAGAGCATGTCGAGTCACAAACCCCAGCCCGACATCGAGGGCATAGAAACCGAGCAGGCCTGACCGGCTGCGCGATCTGCATATCCCGCATGTCACAAACCCCGGCCCGACATCGAGGGCATAGAAACGAGGACCACGAGTACAAACGCCAGCACGATGATCGCGTCACAAACCCCGGCCCCGACATCGAGGGCATAGAAACGTCTGCGTTACGAGGAAGTACTGTAGAACGTTATCCAGTCCCGTCACAACGCTCGGGCGCGACATCGGCCAGGAATGCGTGCCGTGCCCCCACTCGTCGAACATCCACCTGACCATTCTGGTGACGCTGCTCGCTGCAGCGCTACCAGCATGGACATAGTTCAGTAATCGAGCGCCCGGCTTGCGCGGTCCTGCATGCTTACCGCGGATGATGCCATCATGCTCATCATGAATAACTGATCGGCGGATCAGCATGCTGACATGTGATGGACAGATACCCGTTGGACCAGCCGTCGGTGAAGGCGAGGGCGGCCTGTTCCGCGGTCCAGTTGCGGGCCTTGATCATGGAGGTGACCATGTCGGCGACCATCTCGTTGAGCGAGCTCACCTTGCCGTCCGTGGTGATGGTGAACGTCGCGATGGCCTCACCGTCGGCACCTGCGACTGAGAATTCAGGCGTGTCGTTGTGGCCAGCCACGGC
>WNFC01019643.1_pt1 | contig 10839 bp, 9 predicted proteins | sample 5400541 | NCBI WGS metagenome assembly WNFC01 (sample SAMN13153342, study PRJNA577476) | soil metagenome | isolation source: 120 cm saprolite under Douglas fir tree site 2 hole 2 replicate 1 | place: USA:California | collected 2015-04-18
CGCTGAGAAATGCTATGTGCCACAGTGACACTGTCAGGACTCGGAATAGGCCAAACCAGTCGAATGGCTTGTGCAGGAGAACGGCACTGGTGCCCTTCGTGTTGCTGTTGGTGGCTCTGTTCACGAGCAATGTCCGTGCACAAATCGGCACCGCGACGGGTTTGATCCCCCCTCGCGCTGCCGTGGCTGCAGACGACGCCGGAGCAACAACTGACGGTCAGATCAATGGGTCGAGTTGGCAGGTCAACGCCCGAATTCCCGAACCGCGGGGATCGGCCCAGGGTTCAACCGTGGCCTCCAACGATGGTTCGCTGATTTACTCCATCGGCGGCGGCTGCTGCAATGCTCAGTATCCGGACGGATTCAATAGGGTCTGGGCTTACTCTCCTGCGGATGATTCATGGTCGGCGGCGGCGGAGGTTCCGGTAAGCGAGGGCATTCGTTCGTATGGGGCTGCGGTCGAATTGAACGGGTTCATCTACGTTTTCGGCGGCGTTGGCGGGCCGGGCTTAAGCACGACCCTCCTAAACACGACCTGGATTTATGACGAGGCTAACGATGCCTGGTTCGGGGGCGCGAACATGCCCGACTTTCGCTTTGGTTCCGCGGTGGCTACCGATGGCGCCGTCATCTGGGTGATTGGCGGGTTCAAGAGTGCGGCTCTCTTCGACACAACGAATACAGTTTGGATGTATGACCCGAGTGCGGACGCCTACTCGACAGGATTTGCCAACATGCCCCAGTACCTGGGGAGGATTAAGGGTGCCATGCTTCCGGATGGGACCCTCCACGTGTTGGGCGGGCACTGGGATATGAATGACCACTGGGTCTATGACACCGTTACTGATACTTGGTTTTCTGCTCCGCTCATCCCTGCTGCAGTTCTCGACCCAGCCGTCGCCACCGACGGGGCGCGGATCTATGTAGCGGGAGACAATGGCGCCGTTCCGCGACCGCCTGGACATACGCGAATCTATGATCCAGCCACTCTTATCTGGTCCGAGGGACCACTGATGCCCGCTCCGGCGATCAACAACACCAGCGGCACCATCGCCAACGGCGCGTTTTATGTCATGGGGGGTTACGACGGGGCAACTCTTCCCCCGGTCAACTACTCGCTGTCGCTCGCTCAGCTCGGTGCGTTCAGTCAGTAGGGGAGCCGCAGAAACTCCTCGATCACCTCGACGAAGCGCCGGACGGTGTCGGGTCAATGTCCCTCCGTCTTCATCGCCGCCGTTTTCCCGCCCTGGGTTTTCTCTGATGAGTGATGGATGCCTTGCGTCCGTTACGTTGCCGCTGAAGCAACCGAGCCAGATCGTCGGGCGCGATCCAGATCTGGTTTCCGACTCGCCTTGCTGGCAGTTGGCCCAGAGCACAGAGGCGGTAGATCGTGGCCGAAGATTTTCCCAGCGCTCGCGCCACGTCATTGACGGTCAGAAATGCGGGAGCACAGATGGGTAATTCGGAGGGAACCCTCACCCCCTGCTCTTTGGCCGTGATTCCTCCGAGTGGCTGGGGCTCATATGGGGCATTTTCGAGGGAAAAGCTTGCTAAAACTGGCAAAGGCATGCTTGTTGCTTTTGTGTCTGAATCCAGTGATTGCGCAGCTTTGCTAACACCTGCCGAGGGCTGCCATCCCCCCGACTCGAGTTCACACGGCAGGGGTCGTAGGTTCAAACCCTGCTGCGCCCACTCTGCAGTTCGACGATCTTTCTAAGGTTTTGGAAGTCGGGTGGGACGTGCCGTGGTGGCCGTTTCATGGCCTGCACCGAAAATTCGCCACGCGATGCCAATTTCTCGGCTCTCGCCCGTTCCACAACTTCTAAGTCGATCTCGAGCCCACAGTTCTGTGGCGTGATGAAGCCGTCGAAAGCGGTCCGATAGTTCTCACGCTTTTTCAGGATGGTGTCCCAGCTCAGGCCGGCTTGGGCTCCCTCCAGGATCAGCAGTTCGAACAACTTGCGATCGTCGTGCTGCGGCACACCCCATTCGTGATCGTGATAGCCGATCGAAAGATCGTTCCTCGCCCACGGGCAGCGGTTAACGGCAGCGCCCATCAGCCAGGGTGCTCCATCGCCTGGTAGAACTCATCGCGATCCGCTACATCGGCTTTGATGCGAGCCGTACCGGCCCTCTTTACCTTTGGCGAGCTGGAAATTTTAAAACCGTGCCCGTGTTACTGTTGGTCACCCAGATGCTGGCGCCGTCAAAGGCTACACCAACTGGGCTGTCCAAACCGCTGTATAGTATTTCTCCGAGCTGCTCGGATTCAGTCCAGGCCTGCAACTTGTGTACGATACCGCTATCAGTACGCGCAACCCAGATGTTGGCGCCGTCGAAGGCTACGCCAGTTGGGCCTCCAGCCATTTGCAGTCCACGCCGGATGCTGCCATCTGTAAGCAGCACCCACACTGCGTTGCCGCTGCGGCAGCTCACCCAGATGCGATACCCATCAAACGCCACGGCTTCAGGGTTCACGCACACGTTCGTGGTAGCGAGACTTGCCCCATCGCTGGCCCGCAGCTTGGTCACGTCGTTACTTACTGCGTTCGCCACCCAGATGTTGGCGCCGTCAAAGGCTATACCATGCGGCTCCGTGCCGACGGCAAAGGCACCGAGATCTGCCCCGTCACTGGTCCGTAGCTTGGTCACGTTATTGCTCCGGGAGTTGGCCACCCAGATATAGGTCCCGTCAAAGGCTACACCCCACGGGTTGGGGCCGACGGGGAAGGTACCGAGATTTGCCCCGTCGCTTGCCCGGAGCTTGGTCACGTTAGCCGCCCCGGAGTTGGTCACCCAGATATTGATTCCGTCAAAGGCTACACCCCGCGGGTTCGGGCCGACGGGAAAGGTACCGAGATTTGCCCCATCGCTGGCCCGGAGCTTGGTCACGTTATTGCTCCCGTAGTTGGTCACCCAGATGTTGATCCCGTCAAAGGCTATACCCCACGGGTTCGAGCCGACGGGGAAGGTTCCGTAGCCCCTGAATAGATCCCAACGCAGCATTGCGAGCTGGGGTGCGGGTAGCCCACCGGCCAGGCCCGCAGCGCTCTGCTGCACCGTGCCGTCCGGAAAAACGAAACCTCCCGACGTGCTCTTTATGGACCCTGCTACCGTGAGTTTTTGATCCGGTGAGGGCTGCCCGATCCCCACGTTGCCATTGTCGAGGATCTTCAACCGTCCGCCGGGGACTCCAAATGCGTCCACATTTATTTCCCCAGTGCCGCCGTGCGAAAAGCCATTTTCCAGCCGCAGCGCCCCATTCACGTGCAGTTTTGCGATCGGGCTCGACGTCCCAATGCCGACATTAACGCCGTTGCCCAGCAACGTATGTGTTGTTGCTTCCGGTCGTATTGGATTGCCCGGCGCCTGATCCGAAGAAGGAGTTGCCCTCGCCCGTATTGGAATAGCCCGCCACAGATCCGAAGAACGAATTGTTCGAGCTCGTAGTGTTGTTCCCGCCCGCGCTGCCCCCGACGAAGGTGTTGCTGCTGCCGGTGGTATTGGCGCCCCCCGCTTGAGCTCCTAAAAAGGAGTTGCCGTCTCCCAGGGTGTTGACTTGGCCAGCGAAGGTTCCGACGAAGGTGTTGTCGCCGCCTCGGGTGTTGAAGTTGCCAGCATACGCGCCGATGAATGCGTTATTATTGCCCCTGCTGTACCGCCCCGCCTCGGCTCCGAAGAAGGCATTGCCATAGCTTATGAGGTTAGCTTGACCTGCGCGGTATCCGAAGAAGGAATTGCCATTTCCCGTCGCGTTACTTTGGCCGGCGGAGGCGCCGACGAATGTGTTCCCGCTGCCTCCCGCTTGGGCGTCTCCAGCCCCGACCCCGGCGAAGAGGTTCCCCGTCCCCGCAATGCTCAGCACCCGATCGCCACCCAGGTTGTACTGCGTGGTGCTGTTGATGGTGACAGCGGAAGCTAGTCCATTGGTGTTGAGATTGCCGTTGATGGTCTGGTTCGCAGCGAATGTGTTGGGAGCTCCCACCCGCGCGAAGGCGGTAGAGCTCAACCCGCTCAGCAACATCGCGTCGCCGGCGATGGGAGCAAAGTGCGCATACCCTGCCGAGGTGATGGCGGTTCGCGCTCCGATTTCTTGATCGGGAGTCGAGTCCATGGCGAACCCGATCCAGAGAGAGTCGGTATTTGGGAAGCAAGAAGTGGTCGGAATCCCCCTGGTTGTTGCATCCCCGATAAACGCGAAGAATGTCTCCGCTGCGACCGATACCCCTTGCGTTTCCTCAAAACAAGGCTGGCCACCCGTAGGACCGGCGAAGAGCCGCAAGCGCAAAGTCACCGACCCATCCGGCTGACCCGGCATCCTGCCGGAAAACGGGACCACCCGCGATGTCGGTTCTTGCTGCGCCTGCACAACCAGCGCAGGCAGTAGAAGGGTAAACCCCAACAACGACCTTTTCCTTGCGTAGAAAGCCTGTCCGATCATTCCGTCCTCCGATCTGGATTTGCCGATGGTGACACCTCTGCATCCCTCCGCGGCTCGTGCTTGAAGATCGTCGCCGCGAACCAGGCACGGCCAAAACCGCTGTTTTCTGCCACTTGACGCGTAAAACGCGCCCGGATCGTGTCACCGCGCCCTTGGGAATACGCCGCGCCCGACGCCGTCCTCGTCGATCACACCAATAGTTTCCTAGAGCAAAACGAAGCGCTAGAAAAAGTCGCCGTTCCGCTCCTCTCCGATGATCCCAGCTACTGTCACCGCGGTATCGGCCGGATCGGAGGCGAACGAGAAGCCAGCCGCCGTGTGCGCCGACCACTCGATCGCAACAGTTGCGAACTGAAACCTCCCTCGGAATCTATCGCCAGTGTTTGTGAAATCGAACGGCGAATCAATTCCCGTCCAGCGCATGCTGAAGGAGACGGTTGCCGGCACCGTCGGGCCTCTGTGGAGCGCGTTATCCAGATTCCTTGCGTCCGGAAGTGACAGGTTGGTCACGCTGAACGACGCGAAACCGTCATCCAACTCGCCCTCGACGCTGTCCTCGGGTACCGGTGCCGTCCAGAACAGGCCGCTTGGCGCGATCCCGAAGCTAAAGTCGTGAATCTGAGTACCTCGTGAACCATCCAGGTTCAACGTGAAAAGATCCAGTCAGGTGAAGCCGAACGTACCCTCGTGTCGACGGCCATCGAGCCCAACGTACCTGCCGTCCATGATGCCGTTGTCCACCTGATAGGCAAGCCTGGCGCGGGTGCCCCGGGCGTCCGTGCCGGTTCCCCTGCCCGTGACCCTGCACGTCGAGACGAAGCCTCTGAAGTCGGTGATCTCAGAGGGCTCCCGGAAGGGGACGACGGCGGCTGTGAACGGAAAGTGGTGAATCAGTACCGCGGGCGGCGAGATCTGCGGAGGGCTTACCGTGACCCCGCCCGGAATGGGACGGGGGGCAGCAACGAGCTCTTCCTCGTGACCGCCTTGCTCACTGGCCAGCGCCGGGACCGATAGCGAGGAGGTCGCGACGCCAGCAACGGCCCCGGCTGTGAGGCCGAGGAACCCTCGTCTTGATAAATCGCACTGACCGAAGTGAACATGACCCAGGTACGGATTAAGGTTCTTCATATCCCCCCCTTTAGAGATCGTGAGCACGTACGTGCCCTGCTCAATGGATGTCCAGTGCTACAAGGCGCGATTGTTGCCAATCATACGATAGGAGGGGCAGTGCGTGGGTGCAGCAGAACAAGCGCTCGAGAGCCTCGAAAGGAGCTCCGATGCGCGCCGTGTCGATGCACTCCGCAGTTCCGCAAAACTGAGAGTCGGCGAATCTCGGTCGCGCCGTGTCGCCGTTCAATCCCATACCACTTCGGCCCCCGCTCGCGATCGAAGTTCCGCGCTTGGCTTCTGACCCGGCCTGTCTTCTCGCCAGCGAATCAGAGACGTCACCACGCCGATCGCCGCAACCGCCGCGCAAGTGAGGAAGGTCGTGCGAAACGCCAGGTGAGCTGATCCTGGAGCTGCGCGGTTTGATTCGGATCGGCATGGAGAAGGGCTCGGCTGGCCTGTGAGCCTCCCGCCCTGGGGAACACCGCGCCCGCGAGCGCGATGCTGAGGCTCTGCCCAACCACTCGACATGTCGCAAGCACGCCCGAGGCAATCCTGCGGCGGTCCGGTGGGGCGCCCGAGCAGGGCACTGTTGTTCGGGGATTCAAAGAGCGCCACCCCAAAGCCGATCACCAAGAGCCGCCAGACGATGTCCAACTCCGAGCTGCGATCATCGATCTGGCTGAGCAAGACCAAACCTGAACACATGATCGCCATCCCGGCTGAGGCCAGCCAACGCGTTCCCAGGCGATCCGCGAGGGCGCCGCTCACCGGCGCGAAGACGGCGATCATCAACGGCAGCGGGGTCAGCAACAGGCCGGACTTCTCGGTGTCGAATCCGCGCAACGTTGCCGCGCTCTTATTGTGAGTACTTGATGGTGGCGAACTCGGCATAGCGGCCAAAAGTACTTTGGTAGCTCCATCCGGTTACGTAGACATTTCCTGCGCCATCGAGAGCTAAACTCCAAGCAGTGTCAGCGTAGTCGGCCGGACCATGGTAGCTGGCGACCCAGACCTCGTTACCCTCCGGATCGTACTTAATCGTGGCGTAATCCCACCGAAACGGGCTGCCAACCGCGGAGCTTGTTCCAGTCACGTACGGGTTGTCTTGGCCATCGACCGCGATGCGAAATGCTACAGCCCCATAGGGTCCCGGCCCATGATAGCGGGCAACCCAAAGCTCGGTTCCTTTCGAATCATACTTGACCGTGGTGGCGTATTGCCCCCCCAATGTCTCCGGTGACGTAGATATTTCCTGCTGAATCGGGGGCCAACGCGTGAGGGGTGCCGGTCTCCGTGCCATATTGGGCAACCCAAACCTCCGTACCTTCTGGATCGTATTTGATGGTGAGATAGTTATAGAAGGGATAGAGCGTGAGCCCGGTCACATATACGTTCCCATCCGCATCGCGGGCTAGAGCGGTCCCGCCTCTCCCGGGATGATGAGCGACCCAAACTTCGCTTCCGTCGGCGTCGTACTTGATCGTGGCGTACTGAACGTCTCGGTCACCGCTCCCTATGCCTCCCGTGACATAGGCATTGCCTTGGATGTCAACGGCTATCGCAGTGGCGCCGTCGAGACTCGTGCTCGGACCTCCGTGGTAGCGCGCAGTCCAAACGACGTTCCCATCTGTATCGTACTTGATCGTAGAGTAATCCGAGCCCCCCGGCGGATAGGGATAGGGGAGGAATCGACAGCTTCCTGTCACGTAGGAATTTCCCGCTGCATCCACGGCGATGGCCAAGGCGAGGCCGTCACCGCCTGCCGCCTGGTATTCCGCGGCCCAGAGCAACTGACCTTGAGGATCGTACTTAATCGTGCCGTACGCATATTTGGTGCAAGCCCCCTTGATTGCGGCCGCCGTGCAGGCCTTTCCCGTCACGTAGGCGTTCCCGCCGGCATCCAAGGCCAGGGCGACGGGTTCGTCCCCATAGTTGAACCGAAAATGGTATCGCGCCAACCACAGTTGATTTCCTTCTGAGTCATATTTGATCGTCGCGTACTCACTGACGTTGTGGGTCGAGCCGAAGCTCGATCCGGTGACATAGACATTTCCCGTGGAATCCGTGGCAACAGCAATCGCTCTGTCATCGCCGTACCCGGCTCCATGGTATCGCCGGACCCATGCCTCCTGCACTGGACCGGAAACGATGCCGGCACTCGAGAGCATCGATGAAACGAGAAGAAAACAATGGTTCATTTTCCCACCCTCCTCTGGGCGACTTACACGCCTAGGGCGGAGGGACACCAGTCGCGTCCCGTCGTTGCAGCTCAAGCTCGAGCATTGTTGGGTACCATTGATTGGAAGACCCCAAAGGCGCCTGCGACTGAGAATGGCGTGCGTCAAACCAAGAACTGATGAAGCAACGATGTGAGGCGAAGAGTGCAGCAGGATCGTCAGCCGCAGCCCGATCGAGAGGGGCTGCGGCTGGCGGTTCTGGTCTGTCAGGGGGTCAGCTGGCGCAGTGGCCCCTGGTCATCCGGGAAGTTCCTGGTGTTGAGCAGTTGGATGCCGGCTTGATGATCTCCGGCGAAGGGAGTCACCGTGCTGGCGCATCCGGCTGCCGCTGCGGCGGCGGGAGAGTCGAACCACAGCCCCAGGTGGTACATCTGGACAGGATTGGTCGCCGGGTTGTGATCTGCATCGGGGAACGGCCCGTCGCCGAAGACGATCGGCGCCGGCCCGCTGCCGGGTGCCACCGTGAAGGTCTCGACGTTAAAGCGGCCGACGAAGGTCTGAGTGCCCTGCCCGTAATCATCGGTGTCGATGCTGCCCTGGTACCAGGAAAGGCCGAACGGCGCGGTCGGCAGCTGGAGGACGAACAAATTGAATTCGGTGTTGGGCGACAGGCCGGCGACACTGACGTCCATGTAGTCCACCGGTCCAGCCGGGGTGATCGTCACCGTGGCCCTGCCATATGGCAGGCAGACGGCGCCGCCGGCCGACACCAACATGTCAAAGGTGACGGGAGACCCCAGAGTCGCGCCTCTCGATCCCGCCCAGCTGGCGGCGGGAATGGCTAACAATGCAATTGCAAGTCGGATCAGCTTCTTCATTTCGTTGCTCCCAAGGTATGTGTTTAGGTTGTACCACTGCAAACGAGACTGCTTTTCTTGACAGGCTTCCCCCTTGAACCGAAGCGGCTCTCCGAGCTCTCGTTGGATTGGGTTGGCGTCCCTTCCCCGCCTGCCTTTCTGAATGACATCGCCGCTCGCCGTTCGTTGCATTCGTCGGGAGCAGAATCACCGGCTTCCGTGTGGGCGGTGGCACCCCCGCGAACGCAGGTGGAGCGCGTTTGCTCGGGTGCGCTCGAGAGCCTCCAGTCATTCTCCGTGTGGAATCTCTCCTACTGCGCCGCCGTGAGAAAAAGCAGACCACAACCAAAGCACGCTCCGCCTCGCGACTAGGCTCCGCTGTAAATGCTGTCACCATCTCAGACCGACGACGGGATAGGCTTTGTCTCTGCCAACTACTCGCTGTCGCTCCGTTCGCTCAGTGCGTACTATCGGCGGGGAGCTCCAAAGAAACCAGGCAGGTCAGATCGTCGGAGGACGAAATGCCGATCGAGATCGGACAGATTGAAGCGATTTTCCGCTTTCCGGTGAAATCCATGGCCGGCGAGCCGCTCGACGTCGCCACGTTGGGCTGGCACGGCCTCGACGGCGATAGGCGCCTCGCGTTTCGTCGGCTTGACGAGCGCGGAGGGTTCCCTTGGCTGAGCGCGAGCAAGCTCCCCGACCTCATCCTCTTCACTCCGCAGCGGCGTGAAGACGGGAATAGCGAAGCGCTGCCGACACATGTTCGTACGCCGGAGGGGGAAGAGATGCCCTTGTTCGGAGAAGCTCTCGCCGCGGAGGTCGGGCGCCGCTGCGGGGCCCCCGTGCAGATGATGCAGTTGAAGCACGGAATCTTCGACGAAGCGAGCATCTCCGTGATCACCTCTGATACCGTTCGCGAGATCGGCCGGCTCGCGGGGAGGAGCGCAGACATCCGACGATTTCGTCCGAATATCGTTGTCCGATCCACGCGTGCGGTCCCCTTCGAGGAGGATCAATGGTTGGGCGGCGTGCTCACTTTCGGCGAAGCGGACGATGCCCCCGCCGTCGCCGTCACGATGCGCGACGTTCGCTGCGCGATGGTGAACTTCGATCCGGACGGAGCGAGCCCTGCCCCCGAAATGATGAAGGCAGTGGTTCGTGCCAACCAGAACAACGCCGGGATCTACGGCGCGGTCACGCGAATTGGGCGACTGGCCGTCGGACAGACCATCGTTCTTCACCGGTAACGATGGTTTTCCCGTAGTGGCACTGTGACACGTGGCCAAGGGAAGAGTGGCAACGACGGCGGTTGTAGAAGATGGTCCGAGCGTTAGGGGGGCAGTGCCGGGGTCATCAGTATCACCAAAGAAGCAACGTTGTCGCCCGGGGTAAAGGAAGGCAGCCCCACTTGCTGGTTAATCAGGGTGGCGTAGTCTCCGATGAAACTGCTCCCGCAACTGCCGGCGGGAATCGCGTTGACCACAAAGGTATTATCGACAACTGTGCAGTTTCCACCGAAGCAGAGCGAACCCCCAGGATTATCTGTGCTGAGGTTGAACGTCGTGCTCGGAATAATACAATTGTCGTTGTCGAATCCAGGCAAGTCGCTCGTATATTTGACGTCAGTATCAATGATCAAGGTGGAGGAGCCGGTGTTGCGATCATAGACCCCCGCGCCGTCGGACTGTGCCCGGATTTGAGCCCGCACGACGAACCCAAATGCGTCGGAGTCGACGGGCTCGAAAGACACATCGCTTTGCGCTACAGACAACACACCCCCGCCGGTGCCGTCGTCAGTGATCAAGACGTTGTTGAGCGTCGTGACCGGAGGATCCTGACCCAACGGAGTACTGGTGCCTCTGACGCTAATGGATGAACCCGGCAGGACGCCGATGCTTATGACGTCATCAGCGAGAGCCATCCCAGACGCTAGAATCATTCTAAGAACGACCAAGAGACTGAAGGATCTTGTCAGGTTCATGTGCCCCTCCTGAGCTGCGGTCAGCGGGAGGTCGGGTGCTCTCCCCCGTGGATGCGGGTTACCGCCTCGAAGCGAAGCCATACTGCTCTCGATAAGGGCGGTCAAGTGAGAGAACCGCGCTCAGCGGCGCTCTAGCCCGGATAATTCACGCGTGAGGGGCAACGCCTCACAGCGTGTGGTTGACTGAAGAGACGGAATGCGGGCCGCACGCCCGGCGTTTTGGTGGGTGTTCGAAGCCAACCGCTGCGACGGAGAGCGACCCGCATGCCG
>WNFC01009381.1_pt1 | contig 10838 bp, 10 predicted proteins | sample 5400541 | NCBI WGS metagenome assembly WNFC01 (sample SAMN13153342, study PRJNA577476) | soil metagenome | isolation source: 120 cm saprolite under Douglas fir tree site 2 hole 2 replicate 1 | place: USA:California | collected 2015-04-18
TCTCCTCAGCGGCCTCCCAGGGCAACATGTCCTCATACAGCCCCCGCCCGCACAGGTTGGCGCCGATCTCCCGCGTCTGCTCATTGTGGAACCGGAGCAGCTCCTCGTCCGGCGCCGCCCAGTCGATCTCGCCTTGGGGTCCGGCGATGAACCCGTCCAGCGACACGCCCATCGAGTAGATCAGCTTGCGCATCAGAGCCCACCTCGTGGGAGCTTCACCATTGCTGTGCCGCTACGCGGCGCCGCCGGCATCGTCTTCCTCCTCGCGTTCGGAGAGCGTGTGATCATAACGGAGTGAGCCCGAGGATGCGGGCGGCGTTGTCGTGCAGCACCTGGTCCATCACGCCGGCTGGCAGGCCGAGGCCGGTGAATTCGGCGAGGCAGCGCTCGGGGGTCAGGAACGGGAAGTCGCTGCCCCACAGGAACTGCCCGGACAGCCGCCCTTGCAACTCACTGATCACCTCCGAGGGGATCCGCCGCGGCGACCAGCCGGAAATGTCGATGTAGACGTTGGTCTTGTGCAGGGCGATGGCGATCAGGTCCATGTGCCAGGGCCAGCCGAAATGCGCGGCTACCACGGTCAGGCCCGGATGGGCGGCGGCGACCGGATCGAGCTTGAGCGGGTGGGCATAGTCGATCCGGATGCCCTGCCCGCCGGGCTGGCGGGCACCGATCCCGCTGGTCCCGGTGTGGAACAGCGCGAGCAGGCCGTGCTGCTCGCACGCGGCGAAGATCGGCCAGTGACGAGGGTCATCGGGCGAGAATGCCTGCAGCGACGGGTGGAACTTGACCCCGCGCAGCCCGAGGGACGCGATGTTCGCCACCTCGGCGGCCGCCGCCTCACCTTTGTGCGGGTCAACTGAGCCGAGACCAGTGAAGACGTCCGGATGAGCGCGGCAGGCGGCAGCCACAGTCTCATTCGGGATACGAGGCCGTCCCGTCGCGGTCTCCGCATCCCAGGCCAGCAAGACCGCCATCACGTCCAGCTGGCGGTATCTGGCCGCCAGTTGGTCCAGCGACAGCCGTTCCACGGTCGCGCGGAAATACGCTTCGGCCGCCTCGACGTAGCCGGCCATGCTGCCATCCAGCCAGTCCGGGGTGGGCAAGTGCACATGGAAGTCAACGGCGCGCAAGGGCACCGGCTCATCGTAATGGCAGGCCGCCCGGCCGGGCAGAATTCCATGATCACGGTGTCTTCTCAGTCACGGTGACTGAGAAGACACCGTGATCATGGTCGGCGGGGCTGGCGTGGACGCGGCGGGACAGGTCCCCCGGCGGTGCAGCGCGCGCCTAGCTGAGCCGAGGTCTATGGCATGACGCGGTCAGCGGCTAGACGTTGCCGTCGCCGTCGCTCGGACCACCGTTGTTGTCGGCATCCTGATCGCCGCCATTGCCCTGCGGGATCGGGTTGGCGGGCGGAGGCGCCATGGTCGACGGCGGAGGTGGGGGCGGGGGCGGCGGAGGAGGCGGCGTGGTTGACGGCGCCGGCGCGGGCGTCGTGGCCGGCGGCGTCACCGGGGGTGCTTGATGGTGGGTGGCGGCCGCATGCGGCGTCGCCGGCGCGGTCACGTGGGTGGCCTTGGCTGAGGACGCCGGCTTTTGCGTGGCACCGGCGGCACCACAGCCTGCGGCAAACGCCGCCAGCAGTGCGAACCCGGCCGCCGCTCGGGTAAGGGTCAACGACATTTCTTATCCTTGCGAGTTGATGATCTTCTGGAACGGCGGCCGCCGGTTATGCCTGTAAACACGTGGCCCGACCCCGTGCTGGTTCAGCGTGACGGGCCTACGGAACGCCAGATGCGTCACATCACAGGGCAGATGCCCCGGGCGAGTTGAGGATCAGCGTTTGGGCCAGTGCCACGCTGGCTCGTCAAGCAGCCGCTGGCCGACGATGCGGGTCTCGCCGAAGTCCTTGGTCAGTTCGATGGTGTTGACGCGCGCGCCCGCCTCCTCGGTTGCGCGCCGCAGGGCGTCGATCAGGGGCCGGGAGTGCGTGACCGCGATTATCTGGGCGCGGGCCGCGGCCCCGGCGATCAGCTGCGCGAGCGGGGGAAGCAGCTCGGGGTGCAGGCTGGTCTCGGGCTCGTTGAGAACGATCAGGCTGGAGGGCCTGGGCGTGAGCAGCGCCGCGGTCCACAGCAGGTACCGCAGCGTGCCGTCCGACAGTTCTGGGGGCACCTAGCGGCCGCAGCAGACCGTGCTGGTGCAGGAGCAACTCGAACCGGCCGGTCCTATCAGTTTCGATGCTGATCTGGCTGCCGGGGAAGGCGCGGTCGATCGCCGCGTCCAGGGCTGCGGCGTCGCCGATCTCGCGGATGGTCTGCAGCGCCGCCGCCACGTCGGCCCCGTCGGCGCCGAGGACCAGGGTCCGGGTGCCGATCTGGCTGCCGCGGGCGGGGGCGGCGGCGTCGGTCCGGATGTAGTCATAGAACCGCCAGGACCGGATCCGCTCACGCAGGCCGAGTACCTCGGGCGCGCGCTGCGGATCAGCGAACTCGCTCAGCATGCTGTCGTACGACCGGATGGGATAGTGCTTCGACCAGGTGCCGTCGTCGCCCCGGATGCGGACGACGCTGTTGCCCCGGTCGCAGAGCAGGGCCGCAGGCCGGAGCGCTGGCCCGTTCCAGATGCACTCCCGCTTGATCTCCGGATCCCGGGCGAACGCAGTCTGGCCACCGCCGGGCGGAAGGCCGAGGTCGATGGCATAGCCGAAATCATCCCCGGCGAACCCCAGCCGCAAGCTGACCGCCTTGGTCCGGACGGTGCCCTGCACCGGGTGACGGCCTTCCCGTACCGATCTCCCGGTCTTCTCCGGGCCGGCCCACAGCGTCGACGGCAAGCCACCCTCGCGGGCCAGCGCAGCCACGGCCCCGTTCCGTGCCGCGCCAGCAAGCAGGCGCAGCGCCCGGTACAGGCTGGACTTGCCGCTGCCATTGGCGCCGGTCACCACGTTCAGCGTCGCAAACGGGACAACCAGCCGCCGCAACGACCGGTAGTTCTCAACCGCGAGCGTGGCCATCACGCGCCCGACGGTACCCGGCCCGGCCGTCCTCACCCTTAAGACCGTCATTACCGGCGTCGCCAAGCACCGGCTCCCCGCGATGACCGGCCAGGCACCGTGTGAGAAAAATCTTGAACTGGTATGTCGATCGGGCGGCGCCTCGTTCGAAGCGTCGGCAGAGCCGGAAGGGAACCGGCCCGACCGAACGGAGAAGGACGATGACAGTTCTCGAGCACACCACCTCCACGACCTCGTGCGACCGGGAGTCGCGCATCACCAAGTCGCTCCTGGGGTACGGCGTGATCGCCGGCCCGGTGTTCGTCGTGGTGTCGCTGGCCCAGGCGCTGACCCGGCCGGGCTTCGATCCCGCCCGGCACGCCTGGAGCTTGCTGAGCAACGGCGACCTCGGCTGGATCCAGGTCACCAACTTCGTGGCGGCCGGGCTGATGACCGCCGCGCTCGCCGTGGGCCTGCGCCGGGCCGGCGCCGGCACGTGGGCGCCCCGCCTGATCGGGGTGTACGGCCTGAGCCTGGTCGCCGCCGGGGTCTTCCGCGCCGATCCGGCCCTCGGGTTCCCGGCGGGTACGCCCGCCGACGCACACACCGTCAGCTGGCACGGGACGCTCCACCTGGTGTCCGGCAGCGTCGGCTTCCTCTGCCTGATCGCGGCGTGCCTGATCGTCGGCCGGGCGGCCGCCGCCCGGGGAGCACGCGGCTGGGCGATCTACTCGCGGATCACCGGCGTGGTGTTCCTCGCGGGCTTCGCCGGGATCGCATCCGGATCGCATGGTGCGCTGACCACGCTGCCGTTCACGGCAGCGGTCGTCCTCGCCTGGTCCTGGATCACCGTGCTGTCGGTCCGCGTCTACCGCGCCGTGGCCCACGATACGGTCGAAGCCGCCTGAGCGCGCCCCCTACCATCACCGCAGATAACACGTAAGGGAGACGAGAACCATGCGGTACATAATCCTGCTGAGGGGCGCGCAGCCTTCCACCCCGCCGCCCCCCGGGCTGATGGAGGCCATCATGAAGCTCGGTGAGGAGGCCACCCAGGCCGGTGCGCTGCTCGACACGGCGGGCCTAGCGCCCAGCGCGGCCGGGGCCCGGATCGAGCTCGCCGCCGGGAACGTGACCGTCACCGACGGGCCGTTCACCGAGTCCAAGGAGTTGATCAGCTACGCACTGTACGACGTGCGGAGCAAGGACGAGGCGGTCGAGTGGGGCGCCCGCTTCATCCGGATCCACCGCGACCACTGGGCGGGCTGGGAAGGCACCGCGGACGTGCTGAAGGTCATGGGGCCGGAGGACTTCGCGCCGCCCTCCTGATCCAATACGCCGGAGCCGGGGACGTACGATCGTCCCCGGCTCCGGCGTGATGATTGGATCGGGGGCATGACCGGCAGCGACGCGAACCAGGCGATCGAGGCCGTCTGGCGGATGGAGGCGGCCCGCGTCATCGCCGGACTGGCGCGGATGGTCCACGACGTCGGCCTGGCCGAGGAACTCGCCCAGGACGCGCTGGTCATCGCGCTCGAACGATGGCCCGAGACCGGTATCCCGCCCAATCCCGGTGGCTGGCTCATGTCGACGGCCAAGCACCGCGCGGTCGACCTCGTGCGCCGCCGGGCTGTCTACGAGCGCAAGCTCGAAGAGATCGGGCGTAGCCTCGACGAGGCGGCCGAGCCGGACCTGGACGCCACCCTCGACGACCACATCGGCGACGACGTGCTGCGGCTCATCTTCACCGTGTGCCATCCGGTGCTGTCGACCGAGGCGCGGGTGGCGCTGGCGCTGCGGCTGCTCGGCGGGCTGGCGACGGATGAGATCGCGCGGGCATTCCTGATCCCGGAGCCGACCGTCGCGCAGCGGATCGTCCGCGCCAAGCGAACCCTGGCCACCAGGGGCGTCCCGTTCGAACTGCCCGCCCCGGCCGAGCTTCCCGAGCGGCTGTCATCGGTGCTTGATGTCCTCTACCTGATCTTCAACGAGGGCTACTCGGCCACTGCTGGCGATGACTGGACCCGCCCCGACCTGTGCCACGAGGCGCTGCGCCTCGGCCGGGTGCTGGTCGGGCTCATGCCCCGGGAAGCCGAGGTGCACGGGCTGGTCGCGCTGATGGAGATCCAGGCGTCGCGGCTGCGCGCCCGGCACGGCCCAGCCGGGGAGCCGGTCCTACTCCAGGACCAGGACCGCAGGCTGTGGGACCGGCTGCTGATCCGCCGCGGCCTGACGGCCCTCGAACGCGCCGAGGAGGCCGGGGGCCGGTTCGGCCCGTACGCCCTGCAAGCCGCGATCGCCGCCTGCCACGCCCGCGCGGCGGCCACCACGGACACCGACTGGGAGCGGGTCGCGGCCCTCTACACCGTGCTCGGCCACGTCGCCCCCTCGCCCGTGGTGGAACTGAACCGGGCGGTAGCGGTGGGGATGGCGCTGGGGCCCGGCGAGGGCCTGACCATCGTGGACGCTCTGATCTCCCAGGGCGGCCTGGAAGGCTACCCCCATCTGGCCGCCGTGCGTGGCGACCTGCTGGCCAAGCTCGGCCGGTCAGGCGAGGCCCGGCAGGAGTTCGAGCAGGCCGCCTCCCTCACCCGCAACGCCTCCGAGAGGACCCTGTTCCTGGGCCGGGTCGCTCAGCTCTCGGCCAGCCCGTAGCCGACGTGATGTTCAGGGCTCAGAAGGGGTTGCCGCTGCGGAAGCTTTCCCATTCGATGTGGTCGTCGTCGGCACCGGTGGTGGGCAGAATGAGGTGCCCGTCGCGTCCGAATACTCTTCCGAGTTGGCTGGTGGGGCGTTCGATGAGCGAGTAGCTGAGCCAGCCGGCCAGTATCGAGACGACCACGACGATGGCGGTATCGGGGAGGAAGGCGTCGGGGGCTTGGCGGACCAGGCCTTCCCATCCCGGCAGTGCCAGCAGTATCGGTTCATGCCACAGGTAGATGCTGTAGGAGATCGCGCCGAGCCATAGCAGCGGCCTGCAGCTCAACGCTCGCGCCCAGCGGTCTTCGGGCGGTCCGAGCACAGCGCCGGCAACCAGGCACCCGAACCCGATTGCGCACGCCGTGGTGAAGTACACCGCCGACCAGGCGTTGGCCTGCCGGGTGGCGAACGCAACACACAGGATCGCCAGGGCGGTGAGGCGCAGCATCAGGCGGCTCCGTGGCCCGAGGGGTCGGTCGTCGCGGCCGAGGGCGGCGGCGATGATGGCGACGGCCATGCCGACGGCGAATATGTCGAGGTTGGCCAGGGGGCCAAACCAGGTAGTGAATGAGCCGGTTGTCGGTCGCTGTTCGATAGAAAACGACCATGCCTTCCACGCGAGGGAGACAGCGGCGAGTGCGGCGGTGCTGGCCGCCAGCACGGAGATGCGCTGTTTCCTGCTGGCCAGGCGCCGGCAGAAGCGTGCCAGGCCGAGGCTGAGGATCATCAGGGCCAGGTAGAAGAACACTTCGACGGAGAGCGACCAGGCCGGCCCGATGGTGTAGAAGATGCGCTTCTCGTCGAAGACCTGGGTGAAGGTCAGGTGTTCGAGCAGGTCGCGCCAGTCACCAGGCAGAGTCTGCTGGCGGGAGAACCAGACCACGACCACGGCAATGTAGTACACGGGGAGAAGGCGGACTGCCCGGCGGGTCAGGAAGCCTCGGGCCGAGATCGGTTGGCGGCCCTCGATGGCTGATCGGGCGACGGGCTCGAAGAGGAGGAAGGCGGTGAGCACGAAGAACCAGGGCACCATCGCGTCGAGTGAGTTGAGCAGCATATACGCCGGTGTCCCGAAATACAGAAAGTGGGCGACGTTGCAGAACTGGTAGACGTGGAATATCACGACGGCTACCGCGGCAATGCCGCGATGGCCGTCGAGTTCCTCGTAGCGTTCGGCAGCCCGGGTGGCGGGCGCCGGGCCGACGGGAGCCACGGCCGATCCCATGGCGGCCGGAATCGGCGGGCGCCGCAGGCGCTGAGAGCGCAGCGGGCCTCCCGCCGACACTACCCGGCCCGAACGGTCGGAAGCGGCGGCCGCTCGGACGAGTGGGCGCTGCCGGCGGCGGGGCTGCCAGTGCCAGAAGCGCCGGGTGCCGCCGCGCCGCGTGGTGTGACTCGCCAGTGACGTTCACCAGTGACCTCTTTGAGCTGGGCGACCCGGGCGATAAGGTTTTTGAGTTCACCGAACCACAGCATCGAGTGGATCGCGTAAAGCACGAACCACGCGCGGTGGTGTCGTATCCGGGGGTCGCCGAGCACGTAGGCGAAGATCGCCTGGGCGCCCCCCACGCTCAAAGTGAAGATCGACAGCAGGACGAACAGCGGTACCAGCCAGTCGAGGTGCCCCAGGCCGCCGTCACGCCAGGCGGTGAACCCGAGGATGGGGATCACCTGAATGGTCACCCAGGGAACCACCTGCGCCCAGCCGAGCAGGAACCCAGCGCCGAGCTTCTGGCGTCCACTCAGCCGATCCGAGGTCAGTGCGGGTCGGAGGTGGCGCCGAGCGGTCTGGGTCCAGCCCTGCGCCCAGCGCATGCGCTGGTGCCATAGGGCGCCCATCGTGGTCGGGGCGAGCTCAGTCGAGACCAGACCCGGGTCAGAGACGATGTTGAACCCGCCGCGCAGGCTTCGCATGGACGCCTCGATGTCCTCGGTGAGCATCCGCTGCATCCTGATCTGCCGAAGGGCATCGCGCCGCCAGTAGCCGTTGGAGCCACCGAAGATCCCGAAGCCGTGCAGCCGGGCGCGCCCGGGATGGCTCACGGCGTAGATGGTCTCGAACTCGACTGCGATCAGACGCGCCACCCATGACGCGTCGCCGTTGCGGACCACGCAGTGACCTTGCACAACGTCGTGGCCGTTAGACAGCCACTGCCACGCCCGCGAGAAAGAGCCCTGTGCCGGGTGATGGTCGGCGTCAAAAATACCCACGAATTCTCCCCGGACGTGCGCCAAAGCAGCGTTGACGTTCTGGGCTTTCGACGTGCTGGCCTCGACGCGGAGCAGCAGTAGCCGGGAATCGTGGGCGGCCAACTCCTCCAGGGTGTCCTCGATGGGCAGGCGCTGCGGGGAGTTGTACGACACGATCACCTGGAAATCCCCTGGGTAGTCCTGGCAGAGGAGGTTGGCGACCGTATCGACGATCGTGGCCGCCTCGTTGGGCAGGTAGGCGGCGATGATGGCGGTCGCAGGAGGACACGCGCCCCCACGCACGGCGGGCACCTCGACCGCCCCCACCGCCCGGAAGCTCTCGATCCACTGGGCGGCCGCCGTGAAAGCTAGGGCCGCCGCCATCAATGGGTAGGTCACCGCCGTCAGGTCAAAACCGGCGTACCAGACCACCACATAGATGATGAACGGCAGGCTGAGCAGAACCGCCATGGTGAAGATGACCTGGAGCGGGGAGCGCAGCCGCTCGATGAGCCACAGCAGCCGGTCACGTTTGGCGACGGGGACCGCCGAGGCGGCCAGTGCAGGCGAGAATCCCACCGGTACCAGATCCAGGTGCAGCCCCGCATGCTGCAGCGCGGTGTCGGCGCGATCGCACAGCTCGCGAGTGGAAGCGGCGTGCGCGTAGGGGGCGTAGCCGATGACCGGGGTTATGCGCACCTGCTCACCGGCGATGTCAAGAACAGCGCTGGCGACCCGCCGCGTCAACCTCTCCAGGCGGTAACGCGCCGCCGCCGAATCGGTTTCGGGCATCAGCAGCCAGAACCCGCCGCCGGGACGGGCGCTGTGTTGCTCGAGGACCCTGGCGTCCAGGGCGAACAGGTCGTCGAACGCGGCGGCGACCGCTTGCTCGGCATGAGCCCCCAGCCGCTCGCGAAGCCGGGGCAGTTCGGCGACGCTGACCGCTGCCAGGATCCCGGGCCGCTGGGAGAGCTCGGCCCGCTGCAGCTCCCGGCCGATCTCCTCGCCCAGACGCTGCTCCGTCACCGCCGGGCGACGCGGAGCAGCCGCCGGTGGCAGCAGCCGGTTCAGCTTCGAGCGGATGTGATCGACCAGCTCGGCCACGCCCACATCGGCCGGAAGATAGTCCTCCCCGGCCGCCGTCCGGACATCGTCGCTCCCGGAATCGACAGCCCCGCCGATGCCCTCCGGCCTGCCGATCACGACGACCGGGGGGCGTTTCCCGGGCCGGGCGCGCAACTGGCGGACCACGTCGCCGGCCGCCGTCTCATGGTTTTCACCCTTTCCGACCACAACAAGGTCGGGCGCGAGGTCCGTAACCCGCTCCAGCGCGTCGCGGCCGCTAGCAGCCGAAATGGTGGCCACCCCGGCACGCTCGAGACTGGCCGCCGCCTGGCGGCCGACAGAAGTATCACCAACGATAAGGACCAGCGCGGGGCCAGCAGGGACAGCGGATATGACAGGTATGGCGCTCTTCAGGCTCATGAGACTCCTCGGGGAAGGGATGGCACGCCGCCGTCTGCCGGGCGCCCGCAGCAGGGCTGTTAGGGGGCGCTACTAAGCTTCATCACGCCTTTGGTGATCGTGATGCGCTCGCCCGGGACGATCAGGTTCGGGTTGGAACCGATGACCGCCTCGTTGGCGGCGTACAGCGCCCCGTACCCGTGCAGCTTGAACCACTCGGCGATTCCCGACAGCGTGTCGCCCGCCTTGACCGTGTAGGTGACACTGGAAGCGGCACGAGACTTCGCGGGCTGCGGGACAGTCCCAACCGTCGGCGTCTCTGTCGGCGTCCGCGTCGCGGCCGTGCGCTCCGGGCGCGACGGGGACGGCAGCGATGCCGCCACCGCGCTGCCCACACCCAGAACGACAATTCCCCCCGCAAGCACCGCAGCAACCAGCTTCGGCCTCATCATGCGCTTTCCTAACTGTGGGACTACCGCAACAGTGATCCACTTATGGCCAGATATTCGGCGAGCTATTGCTGCAGCGGATTTCCCTTCGCCGGTGCGCTGGCGAGGTAGACGCGGGTGTCTGGTTCCAGCGCAGGGAGTCAGGGCGATGCGGTAGAGCGGGGCGTTGGCCTGGCGGTCGCCGCCATTGAGGCGGCTGTGGCTGGACCTGTCCAGCGTGCCTCGACCGGGCTGGCGCCGCAGAGAGCCGCGAAGGATATCGCGCAGATGATGGTGAGGATGGCGACCGCCGTGATGGCGGCCCTGCGGGGGCTGACGCGCCGGTGCCTCTTCGTTCCGGGCCGGGAGGATGACTACTGTCTCAAGCGGACGACTGTGCCGCCCGCAGTAGCCAGCTAACGCCTGTGCTTCGATGAGCGAGGCAAGAGCCTGCAGCCCTTGAAGTGGATAAGGGACAGAACGTGCCGACCGCCCAGCAATCTGGGCGGCACCGTTATGGTGGCGCAAAGAGTCCGCTTCCCGTCCTAGTCAGGTGGTGGGCTCAAAGGTGCCGTTTTCGGGTGGCCCCGGGACGGTACCGCTAGCATGAGCATAGAGTAATGAAGTGGTTACCCTTCATTAAGACGCTTCACCTAGCTGACTGGATTACCCATGACAGGAAACCTCGTCGCTTCATAACCGCAGCGGCTCACCATGACCCATCGTCTTCCTCATACCCAGGCAAACCGCGCATTGGATCCGTCTGGCCAGAGTTTCCTGATCACTGTATTTCAGTATTCGGAACGCAAATTTTCTGGCAATGCCGGACGCTACGGGAGCTAATAGAGGTTGGCGTCAGAATGCCAGACATAGTCGGCGTGAGAGCCGCCTACAAAGTCCAACGGCGAGCCTGGCCGGGCACTAACCGTAAGGCAAGTAACAAGTGGCGCGTACCGGACGGCAACCGGCTGTTCGCTCAGCTCGGGAGACGGAGTTTCGAGCCCAGGATGGCCATCGTCCGGACTTGCCGGTCGAGAATCTCCGATCCGGGCCGCCAC
>WNFC01009382.1_pt1 | contig 10838 bp, 10 predicted proteins | sample 5400541 | NCBI WGS metagenome assembly WNFC01 (sample SAMN13153342, study PRJNA577476) | soil metagenome | isolation source: 120 cm saprolite under Douglas fir tree site 2 hole 2 replicate 1 | place: USA:California | collected 2015-04-18
TCGGCTCGCTGGTCACGCTGTGGCTGGGCGAAGCGGCCATGGACCTGGCGCATCGCATGATTGACCGCATGAGCGGCAAGCGGGAACGCGTCAACTTCGAGTTGCTGCTTCAGTAGAAGTCAGAAATCAGAAGTCAGAAATCAGACGGATTCGGCTTCTGTCCCCCGCGAGAGGAACTCCTTTCCACCAAGAGTGGATGTCGCAACGTCGTCGGAATACGACAACCTCCCGACCGACGAAATATCTGACTTCTGACTTCTGACTTCTGACGTCTATTCGAATATCCAGCGATCTGTATCGCGCTTGTAGCCGACGAGCTCGCCTTCGGCGAACCAGAGCGCTAGCTCGCGCTCGGCGGTGGCGGGCGCATCTGAGGCGTGAATGAGATTGCGACCGATATCCAGCGCCAGGTCGCCGCGGATAGTGCCTGGCGCCGCGTTGAGCGGATTGGTCGCGCCAACGCTGCTGCGCACCATCTGCACGGCGCTGGTCCCTTCGACACACGCGACGACGACTGGCGCGCTGGTGATGTACTTCAGCAGCCCGGCGTAGAAGCCTTTGCCCTCGTGTTCGGCGTAGTGGCGGGCAGCCAGCTCGGGCGAAACCTGGACGAGTTTGAGCCCGACGATCTTCAACCCACGCGCTTCTAGACGGGTCAGAATCGGCCCAACGAGGCCTCTTTGCACGCCATCTGGCTTGACAATGACCAGCGTGCGTTCGGTAGACATATGCCGGAAGGCTACAAGAAGGCCCCAAAACAAGGCTTCGCAGTTGCAGCCCTGAGATTGAAGGCCTATTCTCTCTCGATGCGGCCCTTCTCATCCGCAGTTTGTCTCGGGCCGACTCACATCATCGACTGGAGTTAACCGTGGCTACTGGCTACTGCATGAAGTGCAAGGCCCAGCGCGAGATAAAGAACGCCAAGCAGATCACCATGAAGAATGGTCGTCCGGCGACCGAAGGCGCTTGTCCGGTCTGCGGAACGAAGATCTTCAAGATCGGCGCGGGGAAGTAGCGAGACTAGCTGAGAACGCTCAGTCCTCAGAACCTTCCAGGGGCAGTGGCTGCTGGGCCGATTCTCGGCCCGGCGGCCTGAGCCGCAAATGCTGGTACGCCTTGGGGCTGGCTTGTCGCCCGTTCGGCGTGCGTAGGCAAAAGCCCTCGTAGAGCAAGTACGGCTCGACGACGTCCTCGAGCGTGTCCATCTCTTGTTGCATCGATGCCGCCAGCGCGCTGAGGCCGGCCGGCCCGCCGCGGTAGTGGCCGATGAGCGTCTTGAGATAGCGTCGATCGAGATCGTCGAGTCCGAGTTCGTCCACGCCCTCGAGCTCGAGTGCCTCTTTGACCACGCCACAGCCGACCTGCTCAACCTGATGGACCTGGGCAAAGTCGCGTACGCGGCGCAGCAGGCGATTGGCGATGCGCGGGGTGCCACGCGAGCGGCGGGCGATCTCCTCGGCCGCGTCCGCGTCGAGGTGGACTGACAGCAACCCAGCCGAGCGACGCACGATCAACGTCAGATCGGCAACCGTGTAGAAGTCGAGCTCGAAATTCAAGCCAAAGCGATCGCGCAATGGGGACGACAGCAGCCCCTTGCGGGTGGTTGCGCCGACCAACGTAAACGGCTTGACCGGGATGCGGACCGCCTCGGCGTATGGACCCTTGTCGAGCACGAAATCGACGGTGAAATCCTCCATCGCCGGATAGATGTACTCGGCCACGACGCGCGGGATGCGGTGGATCTCGTCGATGAAGAACACGTCGCCTTCGTCGAGACGGGTCAGCATGCCCATCAGGTCGGCCGCGCGTTCGAGCGCCGGGCCCGACGTGCTGACCAGTTTGCCGTGCATCTCGGACGCCACGATATGGGCCAGCGTGGTCTTGCCCAGACCTGGTGGACCGCTGAGCAGCAGGTGGTCGAGCGGCTCGCGACGCTGGCGGGCGGCTTCGAGAGCAATGGACAGGCGTCGGCGCTGCAGGTCCTGGCCGATGAACTCGGCCAGATCGCGCGGCCGCAGCGCGGTCTGCAGACGTTCCTCGTCCTCGCTGGAGGCGGTTGGCGCCGTGATCCTGTCCATCGATCGATAGACCCGAGTTTAACCAGACCCGGAGCGCTGCGTTCGCGCGTGTTGGGCCCGAAAGTATTCGGTGATGATGTCCTGGATGCTGATGATGTCGTCCCGCGTAGCCAGCAATTGATCGACGCCGCGCTGTGCTTCGAGGCGTTTGATGCCCATTACGACCAGGAGTTTGACGGCGTCTTCGCGCAACTCTTCGCCTTCGGTCGGCCTGCTAGGGAGGGCCTGAACCCGCGTCACGGGCTGGACGAAGGGAGCGACTTTCTTGCGCAGGCTGGCGATCATTTTGTCCGCGCCGTCGAGGGTGATACCTGGCAAGCCATCTAAGAAGGCGCGATTGCCTTCGTGGATCGCCTCGGCGATGGCCTCGATTGGGGTGGACATCGCCCGCGCAGCCAGCTTGCCGCCCACGCGTGGCACGCTGACGAGCAGCTCCCAGAACGCTTTCTGCCGCGCTGACAGGAACCCGAACAGGATCGGCCAGGGTGTATCGCGACCCGACTGGGTGCCCACGTACAGCAGCAGCGCATCGTCCTCGCGGTAGCCCGCGACGAGCTCCTGCATGACGATCGGCGGCACGATGGCTTCGTACCCGATGCCCGAGACCTCGATGAGAATCGCCTCGGTATCGTCGGGGGCAGGGCCTTTGTACGTGCCGCGCAGGTAGCTATACACGTCGGAGATCGTCGACTAACTGCCGAATGGCGGCGGGCCCTCTCCTCTTGAGACTGGTGGCGCTGACACCGTGTCCAGCAACACTCGTCTGGTGCAAACCGGCGAGTGCCAAACCAATGGCATCGGTTTCGTCAAGACGCAAGCCCGTGCCGGCGTCGAGGCCGGTGAGCCGCAGCACCATGCGCTGGACCTGCTCTTTGGAGGCATGGCCGCTGCTGGTCAGGCGCTGTTTGACCGTCGTCGCCGTGAGGGGCATGATCGGCACGCCGGCTTCTTCGAGCACCAGGCAGATCGCGCCGCGCATGTGCGCCATGAGCAGCGCGCTGCGGGGATGCCGCGGCGCGGTAAAGATTTCCTCGAGCGCCACAAAGTCGGGTTCATGCTCGGCGAGCACCGCGCGCAGGCGGCGAGCACCCTCGGCCAGCCTGGCCGGCAGCTCGGCGTCGGTGGGGGGCGTGATGACGCCATGTGCGCGCACGACGGCGCGAACGCCGGCGGGCTCGACGATGGCCCAGCCGGTGCGGACCAGTCCAGGATCAATACCCAGCGCCCGCATCCCAATCCCAGGCGAACATACGTGCTAGCGCGATTATAGGCCCGACGTCAGCACGCGGTAGGCACCGTACCGCGCGACCTCCGTGAAGTGATTGGCCAGCCAGGCTTCGAGTAGAGCATTCGGGCCGGGATCGCCCCAGGCGGCTTGCCAGAAGTCGGAGACGACCACCAGGCGCACGCCGGCGGCTTCGAGGTCGCCGATGACCTGGTCGATCTGGCGCGCGTCCGCGGCGCCGGGGTTGAGGTGGTCGAAGCGCGTCGGATTGGGCCGTTCGGTCAGGGCATACAGGAGCGGCGAGGTGGGGTAAACGAAGATCGGCTCGTTCGGTCTTGTCCGTGCCTGGATCTCCGCGACGACGCCCTCGACGTCTCGTCGCGTAGGTTCGGGCACTTCGAGGCCGGCCGCGTAGCGCACCTGCTGGATCGTTACGCGGGGCTGCTGGATGGCCAGGAGCCGCGATGCGATCGTGGGTCCGCTGAGTGCGACGGCGCCGAGCACGATCAGACCTGCCAGGAGCGGCTTGAGCCGGTCGAGTGTGACGGCGCCGATCACCAGCAGCAAGGGCGCCGACCAGACCAGGTGTAAGGCGTCCATGCGCGGGTACTGGGTCAGCAGCAGCGCCGCGCCGGCGAGGAGGTACCAGCGCACGCGTTTGTCGCTAACGTGCCGGCACAGCCACAGGCCGCCAGCCAGGCATGCGATTGGCACGAGCATTGGCCACTCGGGCGGCGAGAAGAGGCTGGTTTGGCTAACCGCGCCCACCAGCACGCCCATCTGCGCGATGTCGCCCCGCAGTGCGACAAACAGTGGGCCGAGCCAGACCAGGGTGATGGCGGTGAACGAAACGAGGGGAATGACAACGCGTTTCAGGCGGTTCCCAGGCGCTACGGCCGCATAGACAACGATCGCAGCCAGCATGAACGCGCCCGTGTTCTGCTTGAAGGCGTAGGCCGCGGCCGCGGCGATGCCGGCAGTCAGCAGCCAACGGGCCGTGGGGGCGTGGCTCAGGCACCACGCCGCAACGACCGCAAATAGGGTGCTCAGCCAGCCAGGGTGCGGCTCCCAGCGCACGGGCGCGTCGTCCAGGGCAACCAGCACAAACACGCCAGGCAGCGCGGCCCAGAGCGGTCGCCGCACCAGCGGGCGGGCCAAGCCGAACAGCAGCAGCGCCGTGAACGCGCGCGCGACGAAGGCCAGCAGTCGTGGCGCGAGCAGGAACGGGCCCCCGACCAGGCCGAACAGCGCGGCGTGCACATAGGCCAGCCCCGGCGTGTACAGCGTGTGAAAATCGCGATACGGAATCTGGCCGTGCAGCACGCGCACCGCCTGTTGGACGAAATATCCTTCGTCCAGGTCGTCGATCCCCACGTGGAGCACGATCGCTTCGGCCACGAGACACGCGACAATGAGGCCAACTGCCAGTGTCGCATCGCACCGTCCTTGGGCCATGACGCCTTTGAGCATGGCGGGACATCTCGCGCGATGACAATGCCAACCATTTTCTAGAATGTCGGCCAGGAGGATGTGATCCACGATGCGTCGGGTCAATATCCAGGCCGCCTTCCTGGGCGAAGGCGGGGACAGTGACACGGGTGACGAAGAAGGCCTGGCCCTTTCGGTTCGGGGCGGTGAGATCGTGCTCGTGCTGCCCGCCGGCACGTCCGAAGATCACGCCGTTCAGTCTGCGGCCACGCTGCGCGGGTCGTTGCGGCTCGAAACCGGCCGTGTCCTGACTTTTGAAATCCACGACGGTGCCGTCGGCGCCTTCTTCGAAGACGAATCGGCTGAGCTGTTCGATCGACGCGAAATGACGCCCAGCGACGGGCTGTCGAGCGTCAGCACCAAGCCGGCCAAACCGCCGACGTTTGGTGGCGCGGAGGCGCTGCACGGCGCCGTGGCGACCGCCCGAGACGTCATGACCACCAATGTCATCAGCACCACGGCGCAAGAGAGCGTGGACGAAGCAGCGCGGCTGCTCGGGTTCCACGACGTCAGCGGCCTGCCCGTGTGCGAGGATGGGCGCGTGGTCGGCGTGGTCAGCGAGGCTGACCTGATCGGAAAGAGCGGCGCCACGGTCGGCGAAGTGATGACTTCGCCGGCAGTGACCGTGGCGGAGAACACCAGCCTCGAGCATGTCGCCGAGCAGCTGACCCAGCAGCGCATTCGGCGCTTGCCGGTGGTCGACGCCGATGGTCGACTGGTCGGTGTGGTCAGTCGCCGTGACGTACTGCGGTGGGCGGCGAGTCGGATACCAGCGGTTAGCAGTTAGCTATCAGCTATCAGCTGTCAGCAACTCCTGACGGCTGACGGCTGACGGCTGACTGCTAACGTCAGTCGTCCGTTCGCAACGCCTCTGGGAGGCCGCTCGGGTCGCCCTCTTTGATGATCTGCACCAGCCGCGAACCGAAGTAATCCCAGCGGAACAGCGCCCAGCATGCCCCACAGCGCAAGTCGAGCAGTCGACCTGGCGTTTCGGGTCGCCACGGCGAGGGCGTGCCGCCATCGAGGGCAGCGCGAGTGCTGTACAGCTGCTCGGGCGATGGCTCGTCGCGTCCGCAGCTCGGACACGCGCGCGGATAGACCATGTGCGTCGGCAGGGTAGCCCGGCCGGCGACGTGTTTCAATCAGGTACGTCTTGTCCGAACGTCCGTCACGCTTCGCCCGCCGGAAACCTGAGGATCCCGTCACCCGCCGCGACGAGTCACTGGCGTTCGTCGCCACCGATGCGACCTGGCGCGCGCCGGCCTGGTTCGAGCAGCTGGCCGTGGTCCTGGTCGAGCCAACTGACCCCGTCAACATTGGCGGCGTCATTCGGGCCATGGCCAATACCGGCTTTCTCAATCTGCGGCTGGTGCGACCCGTTGGCTTCGATCCCTGGCATGTGGTTGGCGTGGCGCACTATACGCAGCACATCGTCGAGGCTGCCCAGCAGTACGACTCGCTGTCGTCCGCCGTTCAGGACTGCCACCTGGTCATCGGCCTGACCGGCCGGCACCATCGCGTCGGGCGCAACGCGCTGGCGCTGCCTGAGGCTGTCGACCGCATGGTGGAGGCAGCCCAGAGCGGTCAGAAGGTAGCGGTCGTGCTGGGCCGCGAGGATTGGGGCCTGAGCAACGACATGCTGGACGCCTGTCACATGGTCACGACCATCCCCACCAACCCGGGCTACCCGTCGCTCAACCTGGCCCAGGCCGCGCTGCTGGTGCTGTATCAGCTGTTTCAACGCGCCGGCGGGCAAGCGCAGTCGTTCCGCTTGCCCCGCCGAAGCTCGGGACCGGCCACAGCTGGCCTGCTCGAGGATCTGTTTGCCGATCTCGAGCGGGCCCTCGACGCCATCGATTTCCTGAAAGCGCGTTCGCGCGTCCATACGCTGCGGGCGCTCCGCGTGGCCCTGTACCGGGCTCGATTGGATGTGGGCGAAGCGTCGCTGTTGCGGGCCGCATTCATCGAGGTGCGGCGTTTTCTGAAGCGCAAGGGCGTCTTGTCAGCCGTCGGACCTGTTGGTTCCACTTCGCCGGCAGATTTGACACACCCGGAAGGGTCCGGCACCCTGAGTTCAGTTCCACACGACCGAGGCGAGTCCCCACCAGGCTCATAGCTCACTCTCACAACCCCAAACCGGTCGCCTCGGCAATCTTCCCAGCCGCGCCCCCGCACTTTGGCGCGATGAAGGAGACGTATTGAAAATCAGCCGACTTGTGGCTGCCGTCGTGACGGCCGTGTTGTTCGCCGCGCCATCCGCGTACGCGCAGGAAGCGCCAGGCACCACGACCCAGGCCGAAGCAGACACCGTCCAAACGCCGGATGTCGTGAGCACCGACGCTCCGGTCGACAGCGCAGCGATCCCGATCAAGGTCGTCCAGGCGACTGTGACCGGCTACGCCAACGGTGGCGATGCCGGCGCAGTCGGCAGCATGACCGCCTCGGGAGTGCGCACGCATTGGGGCACCGTCGCTGCCGACTGGCGCGTCTATCCGTTGGGCACCCGACTGCAGATCGAAGGATTTCCTAACGTTATCTTCATCGTCGAAGACACCGGCGGGGGCGTGCACGGCAACATCTTCGACATCTGGTTCCCCGAGCTTTCGTCTGCCGTTGCGTTCGGCACCAGGTCACTCAGAGTGACGGTTCTTCAGTGACCACTGATCACTGACCACTGACCACTGACCTGAGGTTCGCTTCCTTCAAGAAGATGAGCGGGTCGCACAACTGGCCGTCCTGGCGGACTTCGAAATGCAGGTGCGAACCCGTGCTGAAGCCGGTCGAGCCCATCAGCCCGAGCTCCTGGCCACGCTTGACCTGGTCGCCTTTTTCCACGTCGAAACGCTCGAGATGGCCGTACCAGGTCTCGTAGCCAGACGGATGACCAACAATGACCAGGCCACCGTAGCCGTCCTCGTTCCAGTACGCCTTGAGAATCTCGCCGTCGTCCGCGGCGACCACGGGCGTGCCCTTCGGGGCGGCGATGTCGAGCCCGCTATGGCCATGCGGCGACAACCGGCCAACCTCGCCAAAGTAGGTGGTGATCTCGCCAGCCGTCGGCCAGATGGCGTTGAACTGGCTCACCAGCGGGCGCATCGCAGGCCCAATCGCGGCAATCTGCTGGTCGGTATCGTCTTTGAGCGGCGCGACAGGTGTGGCGGCCACTACTGGAGCGACTTCAGCAGCGGGTGCAGGCAAAGCCGCGACCAGGTTCTGGTCGATCAGCGGATCTTCCGACAGCGGTCGCTGGACCCGAGTCGCCTCGGCCCTGGCCGTCTGCGCACTGGCCTGGGCAAAGGTGGTCGCCGCGGTAGCCAGTGCGGCGATGAGCAGCCCCCCGCTGAGGAGAACGTGTCGAATTGTGGGCAAGCGGGCAAGCAGAAGTGCGGACATGACTCTGGCGTGTTTTCCTCTTGGATGGACACGCCAGCGCGGCGCGACCTGTCCGACGCCGATGTCACGCGGACGGCCGACAATAAAGAATCGACGCCCCCGAGGTCAAGAGATTTTCAAAATAAGACCTCCCGTGCGGCGTCCGTCGGGTACGCTCATCCAGGGTGTCGGAGTCGCAAGCGATCTATCACGCGGCGCCTGAGGCCCAATCTGTACCTCCCAGAGCCGAGCTGTTGCCCGGCGTATGGCGGCTGCCGCTGCCGCTCCGTGATAGCCCGCTGGGGCACGTCAACACGTACCTGGTGCGCGCGGACAACGGCTACATGCTGGTCGATTGCGGCTGGGACACCGCCGATACGCTGCGCGCGCTCGAGGGCCATCTGCGCGCGCTCGACATTCGGATGCCGGATATTCGGCACCTGGTCATCACGCACATCCACCCCGATCATTACGGTCTGGCGGGTCGGCTGCGCGAGATCACCAACGCCGACCTGAGCTTTCATCGGCTGGAGCGATTGTTCATCGAGTCGCGCTATGTCGACGCGGACGAGCTGCTCGGCGAAATGCGCGAGTGGTTGCGCATGAACGGCACGCCGCCCGACGAGCTCGATCGCCTGAATCGCGGCAGCACGAGCATGATGGATCGGGTCCAGATCGCCTACCCGGACCGCACCCTCGACGGGGGCGAAGAGATCCCGTGCGGCCGCTTCAACTTCCGCGTCATCTGGACGCCCGGCCATTCCGCGGGGCACATCTGCCTGTATGACAAGGGCAACAAGATCCTGTTGTCCGGCGACCATGTGCTGCCGCACATCACGCCTTCAGTCGGCTTGCACGTGCGCGCCACGAGCAATCCGTTGGCCGACTACCTCGACTCGCTGCGCCTGATCGGCCGCCTCGAAGCCGAGCTGGTCATGCCCGGCCATGGCGAGCCATTCCAGGGCTTGCCCGAACGCACCGAGGGGCTGATCGCGCACCACCAACGGCGCCTCGACGAGATCGTGCAGCTCCTGTCCAGGTGGCCGGAGCAGCCGCGCTCTGGCTTCCAGATCGCCGCGGAAATGCGCTGGAGCCGCCGGCGCACCTGGGACGACCTGAGCGGCTTCGAGCGTCGCATGGCGGTCACCGAAGCGCTGGCTCACATCGAGCTGCTGCACGACCGCGGCCGCGTGGAGAAGAGCTGCGCCGACGGCGACATACGCTATTCATTGCCCGCCCCCGTCGCGTAGTCCCGATTGAGACGTCATTGAAGACTCCGTCGCTGTCGTGAGGCCGCGCCGTGCGCGACAATACCTTGGTGCCTGTAGCGGGTGGCGCCCAGGAGGCGAAGGCAAAAAAGGGCTGGCTGGCGCGCGGTAAGGCGGCCGACGAGGTGGTCGTCGAGACCGAAAAGCGACGGCGCGGGCCCGGGCGGCTGCTCTTGGCGTTTGTCCTGTTGGCTGTCCTGGCTGGGATCGCGCTGTGGTTCGTGCCGCTGTGGCAGCTTCAGCCAGCGCACGATCGACTGAACTCGGAAGCCCAGCTGACGCCCGCCGAACGGCTGGTGCTCGACAATGACGTCTTCCAAGCCGAAAACGCGGCCCGCTCGACGCTGGCGCTGATCTTCGCCGCGGGCGGCTTAATGCTTGGCCTGGGCATCGCCTGGCGGCGCTTCGAGATCAGCCGCGAATTGCGCACGCACGAGCGCTTCGCACGCGCCGTCGAGCAGCTCGCCAGCGACCGCAGCGACGGATCGCCGCGCACCGAAGCCCGCCTGGGCGGCATCTATGCGCTCGAGCGATTACTCACAGAATCCGACCGCGAATACTGGCCGGTCATGGAAGTCCTGACCGCGTATGTCCGCGAGAATGCGCCGCTGGCGACCACGGAACGCAGCACCGCGGCCGGACCGTTGCGGCCGGCAGCCGACATTCAGGCCATCGTGGCGGTGCTCGGACGGCGTAAGCCGCACTCGGCCAGTGTCGAGCGCCGGCTGCTCGACCTGCGCGAAACGGACCTGCGCGGCGCGAATCTGTCCGGCGGCCATCTCGGCGGGGTGACCCTCAGCGGTGCCAACCTCGACAAGGTCGATGCCACCGGCGCGATCCTGAATCACTCGAACTTGCGCGAGGCGCGCTTGGCCGGCGCCACGCTCACCGAAGCCAACCTGGAGGGCGCTTCCCTGGCGCGGGTGAACCTCGAAGGCGCGCGGCTCAACGGCGCCAACCTCAAGGGCGCCGATCTGAGCGGCGCCAACTTGCGCGGCGCCGACCTGTGGGAAGCCAATCTCAAGGGGTGCAATCTCAAAGACGCCGACCTGCGCGGTGCCGACCTGAGCCAGTGCATGCTCGAGGAAGCCATCCTGTGGCGAGCCGATCTGCAGGATGCCGTGCTCACCGGCGCGGCATTCCGCGAGACGCACCTCGAGCGGGCCAACCTCACCGGAGCGACCGGACTGACCTGGGAGCAAGGCGACGACGCCTTCACCGATGAAAACACCATCCTGCCTGGTTACCTGGTGCCCGAGCAGGTGCGCCAGACGCTGCTGGCCGCGCCGCACAATCTAACCCCGCCGGCGCCCACGCCGGCCGCCCGGCGCGCGCCTGCCCGCCGCGCTCCAGCTCCCGCGCCTTCGCCGCCTCCGCCGCCTGTGGCTGAGCCGAAGGACAACGTGG
>WNFC01012987.1_pt1 | contig 10838 bp, 10 predicted proteins | sample 5400541 | NCBI WGS metagenome assembly WNFC01 (sample SAMN13153342, study PRJNA577476) | soil metagenome | isolation source: 120 cm saprolite under Douglas fir tree site 2 hole 2 replicate 1 | place: USA:California | collected 2015-04-18
ACCGGTTCCACGAATGGAGAGTTCACTGCCTAGAATGGGTTGACGTTCAACATTGAAACAGGTGCATGATACCGCCATCTCTGCACCGACATCCAACTACGCTGGTACCTACATCACATCCATCAACTATTTCCAACCTAACGTGAATAACCTGACTGTGTGGCGCATATGGTCCTTCGTGGAGAGTCGAGAGGAACAGATCTTTACCAGCCACAGTTGGGACGTCAAATGCGTTGAATGGTACCCTCTACAGCCTGTCATGGCACCCTGTGCACCTTATCCTCGTCTCTGGTGGCTCCGAAGGTGCAATTGTCCACTTCGTCCCCTGGGATCTCTCCTCTCCGACAGCAGGAATGCCTCCAAATTTCCCAACTGCACCATCACCATTTGCCAGCGCAACCTCACCAACATGACACACTGCTCCCGCGCTCTCAGCACTTGCACCGCAAATCCATCCTTGTGCAACGTTCTCCAATGCGCATGAATCAAACGTATGGGCACCAACCTGCCACCCACTCGTCCGCATGCTCGCCTCTGCGTCAAATGACCACACGACCCGCTTCTGGGCACGTGAGCGCCCCAGCGACCGCAGCCTGTCTTTGCACAAGAGCAATGTATGCATGATGATTTAGCCCTAGGACAGGCTGCTGGGTGTGCAACGATCATAGGGATCCACAGATTGTATTATCAGACTGTAATGACATGATAAATGTTGTGTAATCTTAAGCAAAGCAAAGATTAATCATATTTTAATTGCCTTATAAAGCGACGTGTGATTATCAGGTGTGTCAATAAACCAAGCGTGAAGATCGCGCTGAGAAGAGGATCTGGAGCCTCTCTTTATCGTATCATTAGCGTCTCTCTTCGGACATGGAATGGTCAGATTATGATCCATCATGCTTCCTGGGATAATTATGTCATTACATGACTTAATCCTATCCTAAAGCGCGCGGGAAAAAAAACTCGTTTCCGCAGTGACTGTAGTAGTCGCGGCGAACCACATTTTCTTTTCTTCCAAGCTTTGAGCTCGTCTCACCACACAACAAGTATTCAATAAATATATATATATGGACTATGTTGAGTGGACGTACAGGGCATCACGTATAACGTTTTGTGGCAATCGATAAATAAAGTTCCATAAATGCTTGAGTACTGAGCACTGACTACTGACTACTACTGAGTGACAAATCAAAAATCTCTGAAATAAGGAGGCTACATGTCTGATGTTTAGTGCACTGTAGTAAATCAAACTTGTCTAGGGACGAGCCAAAAATCTAGTCGATGCACGGTTCTGGACCTCTATAAAGCCTATCACACAAGATTGCCGAATGTCCAAGCCACTATCAACCCTACCATGGTCAACATCAGCATGCCACTGGCGCCGGCGCACCTCCCTGAACTCCAAGCCAGAGTCGTGGGGGAGGGGGTCGCAAAATTGACCGCGCGGGGAGTTGACGAAGCGAACCAATCGCGCCAAGCCGCATGGAGCATGAGCGAGAACGCCTCGCCCTCCGGGCTCTGAGAGCCCTCGATGCCGACGTTGAGTGGGTCGACGACCGGCGCGAGCCAGCCGTCTCGACGAGGAAGAAGAGGAGGATTGCGGATTGCTCGACGAACTAGAGGCTGCTGAGGACGATGACGAGGATGTTGACGAGGGGGTGAACGTCGTTGCGGCCGTGCCGTTAGCAGCGAAGAGCAACGCGCGGGTGCGTTCTGCCTCGGGGATAAACGTTTTGTCGCCCGTGAGGAGCGCGAGACGATAGACGGTCGCGGCGAGCAGCGCGCTGCTGGACGCGTCGTCAAAGTTGATCGTGCCGTTTGCGTTCGTACCGTCTGCGTAGTTCTTGAACAGTCCGTTGAGTTGCTACAGTGTGCGTATCCACCGGTCCCATTATTCGTCAAAACAAATGAATGTAAAGAAATAAGGAGGGCACGCACAAGATAAGGGTACATCCCGTTATGAATGTCCGCAACCCAGTTTCCAAGGTCACTAATCTGACTCTGGTAGTTTCCAGAAAACTTGGACTGTTTGAGTGTTCCAAGAACCCGCAACATTCCCGCCGCTGCCCATGCATTGCCTGCTTGACATTAGCCCATCTTACAGGCAATTCGAATATCAGTGCACCGACCAGTTGACCAGTGCCCAGGGTCTGTCCAATCTGAGCCCATGACGACGTGCTTCCACAATCCATTGGCCGAACTATCAAGTAGGTAATTACGATATAACTTGATCTGCTCAGACTTTTCGTCATGGCTTGTCAGATGGGAAGATGTAAAACCATACCTGCGTGTAGGCTTCCTGCAGCATCGACTCGTTGTTCGTCGTCACCCCGTAATACGCTAGGAACGGGGGCACCATGTACACAGAATCACTCCTACCCAACGAGTTCGATTGAAGCGGGGGATCCCACAGTTGAGACGGGGCTAACCTACCAAAGCTGGACCTCTGAAACCCGATGCGAGATGGCACCGTCACTTGTCTTGGGAACCGTCGGCCCAAAAAGGTATTCCACATGAGCCCTCGCCGCGCCTGCGTAGTCCTCGCCCCCTAGATTAGTCCAGTTTGCAATAAGGACTGCAGTGCCGACGCTTGTTGGGTCGCCAACGCTTGAGTCCCCCAAGATAATGGGCTGGCCAGAGCCATTGCTCGGTGGAGGAGGGAGGGCAGCGACTACGTTGCGCGCGATTGTAAACACGTCCGCGAGAGAATTATTGACGGAGGAACTTATGGATGAAGGAGGGGGTAGGGGGGCAGAGGGATTGAGAACAGAGAAGGAGGGCACAGACAGCTCCAGGAGAGCTTGTGCGCGTGTGCCGAGTTCCCAACTGGAGATGGACAGAAAGGTTCAGCACCGAGCCGCTCAAAAAAGTTTCGGAGTTGGGCGGACGAAGGTGTAGGGTTGCAGACGCAGTCGCACGTTTCCAAAAGCCGGAAGATTCGGGTCACACCAGCCGAAGTGGTGCCGACTGTCGACGAAAGGGACGTGGAAAGGAATGATATGCTGACCTATGAGTAGCGCCCTCCTGGAGTCGCTGTTTTACGATGTTGATTTGGTCATCCGTAAGACCCTGAGCCAAAACATTGAACAGTAAAGAAAAGAAAAAAAGGGAATGTCGATGTCGATGAATCATGAAGAGAGTGCTGCCGTACATGAAGGTAGGATTGCCGAGGGGTGTGAGGAGTCCGCGGTGTCAAGTCCAAGAATAATATATGACCATACAGACCGTGGGTGATTCCGAGCCAAAGGAAACCGCGGTTGAGATATAATAAACCAAACCATTTTAGTCATTGATCGTGGAGCAACAGCAACGAAGGGCTCCCTCAGCTCAGTTCCACTAGCCACACCATCGACGAATTGAGTTCGGAAATGTCGGCACTGTCCAACTAGCTCGGGCCGAGGACGGTCCGGCTCGACCTTCCCTTCTTGCTGTCATAGTCATGGTCCGGCTCATTACCCACAATCTCCTCGCATGCCACGCCAAAGGTTGCACCACCAACAATTTCCCGCTCAAGCTTTCCAATGTAAAACTTGCCCTAAGAGAGGCCGACTTCAACCCAGACTTTCTTCGCGGTTTCCTCCCTAGAATCGAATGGGATGCGCTCATCCAGGCCTCTCGCGAGGTAACGAACCAGTCCTTTTCATTCCATATCGAAATAAAGTCATGGTGCTTTTTAAACAAGATTGGAGATACTTCGCTTCCCCCAGAGCGACCAGAGATGCTCGATGATGACCTTCTGAAGCAATTGCACCATGTGCTTCTCGAAGTTAGTCAATACGCCTTCTTTTCCTTCTCCCTCACAACGTGTTTACTATAGATCCACGTAGACGAAGGCTCGATGACATGTCCAAACTGCGGGCACGTCTATCCCATCTCAAATGGGATCCCAAATATGGTCCGCGACTCCTGTTCTCTTTTCTGTCGTCACCAGTTCTCACTTTTCGTCACTCTCCCGCCTCAAAGTTATTGGCAGAACACGAGATTGGGTAGCGTTCATCTTGTATGGACGCCGTTCGTGAAATTCGGACTGTTACAGAGTCAAAGAATGAATGAAATGATGTACTACGATGTCCTCGAAATGACAGTTCGTGCACCTACTCTCATTCCAGGCAGGGTGCGTAGAATGATAACTGCTACCGAGATTTACCCCGTCCCTGTATGCTTCCCAGCTTTCTGTCCCGAAAATAGACTGCAGTATCCTCATCTGGCAGCATCAGATCTATTAGCAGCGTGACGGTGCCATGCCGGCATTACGATTGACGGATTGAGTGCCCTCAGGTGGATCGTCTGGCCCGGAAACATGTGTATCGTTCATGCTTGTATACAACTCCCAGGGACGTGAAGGATGCCCCAGAATCGATGATCGTGCAAGATGGTCCACCTAGCGCAACTCATAGTCCCAACTCGTGTCATCAGATTTCACAGGCGACGTCGTCCGGCACAACTAATGCTCTTTTGCCGATTGCCGAAGTGACGTGCGTTGGGTGGCGGTAGGCGAGAGGAAGCGAAGGATTCGATGGAGAAGTCACAAGGAGGCGAATCTGCTCTGCGTCCGAGCTGCGCCAAGGACGCGCTTGCCTTGGTGACCGTGGGATTGACCAGCGGAATGGCAAAGGTTGAGTGGCGTGCTCTTCATTTGGGGGGTTGGTGGGAGTGTATTCGCCGCCTGGCGTCATCTCACCTGATCCGCATGTTTGGCACGCCCAAAAAGCACGCCCCTCGGATGGCCAGGAACCATGGGAATACCTGTAAGCTGCGCCCGCGCCAGACCTATTCCGTAACCGGCCTCCTATTTTCCAGCCGCATCAGGACTTGGACCCGCTCTCCTTTTACATCTACTTTGCCGAAAACTTAGTTGTAGAATTGACTTGGCAACCCCTCAAACCCGACCCCCCAGGCGGAGGAACTCCGAAATAAGGCCCGTCTCATAAACTCCCTCATGTCAGCGCTACAGTATTCTGCAGCAGTACAGGCTTGAAGTCTTCATGCTTCAAGTCCTCGGCAGTGCAAGCTGTCAAGGCCCATTCGGTCCCCCAGGGCACCACTCTCCCCATGAACACTGGGGGAGAAGTCAAAGCGGCTGCCTCTCCTGCTCTGCCGCTTCTCCTAGAGCGTCTATTTCTAAATTCCTCGCCCTACGCGGCCTATGATCTGCCACACCCCTGAGTTCCTCTATCTCTGGTGCCGACTTCTAGGCTCTGCTGGCGAATCAATGCCGCTGGCTCAGCCCAGTTTTCACAAGGTTCGGATCTCCACGCAAAAGTGGTTCGGAAAACCTCGTGTACAGATAGATGGCCCTGACATCACGGCGATTTATTTAACCACACGTTGTCTCCCACTCCATCTCCTCTCATCTGAGCTCTGACCTCGCTCAGGAAAAGGGTGCCATACTCCCACACATATCAAGACCAAATGCCAGGTGGTCGAAGCCTCTTATCAACGGTGTTCCTACTGAAGGCTTTGATGATGACACTCTCCGATTCCCCCCTGCCGAGTGTCATGCTGCACTATGGTCTGATAACCCCTCCTACCGCTACCGTAGCATCAGGGTCATGCAACCACCCAGTTGGGTGCACACTCGCTCTTACGAGCCCAGGTCGCCCGGTAAAGCGTCGCCCATTGTAGTGGCTTTTGAGGTTTCAGATGGCAGCCTCCTCAAGCTCTTGCCATCGGAGAGAGGCTCTACATCTTCGGCCCAGTGGCTGAAATTGAGCGTTGGCGCTGGAACCAGAAAGCCACGCACCTTCCCAACTCTCGGGTCAGCACGGCCATACCTTCCCACACCTGGGACCACGGGTTAGCCGGTGCATGAGGACCCCCGAAACCCGGCCCTGCCACCAAATGCCTAGAGGCAATCTACGAACGGCCCCAAGTCTGCAGGCGAAACACCGACTTGCATGCTGGGTATCATGTCTTCCCCACGCCGCCTTCTCCATTCTCGTAGTTTACGGTACCGCGACTTTGTAAGTAGATACATACTGTATTGTAGGCAGACTTGAAGGAAATGATGAAAATTTCGAGTAATTTGCGCGCTCCATAAGCGCACGAGTTAGCCGAGGTCAATCCTCCGATCATCCTCGCGTCCAAAAGCATTACATGTGGAAGCTATGGCGACGAATGTCAATGGCGGCGACAATAGTGGGGTGACCCATTCCAAGGTGAAGCCGGTGAAGTGCGCATGGGCACCTATTCCAGGTCGTGATGTGATGACGACGACGATATCATGATGGTCGGACAGGCGATACGACATGTGATTGTTAGATGATACATTACTGACAAAATGAAGAATTGGAAGAAGAGGGAGAGGAAGGAGTGACGACGAGGGGCGAAAGCCCTCAAGCACGAGCGCGCTCTTCGTGTTTGGAAGAGGGCGACTGTCATTCGTGATTCCTTATACGAAGGAGTCATACTTTACGTACCTAGACGTATGCGCGTGTGGGGATCTAAATGAGAAGTATCTAAACCATGTACTCAACTGCCTTCGTATTGGAAGCGTCCGTCCCGCAGGTCCGACGATGAGCGCGGCGTGTGCGGTCGGCGTCACGGTGGTTGCGCACTGTTTAGGAGACGAGGACGAGGTCGCCCGCTTACAAAGCAACACCAGGACTCGTGATCACGCGATCACGCGGTGACGAGCCTGAGACTCTCACGCACAGGCCAACCAACCAACGCCTAATCGGTCGGCCATTGTAGCTGATTCTTGACTTCCAGCATGTCGCATCTTTCACCTTTCATCCCTCATCTTCGAGGTTCCGAGATAATCGGCCAAGGTGTACCGAGTCGTCAGTCACAACGCTGCAGGTACGCTCCCTTCCTCTGTTATGTTTATCAGCTTCAAGTTGTGAATAACTCGAAACCGGGGACCGTGACAGACCACCGAATACATTCATCTACATCCTCGACGATTACTCGCTTCTCAACATATTTTATTTCTGCCGGCCGGTTCTTTTACACGAAGACGAGCCTGGTTATTTTCGGGTCTTGGAGGGCGGGGAATGGGTCCTCGAACGATGGTGGTACAAGCTCGCACATGTTTGCAGAAGATGGCGATATATCTTACTTGGGTCTGCATCCTACCTTGGCCTTTGCCTGCTTTCCACATACGGAACACCAGTAGCAGATATGCTGGCGCATTCACCACCTCTTCCTCTCATTCTCGATTACCTTGATAATCACAATCTCACTGCAGAAGACGAGGAAGGCATACTGCTTGCACTCCAGCACCGTGACCGTGTTCGCCGTATACGCCTCGAGACACCTGTTCTGAATCTGCAAAATCTCCTCATAGTCATAGATGAGGAATTTCCGATCCTGGAATACCTATTTATTGCGCCTACGGACTTGAAATCGCTCAATATGGGCTTGATACTCCCCAATACATTTCAAGCGTCACAACTACGCCACCTCATATTGATGGGCTTTGCCTTTCCGATAGGATCCCCATTACTGACAACTACCGTGGGTCTTGTCACACTCTCACTCCTATCGCTCCCCTCATCCAGTTACTTCCACCCAAATGAGTTGATCCAACGACTTTCACACCTACCTCATCTGGAGAAACTCATGATTGACTTTGACTTCCCTGTCTCCGACAGTGATGTTGAGGGGCAATTGCTGCATACCCCGATCGTTACACGTGTCACACTTCCTACCCTCCGTTGGCTTTCGTTCTTCGGTACCAGCGCTTACTTGGAAGCGCTTCTTCCTCAAATCACGACCCCTCTCATCCGGACGCTCCACATGACATTCCCTTACCAGCCGACATTTTCTGTTCCACACCTCCAGCAATTTTTGACCACAGCCGAGAAACTCGAGTTCAACAGCGCCATTCTTATCTTCCATGAGGAGGGTGTTCATGCGAGCGTTTTCCCCCGTAGACCCGGGATGGTAGCGTTGCCCATAGAAGTTTGTTGCAAACATCTTGACTGGCAGGTATCGTCCGCAGCGCAAATTTTCAATGCGCTCAGGGCAGCATCCTCTGCGGTGGAGTACCTTACTCTCGTGCATGACAGGGACTCTATATCCTCGGAATGGCGCAATGAGGCTGACCGCACATTATGGCGCGATCTCCTGAGGCCGTTCAGCAACGTAAAGAAGCTCCGCGTGAATAATGGTCTCGTCAGAGAGCTGTCTCGTACTCTACAATCAGAAGATGGGGAATCACCAACGGAGTTGTTACCCGAGTTGAAGGTGCTCGAATATCCTGCAATTGACAATACCGACAGCCCTTTTTCCGCATTCAGTGCCGCTCGCTGGATCGTTGGCTGCCCCTTCTTCCTAATCCCTATATGAGCACGCCCCAGTCGGCTATAGTTGTGGGCTGTGGTGTGCTGCATATGCGACAGAAAGTACGTGGACGTGACTTCAACACGTCGATCACGGCTCCCATGTGCGATCTACAGGACTCTTCGTCTATCGTCCGGACCACTGTCCACACCCCGCTAGCTCTCTCACTCCTCATCGATTTATGATCGGTCGTAAACTAACCCCCGTATTTTTCCGTCTTCCTTGGCTGGCACCTTGGTTTCTCTTGTGGTAACCTTACCTGCGCGACTCCGACCCCTACGTCTGGGTCTCTTTGTCGACTACTTGTATCACCCCTTCCTATTCGAACTCGCTGGTGAGGGTCTTCGGACATCTTCAGTAATCATATCTTATTTTTGTATCCTGATTAACCCTATTACTGTACAGGTTTGAAATAATATACTTGTTCCTACATAAAAAGTGCTGCTTTTGAAGAATGAATCTATCTTTGTATGTACTGTCCTGCTCCAAATTGACCCGTGTGCCACATCTTCCGAGTACTCGCACCTGTAACCTTCTTCAATCAGACAGTGGGCAAGCCATGATACCCTTGAGGCTGCGAGGTGTGCATGTTGGCCTGAGTGTTTCCGGCTCCATCGGGCGACAAAACGGGGAATTGGGTGGAAGTGTCCGGCGCATGTGGAGCTTGGTACCCAGGAAACGTGGTTGGATCATCCGGGTCCTGAGCACACAAGGAAAAGTTGACATGAACACGCACGAATGATGCGACGAAGGCATGAAAGCACTTACATAGACCCTCATTGGAGGTATGGGGGTCTCACTCACAGGGGTCGGTGGGGTTTGAGCACCCGCATCCAACAGTAGGGCAGACGAGGCCCTCGAACGTCGCCGTCGCAAATAAAATGTCCCAAAAATAGAAATAGCGATGGCGATTACTGCAACACCACCAACGACGCTGCTTATGATGGTTCCCGTCATTGAACTACTACTTCCAGAGGATGATGGCCCGGGTGACTTGCTAGGCGAGGATGAGTGCGAGGAAGTGACGGTTGGGGAAACCGTGATAAGTCCAGCTGCCGAGGAAGTGACGGAGCCTGAGGTGCCGATTAACGCGCCTGGACCTACCTCGGGAAGGTCTAAAAAAGGTACGGTCAAAGCGGCCAACGAAAGGACTAAGAGGATCCCTACCACCAGTAGCCATCGATTTGACGGGGCTCCAGTCATCCTGAAGCTGCGTGTGCCGTTAGTACGTGTCGGAAACGCTAGATAGCAACGAACTGTGACGTCAATGAGAACCCATTGAGGTATACGTGTTCCCGCAGGGACAGCGTTGGGAAAGCTGTGGGACAATTACCCTGTCAATGTTAACGGCTTAAATTCTTTGTCATAACTGGGGACCTACGTCGAAGGAGGAAAAATCTCTGTACAGTTGAATGCCCATTCTGACCAGCTATTGACCGTTACATAAGGAAGGATTCAAACAAGACATGATGCATGATGCATGATGGGTCGTACGCGGTCCATGTTGCTCCCTGGCATGCAGCACATGCACTGAGGAGAGAATAGACAACGGTGGTGCACTTGCACGCGTGGAATCTATTAATTCCGGCGTCTGGGGCAGGATACGAGCTTCCTGGGGTGAGGGAAGTGAGAGTCCAGGCTGCAAGAGATGAGACGGCAATGCTCGAACACACGAGACGAATACTTACAACCACTATTGCTTGTGGATAGCAAGTATGCCGCGACTAAACACGGACCCTGATTGAGTGTATTGTATGCCTGGACAAGCCCATCAGCTGTCGAAAGGAGGTCAGACACGAGAGTTTGTGGTTTCATACCCAGTCATACGGCGCCGTGACAGAGCAAGTAGGGGCAATAATCTGGGAAATTGCAGAGCCAGAGAAGAGCAACAATGTCGTGAGTGCAGAAAGGATTGACATTTGAGGGAGCAGGCCGGTGGACGGTGGTGGGACCAGGGAAAATTGGGCACGACCACCGCATCAAGGGGTGTGATGATTATAAGAAAAGACCTTAATTGGCATTGGCGCAGTTTAACGTCTATATAGATAGGGACCTGCCGTCAGAAGTGCCAGTGGCGTATGGGCCCTCGTTTCTCACCACCTCCCCTTTGACGTCGTTGCCATCAATGCCATGCGGTGATGGGCGGAGACCCACAACGGCCCTCGCTGCTCACTGAAGGCAATGATGATCGCAGAACGAGGTGTATCCTACTACGAATCAGGACATACATCAGGAAAAAAAAACATGCTTACAAGTGCCTTAACATTCCTTATTAGGCCTTATATATTATAGCTTGTTGACTCAATAAGGCCTGATAAGGACTGATAAGGCTCTTGTAAGCTGGTTGTCAGCTGGTTTGTTTTTGCTGATGGCCTATGGGAACTGACCTACTTTCCGGTGGTGGGCATCGATGGATCCAGGAATTTTCCGCCAGAATCCACATTAGCAGACTAATCGAGCAGCGGTGATCGTTTCTCCGTCACTTAATTGGGAAGCACGAAACAGCTTCCTGATGCAGAGTCAGGCACATGAAGTCTCTTCATTGCTGAATA
>WNFC01020248.1_pt1 | contig 10838 bp, 9 predicted proteins | sample 5400541 | NCBI WGS metagenome assembly WNFC01 (sample SAMN13153342, study PRJNA577476) | soil metagenome | isolation source: 120 cm saprolite under Douglas fir tree site 2 hole 2 replicate 1 | place: USA:California | collected 2015-04-18
GCGGCAGCTAATACCTGGTCCGAGCTGATTTCGAGCAAGCCCTCATCTGGCTTTGAACGGCGCGAATGTGTCGTGGGACTTGTGGGACTGCGTAACACGATGCTTCGCGTGCCGAACGGCCCGTTCCGCGCGGGATCGGTCGGCCCGAAAATTCCAACCACCGGGATGCCCAGCGCCGCAGCCAAGTGCATCGGACCGGTGTCGCCTCCGATGAACAGGGATGCGCGTCGAGTGATGGCGATCAATTGGGAGAGCGAACATGCGATCTCTTCTGCGGCGCCCCCGCTGCTTGCCTCTACGGCCTGCGAAAGATTCCTTTCACCCGGACCACAATTGATCAGAGTCTTGAAGCCGTCTTCCGCCAACTGCTTTGCCACATATCCGTAACGTTTGGCCGGCCACTGCTTCGCTCCCCAGCCAGCGCCAGGATTCAGGAGGACGAACTTGCGGATGTCTTGATCACTTAGACGGCGGGAACATTCCTTTTCAGCAGCCTCATCATAGGGAAATTCCACCACATGAGGCATCTCCAGCGTCTGGCGCGCTACGGCTTCGGCGAGAGAAAGATTTTGTTTTACGATGTGGGTGCCACGAGCGAGTACCAGGCGCGTGTAGAACAAGCTGGCCACGTTTTCGCGGGGTTGTGCCACTCCGTAAATGACCGGCGCTCGTGACCAGCGTGCTATGAGTGCCGAACGCGCAGCGCCCTGGAAATCCACGGCAATCCCGTATCGTCCAGCTCGCAACTCGCTCAGTCCAGCAGCGATTTGTTCCCACGTCTGATTGGAGAATGGAGACGATCGCCACGCTTTGGTATTTACGGTATGAATCTTGTCGATTAGCGGCCGTTGAGGAGAGCGGGGACCTGAGCGCGGTGTGGATAGCGTGCACAGCAATTCCGCCCAGCGCTCTTCGATCACCCATCCGATCGTTGCTTCCGGAAAACGGCGTCGCAAGGCGGTTACCGCAGGCAGGGTGTGGATTACATCGCCCATGGAGCCAAGCCGCACAACGAGCAATCGGTCAATGGTCGCCAAGTCTGCTTCAGAAAGGACAGCCGGATGCATGCTCAAGAACGTCGTGCTCCCAACCGCGAACGAATAATCTCGCTAACCGAATGGTCCTTGGGATCGCCAACGATTTCCACCCGGCCGCCGCATTCCAAAACCACATCTCGTTCCGGCACAGTCGCCGAAGTATAGTCGGTGCCCTTGGCATGAATGTTGGGGCGGAGTTCGCGGATAAGTGCGCGCACGTCCGGCTCGGCTCAATAGTTTGTGGAGATGGGTATTCAATGGGCTCTGATCACAGGCGGCGAGTGTTCAATCGCATGCAGTAGTTCTTGCTGTGAAACGGTGGCAGTACCACGCTTCATGACTACGATTCCACCCGCGTAATTGGCCAGATGCGCCGCTTCTTCCGTATTGGCCCCGGCGGCCAAGGCTGCGGTAAATGTAGCGATCACAGTATCCCCGGCGCCAGTCACGTCTGTTACTTGATCGGATCCGGAGATGGGAATATCGACTGGCTTGTGCTTTCCTGAGAAGGCTGCCATCCCGTCGCGGCCTCGAGTAATGATCAGCGACTGCAACTTCATGCGCGACATAATCTGCTGGCCCGCGAAAGATAATTGCGCCCAGTCCTGGCCAATGCGTATGCCCATCGCTTCTTCGACTTCCGGCTCATTGGGAGTGGCTGCTGTCGCGCCGGAATATTGCAGCAAGCGGTAACGTGAATCCAGGACTACGGGCATTCCATCCAACCGCCCACGCTCGCGAATAGCATTCAGGATCGCGGGCGTAGCCGCGCCGTAGCCGTAGTCAGAAATCAGGATCGCGTCGGAGGCACGCGCATATTGCCGGGCGGCCAGCACCAGTTCGCGCTTCAGATTCCGGTTCGGCTCAGCTTGTGGTTCTCGATCTATGCGCACCACCTGTTGACGCGCGGTGTGCGACATCCCCGCGAGGATTCGCGTTTTGGTAACGGTGTTATAGCTTTTGTCTTTCAGAACGCCGCTGACGGGAATGTGCTTGGCGCGAAAACCCTTGAGCAGCAAACGGCCGGGCTCGTCTTCCCCGAGCACGCCCACGGGAAGGACATTCGCTCCAAGGTCGGCCAGATTCTGGATGGCATTGGCGCCGCCGCCCGGAAGCACGGTGCGCTCACGATGTTTGAGGATAAGAACCGGCGCCTCCCGGGAGACGCGCGAGATTTCGCCGAAGATAAACTCGTCAGCGACCAGGTCGCCAAGGACCGTAATCGTAATCTTGGGAAACGATTCGACGATCTTTATCAGCCGGTCGGTTTCTTTGGAGTTCTTACTCATCGGGAAGGATTTTCTCATGCCCGGCGTCTTCGCTCCTCAATGACGCGCAACATGGTATCCACAGCGTTAGCCGCGTCCAGCAATTCCATTTTCACCGGAACAACAGCCACTGGTTCCAAAGCCGCCAAATATCCACCCAGGTTGATCGCGTCTTTTTCCGTGGTGACGAACCCTCCAGCCTCGCTCTGCTGGCGCAGCTTCAAAAGTTCCTGGATGTCTCGCTGGGTGTAGGGATGATGGTCGCGGTAAAAAGCTTCGGCCACGGGCTCAATTCCAGCGGTCCGCAACTGTAATAAGAAATTCTTTGGCCTGGCAATGCCGCAAAACACTACTGGTCGAGGTGGCACATCCTCCGGCAAAATTCCCCTTCGCGCACGCCACACCATCTTGCCGTCGAGCGGGAATGAATCCCCGGAAACGCCACTGGTGAGAACGATAGCGTCGGCTCGAGACAGGTTGCGCGCCGACTCCCTGAGACGCCCACCGGGGAGCAGGGAATCGCGTGCGTCTTCCGGAGTGACCAGAACAATATCGAAATCGCGGGCGAGGGAACGATGCTGAAAACCGTCGTCCAGGAGATGCAGTTGTGGGCCAAATCTGTTTTCCGCGAAGAGGCCTGCTTCGTAGCGATCGTCGCCCACAATTACAGGAACGCCCAAGCGTCGCGCTATGAGGAGCGGTTCGTCACCAAAATCCTGTGAAGTGCCGGCGGGATCCACGAGCATCACTCCTTTAGTTTTGCGTCCATAACCTCGGGAAAGAATGTCGAATTTCACTCCACGCGCCCGCAATGACTCGCCGAGCAGAAGAACGAACGGCGTCTTTCCGGAACCGCCCACGGATAAATTGCCGACACTCACCACTGGGCCCGTCAGGCGGCGCGATCGCAGCACGCCTCGGTCGTACAGGCCATTCCGAAGTTGCACGCCTGCGGCGAAAATGGAACTGAGTAAATTCACCGTGGAGGAGTAGCTGGCGCACTTTCCCCTGCGGAACTAGCCATCGCCGAGGAAACCGCCGGCAAAAATGATTTCAGCAGTTTCTCCAGAGCCTCGATGGTTCTCTGAGTAGCGCCAGTCTGCGAGAGCAAGGTCTCGGCTGCGCGGCGGCCAAGCGCCGCACGTTCCGCCTCATTAGAAAAAAGTTCCAGAAAAACCAAGGGAAGCTCGGCGGGACCGACGACGCGTACAGCATCGCGGCTTTGAAACAGGCTCACAATGTCACGAAAGTTCTCGGTATGGTTTCCGACCACGATTGGTACGCCGTGCCGCGCCGGCTCAATAATATTGTGTCCACCCTTTGGAACTAAGCTTCCGCCAACAAATGCGACGTCTCCGAGCGCATACAGGGAAGCAAGTTCTCCGATGCTGTCGATCAGCAGGACTCCCCCGGCGATAGGGTCACCACTCCAAAGTGAGCGTCGCCAGAAGCGGATTCCGAGTTGCCCTAGCAACTGAGCAACTTCATCAAAACGCTCCAAACGCCGGGGAGCCAGGATCATGACAGCACGAGGATGGCTGGCCAGTACATTCTCGAAAGCGCGCAGTAGCAGAGGCTCTTCACCCTCCACGGTACTGCCGCACACCAGCACAGGTCCTGCCTGCGCTTGCTGGAAAGCGGAGCGAAGGCTGGAAACGATCGCTGTAGGAGGAGGCAGGGACACATCGAACTTCAAGTTCCCACTCACCTGGATACGCTCGACTGGTGCGCCAATATCCGCCAGCCTTCTTCGGTCCTCTTCGGTTTGAGTGAGGAAAATGTCGATGGGCTGCAAAACTCTCATCCAGAAACAACGGAAGCGGCGATACCCGGGCCATGATCGGTCGGAGATGCGAGCGTTCACTATGGCTATGCGGGCGCGACTCTGGTACGCGAGTCGAAGGAAATTAGGCCAGAATTCAGTTTCCGCGATCACGATCAATTGTGGGCGCAGGATTTGCAGGTAGGGATGGATGGCAAACCTGAAATCCAGCGGAAAATAAAACACGCTATTCCTGCCAAAGCGGCTGCGCGCCAACGACTGACCCGCCGCCGTGGTGGTTGAAACAACCACTCGATATCCCGGGAAGCGCCGAGTCAACTCCGTAATCAGATCACTGACTGCGATTAACTCTCCCACGGAAACGGAATGGACCCAGATAGCCGGCCGAGATTGGTGCCGCGCTAACCTGTCCGGCACTTTTCCCAATCGTTCAGCCAATCCAAGATGGCGTTTACCGTGCCTCAACGCTCGCAGTACCCAATAAGGAAGGCCCAGCAATAGGACGACTGCCAGCAGCGCATTGTAAAGCAAGTACATAGGTGATGGGACATTCTAACCGCTAGCGATACTCCCAAGGCACCACCGCCGCAAGAGCTTGCATCCTATAATGCATGCTAATGTTCTCCGGCAGACTCAAGTGGATTGGTGTCCAAACCGCGATAATTGCTGTTTTTATCCTGACTGTTACCTTTTGTGCCGCAGCCAAGGACTTTGTCATGCCGAAAGCGCAGCCGGCCAAGACCTATCCCGCGCATGACGCACATCCTACCGACGCAGTGACCGTGGCATTGGATCCTTACGACATGGCGGACAAGGCGGATATTTTTTCGGTCCACTACAACGAAGAGGGTCTTCTGCCAATCTTTCTCGTGATCACCAATGAGGGCGAGCAGCCGATTGCATTAGCGGGAATGAAAGCCCAGTTGGTCACGGTGAACCGCACAAAAATGTCTCCAGCGACCGTGGATGATATCTACCGCCGCCTGTCACGGCCGTCCACCAGCACTACTCCTTCACCCCTGCCTTTCCCTCGGAAGAAAGTCAAAGGCGGCGTCGGGAAACAGGCTATGGAGGAAATCCAGAGTGCCCAGTTCGGCGCACGGGCCGTGGAGCCTCATACCACCCAGGCGGGATTCTTATTTTTCGATGTCTCTGGAATTTCCACTCCTCTTGCGGGAGCACATTTCTACCTGACAGGTGTGCGTGACAGTAAGGGAGATGAGCTGATGTATTTTGAGATCCCGCTGGAGAATTACCTCAGCGCGCCGCAACCCGCGAAGCCGAATTGAACTGACTCGTCCCCGCTAGCTTTATAATCCGTCGATATGGCCACCACGCCGGATACCTCTGTATCGGCCCTCGCCCGCTATGAGCCGGTCATTGGTTTAGAGGTACACGTCCAACTCCTCACCGCAAGCAAGATCTTCTGCTCCTGCTCCACGCGCTTCGGCGATCCTCCTAACAGCAACGTCTGCCCCGTCTGCCTCGGCTTACCAGGTGCCTTGCCGGTTCTGAACCGCAAAGCGGTCGAATTCGCTGTGCTCGCTGCCATGGCGATAAATTGCCGGATTAACCAGACATCGATCTTTGCCCGTAAAAACTATTTCTATCCCGATCTGCCCAAGGGCTATCAGATCTCCCAGTACGACAAGCCCCTGGCCGAGCACGGTTGGATCCAAATCCCAGCTGGCAGCGGAACCAAAAAAATTGGAATCACGCGTCTGCACCTCGAGGAAGATGCCGGGAAGAGTCTGCATGAAGGCTTTCCCGATTCGCAGGAAAAGACCGCAATCGATCTGAACCGCAGCGGAGTGCCGCTGATTGAAATCGTCAGTGAACCGGATATTGCCTCGCCCGAGGAAGCGTACGAGTACCTTACGAGGTTGAAGGAAATCATCCTGTACACCGGTGTCAGTGACGTCAACATGGAAGAAGGTTCGTTGCGCTGTGACGCGAATGTTAGCGTTCGTCCAAGAGGCCAAAAAGAGTTTGGGACCAAGACTGAAGTCAAGAATGTGAATTCCTTCCGCTTCATCCGCGAGGCCCTGAAATACGAAATTGACCGGCAAATTGGCGTAGTCGAATCCGGCGGCAAGATCGCGCAGGAAACTCGCCTCTACAACCCAAACGAAGGCAAGACCTATGGTATGAGATCGAAGGAAGAGGCTCACGATTACCGTTATTTTCCGGAGCCCGACCTCTTGCCGCTGGTGGTGGACGAGAATTGGCAGCAAGAAATTCGCAAAACTTTGCCGGAGTTGCCGGAAGCGCGACGCGAGCGCATGATCGCCGAATACGGCATCACTCCGCAAGACGCACAGGTGCTCACTACAAGTAAGTCACTCGCGGATCAGTTCGAAGCAGCAGCGAAAGCAGCGAAAAATCCTAAACGGGTAGCCAATCTGGTTCAAGGCGAGCTCATGGGCCGATTGAAGGCCAAGGGTCTGGAAATTGAGCAGTCGCCCATTTCCATGAAGGGCGTGGCCTTCTCGGCAGACTTGACAGAAAGCGGTGCTATCTCCGGCAAGATGCTAAAAGATCTCTACGATCTATCCTTCGAACGTGGAAAAGACTTTCCCGCTGTTTATGACGAAGAGGGCCGTCCGCAGCAGTCCAGCGATACTTCAGCACTGGAAAAGATCATCGATCAGGTGATCGCGGCGAATTCCAAAGAGGCTGAACAATACCGCGCGGGCAAAAAGACTGTAATTGGTTTCTTTGTCGGCCAGGTCATGAAATTGTCCAAAGGACAGGCGAACCCACAACTCGTGAACCAGTTATTGGCGAAGAAGCTGGACTCCTAACAGGCTGGCGTAGAACAGTCGGTGAGAGCCTGATCACGGAACTTTTCTTTTGAAAATGCCGTAGAGTTTCTCAGTCAAGTCTTTTAGTCGCAACCGCATTCTTTGGAGTCCATCATTATGGGCACAGATGCCTCGCGGGTGCAGATGGTTAGCGGGTTGTCCGGTCGGGCTCAGTGTTGGGTGGAGTCCCTAATTCTGGCGCTCGGGGGCCCCTCGGCGATTTGGGTTGTTTCAAAGGTCATTTCACTTTCGTTTCGCGCTGTGGTTCATGGCTCTCCTGAACAACGCTTCTTGGCCTGGCTTAGCGGGGGCGTAATCGTCGAGTGGCTGTTTGTGATCGGGCTTTGGTTTGCATTGCAGAGCCGCGGGCTCTCCTTCAGAGATCTCGGAGTTTGGGGCTTGGGAACATGGCCAGCGTGGGTCGTCGCACTCCTGTTGGCAGCGCTTTCCATCGGCGGCAATCTCCGGTCTCTGCCCCGAATGCACATTCCGATCTCATACGCGTTCTTGCCGCATGGAATTCACCTCTTTGCTGCGCTGGCTATGGGCATCACAGCTGGATTCTGCGAAGAAGTCCTCTTTCGCGCCTTTCTAATGACCGAATTCGCTAAGGCTGGCTACGGGAAGGCCATGCAGGTCCTCGTACCTGGCGTTGCGTTTGGACTGTCGCACGCCGGCTACTTAAATCAGGGCTTTCTTGTTTGGCTCGGCATCATGCTCCCGACTGCGTTTCTCGGCATGATGTGGGGCATTGCATACCTCTTGGGACGCCGCAGCTTGGTTCCGGTAATTGTGGCCCACTTTTTGAATGACGCAACAGCGCTTCCATGGATCACGTTTTTTATGGTGACTGCCCGTTAGTCATGCTCCGTGGAAGGCTTACTACTGCCCACGCGGTGACTTTCGTTACCTCACACGCCAGCTCTTCCCGTCTAATATTTGTGCTAAGGCTGGAGGCACGATATGAACGGCAACCTTCGTCGCATCATCAGTGCAGTTACCCTATTGACGTCGTTGATCGCGATTTTTCTGGTATTGAAGAAACCATCGCCTGTGGCACACGCTCAGCCCGTTGCAGCCGCGGCCGCGAATGCCCAGTCTTTCCAAGACAAGTTGCAGCAACTGGATCGGACTAAACAGCCGGGTCAGGCTCCCGCCGAAGTCCATTTGAGTTCCGACGAGGTCAGCGCCGCAATTGCGCAGGCGGCCGGCGCGATTCCGGTGACGGCGGTTTCATCCAGCACACCATCTCCTTCTCCGCAGGTCGAAGGCGCGACCGGGCAGCCCGAAGTCAAAGATTATCAGGTCAATTTCGAGGGAGACATCGCCCGCGGTCAGTTTCTGACCCAGGTTGCGGGCAAGGATGTCTGGGTCACGCTCGCTGGACATTTAGGTTCCCAAGATGGCTACGTCACTTTCGTTCCCTCAGAATTCAAGGTGGGCGACCTGAACGTTCCCGTCTCGTTAGTCAACGACGCTCTACAGAAAAAGCTCACAGAAGAGCGCGATCGGCTGAAGCTGCCCGACAACGTCGCGGCCATCAAAGTCGAGAACGGCGAACTGATAATGACGCAGAAATAGTTGAAACTATTTACTCCGGAGTGCCCTGGAACAGCGCCCACAATTGCTCGCCGATCACGCGATATATCACAAACGCGTATCGGATATCTGACGAAAGAGTAATTCGCCACGGCCATCACCATCTGCATCTACTGCGTCAATCAATTCGAGTCGCGGCTGAATGTCCAGATGCCTGCTGTCAGTCACATTGGAAAACGCTTTGTGCAGTTCACCTGAAATGTCTTCCCGGGCTACGAGCGCCACATAGTACAGGTCCGCACCACTGCTGGATTTTGCGGGAAAGCTCGCCTTAGTGGTCAATACCAGCACCGGTTCGTTGGCATTGGAAAGATCAAAAATTCGAAACTGTGTATCTTCGAAGCTCGGCGGCACAGAGCTGATCGCGGGCGTTTTGTTTTTCTGAGAAGAAGTACGAACTTGTGCTTTACCGTCTTCGGATGCTAACTGCCGGGCGCGGTCACGAATCTGAGCGGACGCCAGGCCCAGCATCTTCGTGCGAAGCTGCTGTTCTTCTGCCGGCTTCACCACGTAGCTGTAAGGGCGAGGGTCGGAGCTGCCCGCGTCGGAAATGGCCGGCATCATCTGCAGGGCTGGCTTTTCCCCGCCAATCTTTTGTTCGCCAGTGTTTGCAGTAGGCAGATTTGGCGTTCCCACGCGAGCTCGGGAGGACATTCCTGTGGTGCTGTTAGGCTCATTCTTTGTGCTTGGAGAAGGCTGGTTTCCCCGGCGGAGGACCGGCCTGTCTTTGTCTTTGTCGTTGTCCTGGCCACTTTGTTCTGGAGCAGCGGGAGTCGCCGCAGGCGAGGGCTCCGGTGCCGTCGCTGCTGGCGTGTCAGCTGGCGGAGAAACGGGAGGGGTCGGCTTCGGCGGTTCTGATCCAGCTCCTGATCCAGGGCGCCGCAATACTGGCGGCTTATCCTGGTCGTCATCGCGAGGCGCCGACGGTTCCGAAGGTCTTTTTTTTGGCGGAGCTGCGCCGACCGGCTCCCATTTCCCCTCTGCAACCCACGCGTTGCCTCTGTGAAAAGCGCCGCCCACCGTAAACAGTCCTTGAGAAACGCCTGTCCGTACCGCTTCATAGACCGTATCCCGCTCGAGCGCCATGGGAACTGGAGAAGCCTTATAAGATCCGGCGTCATAGAATTTGCCATCGTACATCACGGTGATTGGGATCAGGCGAGCTTTGCCATTGGCCGCAAGCTCAAGCAATCCCAGCGCGCGTGGTCCTTTTCTGGCCGCTTCACGACGAGTAGACTGAGGCGGAACGGTTTGGCCAAATATCAAGGCCAAGCCGGCCAGCATGACGACGGTGGCCACCGTCAGGTATAACAGTGAACGAAACGGAGAAGCCCTCATGGATATCAATGATAAGGCCCCAGACTTTTCTTTGCCGGACGAGAACGGCAAAAATGTGTCGCTGAAGGATTTTCGAGGCAAAAGCGTGGTCCTGTTTTTCTTTCCCAAAGCCGACACACCCGGGTGAACCATCGAGGCGTCCGAGTTCCGTGACGCATACAAGAATTTGCAAAAGGCTGGCGCAGTGATCCTTGGGATCTCAGCAGACTCGCCGGAGGATCAGAAGAAATTTCGGGACAAATACCACTTGCCGTACACCTTGCTGTCCGATACCGATAAGAAGGTCTGCGAAGCCTTTGGCGTGATCAAAGAAAAAAACATGTATGGCAGAAAAGTGAAGGGAATCGCACGCACCACATTTGTGATTGGCCCGGACGGCAAGATTGCCCACGTCTTCAACAACGTGAAGGTGGAGGGGCATGCCGATCAGGTGTTGGCTTATCTGAAAGGCGCGGCGTAACCGATTGCCGAGGCAGAGCTAGCCGAAAAATCGAGTGAGAGAGGAGAGCAAAGGCCGAGACACAGATATGCAAAGCAGCACTTAGCCCGAGCCGCAACACACATTGTTTGGCTAAATGCTAAGTGCTAAATGCTAAGTGCTGCTTCACGTTGAGCTATTTCACGGTTGCGTTGGTTTTTGTGGTAAACGTGATCGCGGTTTCTGCCGGCACGACAGCTTCCTGTTTTCCGGTAGCTGCTGCGACTCCGGTTCCGGCGCCTGCCCCGGCCAGTGCGCCAATTCCAGCGCCTTTGCCTCCGCCAACCAGGCCGCCGATGAGGGCGCCCGCTGCGGCTCCGCCACCGATTTTCACCACGTTGCTCTTCGTATGGCTTCTACCTTTGGCAAAAAAGCCGCCGGTTGTGATGGGAGTCATTTTTCCATTGATCTCAACCGCAGTGAGTCTGAGCGTGAGCTGACCCGGGACGTGCAGCCGACCACTCGACTTGGCGTAAGTCACTTTTCCTTTTACCGGCGAGCCTGCCTTGGCCAGAGTTTGGCCGTTCACGG
>WNFC01009384.1_pt1 | contig 10836 bp, 10 predicted proteins | sample 5400541 | NCBI WGS metagenome assembly WNFC01 (sample SAMN13153342, study PRJNA577476) | soil metagenome | isolation source: 120 cm saprolite under Douglas fir tree site 2 hole 2 replicate 1 | place: USA:California | collected 2015-04-18
TTCCGCAACCTCAATCGTCATGCCCGGACTTGATCCGGGTATCCACGCCTCTCTTTGCGGCGCCAGAAGACGTGGATGGCCGGATCAAGTCCGGCCATAACGGGAGAGATGACGCAGGAAAGAGCCGTCGGAACCACGACACTGGCTAGGACGAGTGGCGAGCAAGGCTCCTCCCGCGGCGCGCTCAGCCGCGGCTGCACGAGGCGCCGCCGAGGACGCAGAATTTGGCGCAATGCGGATGGTTGAGCCTGACCGCGCCGGACGCCTCGGCGAGCGTCGCGCCGAGCTCGAATTCGGCGGCATAGGGCAACAGCGTGCAGGCGACGACGGCGGGCTGCGCGGCGCCCTTGCGTTTGACCACCATGCGCGACGAGGCGCACATCACCTCGTCCGGCGATTTGTGCAGGATGCCCCAGCATGCTTCGGTGATCTCCGGCACGTCGACCCGTGCGTCCATCTCGGGAAAGAGCACCAGTCGCGTCGCGTCTTCCGTGTCGAGCGCGATGCCCATGCGTCGGAGCAACGCGCCGTAGCCGCATCGGAGCTGCGCCTCGCTCTCGCCGGTATTCGCCCGCCCGGCGAGGGCGAGGGTGAAGCCGTTGTCGGCGAGAAACTCGATGCCCTTGATGGTCTTGTCCCAGCTGCCGCGTCCGCGCTCCGCCTCGTGGCGCTCGCACGTGTAATGATCGAGCGAGACGCGGATGGTCAGCCTGGCACCCAGCCGATTGTTGAGATCTGCGAGCGGCGCCGCCAGACGCTGCATCGGCCGCATCGCGTTGGTCAGCACGATGACCTCGAAGCCGCGCGCCAGGCAGGTTTCGATGATCGGCAATATCTCGGGGTTCATGAACGGCTCGCCGCCGGTCAGGCCGATCTCCTCGGTCGGCAGCCGGTCGCGCGCGATCTCGTCGAGATAACGCGTCACCTCGTTGCAGTTGAGATAGGCAAGGCGGTCGTTGCGCGGGCTCGATTCGATATAGCAATTGGCGCAGGTGATGTTGCACAGCGTTCCGGTGTTGAACCACAGCGTGCGCAGCGCCCCGAGGGCGACGCTGGCGCGCGCCTCGCCCTTGGCGGTCACCAGCGGATCACGGAACTTCCGCGGATCGAGCGGGCGCCAGCCCGGCAGCGCTGGCGCCGTCTCCGTCGGCGTCCAATCCATCGTCGCGGTCTCGCTCATCCCCGATTATCCCCGCATTCCGTTGCGCGAGTAGAGCACTTGCCAGCGCCCGAGCCAAATCGCAGTCAATCACAAGAGGGTGACGGTTGGAAGGTGAGGTACGAAGCTCACCGGCAAAAAGAGGGTTCCCTGGCGGAACCGCGCGTTCTACCGTTTGCCTCCCATCGCCCGCTGATCGCCATAGCAGAGAGATTTCCTTGCCATGCATGATTTGCTCATCAAGAACGCGACGATCGTCGACGGCAATGGCGGCGCGCCCTATCGTGGTGATCTCGCCGTTGCCGGCGGCACGATCGCGGCGATCGGTGCCGATCTCGGCGGCGCGCGCGAAATCGTCGACGCCGACGGTCTGATGCTGGCGCCCGGCATCATCGACGGCCACACCCACTACGATGCGCAGATTACCTGGGATCCCTATGCCGATCCGTCGCCTTCGCTCGGCGTGACGACGGTGGTGATCGGCAATTGCGGCTTCACCATCGCGCCATGCAAGCCGCGCGATCGCGATCTCACCATGCGCAATCTGACGCATGTCGAAGGCATGTCGCTCGAAGCCTTGCGCGCCGGCATACGCTGGGGGTTCGAGAGTTTCGCCGAGTACCTCGCGATGGTCGAGCGCAGCGGCGTCGGCCCCAACGTCGCCGCCTTCGTCGGTCATTCCTCGCTGCGCACCTACGTGCTCGGCGAAGATGCCTCGCGGCGTGCCGCGACGGAAGACGAGATCGCGGCGATGCGCCGTCTCGTCAGCGAGGCAATGGCGGCCGGTGCGGTCGGCTTCGCGACCTCGACCAACGAGCCGCATAACGGCGAGAACGGTGTGCCGATGCCCTCGCGCCTCGCCGAGGACGCCGAGCTGCGCGGTCTCGTCACCGCGATGGGTGAGAGCGGGCGCGGCATCTTCATGCTGACGCGCGGAACGATGACCGGCATTCCCTATCTCGAATCGATCGCCGCCGCGAGCGGCCGCCCGGTGCTCATCGCGGCACTGCAGCACAACCCGCTCAATCCCGACGGCGTTTTCGCGCTCGTCCGCGACATCAAGGCGGCGCAGGCGCGTGGCCGCAGGCTGATCGCGCAGGTATCGTGCACGCCGCTGACCATGGAGTTCACCCTCGCCAGCCCCTATTGCTTCGAGAGCCTCGCGGCCTGGAAACCGGCGATGGAGGCGCAGGGCGAGGCGCTGAAGAAAATCTATGCCGATCCCGCCTTCCGCGCCGCCGTCAAGGAGGATCTCGTCAAGTTCCGCGGCATGCGTCTCTTCAACAGCGAATGGGACAAGCTGAAGATCGTCGAGGTTGCGGATGCCGACAACCGCGCGCTCGAAGGTCATTCGATCGCCGAGCTGGCGGCCGCTTCCGGCAGCGAGCCGCTCGACTGGTTCCTCGATTTCGGCCTCAAGGAGGACCTGCGTACCCTCTTCACCGCCGAGCTGCTCAACAGTGACGAGGCGGCGGTGGCTCGCCTGATCGGCGATCCCGACAGCCATGTCGCATTGTCGGATGCGGGCGCGCATCTCACCTTTTTGTGCGATGCCGGCTTCGGCCTTCACCTCATCGGCCATTGGGCGCGCGACCGCGGCGTCATGACGATCGCCGAGGCGGTGCGCAAGCTGACCAGCCAGCCGGCTGCACTCTTCGGCATGCGCGATCGCGGCCGCCTGGCAGCCGGCTGTGCCGCCGATCTCATGCTCTTCGATCCGGCGTCGATCGGGCGCGGCGAGAAGCGCCGCGTCCACGATCTGCCGTCCGGCGCCGCGCGGCTGACCGCCGGTGCGCGCGGGCTGCACGGCGTCTGGGTCAATGGCATCCGCGTCGCCGATGCGGACGGCATGCGACGCCTCGCGCAGCCGCCGGGCAAGGTATTGCGCGACTTCGCCGCTTGACCGCCCGGCGCACCGGCCGCCGCGGATGCGAGCGAAGCGGTTGACGCTATTGGCTTCTTCTTGACGGTGGGCGGCGAGTTTGGCAGGCTCCCGTACCAATCGGGCGCCAGAATCTTCGCGGGGAGTTGCCATGACGAAGTCGGAACTCATCCAGCGTTTGGCCGAGCTGAATCCGCACCTTTACCAACGCGACGTCGAGTTGATCGTGACGGCGATCTTCGACGAGATCAGCGCCGCGTTATCGCGCGGCGATCGCGTCGAGCTCAGAGGCTTTGGTGCGTTTTCGGTCAAGCGTCGCGATGCGCGGCTCGGCCGCAACCCGCGCACCGGCGACAGCGTGCGGGTCGACGAGAAGCACATCCCGTTCTTCAAGACCGGCAAGCAACTGCGCGACCGCTTGAATGCGCCATGAACGGCGCGCCGCCATGACGCGTCAGGACGCCGCCGGGTGATATCTTGAGGTTCGTTCGCTGGCTGATCACCATCGTGGTCGCCGTGCTCCTTGTCATCTTCGCGGTCTCGAACCGTCAGCCGGTCGAGGTGACGTTCTGGCCGTTGCCGGTCACCATCGCGACGCCGCTCTTCTTCGTTGTGCTCGGCGGCGTCGCGCTCGCCTTCCTGGTCGGCCAGTTCGTCGCCTGGCTCGGCGCCCGCCACTGGCGTCGCGAGGTGCGACAGAAGCGGCGCCGCATCGAGGCGCTCGAGCGCGAGCTCGCGGCCACGCAGGCGCAGCTCCGGCCGAACGACGAGCTTGCCGGGACCGGCCGGATCGAGCATCGCCGCATCACGACGCCGGGAGCGAACTGAACCCTCCCTGCCGACTTGGTGTCTTTGCGGCTTGGTGGTAAACCCACTACCCCATGCGCATTATCGGACCTTCCGAAGTCACCGCGGCGCTCGATTTCATCTCGCTGGTCGAGGCGCTGCGGCAAATGTTCCGCACCGGCTGCGAGGCGCCGCTGCGCCACCATCACGCGATCCACGATCCGTCTGGCGGGCCGGATGCGACGCTGCTGCTGATGCCGGCCTGGCAGAGCGGCCGCCATATCGGCATCAAGCTCGTCACCGTCTTTCCCGGCAACGCTGCGGTTGATCTGCCTTCGGTCATGGGTGCCTATCTCCTGCTCGACGGCAAGACCGGCGAGCCGCTGGCGCTGCTCGATGGGCCGGCGCTGACGGCACGCCGCACCGCCGCCGCCTCGGCGCTCGCCGCGAGCTACCTCGCGCGGCCGGACAGCGAGCGCTTGCTGATGGTCGGCACCGGCGCGCTCGCCCCCCATCTCATCGAGGCGCATGCCGCCGTGCGGCCGATCCGCAACGTCCTCATCTGGGGCCGCGATCCCGACAAGGCTGCGCGCCTGGCGCAGCGTCTCGACCGCAAGACCCTGAAGGTCGCGGCGACCAGCGATCTCGAGGCGGCGGTGCGCGGCGCCCACGTCATCTCCTGCGCGACACTCTCCTTCGAGCCGCTGATCCGCGGCGCCTGGCTGCCGCTCGGCGTCCATCTCGACCTCGTCGGCGGCTTCACGCCGGAGCGGCGCGAGGCCGATGACGAGGCGGTGCGGCGCGCCCGCATTTTTGTCGACACCCGCGAGGGCGCCAGCAAGGAGGCGGGCGACATCGTTCAGCCGCTGCGCGCCGGCGTCATCGTTGCCGACGACGTCGCCGGCGATCTCTTCGAGCTGACGCGCGGCAGCCGCGCCGGCAGGCGCTATCACGACCAGATCACTCTCTTCAAATCTGTCGGCACCGCGCTCGAGGATCTGGCCGCGGCGCAACTCGCCTTCGAACGGGCGCGGAGCTAGCTCACCGGCTGCGCGACAGGGCGAGCCAGACGCCGCCGCCGATGAGCAGCCCGCCGCTTGTACGCGTCAGCAGACGGATGCGGCGCCGTGACAGGATCTGGCCGGCGCGTCCGGACAAGACGGCATAGCTGCCGTCGGCGACGACGGCGAAGAGCATCGCGGTCAACCCCATGATGACGATCTGCAGCGCATAGTCGCCATTCGGATCGATGAATTGCGGGAAGAAGGCGCCGAAGAACAAGAGGGTCTTCGGATTGCTCAGCGCGACGGCCAACCCTTGCGCGAAGAAGCCGCCGCGCGGCACCGTCGCCTTGGCCTCGCTGGCGAGCGCAGCCGACACGCGCAACATCTTCCAGCCGAGCCAGACGAGATAGACGGCGCCGGCCAGGCGCAACCAATCGAACCACTGCCCCATCGCCTCGATCGCGGAAGTGAGGCCGATGCCGATGGCGAAGATCATCACCGCGAGGCCGAGCTGGGTTCCGGCGACATTGAGCAATCCCGCCCGCGTGCCATGCCTCAGACTGTTCGCGATGACCAGCGTCGCGGTCGGACCCGGGACGATGACGATGACGAAGCAAGCGACCAGATAGGCGGCGTAGAGCTCGACCGACATGCGCTTTCCTTCCCGCTGAGTTCCGCCTGTTCTCCCCTATTGCTGCGGACCAGTCCAGCCTCTCGCGCAGCGGGTCGCCCTTGGGGGGTAACGATGGAAGGAGGCTCGCGATATTTTTGGCGATGGCGTAGGTTGCGGCGATGAGCGAACGCAACCCCATTCTCTGCGCAGTCGACACGCCAGATCGCGGCGCCGCGCGCCGTCTCGCCGAAGCGGTCGGTCCCCTCGTCGGCGGGCTCAAGCTCGGTCTCGAATTCTTCACCGCGAACGGCAATGCGGCGGTGCGCGAGGTCGCCGGCGCGGCGCCGCTTTTTCTTGATCTCAAGCTGCACGACATCCCGAATACCGTCGCCGGCGCCGTCCGGGCCGTAGCGTCGCTCGAGCCCCTGTTGCTGACGATCCATTGCGCCGGTGGCATGGCGATGATGCAGGCGGCGTCGGCGGCCGCCAGCGAGTCCGCGCGCGGGGTCGGGCGCATGAAGATCATCGGCGTTACCGTGCTGACCAGCCTCAATGACGGGGATCTCGACAGCGTCGGTCAGAACGTGCCCGCGCAGGACCAGGTCCGGCGCCTCGCCGCGCTCGCCCGGCAAGCGGGTCTCGACGGCGTCGTCTGCTCGCCGCACGAGGTCACCATCTTGCGCCGCGAATGCGGGCGCGACTTCCTCCTGGTGGTGCCCGGCATTCGTCCGGCGGACGCGCCGCGGCAGGACGACCAGAAGCGGGTGATGACACCGCGCGCGGCGCTCGACGCCGGCGCCGATTATCTCGTCATCGGCAGGCCGATCACCGCTTCGGGCGATCCCGCCGCGGCCTGCCACGCCATCCTCGCGGAGATCGCACGCTGAGCCCGGCAAACACCATCGCGACGAAGATCTGCGGCCTCTCCGAGCCGGCCGGTGTCGCTGCTGCCATCGCCGGCGGCGCCGCCTTCCTCGGCTTCGTCTTCTATAAACCGAGCCCGCGCAATGTCGGCGCCGCGCGCGTCGCCGAATTGTGCCGCGAGGTGCCGCGCGGCATCACCCGCGTCGGCCTCTTCGTCGATGCCGACGATGCGACGATCGCCGCGGTGCTGGCAATTGCACCGCTCGATCTCTTGCAGTTGCACGGCAGCGAGAGCCCCGAGCGCGTCGCCGCGGTCAAGCGCCGCTTCGCCCGCCCGGTGATGAAAGCGCTGCCGATCGCCGAGCCCGCCGACGTCATCGCCGCCGATGCCTATCTCGGTGTCGCCGACCGCCTGCTCTTCGATGCCCGTCCGCCGCGCCGTCCCGACGCGTTGCCGGGCGGCAACGGCCTCGTCTTCGACTGGCGCCTCATCGCCGGACGAGAGTGGAGCCTGCCGTGGATGCTGTCCGGCGGTCTCACCGCCGCGAATTTGGCGGAGGCTGTGCGCCTCACCGGCGCCCGGGCAGTCGACGTGTCGTCCGGGGTCGAAAGCGCGCCTGGTGTCAAGGATGCAGCGAAGATCGCCGCCTTTCTTGCGGCGGCGGGTGCGGTTTAGGCGATCTAGTAGGGCACATTTTCGATGATCCGGATTCCGTGTGCCACCGCATTCCTGCTCGTCCTGTCGGCGTTTGTCGCGACCGCGGCCGATGCCACTTGGCCGGCCGACCTGCCGGTCTACGACCACATCGTGGTCGTGATCGAAGAGAACAAGGATTACGACCAGATCATCGGCAGCAAGGCGGCGCCCTATATAAACGAACTCGCGGCGGCGGGGGCGAGCCTCACCCGGATGTTCGGCGAGGAGCATAAGAGCCAAGGCAACTACTTCTGGCTGTTCTCGGGAAGCGATCAGGGGGTGGGGTTCGACGACGTCGTGCCGAGCGCGGCGAATAATCCGCGCTACCCTTTCAAAGCGGGCAGCCTCGGCGCCCAGCTCATCGCGAAAGGGTTCACCTTCAAAGGCTACGCGGAATCCTTGCCGGCGATCGGCTCGCCGGCAGAGTCCGTGCCTGCGGATTGTCGCAAATGCGCCTACGGACGTAAGCACGTCCCCTGGATCAGCTTCGCCGACATCCCGAACGGCGGCGATGCGAAAAACTCGGCCAATCTCCGCTTCGCCGATTTCCCGACAAATTACGACGCGCTGCCGACCGTCGCCTTTGTCGTCCCCAACCTCGAGCACGACATGCACAATGGCAAGCCGGCGAAGAGTATCCCGGCGGGCGACGCTTGGCTGCGCCGCAACCTCGACGCCTATCACCGCTGGGCGAAGGCCCATAACAGCCTGCTCATCGTCACCTTCGACGAGAACGACGACCGGACCGGCTACCAGGGACTGACGGACCCGGGCGTAAAGTCAGTCACCGACCAGGCAAGCCGGGATCTGCAGAACCACATCGCGACGGTCTTTGCCGGCGCTCACGTGAAGCGCGGCTACGCCGCCGCCGCGCCGGCGACCCACGTCACCCTCCTGCGCACCCTCGAGGCGATGTACGGCCTGCCGAAATCCGGCGCCCAGCAGGTCAACGCCGTGCGCGCCGGCCTCGTCGACGACGCCATCATCACGGATGTCTTCGAGCCCGTCAGGTAGCTCCACTCGGGTTCAACTCCTGCGGCACGGCGAAAGGCGCGCCGGTCGCCATGCCGATTGGCCGGGGCGGGTTGCCTATTCATTGCATTTGGTATACAAAATATTTCATATCAATTAAGCCGTGAAGGGAAGAACGGCGATGGTCAAGGTCCCAGCGACCGACAAACGGCCGGCAAAGCGCCGATCGATCCGGGGCGCCCGGGACGCGGGCAAGAGCGGCGGCCCAGGGCTCGTCCAATCGCTCGCCCGTGGTCTTTCCCTCCTCGACAGCCTGGCCGAAAGCCCGGACGGCGTTTCCCTTAGCGACCTCTGCCAGCAAGTCGGCTTGTCGATTTCGACGGCGCACCGCCTGCTGACCACCCTCGAGCAACAGGGCTACGTGCGCTGCCACCCTGGCAGCCGCTCCTGGTCGATCGGCGTCCAGGCCTTCATCGTCGGCAGTGCCTTCATCAAGGCGCGCGATCTCGTCGAGATCGCCCGCCCGCGCATGCGCAGCCTGATGGAGCAGAGCGGCGAGACCGTCAATTTCGCCGTTATCGATGGCGGCGAGGCGGTCTTCCTCGCGCAAGTCCAGTGCCGCCAGATGATGCGCGCGTTGGCGCCGCCGGGTGTCCGCGTGCCGCTCCATTGCTCCGGCCTCGGCAAGGCGCTGCTGGCGGCCTTGCCCGACGCGGAGGTCGGCAGCATCCTGCGCCGCCACGGCCTGCCGCGTCTGACGCCGCGCACGCTGACGACGGTCGCCCGGCTGCGGACGGAGCTCCAGCGGATCCGCGAGCGCGGCTACGCCCTCGATGACGAGGAGCACTCGATCGGGCTGCGCTGCGTTGCCGCCGCGGTGTCCGACGAGCATGGCGAGCCGGCCGGCGCCGTCTCGCTCTCTGGTCCCGCCGTGCGGCTGCCCGACGAGCGCATCGCTTCGCTCGGCACGCTTGTGCGCGAGACGGCGGAAGCGATCAGCGCCGCCTTTGGTGGAAACGCCTAAGCCGCGGCACGCAAAGCAGAAATGGATGCGCTTTCCGCATCGCGGGAACGCCGCCTGACAGCGCGTCGGGCGCCGGCCTAGTCTCGACTTCGGTTTCGATCTCCGAAGGAAGGACGCGGCGATGGCGAAGATGACGGCGATGCAGGCGGCGGTGCGCGTGCTCGAGAGCGAAGGCGTGCGGCTCGCGTTTGGTGTGCCGGGCGCCGCGATTCTACCGCTCTACGAAGCGCTCAAGGCGAGCGCCATCCGTCACGTTCTGGTGCGCCACGAGGAGGGCGGCACGCACGCCGCCGAGGGCTATACCAGGGCGCGCTCGGGCAATATCGGCGTCTGCATCGGCACCTCCGGCCCGGCCGGAACCAACATGGTGACCGGCCTCTATTCGGCGATCGCCGACAGCATCCCGATCCTCTGCATCACCGGCCAGGCGCCGCGCGCCAAGCTGCACAAGGAGGATTTCCAGGCAATCGACGTCGCCGCAATCACTCGGCCGGTCACCAAATGGTCGGTCACCGTGATGGAGGCGGCGCAGGTGCCGTGGGCGTTCCGTCACGCCTTCCAGCTCATGCGCAGCGGCCGGCCGGGCCCGGTGCATATCGACCTGCCGCTCGACGTCCAGAAAGAGATCATCGAATACGATCCCGCTGCCGACGCACCGTTGCCGGTGGTCAAGCCGCGCCCCAATCGGGAAGCCATCGCCAAGGCGATCGACATGCTCGCTGCCGCCGAGCGGCCGCTGATCGTCGCCGGCGGCGGCGTCATCAATGCCGACGCCGCCGCGCTGCTCGTCGAGTTCGCCGAGCTCACCAACACGCCGGTGGTGCCTACGCTGATGGGCTGGGGCGCCATCCCCGACGATCACCCGCTCAATGCCGGCATGGTCGGGCTGCAGACCCAGCATCGCTATGGCAATGCGAATTTCCTCGACTGCGACTTCGTCCTCGGCATCGGTAATCGCTGGGCCAATCGGCACACCGGCAGTACCGCGGTCTATACGCGCGGCCGGAAATTCGTCCATATCGACATCGAGCCGATGCAGATCGGCCGCGTCTTCTGCCCCGATCTCGGCATCGTCTCGGATGCCGGCTATGCGCTCGAGGCGCTCATCGCGGCGGCGCGCGAGGCCGCGCTCGACGGCGGGTTCCGCCGCTTCAACCCGTGGGTTGCCAAGGTCGCGGAGCGCAAGCGCACGATGAAGCGGCGAACCGATTTCGACGAGATGCCGATCAAGCCGCAGCGCGTCTTTGCCGAGATTAATGCGGGCTTCGGCCGCGACACCCAGTTCGTCACCGCGATTGGCCTCTACCAGATCGCCTCCGGCCAGTTCCAAGAGGTTTACGCGCCGCGCAACTACATCGTTTGCGGCCAGGCGGGGCCGCTCGGCTGGGAGGTCTCGGCCTGCACCGGCGCCAAGCTCGCCGACCCCGCCAAGGAGGTCGTCGGCATCGTCGGCGACTATTCCTTCCAGTTCCTCATCGAGGAGCTGGCGGTCGCCGCGCAGTACCAGATCCCGTTCGTCATGATCCTCCTAAACAACGCCTATCTCGGTCTCATCCGGCAGGCCGAGCGCGCCTATCAGATGGATTTCGAGGTGCAGCTCGCCTTCGCCAACATCAACGCGCCGGAAATCGGCGAATACGGTGTCGACCACGTCAAGGCCGCCGAGGCCTTCGGCTGCCGGGCCATCCGCGTCTTTGAGCCCGGGGAGATCGCCGGCGCCATCGCCTGGGCGCGGCGCGAGAGCGCGACGCTGCGCCTGCCGGTCATCGTCGAGATCATTACCGAGCGGGTGACCAACATTGCGATGGGCGCGGAGATCGACGCGATCGCCGAAT
>WNFC01009385.1_pt1 | contig 10836 bp, 4 predicted proteins | sample 5400541 | NCBI WGS metagenome assembly WNFC01 (sample SAMN13153342, study PRJNA577476) | soil metagenome | isolation source: 120 cm saprolite under Douglas fir tree site 2 hole 2 replicate 1 | place: USA:California | collected 2015-04-18
GGCGACGTCCTCCGCCCCGTCGGCGGCGGTGGTCGCCTCGGCCGTCCCGAACGCGTCCGCGGCCGCGCGCGCGAGGCTCACGAGATAGAGACCGTCGAAGCGCGCGACGACGTCCTTGATCCGCCAGCCCGGAGGCCGCGGCCGCGCGTGGTCGGGGAAGCGGATGAAGTCATCGAAGCTCTCGGCGTTGAAGATGTCGTTGCCCGCGAAGAAAGCGACCACCACCACTCGCGGGAGGTGGCGGAGGGCGAAGTCCGCCAGCACCCTTTCCTCCTGCTGCGGGCCGAACCCGGCCGTCCCGTAGTTCTGGACGGGCCGGCCGAGTCTTGCCTCCAGGCGGGCGGGCCAGGCCTGCTCCACGGGGAGGGTCATGGCATCGGTGAAGGAGTCGCCGAGGGCGGCCACGGCGATGGGATCGCGGACGGAAGGGTTGCGGAAGCCTTCGGCGTCCGTGACGAACGGAAAGCGGCGGACATGGCCGGGCGCCACCTCCGGCGGCACGTAGCCCATCTGCACGATGTCGCCGGAGGTCACCTCGGCGTAGCTGTGGACGCCTGCGCGCAGGCGGGCGCCATAGCGCTCGGAGTCCTGCCAGCGCGGGTTGGGCCACACCTCGCCGAGGATTCGCCGCTGGGCGGCGATGCCCGGCCCCACGCGGGGACCCAGCCCGCGCAGGGCGGTCTCGGCCAGCGCGAGGCTCGAGAGGATGCTCCCCACCGCGAGCAGGGTCCGAATGGCGGCGGGGGTCATGCCCTCGCGCAGGGACGGGGCGAAGGCGGCATTGGCGAGCCACAGGCCCAGGGACAGGCACACGAGGAGAGCGAGAGCCATGAGGTGTGGGCGGAAGCGGAAGTCGCCGACGATCCGCAGATCGGCCCATCTCAGCGATCCGTGGTTGGCCAGCTCGAGGACACCGTCGAACGGGGGCAGGGAGCAGGACACGCCGGCCGCCCCATTCACTTCGCCCCGGGCCACGACTTCGCGCTTGCCAGTGCGGGCGACGAGAGTGACCTCGTAGGTCGCATGGCCCGCCGGCCGCACGTCGAAGCGCACGGTCGAGGAGCGGGCCTGGCGCACCGCGAACTGGATCCGGTCGTCCGCCGGGACCAGGATCTCGGGCACGACGCGACCGCCTTCCACTTCGAAGCGTTGCGCGCCGGAGCCACCCGTCCGTGCCTGCGGCCCGTCGAGATAGAGCCGCCGGGTGGTGACGTAGAGAAAGTTGCGGACGATCAGGATGACGATCACCGCTTCCGCCACGAGGAGGAGGCGCCCGATCCTCCGCTTCCGGTGAACCGGCTCGCGCCCCGTCGGCGGGACTGCCACGTTTGCTTGCGTCGGACCTCAGCGAGCTAACTCAGGCGGACGCTCACCAGCTTGCTCACCCCCGGCTCTTCCATGGTGACCCCGTAGAGCTGGTCCGCGATCTCCATCGTCTTGCGCGAGTGGGTGATGAGCACGAACTGGGTCTGCTCCTTGAGCCCCTCGAGCATGCGCACGAAGCGCCCGATGTTGGCGTCGTCGAGCGGCGCGTCCACCTCGTCGAGGATGCAGAAGGGCGAGGGCTTGTACTGGAAGATCGCGAACAGGAGCGAGATCGCGGTCAGCGCCTTCTCGCCTCCGGAGAGCAGCATGACGTTCTGCAGCCGCTTGCCGGGCGGCTGGGCCATGACGTCGATGCCGCTCTCGAGGAGGTCCTCCTCGTCGATGAGGGCCAGCCCCGCCGTCCCTCCCCCGAAGAGCTGACGGAAGATCTCGCCGAAGTGCTGGTTGATGACCTGGAAGGCCTCCTGGAACCGCTCGCGGGACGCGCGGTCGATCTTCTTGATGGCCTGATCCAGCTCCGCGATCGAATCCAGCAGGTCCTGACGCTGCGCGGCCAGGAACGTCGAACGCTCCTCCAGCTCCTGCGACTGCTCGACGGCGAGCACGTTGACGGGGCCCATGCGGTCGAGACGCTCGCGCATCTCCTGGACCTGGAGCTCGAGGCCGGACAGGTCCTTGGCGCGGTCCTCGTCGGTGATGAGCGCGGCCGCCTCCGCCGCCATCATGGCCACCGCCTGATGGCACTCGCGTCCGAGATGGTCGAGGTCCGATCCCGTGCGCGCCTGCGACACCTCCAGCTCGCTGAGCGCGTCGCGCAGCATGTCGCGCTCGCGGCGGCGCTCCTTGAGGCCGGCCTCACGGCCCTCCAGCTCGTTGCGCAGGTCACGCACGCGGTCCTCGGAGATCGCCGCTTCGGCGCTGACCCGCTCGCGCGCGGTGAGCGCCTCCGTCAACTGGCGTTCCGCCTCCGCCATCTCCGCGCGCAGCTCCTCGCGGCGCGCGTCCATCTCCGCCGCGCGCTGCTCGGCGGCGGCGATGCGGCCGAGGAGGTCGCGATGGTCCTGCTCCAGGCGCCGGCACTCCGCCTCCGTGGCCGCCGCCCGCTCGCGCAACGCGGCGAGCACGCTCTTGGCCTCCGAGGTGCGGACCTGGGCCGCCTCGCTGGCCGCGCGCGCTTCCGCCACGGCCGTGGTCAGCGCGGCCAGGCGCCGGCTGCCTTCGTCCCGGTCGCGCTCGGCCGTGGCCAGGGCCTGCTCGATCTCGGCCAGGCGCACCGCGGCTGTCCCCCGCTCCTGCTCGGCCTGCGCGCGCTCGGTGTCGAGCACGGCGGCCTTGCGCTGCAGGCGCGCCATCTCCTCCTCCGCGGAGGCGAGGTCGTGGCGCAGGGCGACGAGGTCCTTCTCCGCGACGTGGATGCGCTCCTCCAGGCCGCGCACCTCGGCCACGGCCGCGTCCGCGCGCGTGGCCGCCTCCTGTCCGCGGTCCCGCGCGCTGCGCAGGGACGCCTCGACCTGCTCCTGCCGGACCGAGATCTCGCGGATCTCGCGGCGGGGAGCGAGGAGGCCCTTCACGCCGCGTCCGCCCTCGACCATCGATCCCCGCAGCGTCTCGCCGGCGAGGGTCACGCAGGCGACGGGGCCCTGGCGCGAGACGATCTCGAACGCATCTTCCAGCGTTTCCACGACCAGGGCTTCGGGCAGAGCGGCCTTGATGGGCGCCGCATGGGGTCCGGTGACGCGATAGACGTCGCCGAGGAGCCCGCGCGCCTTGGGTTCCTGGGCGGCCACATCGCGCAGGGCGACGCAGTCCGCCTTGGTGCGCGCGGAAGCGAGAGGCAGGAACGCGCCGCGACCGGCCCCGGACTCCTGCAGGTAGCGGATCCCGCGCAGCGCTCCCGCCGCGTCCGCGGTCAGGACGGCCTGGAGGCGATCACCCAGGAAGGCCTCGACCGCGCGCTCGTACCTGGAATCGGTCTCGACGGCGTCGGCCACGACGCCCAGGACGTCGATGCCGTCCGGTCCCGCCAGCAGCGCGCGCACGCCCTCGTCGAAGGCGGAATGCGTGGCCACCATCTCCTCGAGCGAGGCCAGGCGTCCGGCCAGTCCGTCGCGCTCGCTCTGGAGGCCCTCCGCCTCCCGCGACGCCGCATCCGCTTCCGTGCGCGCGGCCGTGCCGCGCGCGGAGGCGTCCCCGCGGGCCGTCACCAGCTCGGCGCGCAAGGTCTCCGCCTGGGCCGCCTTCTCCCGCGCGGACGCGTGCACGCTCTCGACGTGTCCGCGCTCTCTCTCCAGCTCGGCGGTCTCCGCGGCCAGCTTCAGGAGATCGGCGGAAGCGCGCGACTGATTCCCGCGGACCGACTCGCGGGCGTTCTGGTGGGCCGCGATGCGGCCCAGGAGGTCGACCTGCGCGTCGCGCGCCGCGTCCTGCTCCGCTTCGGACGCGCCCTGCCGCGCCGCCGTCTCCGCCTGGGCCGTCTCCGCCGTGCGCGCCTCGTCTTCCGCGGCCGCGCGCTCGATGCGCAGGCGCGCCTCGTCCGAGCGGCGCTCGTCGACATGGTCCGCCAGCGGACCGACGCGCGCCCGCAGCTCTTGCGCTTCCGCCCGCGCCTGCGACGCGCGCGCGTCCGTCTCCGCGATCTGCTCGCGGCAATAGCCGCTGCGCCCCTGGTGGCGATCGACGGCGAGGGTGAGCTCGCTCAGCCGCGCGCGCACGCCCTCCAGCGTCGTCTCGCCTTCATAGAGGGCGTTGCGCCGCACCTCCATCTGCGCCTCTTCCGTCTGCAAGGCGATGGCCGCGGCCTGCTCGCGCTGGCCCTCGGTCGTGAGGCGGTCCGCGATGGCGTCGGACTGGGCGCGCAGGTCCAGGAAGCGCCGGCCATACAGCACGCGCTCGATGGCCTGCATCTCTTCGCGCACCGCGCGATAGCGCCGCGCCTTGCTGGCCTGGCGCTTGAGCGACTCGAGCTGCTTCTCCACCTCGTGGACGATGTCGTTCACGCGGAGCAGGTTCTGCTGCGCGGCTTCGAGCTTGAGCTGGGTCTGGCGCCGGCGCGCCTTGTACTTGGTGATGCCGGCCGCCTCTTCGATCAGCGCGCGCCGATCCGCGGGCTTGCTGGAGAGGATGAGGCCGATCTTGCCTTGCTCGATGATCGAGTACGCCTTGGAGCCGAGACCGGTATCCATGAACAGCTCGTGGATGTCGCGCAGGCGGCACACCTGGCCGTTCATCAGGTACTCGCTCTCGCCGTTGCGATAGAGCCGGCGCGTGACGATGCATTCCGGCGAGCCGTCCGGGCTGTTGCCGTTGAGGCCGCTGACCTTGAGGTTCACCTCGGCCATCCCGGTGGGCTGGCGCGACTGGCTGCCGTTGAAGATCACGTCCTCCATGGACGCGCCGCGGAGGCTCTTCGCGCTCTGCTCGCCGAGGACCCAGGAGATGGCGTCCGAGATGTTGCTCTTGCCGCAGCCGTTGGGCCCGACGATGCCCGTCACGCCCCCCTGGAAGGACAGTTCCTGCTTGTCGCAGAAGGACTTGAAGCCGACGATCTCGACCCGCTCGAGGCGCATAGGCGACCAACCCCTAGATATTGGGAACTGCCGCCGACTCTAACACAAGGGGTAGCAGGAATGTGTCCCAGAGCTCGTTCGGGACACATTCCTAATAAGCACGAACTGACCTATTAGGAGTATGGCCAAGTGCCAAAAATGCAATCACTTGGACAGACTCCTGCCCGCCAGACTCGAGACCACCGCCGCCAGCTCCGCGGGCTGGACCGGCTTGGACACGTGAAGCTGATAGCCGGCGCGCAAGGCGGCGTCCCGGTCTTCGGGCCGCGCGTAGGCCGTGAGCGCCGCGGCCGGGATCTGACCCCCTCGACTGGCGGGCCGCTCGCGCACCGCGCGCATGAAGCTGTAGCCGTCCATGCCCGGCATCTCGATGTCGCTGAGCAACACGTCCAGGGACCTCGCGTCGAGGGCGGCGAGGCCTTCCTGCGCCGACGACGCCGTGACCACGCCGGCCCCGAGCTGCTCGAGCATCGTGCGAATGAGCTCCCGCGCGTCCGATTCGTCCTCGACGACGAGGACGTCGACGCCGGAGAGCTGCGGGGTCGCTGCCGCCGCGGGCATGCGCCGAGGGATCTCGGGAGGGCCCGCCTCCTCGCGCAGAGGGAGCCGGACGGTGAAGGTCGAACCCTTGCCTTCGCCCGGGCTGGAGACCTCGACCGATCCGCCGTGCAGCTCGACGAGATGGCGCACGATGGCCAGGCCGAGCCCGAGGCCTCCGTGCGGGCGCGTGCTGGACGAATCCGCCTGGCGGAAGCGCTCGAAGACGTGGGGCAGGAACTCGGGCTTGATCCCGAGCCCGTCGTCCTGGACGCTGATCTCCGCCTGGTCGCCGGACTGGCGCAGCCGTACCTGCACCGTGCCGCCGCGCGTGCTGAACTTGATCGCGTTCGAAACGAGGTTCCAGGCGACCTGCTGCAGGCGGTCGCCGTCGCCCTCGAAGGGGCCGACCGCGCGCGCGATCTCCGTCACCAGCCGCACGCCTTTGGCTTCCGCGGCATGACGCACGGAGTCGAGGGCGCCCTCGATCACCGCGCTCAGGTCCACCGCGCGCACTTCGAGGCTCAGCTTGCCGGCCACGATGCGCGAGACGTCGAGGATGTCCTCGATGAGCTGGGTCTGCGCACGGGCATTGCGGTCGATGGTGGCGATGGCGCGGGTGTGGGTGGCCGCGTCGAGCCGCCCGTCCTGCAGGAGCTTGGTCCAGCCGACGATCGCGTTGAGGGGCGTGCGCAGCTCGTGGGAGAGCGTGGCCAGGAACTCGTCCTTGATGCGGTTCGCTTCCTGGGCCTCGCGGTAGAGGCGCGCATTGTCCGCGGCGAGCGCGCCCCGCTCGGCCAGGCTCTGGGCCAGCGACAGGTCGGCGTCGGTGAACCGGCGCCCCACCGCACCCAGGGCCAGGCAACCGAACGTGTTGTTCCGCGCGCGCAGGGGCACCAGCATCATCGACGTGTAGCCGACCCTTTCGACCAGGCGCACGAGCTCGGGATCGGCGAACTGCGTGAAGGGCGGGAGGGCGGGGTAGAGGCGCGGCTGACCGGTCCGTATGACGTCGTAGACGCCGCCCGTGTTCTCACGGTCGGGGGGCCGGCGCGCCATCTCCCACAGGTCGGCGAGCCGCGCCGGATCGGCGTGCTGCGCCGCCACCGGCTCGGGGACGTCGTTGTTGACGATGTGGACCACGGACCAGTCCGCGACCTCCGGCACCGCGAGGCGGGCGATGTTCGCGAGGGTCGCGCGGTCGTCGAGGCTGGTGGCGAGGGTCGCGCCGACTTCGGCCAGGAACGCGGCCCGCCGGCGCGCCGACTCCGCCTCCGCGCGCGCGGCCTGCTCACGGATGAGCTGGGCGCGCTCCTCTTCGCCCGCCTTGCGGCCGGTGATGTCCTGGACCGTGCCCACCACGCGGATGCCGCCCTCCGCATCGCCGGGAAGGACCTTCGCGTAGCCGTAGACCCAGCGCAGCTCGCCCTCCGGAGGAATGATGCGCAGCTCGCCGCTCCATTCGCTCCGCGCCTCCACCGCCGCCCGCAGGCCTTCGCGCACGCGCGGGCGGTCCGTGGGATGGATGGCGTCCATGAAGGCCGTGTAGCCCTCCGTCCCTCCGCTCGGCTCACGCCCGAAGACGCGATAGATCTCGTCGGACAGGGCCACGGCGTTGCGCGCGGAGTCCCATTCCCAGCTCCCGACATGGGCCAGGCGCTGCGCCTCCGCCAGGAGCATCTGGCTCTTCTTCAGCTCCTGCTCCGCGCGCCGCCGCTCCTGCAGCTCGCGTTGCAGGTCGCGCGTGCGGTCCTCCACGCGCTGCTCCAGCGAGCGGCTGGCCTCCTGGAGGCTGGCATCCCGCTCCTGGATGCCGGAGAGCATGTCGTTGAACGTCTCGATCAGCTCGCCGACCTCGTCGCGGCCCTCGGGAGCCACGCGCACCGTGTAGTCCTTCTCGCGGGAGACCCGGCGGGCTCCCTCCGCCAGCCGGACGATCGGGCGCGAGATGACGGACTGCATCCGTGACGAGAGGGCGAGCGCGAGCAGGAACGAGATCGCGGAGACGAGCGCCACCAGCGAGGCATAGCGCAGCAGGCGCGTCCCCATGTCCTCGAGGTCGCCCTCCAGGACGACCGTGCCCACCGTCTTGTCGTCGAAGAGGATCGGCCTGGAAACGACGACGGTGCGGCCATGCCGCTCGTCGCCGAGAGGACGGGTGAGCGGGGCGGGCGGCGCCGTGGAGGAGTCGGGGGCATAGTGCGCGAAGAGGTGGCCATGCGCGTCGTAGACGGCGGCCGCGCGCACGTGGGTCTCCGCCCCCAGGCCGGCCAGGGTCGTCCGCGCCGCGGCCGGGTCCTGGAAGAGCAGGGCGGAGGCGGTATTGGAGGCGATGATCTCCGCTTCCGTCGACAGCCGGCGCGCCACCGCGGAGCGCGAGGCCAGGACGTCGTAGGCGATGAACGCGGTGGCGGCGAAGATCAGGGCGAGGCTGCTGGACAGCATGGCCACGCGGGTCAGCTTCTGGCGGATCGAGAGGTCGCGCAGGCGGCGCATGCTCAGGACCTCGGCCCCGCCACCAGGGTGGCCAGCTTCAGGAGCTGCGAGCTCACCTTGAGACCGGCCTGCTCGGTCACGACGGGGTTGATCTCGAACCGCACCTTGCGCGCCTGCATGGTGAAGTTGATCGCGCCCCCCCGCATCGCGAACCCATCCGTGTCTCCGACGGTGAGGATCCCCGGGCGTTCGAGCTCTTTCAGGATCTCGGCGATGTTCGAGCGCTCGGAGCTGGACACGAAGACGATCTGCGCGTCGCGGGCCTCCTCCACGCGCGGCACGCGACGGACCTCGATGGGCCGGCCTCCCGCCGTCTTGCCCGCCACCGTCTCGTCGAGCACGGCACCGAACGGATCGCGTCCGACGATCGCGATCACGAAACTCGCGCCGGGATCGCGCAGCGCCTCCGGCGGCCACTCCACGAAACGCGTGAAGTTGTAGAGGAACGCCGCCTTGACCTCGTACTCGGTGGGGGAGGGCGGCTCGGGGTGGGCGCGCGCCACCGCCGCCTCCAGCACGAGAGCGGCCACGACTGCGCGCTCGAGCTTCCCGGCCCATCCGAAGGGCAGTCCGGATGCTTTCATGGCAGTACGCGTCGTGACGACCAGACTAACCCAGGAGAGGAGGCGCGGGTGCGCCCGATCGCCTGACCTCCACGGGGACGCCGCTCAGGACGGCGGTGCCGCAAAGGGTGTCCACCTCGGCCTCGTCGGTCAGGTCGTTGAGGCTGGCTCCCGGCCGCTGCGCGGCGACGCGGAGGCGCGTGCCCGGACGGTGGTGTCCCCATCCGTGGGGAAGGCTGACGACGCCCGGCCGCATGTCGCCGCTCACGCGCAAGGTCGCCTCCACCTGCCCCACGCGCGAGCGCACGTTCACGCGGTCCCCATCGGCGAGGCCCCGCGCGCTCGCGTCCCCCGGATGCATGAGCAGGGTGCACGGGTCGCGCCCCCGGGTGAGGCGCGCGCTGTTGTGCATCCAGGAGTTGTTGGAGCGCAGCTCGCGCCGTCCGATGAGGGAGAGCGCGCTCTCGCGCTCGGCCGTGATCAAGCGGGCGCGGACGCGCGGGAGATCGGCCATCAGCGCGGGCGGGGCGAGCGCGATGTGACGGTCCGCGGTGCGCAGCGCATCCGGGAGGGCCGGGGTTAGCGGGCCGAGGTCGATCCCGTGCGGCGCCCCTTCCAGCGCCTTCAAGCTCAGGCCGCGGCCCCAGGGACGCAGCCCGCGCCCGTGGGGCCCGGTGCGCAGGAGGAGGGCCAGGATCCCGCGCGGCCCCAGCCGGCCGGCCGCCCTCGTCATCATCGATGAGGCGAACGTTTGCCGGCCCCGCCGCGCCCCGATCCGTCGCGCCAGGCCGTGGAGGATCTGCCAGTCCTCGCGCCCGTCCGGCGGCGGCGCGAAGAGCGCCGGCGAGTAGCGCACGGTGTTGCGCACGGCGAGGAGGTGGAAGACGAGGTCGTAGTGGTCGCGCTCGAGAGGCGAGACCGGAGGCAGCACGAGGTGCGCATGCCGCGAGGTCTCGTTGAGGTAGGGATCGATCGAGACCATGAAGTCCAGGCCGGGCAGGGCGCGCTCGAGCCGCGCGCCGTTCGGAGTCGAGAGGACGGGATTGCCGGCCAGGCTGACGAAGGCCCGGATCTGATCCGGGCCCGCCGTCTCCATCTCCTCCGCCAGCACCGCCGCCGGCCATTCGCCCCCGAATTCGGGGAGCCCCCGCACCCGGCTGTGGCCCTTCCCGAAGTGGCCGCGCTGGCCGATCCGATCGCCGAGAGCGACCAGGTCCACCGCCGGCCGCGTGAACATCGTGCCCCCGGCGCGGTCGAGGTTGCCGGTGACGATGTTGAGGACGTAGATGAGCCACTGGCACACCCCGCCCAGCTCCTGGGTGGACACGCCGACGCGGCCATAGGCGACCGCGCTCGGCGCCTCCGCGAACGCGTGTGCGAGCGTGCGGATCTCCTCCGCGCGAAGTCCGGTGGCCGCCGCCACCCGTTCGGGTGGGAACTCGCGGGCCGCTGCCGCCACCTCGTCCAGGCCGGACAGCATCGGCTGGAGGCGTCCCGGGCGGGCGAGCCCGGCCTCGAACACGACCGCGAGGAGCGCGAGGAGGAAGAGCGCATCCGTGCCGGGGCGGATGGCGAGATGCGCGTCCGCGATCGCCGCCGTCTCCGTTCGCCTCGGGTCCACGACGACCAGGCGGCCCCCGCGTGCGCGCAGCGCGCGCAGCCGCCGCTCGATCCCGGGCGCGGTCAGCAGGCTGCCGTTGGACACGAGCGGATTCGCGCCCAGCACGAGCAGGAACGACGAGCGGTCGATGTCCGGGACGGGCAGGAGGAGCTGGTGGCCGAACATCAGGAGCGACGCCAGCATGTGGGGAAGCTGGTCGACCGAGGTCGCGGAGAAACGGCTGCGCGTCCGCAGCGCGCGCAGCAGCATCTGTCCGTACAGGATGGCGCCGTAGTTGTGGACGGTCGGATTGCCCTGGTAGACGGCGACGGCGTGGCGGCCGTGCGCGCGCTGCACGTCGAGGAGCCGCTCCGCCGCGAGGTCGAGGGCGGCGTCCCAGCCGATCTCCTCCCAGTCGGATCCCCGACGGAGAAGGGGGCGCCGCAGCCGGTCCGGATCCTCGTGCAGATCCTTCAAGGCCACTGCCTTGGGGCAGATGTGGCCATGGCTGAAGACGTCCTCGGTGTCGCCACGAATGGAGAGGATGCGCTCGCCGTCGACCTCGATGGCCAGGCCGCACATCGCCTCGCACAACGAGCAGGTCCGGAAATGCGTATGGGTGGCCACGAATTCGATCGTATCTCACCCCACCGCTGCGCCGCCCGCTTCGCGGGCGCCGCGCTCCTGGTCGGTCAGGTACCCAACGGCACGGGGCTTGCACTGGTTCCCGGGCGAGTCGGATTCATAA
>WNFC01033197.1_pt1 | contig 10836 bp, 8 predicted proteins | sample 5400541 | NCBI WGS metagenome assembly WNFC01 (sample SAMN13153342, study PRJNA577476) | soil metagenome | isolation source: 120 cm saprolite under Douglas fir tree site 2 hole 2 replicate 1 | place: USA:California | collected 2015-04-18
ACCGCCCGCCGCTCAACATTCTCGACATTTCGATGATGCAGGCGCTGGATGCGGCGCTGGAACGCGCTCTTCCCAAATGTGATTTCGTGATTTTTCAGGGCGCGGGCCCCAAAGCTTTCTGCGCCGGAGCGGAAATCGCCGATCATACTCCCGAGCGCATCGAGAAAATGCTCTCCGCGTTTCATGCCGTCTTTCGCAGGCTCGCCGCCGCGGACTGCCTGAAAATCGCCGCCGTCCATGGTTACTGTCTTGGCGGCGGCATGGAACTTGCGACCTTCTGTGATTTCGTTCTTGCCACGGAATCCGCGCAGTTTGGCCAGCCGGAAATCAAGCTCGGCTGTTTTCCTCCTGTCGCGATGGTCACTTTGCCCCAGCTCATCGGGATGCGCGCGGCCGCGAATCTGATCCTCACTGGCAATCAAATCGGCGCGGCGGAGGCCCGCCGCCTCGGCCTCGTCACGCGCGTGGTTTCAGATTCCGAGCTGCCCGCTACATTGGACAAGTTGCTCGAAGAGCTTGGTACGTTGAGTCCAAGCGTTCTCCATCTCACTCGCAAGACCCTGGGGCGTCTCCACTTTGCGGATTTCGCGAAACAACTCGAAGAAGCGGAACGCGTATACTTGTCTATGCTGCTGCAGACCCATGATGCTCGAGAAGGGATCCTTGCTTTCCTCGAAAAGCGCCCGCCGATTTGGAAGGGGAACTAGATGGACGATTTGGAGATCACGCCGGCCGACGTAAAGGCGCGGCTCGACCGTGGAGAAAAATTGGTTCTTGTGGATGTGCGCGAACCCTGGGAGCACCAGCTGTGCAGGATCGAGGGCGCGAAACTCGTGCCGCTCGGCTCGCTGGCGGCCAGCCTGCAGACGCTGCCGGATGTGGACGAAGTGATCTGTTATTGCCATCACGGCATGCGCAGTCTCGACGCGGCGGCTTGGCTGCGATTTCAGGGCATCGAAAAAGCGAAATCTTTGGCCGGCGGGATCGAGCGCTGGTCTCTTGAGGTCGACCCGAAAGTTCCTCGATACTGAGAGCAGTCTTGCTGTAGGGGCGCAGCATGCTGCGCCCCTACAAAGAACAAAAAACGTGACCGGAGAAGCGTGTTTTGCCAAAGATGAAAATTAAATTCCTGCAGAAGCCGACGTGAACCACTTGCCGCAAAGCAAGAGGTCTCTTGCTGGAGATGGGCGCAGAACTTGAATCGCGCGATTTGGATAAGCAGCGATTGACCGAGGCCGAACTCGAAGAACTGATCGGCGACCGCGATTACAAAGAGTTCTTGAATACGCGAAATGAGCTGTACCGCTCGCGGAAAATGAAGGACCATCCGCCCTCGCGCGCTGGGGCCATCCAACTCATGGCGAAGGAGCCGAATCTCATTCGCAGGCCGGTGGTCATTCGAGGATCGCAGATCGTTCTGGGTTTTGACGAAGAGGCTTATCGGAAACTTGTGAAATGATGTTCCGCCGTTCGGAGACCAAAGGATGGATGTGAAGACGATCGCAGTGATTGGCGCAGGCACGATGGGACGGGGAATTGCCTACGCCGCTGCTTTCGGCGGCTACAACACGGTCCTCGAAGACGTTTCGCGCCACGTGCTCGAACAGGGCATCGCCTGGATCTGGCAGTCGTTTGAGGAAGGCGTCGCCCGTGGCAAGGTCGAAGCCGGTGTCCGCGACAGGGCGCTGTCGCTGGTTTCGACTGCAGGCAACGTCGAAAACGCCATTCGCGACGCCGACCTCATCATAGAAGCCGTCCCGGAAGAGCTGGAGATGAAGCTCGAACTCTTTACTATCTTCGATAAATTCGCCAAGACCGGCGCCATTTTCGCAAGCAACACCTCTTCGCTTTCGATCACGGATTTCACGGACGTTACCGTTTCGCGCGATCGCTGCATCGGGATGCATTTCTTCAATCCCGTACCGAAAATGAAACTCATCGAACTGGTGAGGACGCCGCATACTTCTGATGAAACCGTGGCTACCTGCCGCGAAGTCGCCGGCCGTATGGGCAAGGAAGTCGTCATCGTCAACGAGGCTCCCGGTTTTATCACCACGCGCGTCAACGCACTGATTGGCAACGAAGCTTTCAACATGCTCGAGGCGGGAATTGCCACGCCCGAAGACATCGACAAGGCGCTGAAACTCGGACTGAATCACCCCATGGGTCCCTTCGAGTTGGTCGACCTCGTCGGTCTCGACGTGCGTCTTAAGATTCTCGAGTATCTCCACCAAACGCTTGGCGAAAAGTACCGGCCCAATTCCTTGTTGCGGCAATACGTTCTGGAAGGACGGCTTGGCCGCAAGACCGGGCGCGGCGTTTACGATTACACGCAACAAAAAGCCGCGGAGAAAAACACATAGCCGCGCCGGAAAGAATGGATTGATTCCTCGATGAAATCACTCGCAGAGAAAATCGTCATTCAGCAGGGCGACTTGACGGAGATGGATACGGACGCCATCGTCAACGCGGCCAACAACGATTTGATCCTTGGCGCGGGCGTTGCGGGAGCCATCCGCCGCAAAGGCGGAGAAGAGATCCAGCGCGAATGCGATGCTATCGGCAGTATCCCGGTCGGCTACGCGGCCATCACTACGGGCGGAAAACTGAAGGCGCGATTTGTGATTCATGCGGCCAGCATGCAGCTCGGCGGAAAGACAAACGCGGATTCGCTGCGGCATTCCGCGGCGCATTCATTGAGAATAGCCAATGAGCGCGGCCTGAAAACAATCGCATTTCCGGCGGTGGGCACCGGCATCGCGGGATTTCCGTTGAAAGACTGCGCGGAGATCATGCTTCGCGAAGCGGCACAGCATCTGAAAGGCGAAACTTCTCTCGAAACGGTTTATTTCGTGCTTTTCGACGAAGCGGCGCAAGGGATTTTTGAGCGGGCCTGGAGAAAGATCCAGGCTGAACCCTCTTCAGATTCGGCCGGAGCCAAGGGCGCGTGACGCCACTCGCTGAATTGCTTGCCGAACGCATTCGCCGATTCGGCCCCCTCACGTTCGCGGACTACATGCGCGAATGCCTCTACCATCCGGTCCATGGTTATTACAGCAAAGCGGAGTCCAAGCGTTTCGCCGACTACTACACGAGCGTCGACGTGCATCCCATCTTCGCCCGTCTCCTGGCGCGACAGTTCGTTGAGATGTGGGAAAGCCTCGGCCGCCCGGCGGAATTCACGCTTGTTGAGGCGGGCGCGGGTGTCGGGCTGTTCGCTGCCCACGTTCTCGATTTTTGCGAGGCGAAGCTCCCCGCTTTTTATGACGTCCTGCGCTACGTTGCGGTGGAGCGATCCGCCTTGCGACGCGAACAGGCAACGATTCACGCGAAACGCCACGCGGCCGCCGGGCGTTTCACGGGTTCGGCCGAGGTTCCGGCGCACATCGTTTCAGGCTGTTTCTTTTCCAATGAATTGGTCGATGCGCTGCCGGTGCATCGGATCGTGATGGATGGAGGCACGTTGAAAGAGATTCTCGTCGGCTTCCGCGACGGGCACTTTATGGACGTTTTGGCGCCGCTCTCGACTTGCGCCATATCCGAGTATTTTGCGGTGCAAAGCATCGCTCTGCGCGAAGGCCAGCAGGCCGAGGCGGGGCTGGAAGCGTGCGATTGGATCACTGAAATCGGCCGCCGCCTCGAACGAGGTTACGTGCTCACGATCGACTACGGGCATCCGGCGGCCGAACTTTTTGACGATCACCACATGCGCGGCACGCTACTTGCCTATCAGAACCATCGCGCCAGCGAGGATTTTTATGCATCGCCCGGCGAGCAGGATTTGACTGCGCACGCCAATTTCACCGCGCTGGAATCCTGGGGAAAACGATCGGGCCTTGAAACAGCGGGCTTGACTTCACAGACGGCTTTCTTACTCGCGCTCGGGCAGGGAAATGAGTTTGGGGATCTCTACGACGAAGGGCAAACCGAGGCGGAGCGCACGAAAGCGCGCCTGCAACTCAAGACGCTGATCCACCCCGAAGGTATGGGGGAACGGTTCCAGGTTCTGGTGCAACGAAGAGGCGTAAATGCCCCGCAGTTGAAGGGTCTGGCAGGAATTTCGCAGCGGATTTCTAGTTAACCATAACACCCCCCACCCCCCTATGTTTTTCATAAGTGTTCATTCTAAAGGAAGTTAAAGTCCTTTGTTTTGATACACTTTTACAAGTGTTCATTCTAAAGGGACTTACGTTGCACCAAAATTGTGCAAAATGGGCCCTTCTGCGCAGTTTTTCGTAAGTGTTCATTCTAAAGGGGGTTAAAGTCCTTTGTTTTGATACACTTTTGCAAGTGTTGATTCCAAAGGTAGTTAAGGTTGGTTATTCTGCATCATTTTACAAGTGTTGATTCTAAATAACTTAACTGTGCCGGTGCTTCGGGCGGGAGAGAGGGAAAGAGCACGTAAGGGAATGGAAGTAAAGGACTTGACCAGAATTTGCGGCGCCGGAAATAAAAAAAGCGGCAGAGAAGCTGCCGCAATCGGAAAATATCCGCACTCATACGCACAAAGTATAGTACCAAATGAGGTAAAAGAAGTCAAAAAGTTTTTGGGTAGTGTCCTAACTAGGACACTACCAGTTATTGGCTGTCGCTGGGACGGCGCCGCACGAACCATTTGAGCACCGTGAGCAATTCTTCTGGGAAGCTGAACGCTTCCGATCTCTGCAGAACGCGTCCTACCTCTGCGGAGGATTGGGCTTTTTCAAGACGGGCTTCTCACCGGAGGCAGGCGGGGGAATGGCTACGGCGGGTTTCGCGGGTGCGCTTGCTGCGGGAGCGGCGACAGAGGTTCCGCCTTCGGAGTACGCCTTTTTCAGGAATCCTTCCGCGACCTGCTGCGCGCCGCCGGTATCGTCGTTGGTTTGTTTCGCTTTGCTGTATTCGTTGACGGCGCGCTCGCGCTGTCCCAGCATGTCAAATATCTTTCCGAGGTAGACGTGACTCCAGACTTCCGTCCACTTTTCCGACGGCTCCGGAACGGTCTGCAGCGCTTCACGGAACGCGTTGGCTGCTGCCTGATAGTTTTTCTGGTAGAAGAACGACTCGCCCATACGGAAATTTGCCAGCGGCCGGTTCGGCTGAATCGAAAGCGCCCGCTGATACTGAGTGACCGCATCGTAGAACCGGCCTTGTTCGGCGAGATCCTCGCCCCGCGCAATGGCCGCGCGGGCACGCAGCGAAGTGCTTCCCTTCAGGATGACATTATTGGGATCGATCTTGATTCCACCCGGTTTCGGCCGGCCGAAAGTTTCTACGGTGAACCCCGATTCCGTGCCGATCACGTCGACGGTTTTCTGCTCCGGATTTCCTTCCGTATCGATGCGCAATTCCACCGGCATGCGAAACGTGTCCAGAGGCTGCTTGATCTTGCCAACGACACGAAATCCCTTCGGTGTGCGGTACACGACGTATTCCAGCGAGAATTCCGGGACACCCGTTGAATTCAGCCACTGGGCGAAAAAGCCTCGCAGGTTCGGCGGCTCCTGGGGCGGCTTCGCGGCGGCCTGCGCGCGGCGCTGCGCGATGTTTTCAAAATCCTCGATTCGCGCGCTCCGCTCCGCAAATTGAAAGTAGAAGTCGCGCAGGGCGGATTTGAACGCCACGTCACCCATTTGCGCCCGCAACATGTGGAAAAGCATCGCCCCTTTGTTCAGCACCACCGAACGGTAGTCGGGGGAGTAAGGGGTCAGGCGTGCCGCTTGCGCGATAGGGGCGGCATCTTCATACATCAGCGCGCCAACGGCGAATTCGTCGGCCGGCTTCCTTGCCCGCGTTTTGCTCCGCGTAGAGCGCTTCGGAATACCGCGCCAGGCCATCACTGATCCAAACATCGCCCGGCGTGGCCGGCAAAACCTGAATGCCCCACCATTGCGAAGCCACCAAACGCGCAATGGTCCTGTCGCCGCCCTTGGGGTCCCAGATGCGCTGGCTGAGGAGCAAAACTCCGGGAGCCGCGTACTCGCGCAGGGTTCCATCGGGCAGCTGGATTAACGTGAAGTTCGGATCCGGAATGGGCCCAAACATGTCTGAAAAAATAATCGCCGAGCGCGCCACGCTGGCCGCAAAATCCGCACACGCTGGCCGCAAAATCCGCAGCATTCGCGGACGACGCCCTGGGGGCGTAAACCGCAACGCCGATTCCTTCCGCCTGCTTTGGATTGAGCTGGAGATTGCCCGCTACAAACGTGCCATGCGGTGCGAGGTTCTTGCACTCGAAGGTGTAGAGAAGCCGCCCGCCTTCCACGGGGTTCTTGCCGGGCATGGGTGCCGGCGCGGAGGCTTTCCCGGTCCCCGCGACAGCAAAGATGTCTGGAACGTTCAGCCGGAATGTCGCCGTATAACGGTTCGACGGAAAGTTTGTGAGCGGGAACCACCTTGCCGGGAGCAGCAGGTAAGCGCCCTCTTTGTTGATGAGCGCGGCACGCACACCCGGTACAGGGCTGTTCTCTTCATTTACGAGCAACCCGGAATAAGTGTAGGTGAGGGTGACGTGGCCGGCGGTGGCCACGGGTGTGGGCAGCTGGACGACAACGATGAGCGGGTTCTGATTGTCGCGCTCGAAGCTCAGCGGCTTGCCGTCGGTTCCTTTTACTTCTTTCACACTCAGATTCGGGTGCAGCTCGACGCGCACGCTGCTGGAGGCTTCCACAGCCTTGAAATCGATTTTTGCGGTCGCCGAGATCGATTGTCCAATCGCGTCCAGCGAAGCGGACACATCGTAGTGTTCGGCGAGGAAATTCGCGGGCCGGGGAACCTGCGCCTGGAGCGGCGCGGCAACGCAAGACAGAAAGAACAGCATAAAGAAGAAGAATATAGCGGAAGCTCTTCGGCGAAGGGCCATCGGACCCCTTTCAAATATCTTCAATTCTGCACCAATGTACGTCTATAGGATACCAAACCCATCACTTTGCGTTGCTTTGGGCCGCGTCCAAAAGCTTTGCAATCTCATCCGCCGCCCTTTCGACAGCTCCCGGGGGGCCCAGAAGCTTTCGCACTTCTTCCAACCCGAGGCTCATCTGCTGCATTCGTATTTTGCCTTCTTCTGAGGTTGAGAGGAGATTCTTTGCTTCCGCAGCAACGCGCTGCGGCGAGAAGGCGTTTTGAATCAACTCAGGCACGACAGCGCGCCCCGCGATCAGATTTACCATGCTGAAGAACTTGGTTCTCACCAGCGATTTTGCCAGCCGAGCCGTCAGCGGAGAGAGCCGGTAAACGACAATCATCGGTCTACCGAGCAGCGCCGTTTCCACCGTGGCCGTGCCGCTGGAGACGATCGCCAGGTCCGCGGCTGCCAGGGCGTTGTAGGTGTCTTCCTGAATGAACTTGACTTGCCGCTGCCCTGGAAACATGGACTTCAATTTTTCCAAGTCGAGCCCGGGTGCTACCGCAACCACAACGCCAAAACTGCCCGGCAAGGTCCGTCCCATCTCCGCAAGCGCTTCCACCAGGATTGGAACATGGTGGGCGATTTCTCCCCGCCGGCTTCCCGGCAGGATCGTTACGATAGGATCCCCTTGTTCCAGACCGTATTTTTTGCAAAATAATTCCCGGGTCATTGTGGGTTTCACATTTCCCACGAGCGGGTGGCCGATGAATTTCACCGGCACACCGGCATCGGCGTAGAACTTTTCTTCGAAATGGAAAATACACAAAGCTTGCGCGAACCGCCGCCGCACCAGATTCACGCGCCACGGCCGCCACGCCCAGAATTGCGGGCAAATGTAATAGACGTTACGAATCCCTTTGGGGCGCAGCTTGCGCGCCAGCCGCAGATGAAAACCGGGGAAGTCCGTCAGAATCGCAAGCGGCGGCCGGCGGCGCTCCGCTTCGTCCACGAGCCGCCTCATGGCGCGGAACAGCGACGGCAAGCGCTTCAGCACTTCGGTGATTCCCACCACGGAAACTTCCGAATAATCGTTGATGATCTCGACGCCCGCCGCGCGCATCTGCGGCCCGCCCATCCCGAAAATCGCCACGTCCAGTCGCTGCTTCAGCGCCGTCGCGAGCCGCGCGGCGTACATGTCTCCGGAAGCTTCGCCGGCGGAGAGAAGGAGCGGTATTGGTGGCATGTGTGGATGGCGCGAGGATCAGTCGCTGGCCGGTAACACCGAGGGTTCAGCCGAGCCGCTGGCTTCGATCGGAAGGTGCAGCTCCTGCTCCTTGTATTGCAGCTGGTAAAGCCGATAGTAGATTCCGCGCTGCGCGAGAAGCTCCTGATGCGCGCCCTGCTCGCGCAAGCGCCCTTTGTGAAATACGAGGATGCTGTCCGCGTGCTGAATCGTACTCAGCCGGTGCGCGATGACCAGCGCCGTGCGCCCGGAGAGCAAGCGGTTCAACGCTTCGCGAATCAGCAACTCCGTCTTTGTGTCCACACTCGAGGTTGCTTCGTCGAGAATCAGAAAGCGTGGATTGTGTGCCAGCGCTCGCGCAAAATTGATGAGTTGCCGCTGCCCCACCGAAAGCGTTGAGCCGCGCTCGTTTACGTTGCTTGCCACACCCTCGGGCAGCGAGCGCATGAATTCGCCAAGTCCAATCTCTTCGACCGCGCTTTCGACCGTGGCGCGGTCGATGCCGGGCGTGCCGAGCCGGATATTCGTTTCGATCGTGCCGGTGAAAAGAAATGGGTCCTGCAGCACGATGCCGAATTGCCGCCGCAAATCCTGCAATTCGATCAGCCGAATGTCCTTGCCGTCCAAGAGGATTTGTCCGCGCTGAATGTCGTAGAAACGGAGCAGCAGCGAAATGAGCGTCGTTTTTCCCGCGCCCGTGTGTCCCACGATGGCGATGGTCTGCCCGGGCTCCACTCGGAAGGAGACATCGCGCAAGACCCAATCTTCCTCGGCTGGCTCGGGGACGTTGCGGTAGCTGAACCACACGTTGCGGAATTCAATCTCGCCTCGCGGATGGTCGAGCGGAATGGCGTTGGGATCCGATTCGACCAGCACCGGCTCATCCAGCAGCTTGAAGATGCGCTCGGAGGCAGCCATCGCGGACTGGAGGATGTTGAATTTCTCGCTAAGATCCTGAATCGGCCGGAAGAAGCGCTGAGCAAACATGGTGAAGGCCGTAAGAACGCCAAGGGTGAGCGGGCCGGAGAGAATACGGTTTCCGCCGGACCAATAAATCAAGGCGATGGTGGCGAAGCTGAGAAATTCGACCGCCGGATAGAAGAGAGCGTACGCGAGAATCGCATCGCGCCAGGCGAGCATATTGTCGCGATTGCGCTTCTCAAATTCCTCGACGGCTTTGCGTTCGCGGTTGAAGAGTTGAACGACGCTCATACCGGAAATGTATTCCTGAAGAAAAGCGTTGATGCGGGCAATGGCCGTGCGGATGCGGCGATTCGCGTCGCGGACGAATTTGCGGAAAATCATGGTGACGATCAGGATGCCGGGCAGGACGGCGAGAGTGTCGAGCGCCAGGCGGCGGTCGATCTTGAAGAGCAGTCCGGCCATGACCACGAGGAGAAAGAAGTCGTTGATCATGGTAACGACGCCCGCAGCGAAGAGATCGTTGAGGGCATCGACGTCCGTGGTCACGCGTGTGACGAGCCGGCCGACGGGATTGCGGTCGAAGTAGCTCATCGGCAAACGCTGCATGTGGCCGAAAATTTCGCCGCGCATGTCGTACATCGTTTGCTGGCCGACGCGCTGCATGATGCGAATCTGGATGTATTGAGCAAGGAAATCGAACGCCAGCACGGCCAGAAAGAGCACGCTAAGCCAGCCGATGCCCGACCATGCCGAGGCTTCCGGGATCACACGATGCAGCGCGGGAACAAAGTAGCCGTCGATGGCCTTTCGAAAAATCAGCGGCGGGGCAAGCTCGAGCGGCGTGACGATGGCCACCATGACGAGGGCGAGTGCCACGTGCCATTTGTACGGCTTCATGTACTGCAGAAGCCGCCGCATCAAGCGCGAATCATACGCTTTGCCGAGGGCCTCTTCTTCGTGCAGGTTGCTCATGCGCGTTCGAGCTCTTCTTCCAGTAGCTGCTTCTGATACAAATCCGCGTAATAGCCGCCGCGTGCGAGCAGTTCGTCATGAGTTCCGCACTCGGCGATGGCTCCGTCGATCAAAACAACGATCTGGTCGGCGTCTCGGACCGTCGAGGTACGGTGCGAGATCAGAATCGTGGTACGGCCTTCCATGATTCCGCGCAACCCGCTAAGGATGCGCTCCTCGGTTTGCGTGTCCACGGCGGAAAGCGAATCGTCGAGGATTAGAATTCGCGGATCGCGAACGACGGCGCGCGCAATAGCAGCCCGCTGCTTTTGTCCGCCCGAGAGAGTGATGCCGCGCTCGCCGACCATGGTCTCGTAAGCCTTGCCGAAGTCCTGGACGTCACCGTGCAGGCTGGCAATTTCGGCCGCTTCGCGGACGCGCTGCTCGTCGTATTCCGGCAGGCCGAAGGCGATGTTGCCGCCGACGGTCTCGCCGAACAAGTAGGTGTCCTGCGGCACAAATCCGATGGCCTGGCGCAACGTGGCGATAGGCCACTCGCGTATCGGGCGCCCGTCGATCAAGACTGAGTCGTCCGGCGCTTCCCAGAGACGCGCGATGAGAGCAGCGAGCGTGGTCTTGCCGCAGCCTGTGGGGCCGACGATGGCGAGTGTAGAGCCGGCGGGAACTCTCAAATGAATGTCACGAAGTACCGGGTGAGAGCCGCTCCCATTGGACTTGGAAGCCCCGTTCGATCCGTTTCCTGAAAGAGTGGTCGGATAGCTGAAGGTGAGATGACGGAATTCGATTTCGCCGAGAGGCTTAGTGTCTTCAGGTACTTTCGCGTCGCGATCATCGATATTCGGTTCGGCGGTGAGGATGTAATTCAGCCGGC
>WNFC01009387.1_pt1 | contig 10835 bp, 8 predicted proteins | sample 5400541 | NCBI WGS metagenome assembly WNFC01 (sample SAMN13153342, study PRJNA577476) | soil metagenome | isolation source: 120 cm saprolite under Douglas fir tree site 2 hole 2 replicate 1 | place: USA:California | collected 2015-04-18
CGGTGGTCAACGGCGAGGTGAATCCGGACCGCGTGTGCGTCGATAAAGAGCTGCTAGAGATCCGCTCGCGATCGATGGGGACCAAAACGGTGGTGTACCGCTTCGACCCGCAGACGCAGGGCATCCGATTGGAGGACGTCCCGCGCGAGCTACAGAACAAGCCCTGCCTACGCGACGCGGAGATCATCGAGCTGACGCGACTGGGCAAACGCATGGAGCAAGCACTGGGTTGCAGCCAGGACATCGAGTGGGCCATCGGCCCCGGTGCCGGTGGTGCGCGCGAAGTGTTTCTGCTCCAGTGCCGGCCGGAGACGGTGTGGAGCCAGAAGGCGCTGGCGAACACCTGACCGAACGGACAGGGGAGCAGCCCGCCCGCCCGCGTTACAGTGGATTTCGACGGGAGAGAGTTGCTGCATGACCGCTGTCACTGCCACAAAGGTCTACGTCGGATCGGTCGAAGATGTAAAAGCGCGCGGCTGTGTACAGGTCAGCGGCGGCGGCCATGGCATCGCCGTGTTCGCGCACGAGGATCGCTTCTATGCGTTGGACAACCGCTGTCCGCACATGGGCTTTCCGCTAAGCCGCGGTACGGTCCAGGACGGACTACTGACCTGCCATTGGCACCATGCGCGCTTCGACCTCGAAGGTGGCGGCACCCTCGACCCCTTCGCCGACAACGTGCGCACGTTCCAGGTGCTTGTCGAGGACGGATCCCTGTACGTGCTAACTGAGAACCGTCCCGAACAGACGTCGCGAACCACGTATTGGCTTGGTCGGCTCGACGAAGGACTCGAGCACAGCCTGGGGTTCGTACTGGCCAAGTCGACGATCGCCCTCCTGAGCAGCGGCGTGGACGCCCCGGACGTGGTGCGGACGATTGGCCGCTATGGGCTGCGCTATCGCGCCCGCGGTTGGGGCATGGGCATGACGATCCTGACCGCGATCGGTTGGCTGCTGCCTGAGCTCACCGCGGAGGACCGCCCGTTGGCGCTGTTCCACGGCGCGCTGCGCGTGGCGGAGGACACGCGCGGGTCGTCGCCGCGCTTCGATCTGGAGCCGCTGCCGTCCACGGACCTTGCATCCGAGCGTCTCGAAGTGTGGTTCCATCGCGCGGTCGAGGTCCGGGACCAGGACGGCGCCGAGCGCGTGTTGCAAACAGCTATCGCCAGTGGTGCGTCGCCAACTGTGCTGGCCAGCATGCTGTTCGGCGCGGCGACCGATCACGTGTACCCGGACGCTGGTCACGTACTCGACTTCATCAACAAGGCATGCGAGTATCTGGACCTCGTCGGCTGGGCGGACGCACAGCAGACCTTGCCGAGCCTTGTCGACGGTCTGTGTCGGGCGCAGCGGTCCGAGGAGCTGAACGCCTGGCGGCATCCAGTTGACCTCATAGAACTTCTTGCGCCGCACCTCGAGCGACTCTCGCGAGTCAGCCCAGGTCAACTGGGGTTGAACGGCAGTTTCGATGAGTTGGTCGCCGCCATACTCGAAGATGATCCTAGCGCAGGTATCGAGGCGATCAGCACGGCGCTGGAGCGCGGTACGGCACTGGCCGAAGTTGGCCAGGCGGTCGCGCATGCCGCGGCGCTGCGCATTGGCCGGTTTCACACCAGCAACGAGTTCGCTGATTGGGACGCGGTGCACAACACCTGGACGGCGGCGCAAGCGCTGGCTCAGGCGCTTCGACGCGCGCCGTCCCTATTGCTCGCCCGTGGGCTGTACCACGCCGCATTGCGCATCCATCTCGATCGCTTTCTGAACGTTCCGGCGTCGCGACTACCGGACGAGCGCGGCGTGTCGCCCAACGGTGTGGTGGCGCCCGAGCACGTGCTGGAACTGCTCGACCGTGAGCAGCAGGTCGCCGCGGCTGCTTCGCTGGTCGACGAGGTGCTGGCACGTGGGCAGTCGGCGGCGGTGATTCCGGTGCTCGGGCGCGCAGTATTCCGCGAAGACGCAGACTTCCACGCGTATCAGACGCTGGAAGCCGGCGTTCGCCAGTTCCGTGCGCTGGTCGGCCCCCATCCGCTCGCCGCGCGTCGCACCCTGGTGGCGATCACCCGCTACCTCGCCGCCCACGCCCCCACGCCACGGGCGCAATATCAGACCTATCACATCGCCGAACGGCTTCTCCGCGGCGAAGACCTCACTATCGCCACTGAGGAGTGAGCGCACCACGCCCGAGTCTGCCAACTCCTCGCATCCACGTGGGGATCCATAGCTACTCAGGTGTACCGGACGGGACCGCTGGCAGACTCGACGGACCCCTGCCTACCATCAGAGGCGATGGATGTGCTTTTCCGTGGCGCCACGGTCTACGACGGTTCGAAGGCTCCGGGCGTGCGCCAGGATGTGGCGGTGCGCGGCGAGCGCATTGTGGCGGTCGGCGATCTGGCGCCGCAGGCCGGCGCGTCGACCAAGATCGACGCGGCTGGCCTGGCGCTCGCGCCCGGGTTCATCGACATGCACTCGCACGCGGACCACACCTTGCCGGCCCATCCGACGGCGACGAACTCGATCACCCAGGGCGTCACCACCGAACTGATCGGGCTGTGCGGCTTCTCCGTTGCGCCCCTGTCGGTCGAACCGGCAAAGGCCAGCCAGTTACGCGACATGGCGGCCGGCATCGGACCAGACCTGACGTGGAGCTGGCACAGCTTCGGCGATTTCCTGGGTGCGCTCGCCAGCGCGCGACCGGCGGTGAACGTCGCGCCGCTGGTCGGTCATCACGCGCTGCGCATCCTGGTGATGGGCATCGAGGACCGCCCGCCGACGGCGGTGGAGCTGGGCCTGATGCGCGCGGCGCTGGCCGAAGCGCTCGACCAGGGCGCCTGGGGTATGAGCAGCGGGCTGGTGTACGTTCCGGGCCAGTTCGCCAACCTCGACGAGTTGGTCGCGCTGGGCCAGGAGCTACGGCGAGTAGACGGGATCTACGTCTCGCACATCCGCGACGAGGCCGACCACCTGGTCGACGCGGTTGACGAAGCCATCGCGATCGGCGAGCGGAACGGCATCCGCACCCAGGTCTCGCACCTGAAGATCACCGCCAAGCGCAACGCCGGGCGCATCGGCGCCGGGATCCAGCGACTGATCGATGCTCGAGCCAGAGGCGTGCGCGCGCACGCCGACGTCTATCCATACGTCGCCGGCAGCACCTATCTGCACCAGGTTCTGCCGCCCTGGATCAAGCAGGGCGGACTCGAGGCCATGCTCGAGCGGCTGCAGTCCGATGCCCAGCGGCTGCGGGCACGTCACGACATCGAGACCAGCCAGGCGGGTTGGGCCAACCAGCTGGCCGCGAGCGGCGGTTGGCACAACATCCTGGTAACGTCCGTGCGGAGTCCCACGCGCCGCGCGGCGGAGGGTCGACGTGTCGCGGACCTCGCGGCAGAGGCGCGCGTGGATCCGCTGGACTACACCATGGATCTGCTGATCGACGACCGCGGCGGAACCACCATGGTGGTCTTTCATATGGATGAGCGTGACATGCAGGCCGCCTTGAGCTGGGAGTTTTCGGCAGTCGGGTCCGACCAGCTTGGCGTCACTTCACCGTCCGCGAGAGTCCACCCGCGCGCGTACGGCACGTTCGTGCGGGTCCTCGGCTGGGGTGTGCGTGAGGCTCGATTGTTTCCATTGAGCGAAGCGGTCCACAAGATGACCGGTCTACCGGCGGACATCCTGGGCTTGAAAGATCGCGGGCGAATCGCGCCGGGTATGCTGGCTGACCTGGTGCTGTTTGACCCCACAACTGTCGCGGACACCGCGACCTATGAAGAGCCGACGCGCACGGCGCGAGGCATCGAACACGTCATGCTCGGCGGCGAGTTCGCCGTCGAGCACGGCCGGCCCACGCGACTGGACCTGGGCCAGGTGCTCCGCGCACGCTAACCAATGGAGAAACGAAAGTCATGAAAATCACGCGTATCCGGCCGTGGCACGTGAGCGGTCCGCCCGCAGATGCGACCGCGGTGTCGCCCAAGCTCAGTTATGTCTTCGTTCAGGTCGAGACCGACGAGGGCCTCACCGGTTGGGGCGAGATCACGACCTATCCCGGTCCGGTCGCCAACCGGACCATCGTCGCGGCCCTCTGCGAAGTGGATGAATTTCTGCGCGGTGAGGATCCAATGCAGATCGAAGCGATCTGGCACAAATTGTTGCGCGCGTTCACCTACGTTGGCACGCGGGGAGCGACGACGGCGATGGTCAGCGGCATCGACATCGCCCTGTGGGACATCAAGGGCCAGGCGCTGGGCGTGCCAATTTACGAGCTGCTCGGAGGCGCGGTCCGCGAGACAATTCCGTTGTATACCCATTTCCAGTACGCGCCCACCGTCGAAGCCATGGTCGAGAACGCGCTGGGCGAGGTCGCGCGCGGTTCACGAGCCATCAAGACCGACCCGTTTATGGCTGCTGGCGGGCTCAGCAATTTCCGCTATATCGACGGTCAGATCGACCGCGCGGTCGAAAACACCGGTGTCGCGATGATCGCCGGTATCCGCGACGCGGTCGGGCCGGATGTCGAGGTCTTGATCGATGCGCACGCGCTGTACAACGTCCCCACCGCGGTCCGCCTGGCGAACCGTCTGGCGCCGTATGCCATCACCTGGTTCGAGGAGCCGTGCCCACCCGAAAGCTACGATGCGCTCCAGCAGGTGCGGGCACAGGTTCCGACCCGCATCTCGGTCGGCGAACGGCTCTACACGCGCTTCGAGTTTCTACCGGTCCTCACCCGCCATCTGACCGATTACGTCATGCCCGATGTGACCTGGACTGGCGGGATTTCCGAATTGAAGAAGATCGCCACACTGGCCGAGACCTTTTATATTCCGATCTCACCCCATGACGCGAGCGGACCGGTCAACGTGCTGGCCGGCGCCCAGGTGATGATGAGCGTGCCGAACTTCTATCGCCTGGAAGCCAGACGGGTGAATCTCGACTTCTACAATGCTTTCATCGACATTCCGCTCGAGGTGCGCGACGGCGCACTCGTCGTCCCGAAACGTCCTGGGCTCGGCGCGAGCCTGGACATCGCCTACCTCGAGGCGCACCAGCTCTGATGGGAGAACAGCAACAACATGACCGCTGAGCATTTGAATGGCTTGCGCGTGATGCTGGAGGGCCAGGAGGGCCACACATACCCGGACCTTCTTCGAATTGCTTGTACGAGCGAGAAGCTCGGCTTCGGCGGGATGTTTCGGTCCGACCACTGGCTGCCAATCATGGGCGACCGTCAACTCGAGGCGACCGACGCGTGGGCCACCCTGGCCGGACTTGCGCGGGACACCACAAGCATCCGCTTTGGGACGCTGGTCAGCCCGATGACGTTTCGCCATCCGAGCGAGCTGGCCAAACAAGCGGCCACCATCGATCAGATGAGCGGCGGGCGGGTCGAGGTTGGGTTTGGGGCCGGCTGGTACGAGGGCGAACACACCACATACGGCATACCGTTTCCACCGCTCAAGGAGCGCTTCGACCGACTGGAGGAGTCGCTCGAGGTGTGCACCGCGTTGTGGAGCTCTGCTGAATCGGCGACGTTCAAAGGACGCTACTACTCGCTGGACCGGGCACCGGGACGACCGAAGCCGGTCCAGCAGCCGTTGCCGGTCATTGTCGGTGGCAAGGGCGCCAGGCGGACGCCTGATCTGACCGCGCGATTTGCTGCTGAGTACAACACGGGTGCGGCGATTCCGGAGTGGAGCGAACGGCGGGACCGCGTCGTTGCCGCGTGCGAGCGCATCGGACGCGATCCTGCCAGCGTCGTCTACTCGTGGATGACGGCGACTGTTGTCGGCCGGACCGAGGCAGAGGCGTGGCAAGAGGCTGAGCGGCGGTTCCGCCACGCCGGTCGGACCGGCGACGTCCGCGCCTGGGTGGCCGAGCAGCAAGCCGGCGGCATGCTCTTCGGCGGCGCCGAACAGGCTGCCGAAAAACTCAGCGCCTCGTTAGCTGCTGGCGCGACACGGTGGTATCTCCAGATCGTGCCGTCACCGAGCGACGAGCTCCTGGAGATGATCGCCACGGAGATCGCACCGTTAGTTCGAGCCTGACATGTGTCCCCAGGGGGCCCCCCCTGGGGACTTAGACCGGTGCGGGCGTGTGATGGCGGCCGGGGACGACGTCTGTTTGGCCGGCGGCGCCGGCCATGATCTGATCGATCTGGGCGAGCGTCGACGCGTCGAGGGTAACGTCGAGGGCACGGACGTTTTCTTCGATCTCGCGCGGTGACCTGCACCCCGCCAGGGCTACGGAAACGGCGGGGTTGCGCAATACCCAGGCCAGCGCTAATAGGGGCAGGCTCGTGCCGATCCGATCGGCGACTGTCAGTAGACGATCGACGACGTCGAGGTTCTGATCGAGGTTGGGTCCGAACAGACGCTGACCAAAGATGTTGCCGTGTCGCCGCCAATCACGCGCGTCGAAGGCGTTCTGGCGCGGGAGGGTGCCCGTCAGCAAGCCGTGCGCCAGCGGGCCGTAGGCCATGATCCCGACACCGAGCTCTTGCGCGGTGGGAAACATCTCGCGCTCCCAGCGACGGTCGAACAGGTTGTAGCCGACCTCGTTGGCGCACACCGGCGCGTGCCGCTGCGCCTGGCGCAGCTCGTACGCCGAGAAATTTGAGACGCCCACGTGCAGCGCTTTGCCTTCGGCCCGTAGCTCCTCGAGGGCGCGCATCGTCTCTTCAATCGGCGTCTCCGGATCGGGCCAGTGCATCAGGACCAGGTCGAGGTGATCGGTGCCGAGCCGGCGCAAGCTCTCCTCGTTGATGCGCTTGAGCGTCGAGTAGCGTCCATCGAACTTGGACGTCAGCGTCACGGGATCCCAGGTGATCCCCACTTTGCTCACCAGGATGACGTCTTTACGCCGCGTACCGAGCGCGCGACCAAGCACTTCCTCGGATCCGCCGAAGCCGTAGTTCGGCGCCGTGTCGAAGAGCGTCACGCCCAGGTCGATGGCCCGGTTGACGGCGGCGATCATCTCGTCGTTGTCGCTACTGCCGTACTCTGGATTGCCCATCTCCCAGCAGCCGAACCCGATGGCCGAGACGCTGAGACCAGTGTTGCCAAGCTTGCGGTGCTGCACGTTAGCGCCTCCTGTCCCATACTTCAGGATTGATCAGCCCGTGTGGCTGCTCGCCGCGCGCCGCCTGGAGGACGCTGCGGACGACCATCTCGGCGCTGACCGTCTGGGCCTCGTAGGTCGAGCCGGCCGCGTGCGGTGTCAGCACCACGTTGTGGAGCGCCTCGAAGCGATCGTCCTCGGGCGGCTCGCTGAGGCGCACGTCGAGCCCCGCGCCCGCGATCTTGCCCTCCATGAGTGCCGCGTAGAGCGCGTCCTCGTCAACCAGCACGCCCCGCGCGGTATTGATCAGGAATGCAGTGGGCTTCATCATCGCCAGCCGCTGGCTGTTGACGAGCCGCTGGTTGACCCCTTCGCCTGGCGCGTGCAGCGTCACGTAGTCGCTCCGCTGGAAAAGCTCGTCCAGCTCGACCAACTCGACGTTCCATTTCGCGCAGAACGCATGGTCTGGGTAGGGCTCATACGCCAGCACCTGCATCTCGAAGCCGAAGGCGCGCTGGGCGACACCTTTGCCGATCCGGCCGAGCCCGACGATACCCAGCGTCTTTTGCCAAACGTCACGCGCCAGCGGTCGCGACCACTGGCGCGTGCGGGCCAGCTTGTCCAGCTCGACGGTGCGCCGCGCGATCGACAGCATCAGGGCGAACGCCTGGTCGGCAACCGCCCAATGGTTCGAGCCTTGTGTGGTCGTGACGAGCACGCCGTTATCAGTCGCGGCGGGCACGTCGACGGTCTCGTAGCCGACACCCCAACGGGCAATGTGCTTGAGCGTATCGGCGCGCGCGATCACCGACCGCGTATAGCGCTCGCTGGCCGAGGCGATCACCGCGTCGTTGCCCTGGACCAGCTCGACGACGTCCTCCTCAGCTGGCCGGCCGCCTGGCCAGCGGTGGGTCCGAATCTGCCAGCCGGCGTCGACCAGCGGCTGGAGTCGCGGATCGTTGGGTCCGGTCACGCCCGGCGCGGTCACCAGCAGGCTCGGCATTACTTCTTCTCGTCCTTGGGGGTGTACGTGCCGCCACTCGAGGCAGCGCGCACCTCGGCCGCGGTCTTGGCTTTGCGCAGCGCGGCGAGCTGCGTCGCTTCTTTGTCCAGCAACGCGCGGGCGTTGGTCAGGACCTGCTCGATCTTGTCGGCCGGGAACTTGACCGCTCCGTTCTCGTCCATGTGGATCATTTCGCCGGGCGCCACGTCCATGCCACAGATCGTGACCGGCACCTGGACGGCCATCACGCCCATGGCGCCGTGGCCCGCCGTGACGCCGCTCAGCAGCATCTGGAACTTGTTCCGACGGATGGCGTCGACATCGCGTGATGGACCATTGGACAGCAGGCCGACGCAGCCCACCGCCTGCGCCGACGTGGTCATGATCTCACCCGCCAGGCCGGCCTTGTTGAAGATCTCCGGCGGCCACTTTTGCTGGATCACCAGGATCGTTGGCTTCGGGCTCGCGTCGAGGGCCTCAATGACGTCCTGGTAGGTAAGTCGGTTTGGGTAGTTCGGATCAGGCATGCCGTAGACGCACGTCACCGCGTAGCCGATCACCGGACCCATCTCGGGGTACATGCAGCGAATGGAGGTGTCCGTATACCAGTTCTCAGTCCACGGGTTGTACAGCCCCAGGCACAGCGGATTGGTCGGATAGGTCGCGACGACATTGGTGATCGTGGGCGTATCGATCTCACGCAGCGCAGCGAGCAGTTCCAATTGAGTCATGCTGGCCATTGAACGACCCCCCAGGTGTAGATCGCCAGCGAAGCCATATTTTCCCCCAGAGGGGACCCATCGGCCGTGCTATTCGTTTGATTTGGCGCGCTGCTTCGCAGCGGAGGGGCTCCGCCCAGGCCGAGGATTTTTGGGCTGTTCGTTTGCTTTGGCACGGCGCTGCGCGCCGGAGGGGCTCCGCCCCTCTACCCCGCTTTCGTTGGGGCGCGCTCGCCTGCGGCACGGCACATCACAGAGGGAACTCCGTCCCCTCCGAACCTCCTCTGGGCTTCGCCAGCCGACGGCATTCGAAATGCCCATGACGAGTCGAGTGCCTTCAGCTTTCCCAAAGGGGACCAATTGCCCGGTCGAGTATAGATGGGGCTATGAAACTCGAGGGCAAAGTGGCACTGATTACGGGCGGCGGCGGCGGTATGGGTGGCGCGCAGGCGCGGCTGTTCGCGCGCGAGGGTGCCTCGGTGTGTGTAGCCGACCTGTTTGCGGACAAAGCCGAGGTGGTCGTTAGCGATATCACGGGTGCCGGCGGGCGGGCGCTGGCGGTACGGCTCGACGTACGCCAGTCTGGCGAGTGGGCTGCCGCGGTAGACGCAACGGAGCGCAACTTTGGGCCCGTGTCGATTCTGTGCAACAACGCCGGCGCGAACTTCCGCGTCGGCTTCGACGAGCAGACAGACGAGATGTGGGACACGATCGTCGGAACGATCCTGACCGGATCCTACTTCGGGACCAAAGCGGTGATCCCCTCGATGCGCCGAGCCGGCGGGGGCGTCATCGTCAATCTGGGTTCGCTTGCTTCGATCCGGCCCGGTGGTGGCAGCCCGGGCTACGCCGCGGCCAAGATGGGCCTCGTCGGGCTGACCCGCTCGACGGCGGCGTCCTACGCGCGGGAGAAAATTCGCTGCGTGCTGGTCTCGCCCGGCCACGTCGACACGCCCTTTATTCGCGCCGACACCCTGTACAGTCCGAACACGGGTCAGACGAGCATCGACAATCCCGAGAACTACAATCGCCGGCTGCGGGCTACGCCGCTGGGCCGACTCCAGACTCCCGAGGACATCGCCCAGGCGTTCCTGTTCGTCGTCTCCGACGACGCCGCCATGGTCACGGGCTCGATGCTCACCGTGGACGGTGGAGCCGCGCTCTAGGCGAGCCCGAGGCGGGCGCGCAGCGCGGCTTCAGCTTCGCGGAACGGGCGTTCCAGGAATGCCTGGTGGTCTGCCTCGCCGTGGTGGTGTGTGACCTTCCCAGGAGGCCATTGCGGGCTGAGCTGGCGAATGTACTCCAGGCTCCCGCCGACTAGCGTCAGCATGTATTGCAGCCCCGCCTCGTCGGCCATGGACCACTCGTCACCGCAGGCAACGTAGATCGGCGACGTGTGCGCGAAAACGCCGCGAGACCACGTATCGTGGTGGGCGATCGGCTCATAATTTGGGCCAGAGACGCGCGCGCACAACCAGCTATTGGCGTCAACCCGCACGGTGCTCTGGAGCTTGAGATTGCGCGCCCCGCCCGCGTCGTCGGCCTGTGCAACCACCTGGCCATTCATCACGATCTGCAGCGTATGCACCGGCAACACCGACGTCGCCGTGGCCATCACTTCCACAGTGCCGCCTCCGCCCGGCAACTTGACCGTGTCGCCAATCCGCGCACCCTCCACCGAAAACTCCAGCAGCGGGCCGCCACTCAAGAACGTCCGCCCAAGCTTGAGGTTGCGGCGCCACGTGGTGTAGTTGAAGGACTCGTCCGGCGGGATGTAGACGTAGGTGCGGTACTGGCCGACCGCGACACTGCTGGTCATCTTGTCCGTCCCACCGACCAGCGGTAGCCGATAGCCGGCGTTCAGATAGCGGTAGTACTCCAGGTGGTTGTACGGCTCGTGGACAATCATCTCGACGGCGTCGACTCGGCCGGTTGCGACGAGCGCCGCCGGCTCCCCGTGCGGATTCGGGAAGTGGGGCAGGATGACCGTGCCATCCTGGGCATGGCACGCGTCGGCCCAGGCGGAAAGGGTCGTCTCGAGCGTGCCGCCCAAC